>Ga0182009_10000006_pt1 | contig 46195 bp, 64 predicted proteins | sample Sormic07211187_1_FD_161052 | JGI IMG/M metagenome (GOLD analysis project Ga0182009, IMG submission 161052) | Bulk soil microbial communities from the field in Mead, Nebraska, USA - 072115-187_1 MetaG | ecosystem: Environmental > Terrestrial > Soil > Agricultural land > Bulk soil | place: USA... | reverse complement strand
ATCAGATCATCGAAAACCCATGCAAGTACTGAAGGTAGCTAGTGGTGCCGGGGTTCTAACCCCGGCACCGCCAGGATCACTCAGTGCAAAGTGATTCAGAAGTGGAGAGATACAGTGAAAGCGCGGTTTGGGGCAATGCTGTCGGACGGGCTCAACGGCGTCATTCACGCCACATCCGATGGGAACTGGTCCTACATCCGAGAGAACTTCACGCTGTGTGGCCGAAAGGCTCGTGGTGTCCGCCACAACATGAACTCTGACGTGGAGATCACCTGCAAGACGTGCATCAAGGTGGGTTCCAATGACTGAGGTCGAGTACCTGTCTCCGGGTGATGTGTGGGCTAGTTGGCCGGCCAGGCTGCGGAACGTGCGGGCAGCGGTGGCGTACTGGCAGAGCGGCGGTGCGCATGACTTCCCCAAGACGTGGCAGGACTGGCGTCCGTACGAATTCGCCTTCCGATGGTTGGTGGACGTGACGATCTGCCCGGGAGCGGCTTACACGCTGCACTACTCGGACGGCTCGTGCGAAAGGACCATCAGCTACGACACGGTGGCAATCTTGCGTAACTGAGTGGTTTGCGTCATTCATCAGCTTCAACAGTGGTGGGTGGCGCTGCCCATTCAGGGCAGCGAGAGGAGAGAAAGACATGAGCACTCGGCACTTCCACGCGGGTTGGCACTTTCCGGAAACCGCACCGGAGACGCCGTTCCGCATCTTCGAGACCATGGGCGAGGCTTCCGATTTTCTGATCGGGCAGGCTGAGTCGGAAGAAGAATGTGCGTGTGACGAGAACCTGATGGATGGCATCGAAGACTGCTGCAATCTGTGTGTGGCTGTCTCGGAGCTCCGACAGGTGGAAGGTGACATTGACAGCGTAATGCTGGAAACGCTCATCTACACGATTTACGCATGCGAGAACGACTGCCAGCGCTGACGGTCTTCGAGTGCGGCCCGCCGAAAGGCGGGCCGGCTAGTGGGCAATCAGCCTAGAAAGGGGAGTCATGGATGTCGATAGTGGACGTCTGAGGGCCGTGAAGCGTAATGCTGAACGGCGCTACCGCAAGGCGGTAGCTGATGGTGAGTTGAAAGTTGCGGTGGCGTTGGCTGAATCGCTGTTTCTGGCGGAGTACGGCGGAACACCAACAACCATGCCCGACCTGTGGACGGCTTTTGAATCACGGCTGTTCGCAGAATGCGCTGAAACCTGAAAGATTCCTTGCTGTGCGCGCTTCGGCGCGCACGGTTTGGTGTCTGTCATGGAGGCAGGCGGAAGGGAACAACAATGGCTGTAGAGATTGTGGACGGTGTCAAGGTTGCGTCAGTGGAGCCTTTCACCCGGCACAGTGGTCCGCAGGCCGGCACTACACATCCGCTGGTTAACAGGCTGATACTGGAAGATGGGCGGAAGTTTTACCACTGCAAGGTGTGCGACTACGTGTCATCCGTGAGCGGTAACGCGACCATCCATGCCAAGCGCAACCATCAGGCAGAAATGCAGGGGGAAGCAGTACCGGAGCCTGCTGTTTCGGAATCTTCGGCACCAACCCCCGCGAATCTTGCCGGGAAAGCGGTCATGGAGATGACCGTGGGTGAGCTTCTGGAGTACGGGACAGATATGGCGGCTCTGCGCGAACGCGCGGAGACTGCGGAAGCCAGGGTGCGGGTTCTGGAAGAGCAGTTGGACCGTGTAAAAGCGTTGCTGAATCTGTGAGGTCCATTGCCGGCCAAGCCCTAGGGCTTGGCCGGTTTTGAATCTGCCAGACGGGCAGAGAACAGGAAGGGGAGCTATGCAGTACGCAGTGAACCTGAATAACCCCGCCGGATCCATGCACGTGGAGGTGGAAGCACCGGACTGTCACACGGCGGTTTTTCGGGCGTACCCGGCAATTTTGGAGGCGCTGACCGCCGATCTTAAGCGGGGCCTCATGACCGAGACTCAGCACAAGATGCGCGTGGCCGACGTCAGCGCCAACAATGTCACGGTAACCGTTCGCGAGGTTCGGTAATGGCTTTCGAGCGGGTCTGGCGCTGGGTGAACTCCGCCGAGCTTTCGCCGCTCCGATGGTTGTGCCCCGCATGCCAGGAGATTCGCGAACACTTCTACATGACACCATCGGGCATGATGTGCGGCGGATGTCATCAGAAGATAGCTGATCGGGTCATGGTCAAGCTGGCTTGGGACAATTCCACTAATTCCGCATCGTTCACGTGGGCTGGTCTCGGTGGCGGAAAAATCTTCATGAGTGCTGCCGATGAGTGGGTGGTGGAAGGCGGTCCCAAGTCTGCTGCCGACCAAAAGTGGACTCTGGCTTTGACTCGGTGGGCTCAGAGCATGGGCTACCTCGGTCCCGACCCGTTCAGCCGTAACGATTGGGCGGTGTTCCACCTGGAGGCTCCAGAGGCGGTGCCGGACCCTGGATGAGTGAACGGGTTCCTTTGGGTGCGTCCCTTCGGGGACGCACTTATAGGTGTCTGCTCACTGATGGGAGGGACGTGGATGGGTGTCACATACAAAGTCGTAGAGGCTGTCGTGACGTTCATTAGGGCAGGAGTGTATGAGGTCCCGATGCAGGAGCGTTTTGTGTGCAACGAACATCTGTCTCCCGAATACTGGGCGATCCTGGTGGCACAGCGCTGTATCGGGATAGGCTGGATCCCCAAAGGCAGTATCAGGCTGATAACGGTGTGTTATGTCTACGATGAAACAGGAGGTGCAGATGGCTGCGAAAGCGAAAGTCTACCACGACGAGGTGGACCGGCTGAAAGGCGCGCTAGCGCTCACAGCGGAGCGGTTGGGGCTGAAAGACAAGAACGAGAAGTGGGTGATTCTCCCCGGCTCTATCAAACGAAACCTCGGGTGGAAGCTGGTGGTCGCTCGCGGAGACAAGCTGGTCGCCGTGGATTTTTTGCCCGGTGGAAAGCTCGGCGACACGGCAAGAGAGGCAGCGGCAACGCTGGTTAACATCAACAACGCCTGGTTGTACCTGGCAGGAAGGATCCGGAGTGGCTCTATCAAGCTTTGATCCAGACAAGGCATACGCAGAGATCATGGAGGTTCAGCAGGCTACACGCGATGCACTGCACCTGGACTTGGACCCTGCCCACACGTTGATATCTCGAATGTCCGCAGCGTGGGAGGATCTCAACCAGTGGATGTGCGCCGGCGGCGCTCCGCCAAAGGCGTGGGGTGTTCTCAGCAAGATTCCGGAGGTGACAGCATGACGTGGAATGACTTCGCCTGGTTCATGGTCGGGGCGTCGGTCACGGCGACTATCGGAGGTCTGGCGTTCATTCGGTTCCTGTACAAGATGAACAAGGGTCTCTGAACTACCGCCCCGTAGGCTCTTGCCTACGGGGCTTTCACCTGTCACACTGCCAGCAACTCGAAGGGAGGGGGAACATGAATGCTAACGCTGCCTGGATGGCTGGCTTCGCGATCAACATCGCGCTTTTGGCACTGGTGGGGGTCGTGCTGGTCAAGGTCTATTCCAAGCTCAAGCGGCGCGGCCAGTAGTGCATGTCCTGTACGTCATGGGGCTGTTCATTCTGGACGCCTTGTTCGTGTGGATGGTCCTGTGGTTCGCATACACCCAGATAGGGAGGTGGTTCCGGTGATGGATCCGGACACGCTGGGAAGGTCTCTGAGCATCGCTCAGGGCATGCTGTGGGGGCTGGCAGTCGCGGGGGTGGCTCTGGTGGCCGGCATGGCGTGGGGGCGGTTCAGGGGCTGCAAGAGGTGAAACATTTCCTGATCGTGTTCTCTAAAACGGACGGTTTGATTCTTCTCAAAGCCTTCCGAGAGGACGAGGCCCGGGAAGCTATCCGACAGCGGTTCGAGTACGAGCGACTGAACCAGGGCTTGCAAGTGCAAAATGATGTGGAGGTGGTGGTACTGATGGCCGCCTCTGTGGCCACTCTCTTTAGGACACACGGCCGGTACTTCGCCTGAAGAGCACTAGAGCCCCCGCTTCGGCGGGGGCTTTTGTCGTTTAGAGGCCTTTCCAGGATCTTGGCTTCTTCGGCGGATCATCGCGTGAGTTGGCAGTGAAAACCAGAGTGGTGATACCGGCTTTCTTAGCGGCTTCGGCGCAATGCGTGGCCCCACTCGACCTGTCTTTGATGAAGGCGAGACACAGGCCGGCACCAAGAGCAACCATCTCCTCATTCCGGCGCAAACCCGCATTGGGGCAGTAGCTGACAGTCTGACCGGGGTGCTTCTTCCGATGCCCTGGGGTACAGGAAACCACGCACGGCCCAAGCCAGTCAGCAGGGTGAGCCTCCACCTTCCACCCGAGCCCTGAGGCGATTTCAGCCGCTGTCCTGTCCGCTCCCTTAGCTCCCCCATGGACAAGCGTGTACGGTCCCAGACCGACCCTGTGGAGCCGTTCTAGCAGTGTCCTAATCAGGTCGTCATCGGTCCACCTCCGGGACCCGGTTATCAAGATCCTCATGCGCGTAGTGTAGACCCATCGCCCTGGCCTTGCAGCCAGGGCTTTTGCTTGACCCAGTCGGTAGTAACTGTTACGGTTGTTCCTGGCAACACCATGAACATTTACTCCGGAGGTGCTACTGTGACCAGCATGACTCGCGCACTCACGGCGACCCGTATTTCTCAGCGCAAGGACGACAGTACCTCTCTGACACGCCAGGACAACGCCTGTGACCGCCTTACCGATAGCCGTGGGTGGGAGGTCATTGGCAGGGCTGTAGACGATGGTGTGAGCGCCTCCAAGGTGAGCCCATTCGACCGGCCGAAGTTGGGTCCGTGGCTCACGGACCCTGTGCTGATCAACAAATATGACGTGATCGTGTGGTGGCGTCTGGACCGTGCGGTCAGAAGTATGCGGGATCTTCACGCACTGGCCGGCTTCGCCAAGGACCACAACAAAAAGCTGATGTTCACTGAGGGTCCTGGGGGTGGGGCTCTCGAATTCGACATGTCCACACCGCTATCCGCCCTCATTATGACGGTTCTTGCCTTTGCCGCTGAGATGGAAGCACAGGCGATCAAAGAGCGGGTCCAGTCCTCCCACGACTACTTGGCCACACAACCGCGATGGGCTTCCGGGGCTCCGCCTTACGGCTACCGCATCATTGACCGCATGGTGGATGGCGTTGCTCGCGGGAAAACGCTGGAGCTCGTGCCGGAAGAGGCCAGAATTCTTCAGGAAATCGCGGACTACCTGTTTGGTGGCGAATCCTTGTGGTCTGTCGCGCGCCTTCTCAACCAAGCTGGAGTGCCTGCACCGAAAGCAGGATCGGCGTACGTAGACCGCACACCTGAGTGGCACCCCGCAACCCTTGGGGAGATGCTCCGATCGGAAAAGCTGCTTGGATACAAGGTATCCAAGGGTCAGGCGGTTCGCACCGCAGACGGAGAGCCCGTAATCATGGCAGACCCTGTCTTTGATGAAACAACCTTCCGCCGGCTTCAGCACGTTCTGAAGGAACGCAGCAATTACGGGAGCCACACGCGCAATACAGCGCCCCTTATGGGGATCGCATTCTGTGGCATGTGTGGTGGGCCGGCCTACCGACAGCCTGAATATGTGAACAAAAAGACCGGTCGCAAGCGGAGGGGTTTCTATCTCTGCTACGGCAAGTGGCAGCAAGGCACTACCTCCTGCAAGGGTGTTCGCATCTTCGAGGAAGACCTGATGCAGCGGGTTAACCAAGCATTCTTGGAAAACATAGGACCGCTGGACCGCCCGGAGAGGCAGTTTGTTCCTGGCAGCGACCACATGGCAGAGCTTGAGGGTATTGAGCAGGCTCTGAAGAATCTGCGCGCCGAATCTGACGCGGGCCTAGTCTTGGATCAGCAGGAATACATCAACCGCTTGACCGCGTTGACCACGAAACAGAAAAACCTCGCCGCGTTGCCCGCAGAACCAGACCGGTGGGAGGAGAGGCCTTCGGGCAAGACGTGGGGTCAGTGGTGGGAAGAGTCTGACGTCGATGCTCGCCGAGATCTGCTGCTGTCGGCAGGCTTTAGGGTGTGTCTGCTGCCTGGTGGTGATTCGGTGGCCTACTGGCCCGGTAAGTCTAGGCTGACCCTGGAAGAGTTTCTAGAAAGCATGAAGGGATAACGAAGAGCCCCCGGCTAATGCCGGGGGCTTCATGCTTCGCAGTCTCGTCCGCAGTCGTCACAGACACAATCATCAGCGGCGATGTGCCCGCCACAGGCGGGACAGGCATAACACAGTGGCAGCCCCATAAGCGCGTACTCGGGATCGTCACAGATGTAGCAGCCGGCCCGCTGGATCAGCGGGTCTGGGGTCGTGGTGAAGTCGTCCAGCAGAAGAGCGTAAGCGGGATCATCGGAGCTAGTCTTCATCGTATTCACCGTTCTCCTCTTCTTCCATCTTCCCCCGCTCACATCCTGACCAGCAGTAGCAACCTTCCGACTCGCTTTCACCACAGCACCAGCAAGGGTCGTCCGGTTCAGTCTTCAATGTGTTCTCCCAAAGCTAGGGCCAAGACCAGGAACGTATAAGCACCAAACACCCAACGGATAGCCGTTGGGGCTTGCCCAGAGATGGCGACAAACGCCATACAAAACAATTGTGTACAAAGACTGAGCCATTTAGTGAAGACTAGCATTTCGGCAGCACCAGACCGCTAAGGGTCTTGCCTTTCATCATCTCTTCCCATCCCGAAGCCAGAGCCTGTGACATCTCGTAAAGGTCTTCATATGCCTTCATCAGCTTGGGAGTGTTGTCAATAACACCCTTGACCGCCCAATAGATGTGCTGGTGGCAAGGGGCTATCCAGGCGTCTTCATTTAAGAATTTCCCAAGCGCTGCAACCGACTCCTCCAGGATTTGCCACTCGTTCTGAAATTCAATCGCCGGCTTGCTGGCTTTCTTCGTATTGCTCACGATTTACCGCCGTTCCTGGCTCCCGGTGCTGACAGTCACACCAGGTGCCCTCTGGGCACCGAAAGCGCTTCCACGTCGACTTTGTATGCATGCTCCCCGGCATGCTGGCTGCTGCGCAGTGCTGACACCAATCACAAACCATTAGTCACCTTCCCACTGTGCTAGAAGTTCCGCCGCTGCTTGTGCATTGGATCGCGCCTTACGGCGCGGCGTCGGATTCTCTCCACCCAAAGTGTTCTGCATGCGCCGAAGAATCCGGTTGACACGCTGTCGAGCTGCATCAGGAGTGAGCCCAAGATGGCTTGCCACATTCGCGTATCCTTCCTCTTCGTCCAAGTCGCCTTTGAAAGCCCACCAGATGATTTGATAGTCCGAGTCCGACAGGGTGAGTAGGGCAGTCTCCACATCCACCCACACCGCACGATCCGGAAAGTTCTCGTAGTTCTCGTTCTCCCCGATGGCTTCCAGAATCTGCACGATCATGTGGCGGAACAGTTTCGGCCCGTAGTAGAACAGATCGTCCGGACGGTAGCCAAGCCTTGCGGCTTTGACCTTTTGCGAGTACAGCGAGCAAGCTTTCATCACTGCTCTGGTGAGCCGGCCTTTGCCGGCCTGCCCCTGGAACTGCCACTCAGCCATCTTCTTGGGGGAGGAGTAAATGCACAGCCACGCTTCCTGTATCAGGTCGTCCAGCTCCACATAGTTATGAAAGCGACCCCGCACGCGCCTTGCCGCAGAATAAACGATCTTGCTGACTTCGTCAGCGCCCCACGGCTCGGGTTCTTCAGTAGGCTGAACTTCCATCAAGTCTCTTCGTGTCTCGAAACCAACCCTTGCAGTCCTGGCATTGGTATTGCTGAAATTTGGATATGGCAGTGGTTCGGAAACCACGCTTCTGAGGCAGATTGAGCGAACCACACCGGGGACAGCCAGCGTGACCGTCCATCAACCTCATGTTGGGGTGCTTCTTGATCCACGGCAGAAAGATGGGGTACAATTGGTCTGTGAGCCAGACGTCACGGCGGTTGTATTTCTCCATCAAGGCCCACGCTGCCTCATCCCCAGCCATGCAATCCACCCAAAGCTGGTGGCCGGTATGCGGGAGCTTGTTCGCGCCGAGAAGCTGGCCGGCCACATAGTCGAGCTTGTTGGACGGGAACAGGAATTCTCTGCGCGAGGTTTTCAGCAGGTCCAGGCTCTCGAAAGGCTTGGGCGGACCGTAACCGGCATAGAGGAATTCTCGTTTAAGATGCGGGATATCAAACTTATCGCCGTTCCAGGTGACCACCGCATCAGCACGATCAATAAAATCCCAGATACGATCCAGCGTCCCGCCGAAAGCGGGACCCCGGTCAAAGAAGATCGTATCCTCGCCGTGCCATTTAAATGCAGCACACAAAAGCTTTGGTGAATCTTGTATCTGGTTCAGTCCAATAGACTGATTTCCGTACAACTGCCAGACGTGCGCTTTAATCGGTGTGAGTTCTAGATCAATAGTCAAGACTTGCACATGCTACCTCAACGAAACAATGTAGGATATGGCGAACATTACAAAAAGAATGACATACATCGCAGCCAGATCCCTCATGGTTCCGTTGATCACTCCGGATCGCCCCTGCCCATGGTGACGAGTGGGATTTCAGTGTCCTGATTCATGTTCGAAAACCACTTCCCGCCTGGCCTGGTAAGGCCCTCGGCCTTCGCCGCTAGCGCGGCTTTAGAGGCTTCCTCTGTCTGCTGGTCGAGCTCTGGTACCTCTGGATCCTGCTGGACGCTCACGGGGGCTCTTAGAGGCCTTCCTACTGGCTGCCATGTGGTATGGGACAACTCTTGTGCGATCTCTCGGAAAATCTTGGCCAACTTGGCGGGGCTTCGCCCCGTCACAACCCACGACACAGACCGCTCACCACGGACCACCTGTATGCGAAGGCCATCAGAGTTTTCGTCGATTCCCCAACTGAACTGCGGGGCTGTCATGTTTCCCCCGTTTGACTTTCTTCTAGTTTTATGATATCCCAGCAGACCGATGCCGCAAAGCGATTTTCTTCGCCACCGTAGGTGCCGTGGACCCAGCCGAGATACGAGGTCTTGTCCGGAAAGAACTTGACCGCCCGCCTGGCTGCTTCCTCCCACCAAAGCGCGGCATCCTTGCTGTGGGGCATGTCTTTGACCAGCTTTTCAGCAAAGAGGTTCGCCTTATCGGAGAATCCTGTCAAAATAATCGCGTCCCTCCTTCAGGAACATGGAGTTAACATCTTGCTTGGGCGGCATCATGACAGCCTCTGCCGTAGGGATTTCAGCCATGAGGTGTGTCCGGAATCCGTGGCCGGCGTCGTCGCCGTCACAGAAAATGTAGACTCGGGTGAAGTCTTCGAACAGTCGTCGCCAGTGTCGTTTCCAGGTGTTTGCTCCGGGGACTCCGACCGCCGAATAGCCAAGTTGAGTGAGAATGAGAGAGTCCAATTCTCCTTCAGCAATGCAGATCCGGGAACCTGCTGAGACAAGGAATCCAGCACCGTAAATCCGAGGAGTGACGCCAACCCCTCCAAGGTACTTGGGACAGGATATCTCTCCGCAATCGTGGCCCCGGATGCAGCGGTAACGAATATCGACAACCCCGGATTTTGTGAGGTAGGGTATGCTGAGACGCTCACCTGCTGCGTTGGGATCACCCGGAATGGATTCATCGACTACCCCTAGTCTGGCCGAAACGGCGCTGTCCGCCGAAATTCCTCGTTCCGTCAAATACTCGCTTGCCTGGCTGATGTTGCGGTGGTAACGGGCTGTCTTCGATTCCAGCGAGGTCCTTTGCTCTTTGGTAAGCATCCTTCCAATCGAGTCCTTCAAAGTCGTGGAGCAAACGGGGAGCGTCACCCTGAACACCACAGGCGAAGCATTTGAAATAAGTCTCGTAGAAGACAGCGGAAGGGTTGGACTCGTTGTGAAAAATACAGATCAGCTTGCGCCCAACCCCAGCGCTGGTGTCCAAGCCCAACGCCTCAAGCGTTGGGCCGATGGGAATCTCAATCCGCCGGTCGGAGGTCACGGAGCAGCCGTGTATTTGGCGTAAGTGTGCCGGTGGTCAGAGGCACTACCCAAGCCCACACGTCGTGAATATAAAGAACACGCCAAGCAAAACCGTAGTCAATGTGTTTGACTATATCCCCGACCTTAATGACAGGTCGCTTAGGGGTGAAGGTAACCGTAACATCCCATTCGGAAGCGTTGAACGTGTTCTTTGCGCCGTCCATAGACTTCTCACGAACCTGGTATCGCGGGCCGGCCACACTGTCGTAGGTGGTGACGTCAAAAGGATTCAGAAACACGCGCTCTTCGTTGGGTGGCTCAGGACATATCCGGTCACTCACTACAGATCCTCCAAGTATTGGATGACGAACGCTTTGCCGATGGGCTTGCCGGGGTTTTTGACTACCAAGACTGGCGTTGGGTGTCCTGGTAGGTCACTAGCTTTGGCGTAGTTGGCTGCTTCTCGGTGTGCTTGGTTGAGCCACTCTCCAAGGTTGAGAGACGACTTTCTATCGCGGCGAGCCTTGCATTCGATGATGACTCCTGAGCCGTGATCGATGAAGATATCGCCCTGGTCAAATCGTCCAGCTCTTGCCAGTCGTCGAGCGACAAGACCCCGCGATCGCACATACTCCACAACGTCAGTCTCAAAGTCCGTACCGAGTCGGCGAGGGTCATTAGCCATCAATTTCCTGTAGTGTTGCTAGCGCAGGGTCTATAAGAAATGTCACGTAGGTGCGGCCCGAGCTGTCAGCGAAACCATCGCGGTTCTTCACCGGAGCCACATAGAACACGCCGGCCACGTGAGCAGTAGTCAAAACCATCACAGGAAGCTTGCTGATCTTGTTGATCAGCGCCGACAGGGGCTGACAGGGGTTTCCTGGCGTGTTCTCCGAGGTATGCGAGGCGACCAGGACAGCGGCCCCCGACTCACGCGCCACACGATCCAGAAAACGCACAATGTCTTCATCAGTCGTGTACGAGCCGTTGTCATAGTCAACCTTCATCAGAACGTCTACGATCACCAGGTGGGGCATCTCGCCCCACAACTCCTCAAACGCCGCAACCTCTTCAGTGATGTCCTCCAAGGTGGGTGAGGGAGAGAAAGACCAGCGCACCCAATCCATGTCCCCGAGTACGCCGGCTGCCCAATCAGGATCCTGCAACGCCTTGGTCCGCATCATCGTGGAGTCGACCCGAAGCCTTTTCGCCAGCATGCGGGACACCACGGTCATCTCGTTGGAGTCGTTGGAGAAATACAGGGTGGGTACTCGCATCTCGTCCATGAGGTTGAGCAGAAACATGGTCTTCATGGATCCGGGAATACCCGATACCAACGTCACACCACCGCGATAGAACCTGATGCCCCGATTCTTCAAGCTGGCGTACACGTCCGGCAGAGGCTCTCCTGTGCTAACACCGCGCCGAACAATGCGGGCCAGCTTGGAGCTCACGCCTGCTGCTTCCAGGAACCGTCTTTGTTGTGCCAGATGGTGATGGCCCGGCAACCCCGCTCCGGACACGACATGCGACCACTGATCTCCTTGCCGCCGGACATAAACGGCTCGTTATAGACCAGGGCTGCACCGTGCTGTGGGCAAACGGCGCTAGGAGCGCCGTGTGGAGGCGGAGAAACGCTCTGGGTGGGCCGATAGCTGCTACTCTTCTGATAGCCCCCTGACGGGGCTGTGGAGCTCTTGGACGGGCCGTTCAAAGCCTGAAACCGCGATGCCGACGCAATGACCTTGCCGTGAAGCCCCTGAATGTCGATGTCGTCGAGCAGGCGGTTGGCCTCATCCACATCCTTGGCGTGCAACACCACCCACGAGGCATCGAATCCTGCGCCGGCCTTCATAGTCACAGTCACGCGGTCACGGTCGCTGAGTCCTTCTTCCGGAATGTCCTTCTCCATACTGGTCTCGTCCCAAGGGTCCTTCATCTGTGTCCTTACTTGTCCTTATTGGGGTTAAGGTTGTCATACAGTCTGGTTACGGGCGTATCGCCCGATTGCAGGTAGCAGGCATCTGCCACGGAACACCGGTTGCAGTCCGCAGAGCGGACCGGCAGGAAGACTCGATTTTCCACACCACGCACCCACGCCTGTGCTAGCTGGTCTACGGTCGCCAGGGTCCAGGCCGAGGTGTCCACCACATGCGCGTAGCCGTCCTTGAACATGTAGTTGGCTGCTGTGATGCCCCGGTGGACCGGGTCCCTGGTGTAGGCGTTCCGGTTGAGCCACAGGTCTACGAGCACCGAGTACATGCCGAGCTGCTGATCGCTGTCTGGCCGGCGGGAGCCGCTCTTGAGGTCCCAGACCTCGTACGTTGTCTTACCAGTCCGGTAGAGTCGATCCACGAAACCTTTGACTTCCAGGCCCGAGGGCAGTACCGTAGACACATCGAGCTCAACCGCAACCAGCGTGCCCGGAAAACTTGTGGAGGCCCACTGTTCTAGGTAGTCTTGACCTCTGGTGAACCAATGTGCGTAGGTCTGTTTGGCGTGGCCATAACCGGCAGCCAGCCATTGCGAGTCGTCAGGCCAATCTGCCCGAGCGCGCTCAATCTCGTCCTGGAATGCTTCGATGAACAGTTCCGAAGGTGAGGCCCCTTGACCTCTATCCCAAAGCTCTGTGGCGGTGTGTATCGCTGATCCCGCAATCAGGTACCAGGCCGGCGGTTCCGGAAACTTCAACACCTTGCGAAGTTCATATGCCTTGCCGCAACGCGTGAACGCGTTGACGGCGCTGTGCGATGTATGCTTAGGTGTAGTCATGGTCCCGCATTCTTTGGACGCCTTCCGCGCTTACCGGTTCCGTAAGGATCTGCGCTCTTTGGTATACCGAATGGCCGGCCGCCCCAGACGCCTTCTGACCGGGAGTCGTATGCCGACAGTGTACAGTCATCGGATACAGGGCAGTCCAGGCAATATCTCCGCCATGCCGCATCCGGTCGATTGTAAAGTGCCTGATTCGTGGGGAAGAAGATGGTTATGTCGGCACCCTGACATGCTGCTTGAAGACGCCACAGCAGACCTTGACGGTTGACCCATCGTGGTAGACCTTCTTGCTTAACCGCTTCGACACACCGGCAACGAGCAGCGGGGTGCGCCAGCGTTCGTTTACATTTCGGGCATTGATCACGTTTCAGCCACGACAGGGCTTCCGGTGACATAGAGAGCCAGAACCACTCTTTATATTTGCCCTGCTCAAGTAGGGTGAGGTCGTAGTTAAGAGTCATCCCGTTCTGTGCCATGCCTCAAGGTACTGAGGTGGCGATCACCCTGTCAAGGCAGCATTTTTACGTAACGATCGGGTAACAATCATCCCGTCGAGTTGACAAGCTGCCTGAGCTCGTGATATCCTACTGAAACCGGGAACCGGTTATATAGCTTTTAGGGCCGGCATCAAGCCGGCCCTTTTATTGGTTTGGCGGAGCCCTAGAAGGCTCCGTAAAGTCTGTTCATGCGGACGATCAGTTCAAACATCCGCGTTGTGGAGACTCCCGAAGATCTGCCAGCCCTATTGGGCTGGCTCAACCACCAGTCTACCGTTGCGCTGGATACCGAGACCACCGGTCTCGACATCTATTCCCCAAACCACCGAATACGTCTGCTTCAGCTCGGCAACCCACGTGAAGCGTGGGTTATTCAGGTCGAGAAACCACACATGCACTCCGTGGCCCTCGAAGTGATAGGCAAGCTGTTAGCCAATCGTATCCGAATTGTTATGCATTTCGCCAGCTACGATATTCAGGTGTTGTGCCGGCACTACGGTTTCGATCCTGAAGCTCTCTGGCCCGCCACCAGGTGCACCAAAATCATATCACATCTGGCAGATCCCCGTGGCCGTGAAGAAGGTGGTGTAGGTCACAGTCTTGAAGATCTCGCCGAGCGCTACCTTCCGAAGTCCCGCAAGTTGGGAACCACTCTACGTGAGGAGTTCGCCAGGCTCAAGGCTTCCGGAGAGATTCCTAAAAACACTCCGTTAGCACGCATGTTCGAAGTGATGCCGATCGACAACTTGGTGTATCTGCTGTATTCGGGCACTGACACGATCGTGACAGCACAGCTTGGAGCACATCTACTTACTGATGCTTTCATGCGAAGATTCGGCCACCTGGTGGTGTTCGAACACAAACTCGCCAAACTCGTGTCACAGATGGACGCCAGGGGCTTTCTCCTCGACGTCGAGTACACCGAGAATCTGAAACAGACACTCATAGCCACGGAGGTTCGCTGTAAGGCATTGGCAAGGGAGCTTGGCTGCGACAACATCAACTCCCCGGTCCAGGTCGCCGAGGCTCTAGAGCCTCGGGGCATCAAGCCAGACCGCACCACACCCACAGGCAAGCCGGCTGTAGACAAAACCCTCTTGAAGGCGCATCTTGGAGACGACTTGGTGCAAGCCATCGTGGAGGGAAAGAAGGCTCGAAAGTGGCGAACGACGTGGATAGAGAAGTTCCTGACACAACAGGACAGTACGGGACGTGTACACCCATCGACGTCTACCTTGCGTGCAAGGACTGCCAGGTTCTCTATCACTGGGATTCCGGCACAGACCCTGCCGTCTGGGGATTCCACGGTGAGATCTTCCTTTGTGGCAGACATCGGGCATCGAATCGTTGCGTGTGACTACTCCAATCAGGAGTTGCGGTTCATCGCGGCCATGGCCCCTGACGCTCGGATGATCCGAGCGTTTCGCAACAACGAAGATCTGCACACCATCACGGCGGAGACTGCGTGGCCCGGTCAGGGTGAAGCCATGCGCAAGTATGGCAAGGGGGGAAACTTCGCGACCCTCTACGGTGGCGGCAACCAGGCGCTCATGGATCAGTTCGGGATGACCCTGGAACAGGCCCAGACGGTGCGAGAAGCCATCAAGAAGGCCTACCCGGGGATCGCTGGCAAGGCCAGGGCACTCATGTACGAGGCGAGTCAAAACGGCTACATCACCACGTGGACGGGCAGGCAACTGCCCGTCGATCAGAACCGCCTGTACGCGGCGCTCAACTACTACGTGCAGTCAGGGTGCCGGGACGTCACAGCGCAGGGCATGGTGAGGCTGTATGACGCGGGGTTTCTGCCCTACATGAGGTTGGCCGTCCACGACGAGATCATTTTCTCAGTGCCCGAGGACAGCCTGGACATGGTGGCGGAGATCGAGCAAATCATGAGCACCAAAATCGGGCCGGTGGACATGCCGGCAACAGCCAAGATCGGTGGGCGATCTTGGGGATCACTCTACGAAAAGGAGCAGTAACGGAAAGTGGCAGAATTTGTTAAAGGCCAGCAGGTTCGGCGCAAGGGTGATGGTCACAGCTGGGGCGCGCACGGAACAATCGTGCATATCGAAGACAACGTGGCCATGGTCAAGTACGGCACTGGCGATAACCGCATGATCAAACTGTCTGACCTGGTGGACGCCACGCCGAAGACGATCCAGTTTTACGTGAAGCCGGCACCCAAGCCTGAGCCGATCAAGCCCGGCTGGTACGCCATCCACAATAAGATCACGAACTTTATATACTACTGCGAACAGGTGGGGGAGATCATCGTGTATTACATGGCGTTCAACCCCAAGACGGGCGAAATGGACTTTGACCCCAACTTCCCTGTTGCTGTGGCAAAAACGCTCATCGGGGTGCGCCAGGGTGATTTAACGCCGATGGAGTTCCGCCCAAAATCTGGGTTGACAGTCAGTGGTCTGCGTCTCTAAGCTGAGTCCATCACCAAGCAAAGCCCTCCTAAGCCAGCAAGGTGAGAACGGAAGAGAAGCAGTAGAGCGCCCACATCCTGGCGATGTGTCGATTGTGGATCTTCCGGAAGCGGAGTAGGGGAGCTCGGCTGTCCCCGCCGGCCTCATAAGCCGGAGATCGTGGGTTCAAATCCCACCTACCGCTACGGGCAAAGAATCCTGGCTGTCTGATGCGGGCGGTTTGGTTTCCTCGTTCAGCCGGGCCGGTATACCTCGGCGCTCACGTATACCACTCATCCATGGTTAGGGTGATTCGGACACACTGTGAGTCATGCGCTGCTTTACAAGTGAACACCCAAGGTAGGCTCTCCGCACAAGCGTCTACCTGGTTTCCGGTAGCTCAAGAGTAGAGCGTTGTGGTCTCCATGACATTCCACAAAGATGGCAGGCGCGTGGCCTGCCCCGGAAGCGGGTTCTGCCCCTCAGTTTCATTCAATAGGATGTGCCGGCTGAGGGGCGGGACCATCCAGATTCAGTGTCTGGTGCGATAGATGACAGGTACTTCATATTTGGATGATCACACCCTGTCGTCCCTTTGATCTCAGACACGCAAAGTACGGTAGCAGGTGCGCAGAGGCGGCATACTTCTTACGACACTCTGACTAATCATCAGACCGAGAAGCCGACTCGATTTGATCTCTGCTATCACCTTGAACTCTACGGGAGCCAGCATGCGAAAGTTGTGGGTATGGCTGTCCGATCCGTGCAAGTGTACGTGTAGTTGTGAGGGTTGCTCGTCTGGCAACCATTGCTGGGGTGGCAACTGCCACACGTAGTGTCCAACACCTGGTGCGATAGACTACGGATACTTCACTGCTAATGAAATTCGGTTCAAATCCGAGAGGCCCGCAAGGGTCGACGTTGTGACGGTATCAACAATCTCCGTGGTCACCTTGATCTCAGGTGTGCTAACCCCTACGCCAATAGAGCCGGAGGAGAACTCCGGACGGCTACCGTATGCCGAGCCCGATTGAACAGGCGTAGGGTCTAAGTTTTGCTGGCTAACTCAAGTGGCAGAGTAGCGGATTGTTAATCCGTGTGTTCCTGGTTCGAATCCAGGGTCGGCAGCGCAAGAAAACTTGCAGATCATTTCTAGTTTAGAAAGGGGGCAGCCCCGGACTGGATGCGCGGATCTGATCACAGCTATAAACCCTGATGGTCCCCCGAAGAGCTGTCAGGGCGAGGCAGTCTAGCTCAGTCTGGATAGAGCGCCGGCCTGATATGCCGGAGGTCATCGGTTCAAATCCCTTGGCTGCCACGTGACCGATAAGAAATGTGTTTGTTATTGCGCCGGCTGTCTTCGCGAGACTCACTGTGGAGGCCCCGGTTGTAACCAGTAGGTTGGTCCCATAGCTCAGCGGTAGAGCGCCCGGCTTTTAACCGGGGTTGTCGTAGGTTCGAGTCCTACTGGGACCACTGTCAGGTCAGGAAATCCACCCCGGTCGCCTGGCCTGGCTCAAACGTTGGGGGCGATGTGGAGTTCAGTGCTGATGATGTGGCCTCGGACTTGATAGATTTGGATGATGTTCCGCTAGACCAGGTTGATCCGGAACAGGCCGGTGAGGTGATGCGGCGCGTAGCGCCGACAGACGGGAGTACCCTTCTGGTTGCAGCCTCGTTTAACTCGGCGATCTAGATGTCAGCAGTGGGACGCTGCTGACCGGTGTTGGGACGGGCACAACCAACGCCAATAGCCCCCCTCCCGAAAGGGAGGGGGGCTGCACTGTTTAGTGGCTGTAATGCTCGTGCAGGCTTTCGGCAATCAGGAGGAAGACCGCGCTTAGAGCCCATAGGCCTGGCAAGAGGAGAAAAAGGAGTATCGCGGCGGCAATCTTGGCCAGGCAGGCTTTAGAGCCCGTCATGACCTACAACAGACCTGCCGTCGAGTTGCCACCCCACCAGTTGGTACCGTCGCAGAACACATCAAACTTGCCGATCTTGCTCGCAGTGACTGCGATACCGGTACCGCCGGCCGTGCCGTTGATGGTGCCACCAGCGGTCTTGAGGGTCATCTGGCCGGCGTTGCTCACGGTCTGAACAAAGGTGTACATGCGGCCCTTGAGGGCCGTGCTCGCGGCCGGCAGGGTGATCACGTAGGCGTTGGTCGGGTCATAGAAGATGACCATGTCGTTTGCAGTGATCGTGTAGGCCGCTGTGAGAACTGCGGTGGAAGTCAGGTTGATGTCGTCGAAGCCAGACATATCAGAATCCTTAGATAGAACCGATCACGAGCCACGTCGTGCCGATAGACATGAGGGTCACTGCGTGACCGTTGGTACCGCCCGATGCCAGGGAGACGTTTGCCGCAACGTTATTGATCTTGTCTCCGGTGGCTCTTGTGACCGTGATGGCATTGGCCCCGCCGTCTTTGGCGATCACCACCGTGTGCCCGTTGGGCACACCTGCCAGAGCAGGCAGAGTCACTGCGTAGGCGGATCCGGCGGTAGCCATCACCGCCATGTCGGAGTTGGTCATCGTGTACGCGGCGGAAACCGCCGCTATGTTCTGGGGGAGATCGATGTCGGAGAAACCGGCCATTACTCATCCTTGGTTGTGAGGTATCGGTGGATCAGCGCGGCCAGGCCGGCAGAGAGCGCGGACAGAAGTGCAGATCTGGTGACTGAGTTGGACAGGGACAGCGCCGAGGTGAATGCGCTCAGGAAGACGGCAGCGGCTGTCTCAAGGTCGTGGCGACTCATAGACGTTCCTTGAGGGCATCGAGCTCAGCAGCGGCCAGTGCAGCAGGATCCACGCCGGCACCCACCGAGAGCTTCCCGAGCAGTTCTAGAACCTTGTCGAGCTTGGCGTTGGTGGCCTCGGCGTTAATTTCCGCGTTGACGAGGCGCTGGCGCATATCGATGGGGTCGAGGTTGGGATTCTTAAAGGCCCACACGTCGTAGGGGTTCATGTCAGTTCCAGTCATCAGCGCGGCCAGCTCTGCTTGGGTACCGCGAAAAGCGTTGAAGTCGCACGGCGATCCGCCGTAGCTTTGTGAACTCGTGTACTGCCAGATGGCGGGGGTTGCCCCGCCATAGGGTTCCCAGCCTGGTCCCTGGTCGGTATAGGTCGTGTAGCTGCTCGACACCACAACGGCACCAGCGCGCTCTAGAGCGCCTAAATCCCCGCCAACCTGTCCCCAGTACCACCGGGGGAAATACGCGCCCCAGCAGCGCCCTCCGAGCCGGGAAAGAGCATCTATGAATTGTAGGCACTGTGCCACAGTCGGCTTAGAGGAGCCCTCGGTTTCCACATCGAGCATGCACGGGATGTTGCCGGCAAAACTGTGGTACCAGGCTGCCTGTAGGGCCGGATCGATATTGCTGATCAGGAAGTGATAGCCGCTGAACGGGATGCCCATCTGGCCGGCCTCATCACGGAACCGAGTGAATGACGCATCCTTGTAGTAATTGCCTTCCGTGGCTTTCGCCACGACGGCCTGAGTGCCAGGGACAAGGTTGAGGTTGGGTTCCCAGTTGGAGAGGTCAGGAAAGAAGATCGTCATTCATCCCCATCCCCAGGTACTCCAGAGCCTGACTGTAGCTGAGCGAAACTACGGGGCGCTCCCGGACTATCCCATCTGACCCAAGCACTTCCCGATCCCGTATAGCGCCGGCCATTGTCCGAGTCCGATCGTTGCCAGTGAAGTTCTCCGAGTGCTCTAGCTGTGAGTTCGTCAACCACGCCCGTGGGCCGGATTCGGAAGAGCTGTTGATATCCTCTGACCGCGCGTACTGTGGGTTCATCGTGAATGCCTGTTCTTGGGATTTTTAGGATGAGCTGCACAGTTTCGACGTCCGCACCGCTCGCAAGGGGCCAAATATCCTTGGTCCACCATTTGGGGGTTTCCACGAATAATCGCCTCCAACGCTTTGACACGCTGCTCCATGTCGTCTTTGTTTTCCTTGAGGGCTTTGATCTCTTCGGCCTGGTCCTTGTTTTTCTTTTCCAGGGAGGCGACCAAAGCCTCAAGAGCAGCGATCGTCTGTTTCAGCAGAGTTGTTCGGCCAACCACAACAGCAGCGGCAATCGCGCAAACCAGCGCCACAATGTTGATAAGATCTTTGGCCATGAAAATCCTTATGCGACAACGCGACAAACCAAAATAATGTAACCCCCGTGAGCATCGGAATCGGTGCTGCCGGCAGAAGAGGTCTGGGCGATTTCCGGTGACTGCTGCTCAAACTTGTAGTCGTCGACAATCACCAGGTTGGCATCACCGTAGTTGAGGTCCTGAAACAGGACGATATTCCCTGAGGCTGCTAGCGCTTCTAGAGCCTTGACACGCGCAAAGGCATAACCGTCAGTTCCCGAAGGATTGCCGTAACGATCTATTTCGTGGTCCTGGCAGATAAGCGGAACCTCAATGAGAATCTGGCGTGAAACGCCAGGAAGCCCGCGAAGCTGATAGCCATTCCATATCGGCGTGTAACTAGTGCTGGTAGTGCCGCGGTGCAACACGAACTTGAATTGCATCCACTCTTGCGCATTGCCGATATCCGAGATAAAGAATGGCGTAGTCGCTGCGGCGGAACTTGAACCAGACTGGCCAGAAGCAATAGACTGCAACGTGGTTGAGGGATTCTGCCCCAAACAGTCTATCGACCCGTCAGTGATATTCTGATGCCGCATGTAGATGTATTTAAAGTGCTTTGGTTCCAGCGTGTTGAAACGGATTTTCGGCGTGTAGAGGAATCCCGATGAGACTTTGGTTGTCGTGCTGGTCATATAGACATTAGCGCCGATTCCGAAAGCCAACTGAGAAGATGTGCCGACATTGGCAATACTGTTGATCACGTCACCGGAGGCAGCTCCGCCGGCACTGACGTCATGCGCGTATGGCTGGCTGCCCGTGGAAGTCGTGGTGGAGAGGTCAATTCTGATCAGGCCGTCGGACGTGGAAGCGTCTGTGGGGTTCGTCCAGCCCTGCTGGGGGATGAGCTTATTGCCCTGGTTGCCGATGAACAGGAAGCGGTCATAGCCACTGATGGCACGCACGCCGGTACCGCTGGGATCCTGCACGACAAGTGGCCCGTACGCGAGGTTGCCGCTGCTGTCGCTGATGGCTACACGAAAACCTTTGTTGGTGCCGATTCCGACAAACGTTCCGATGTAGGCGAACATCGAATATATCTGCTCACCAAAAGGCATCGTGGCAGCCACCACACCACTTGACAGCGTGGGCATAGCCCCGCCGGAATCCAACGCGAATTTGTGGATCTGGCTGACCGCACCACCAGCATTGCCGCTGACCAGGATGGCTGTCTGTGTCTCGCTGATGTCCGTGAAGACGTAGCTGGCGTTCTGATGGGTGAACTTGGGCGTTGGCAGAACCGGGGGCGCACCACCCACCAGCTCATAGACGTTATTGTCTAGGCCGGCCACCAGCCGGCCTTTAACCCAAGCAATCACATAGTTGCCCGAGGTGCTGGGCACGTTCCAAATCTTGGTGGCTGCTACACCAGGCGTGGCGATGACGCCACGATAGATACCGGTTGTGTCTGCAAAGTAGTAGTTGGTGCCGTCGTCAGTAAAGGTGTTCGCAACACCACCCAGTCCACCAGGCATTGTGTAGGTGTTGGTGACCGTGGCCGCGCTGCTGACGAACTTCAGGGATTTAGAGCTGGTGTCGAGGGCAAGAACACCGGAAACGCCGCTGAGGACCGCACCACGAAGTTTCATGGGGCCACCTGGTGGCCCCACACCAGATACCGAGTTAGCCTGCTGGAGAAGTGTCACCTGGCCTGGAGTGCTGAGAAGGTCCAATCCTTCGGAATAGAATGCACGTTCTGAAAGCGTGTTATCCATGGTGGTGTCCAGAAACTGGACACCTTCCCCAAGCTGAAAGGTCGACTGAGACCTCAGCCACCAGCCGTAAATGGACTGCTCGCCAGGAACCTGCTGATTGTCGAACTGGTCTTTTCGAATCTGAGCGAAGCTGCGCTGATAGATACGACGGAAATAAGTACCGCGACCAGACTCGCCGGCCAGAAAGGGGATTCCGCCGATAGCGTAGTCATAGGCAATATCTGTGCGCTGGTACTGCGTGGAGAAGGGACCGGGAATGGGCGATAGGCCCGCAGGAGAAGGCTGGAGAATACCGTCGGTATTCTGCTGGAATGCAGTCAGCACAATAAAACCCCGATTAGGATAGCCCGCCCAGAATACACGTACCGAGAGCTGTCAAGCTTCCCAGGGTGATCGAGGTGCCTAGACCTGTTTGGCCACCACCAGTTTGGTTTGCCCGGAAAGGGGCGCTGGTGATGCCGATGTTTACGCCCGGTCCAGCTGTAAGGTTGACGCCACTGAACGTTGCCGGGGTTGTGCCATTGCTGAGAATGGCGAGATAATAGTCACCCGCATCAATTGTTACAGCACCACTAACAGACATTGTTTTAGAGCCGGTGCTTGTCCATACAGCCGACTGGTCACCAGTAATCGCTTTGCGCGTCCCGCCGGAATCGTAGAGAGCCGCGAGGTTCTGGCCGGCAGTGAGTGTCGACCCGGCACCGGCAACATACAGAACAATGTTGTTAAACGTCACCAGCACATAGGTTGTGATCTTGAAGAGATAAGCTACACCGGAAGTCATTCCGACGTTGGCAGAGCACGAAGCCGCATCCATGGTGGCAGCTAACAAACCGTTGTAACCGGCATGGACCGCAGGAGGCGTGATGTTCCTGGTGGTGCCGGTATTGAACTTCGCGGCCAGGTTTCCCGAAGAGGAGAAGAGCGCAACGTTGGTGCCACCTGGTGTACTGGGTGTGGACGTCCCGACAACAGGCCGGTCAAGTGTGGGTGTGGTGTAGGTGGCGGAGCCACCTACGGTGCCTGTCAGGCTCGGAGAGGTGTAGGAAGCACCACCGGGAACGGTGCCGTTAATGGTCGGAGAAGTAAGCGTTTTGTTGGTAAGCGTCTGCGCATCATCTTTGCCGACCACAGCCGAAGTGGTGCCGTGAACGGCCTTACCGGTAGAGTCGGTGCCACCTGTAGTGTCGATGTGCGCACGCGCTTCACGAAAGTCTCGGCCGATGTCCGCATGAGTCACAGTCGCGCCGATGGCGTGACTGAAACCGGTAGTGCCGTCGATATTACGCGTGACAGTCCAGGTGGTGCCCACAATGGCAGTGACGTCTACCGGCTCTTGCGTAGAGGTGCCGATGTCCAGAACCGCTGTAAAAGGAACTGCCGGCCAGCTTGCCGAAGAGGCTACAGAGAAAGAAGTGGCAGAGGCGTTGATGGCACCGGTAAGGGTCGTCTGTGGAACATTGGTGGCGTACTGCTGACCAGTGGGCATATCTACCTGCTAGAAATCGTAGTGCGAGGGCCGAGGGTAACGGTCACGGAGTTTCCTGGCTTCCTGCTCCAGGCGGTCTTTATAGAGCTGCCCGAAGTAACCGGAGACTCTGGTGGCAGAACCTGGCTGAACAAACTGCGCACGCTCAGAGGCCTCCACGCTGGCGATAGCAAGACGGGCAGCCTCGAACTGAACAACCAGCTTCATGCACGCGCCGTAAACGATGACATCCTGTGCCGAGGCCGGCAGTCCGGTAACCCCCGCAAAGTCGTCGGTATCGTTGACAAGCTCGGTCGGCTCTTTCTGGTACGTGACGAAGATTTGCCGGCCGGGGACGATATCGTCAGAAATGAACAGCGACTTTCCAGTTGAGAAATCAGTGGTGGAAGCCTGCCCAACGAAACGCCAACTGCGACAGAACGGCCAGACCTTGCTAGGCCCGATGAGCTGGTTTTGCACCGAGATGATTTCCTCGGCATCTGCCGGCAACTGGTATTCGTAGACCACTGAGGTTTTGGTGAGGGTCGTGGTTCCCACGGCCCACAGATCTGGATAGACAGAGCGGATCGCGTCATTGATGGCGGTCTTCAGCCAGATATTCGGCCAGGTGACATTGTTCTCAATGCGTGTGTTGGCAGGCCAGGCTACCGCTGTGGTGTTGTTCCAGCCCCGTCCGAAAGGGTCAATGGTGATCTGGTTGGTGTTCTGGTTGATGCTCTTCACCAAGACCAGCTCAGAGTTGCCTATCTCAGCCATGCCACGGGAGATCTGGGAGGAGTCGTTGACCGCGAGCGTGGTATCGGTGGTGAGGATGGAGCTTGTCAGGTAGGCCCACTGCTGCTGGTTCTGCGAGAAGCCCTGTACAAGCTGTTTGGTGCGGTTGACGAGATCCTGGAACTGTGGCATTAGCCTTCCTTACAGGAGGATCCCGAGAGCCGAAGCCGTGGATGCGTTCGTGGTGGCCGAAGAGTTGGTCAGCGTGAGCGTCACAGAGTTGCCTGCGGGTGCAATGACGTAGAAGGGTCCTGAGGTCATGGCATTGGCCGTCTGGCCGGCAGCGGTAACCGGGTCCGAGGTGACTGTAAGAAGGTTGACCGCAGCAGCCGGGGTGACGTTGGTTCCAGCGGTGTTGATCGTGGCCGAGACGAGAGCCGTTCCCGCAGTGGCCGCAATGGATGCGTTGACAGTTCCATACCAAGTACGCCCCGCCGGCACCGTGATAAGCGTCTGCACAGCAGTGGAGTTGGTGGCCGCACCCGAACCGCACAGAACGTTGGCAGCAGCAACAGAAACCGGTGACGTGGCAACAGTTGGCGAGGTTCCACCAGAGGTGGCCGTGAAAGGCGTCTGCGACGCCGTAGCAAAAACATTGACCGTGGGTGAAGTGCCACCGGAGACAGCAGTACAGCGTGCACGGAGATTGGTGAAAGGGATCAGGCCCGAAGAGAACTGCGTTTCTCCTGCGGTGTTGGTGCAGGTTGCCAGCGTGGTCCAGGTGGAACCGTCGTAGGTGCCTTCCAGAAGAATCGTGAACGACGCGGGCGAGCCAGTGACAACCGTGGTGATCGAAGCGTAGGTCATGCCCACACCGCAATCCCAGACACTTTGAGCGGAGTTCGTGGGGTTGAGCACACCGGTTGCTAGAGACACCACGCCAGTAGTGAAAGTCTGATTTTCTTGGAGCGAGGCTCCAGTATTACCCGCCATGTGCGGACTCCCTGATAAGTTGCATGTCGGCAGATTTGTCGATCTCGGCGGTTACAGCCTTCACCATGTCGTGGGAGACCGCGTCAAAGCCACCTTTACCATCAGGGGCCACATTGAAATCAGTGCCGTAACGCATGCCGTGCTTCTCCGACTGGTCCATGGCGAACTGAATCTTGGACATGCCGGTACCGTCAGGTTGGATGCCCGCATCGCGGGCAGCCTTGTAGAGGTCCAGCTCTCGATCCCAGAGTTTCTGTCGGGAAGCATCAGCGCCGTAGGCGCTCCGGCAGTAGGCCACCATCTGGCGCTTTGAGCGAAGGCACTCACCGTAAGTCTTGTGGTTCTGCGTCGGGCAGCCTGTAGAGCACGGCATTAGTCGAAAGCTCCAGAAGTCTGAGCCGGCGCAGTGCCGTTGGGCGAGTCATCCGTGTATTCGCACTTCACCGAGTAGATGGTGTTCTGCAAAACCTTGCGCTCATCCAGGTTCATCAGGTGGATGTCTCCGCCGGCGTAACCGTCATGGTTGCTCATGTAATCCGGCTCGCGCCGGTCGAGCATGTAATTCTTGCCGGGGTCGCCACCCCGGGTGGTGCCCATATCCCTCGACTTCTGCGCAGGGTTGTAGGCGAAGTGAATTTCGGTGTAGTCCCCATCGAAGGGGAGATTGACCTTACTGACGCCGTTGACCGAAGTTTTGCCGGGGTGCTCATCAGGATTCATACCAAAACGAGGGGTGCCAGCTTTACCAGCCATTAGTAAACTCCCTGACCCATGGGGCCAGGCCCCTGATACGGAATAGAGCCACTGCCGTTACGCGGACCCAGGGGACCCGGTCGGGTCTGGTCGCCAGTGCTCTTGGGTTTGCCGCCAGCCGTAGGCTTGCGGACAGATGGGGCAGCCTTCTTAGCGCCCTTGGGGATTTTCGGAACAGCCTTCCTCACCTGAGCGATCTGCTTGGGGGTGCGAACCGGCTTTTTCTTGGCAGCCATCAGACTCCTAGATCAAAGCTTGAAAGTCACCACCAACACCGGCAGTGAGAAGATTGGTGCGGTCCGTCAACGTCACCTGTTTGTTGTTGGTGAAAACCTGCGTTGCTGCGGCAACGTCATCAGTCGACAGGTAGCGTCTTGCCGTAAAGGTGCCCGTGTTGTTGAGGACCGTGAAAAAACGATTGATGCGGTAACGCGCCATGAGCCGGTTGTCAGCCATCGGTCCCTCTTCGATGTACGGAGGGTTGTAGACGAGCACACCAGAGTCAGAGACGGACACTGCCTGAATAGACAGACTGGCGCGGCCAGAGCTCAGCGTGAAACCTGGCTTGTACACCACTGGCGAATTGACCCGCGAGAACACCGCTAGCGTCATCCCTGCCGGCGTGGCGAGAGTCGTCTGGGCAACCAGTGTGGCAACACTGTCCGTGTCGCTGAGAGAGGCTGTGGAGCCGTTGGCGAACACCGCGTGAAACGCGGTGTTGGCTGCGATTTTGAGCGGGCTGGCAACGACAGTCGACAGGAAATCTTGCGCCGAGCCGTAGCCGTTGTGTTCCAGTACCGCAGTGTTCGACGCACCATTGAGGACCAGGGCGACAGCCACGGCATTAGCGTTCGGAAGGTCTTTGTCGCCGATGCCCAGCGTTGGTGCTGCAATGAAAGTGAAGGTGGCGGAGCTGCCGGAATCGGCAGCATTCCATGTGTGGTACCAGCCGGAAAAGGTCGCCGAATCCGGCGACCTAATGCCTTCGAGCCTAAACCATGGATTGGGTGTCTGGGTGAATTCGGATGCCCAACCAGGCTGGTGCATAATGATTTCGTTGTCCACACCGATGAAGACCAGTACCAAGTCCCCAACCGCCGGCGTACCGCCAAGTGAAACCGTGATGGATGTTGCGGAAGACGCCGTGGATACGGCCGAGAACTTGATACTGGTCATTTCAATCTTAGGTGTTGTGGATGCTCGACGTAGACCGCACCTGGTACAGAGCCGCCTGCCGGTAAATGCTCCAGCCGGCCACGCCATACCAACCGATCGGACGGGCACGCATCAGCTTGTCGACAACCGGACCCACCACAACGTGGAACTCCTCGGCGACAGCCTCAGCCAAAGCCTGCTGACCGGCAAAGAGCGTGTAGAACACGCGGGCAGAGCTCGAACCAGTGGTGTCCTGGAAGGCCCGTGGGGTTTCAACGAAAAACGCGCCCTCGTACTCGCCGATCTCGCCAGCCCACACGGAACCGGGAGCCGAGTAGACGTGCGGAGCACGCCAGCCGGCAATAGAGCCGGACTCCGAGCGGAGGTCGTAGGAAACCTCAGGGTGGATTGCCGCCCAGTACAGGGAGCCCTTACGGGGAAGAGCCTTGTTGGTGCGAAGCTTGGCGACTGCGGTACGAACGTCCCGAGACTGGATAATGTCCGTGCCGGTAATCGAGGAGTTCGCGCCGGAGTTCACCAGCATTGCGCCACCCGCCTCGCGGATGACGTTGGTACCAGCCACCAGAACATTCAGCACGACCGCGTCAATCGAGTCGACCATGTTGAATGCCACAATGTTGGCGATGGCCGGATCGATGTCGGAGAAGCTGAACAGGTTCAGGAGTCGGGTACGGAGAACCGCGTTGCCATATTCCGCCAGGGTGACCGAAACGGTGGAGGGGTTGCCGATAGCAACAGCGTCAGGGTCAACAGTCTCAGTCAGAGTGCTAGTCGCAGTCGACAGATCATTGTAGAGACTGAAAACGACGCTGGAACCAGGCTTGTCCTGCTGAGCAACGCGCTTGTCTGCCACCTCACGGTGAAGGGGCTGTGCACGAAGCTGAAATTCCACCAGTCGGTCGTAAGCGGTCTGGACAAGCGCGGCAACGGCACTAGTGCCAGTATATGCGTTAGCCATTTCTTACCTTACGTATTGATAACGCCCTCAAACTCCTTGAGCACATTCAGAAGTTCTTTCTGGGCTTTCTCAGGGTTCTGAGGGTCATATTCGATCTTGTCTAGGCGGGTCTTCAAATCCATCTGAACCGCGGACTGATAAGCATTGGTGTCCTTGAGGATTTGGTACCCTCGCATTTCTGAATCAGTGAGCTGACCCTTATCCGGCTGTTCGTCAACGACCCGTCGACCATTGAAGAGTTCACCGTTTTCGGTAACCCACTCATCTACTGCTGCGTCATCAGTTGCGGCGTCTTTGGGGTAGAACTTGGCCACCCGTGGATCGAGGCCGCGATTGGCAAGAGCCTCATAAACGTTCTGGGTCTTCTCGCGCTCCATGGTCTTGGCCAGAGCATCTTTAAGAGACTGAATCTCCTGGCCCTGTTCCTTAAACTTCTTTCGAAGCGCCTTGATACCATCGGTTTCGTTGGGGTTGTCTTCCCAATCTTCCACTTGCATAACTCCCTGTTAAAGGCCGCATCAAGCCGGGGAGCTTGACGGATACCTGGTGGATTTCAGACTTTGATACATACAGCCAGCGCTGAAAGAGCTGGTGCAGAGTCCGGATGGAGAGAATCGAACTCCCGTATTCCTGCTCCCAAAGCAGGCGGCCGACCATTGGCCCACACCCGATAGTCATCGGCTTATGCCGATGACCGCACAGCGTATTTAAGCTGCACGACTAGAAGGACGGCCCGCCGGCCGTCTGCTGCTGGAACGAGGACTTACCCACACCAGAGGTTCCGGAGAAGGCTGCCTGTTCCTGCTGTGCGAGGCGCTCACGCGCCAACTGTGCTTGCCCCGAGTTCCCCAGGAACTCCTCTTGAAGAGTCTGCTGGTTGACGGGAGCCTGGCTCTTGTAGATCTGCGACAAGCCTTGAGCCGTGGGAAGGATGTCGGCAATCCGCTGATAGGCGGATTGAGCCTGTTGGTAGGTGACACCCTGTTGCGCGTAGCGCAACGTATCCGCAGCCGAAGTCTTGATGTTGTTCTGCAAGCCGGCAGCGCCGATCTGAGCCTGATTGAGCTTGAGTTGCAGTGCCGGCGTCGGGTTCTTGTCGTTCAGGAAGTAGCTGGCCAGATCCCCGGCACCGATACCCAACGTCGCGAAATACTGTGTGAGGGAGGGCGGAGCCTGAGCGGTAGCCTGTGCTGCCAGATTGACGCGGTCCTGAAGCTCTGTGGGTGAAACATCGTCACCGATCCACTTGGCGAACTGCGATGGGGTGTTGAACGAGGCGTCGATTCCGCCGGCACGAAGAAGCTGCTTGTACGAGGCTTCTGTGGACAGGTATTCGGCCGGCGTCAAAACCTGAAGCCCATTAGCCTGTCGGGCGGTGTTGCCAGCGAAGCGAGCTTTATACTCAGGCGTCTGCTGAAGCAGAACCGTAATGGTGTCGGAACCGAAGCCGTCTTGCAGATACCGCAGAATCGTCGGTGCGAGCGAGCCAAGACCATAGGACTCGAAGAGGGTTTTGAGGGCCGCGTAAGCGTCCCTCTCCTGGCCAGGAAGCCCTTCCAGCTCGGCAAGTAGCTGATCCGATGGTGAGCCTGGTGTGGGCGTGCTCGACTGCCCCTGTTGAGCCTGTACCTCTGCTGCCCACTGTGCCGAGAGCTGCTGAAATATGGCGTCGTTGTCCGACAGCTTCGTGGTGGTGTTGGTGAGATCCAGAGAAGGCGTCCGTGGGTTCGGCTGGCCAGGAGGATTAGTAGCCACTTAATTACTCCTAGTATTCGAAACCCATGTCAACGAGCACGCGGTGGGCATTCGACATGATGGAGTCCTGCGCATTATCGGTCGACAGCCAGCGTGGATCCTGGCGCACCTGTTTTTCGAAGTCACCCAACGGCATCGCCGTTGGCACACCACCGGGTGCGTACTGCAATGCAGACTTGATCAGCGGGGACTCAATGTTGACGCCACCCACGCCCGTCTCGAGAAGCTGCTGTGCCCGGGAGATGAACGGGGCTGCGATGTCCGACAGGTTCATTCCTGAGTTGATCTGTGTGGAGTAGGCCGGATACATGGATGCCGACTGAGCGCGCAACTGCGCGCTTACCCCTTGAATCGTCTGCTGCCCCGAAATGATCTGCCTGATCTGTTTGTCTAGCTGGTCTTCCGGCATGAAAACGCCGAGGTCCCGCATAGCCTGCCGGAGCTGATCCTCATATGCACCCGCATCGCCACCGAAATGTACGCCAGCCACAGGGTTGACATACTGGGCGAACTTTTGCCGAAGCACACTCTGGTTGGTGTCGTAACCGCCGGTCAGCGCGTCTACCGCAATTGCCTGGACCTGCTGTGCTGTGAGCTGAGCCCCGAGGGAAGAGGCCATAGCAGTCAGGGAGGCTTGCAGGTTGTTAACCTGCTGCTGGTAGGTAGCCGGATCGGCCTTCATGGTGGCGAAAACCTGGCGAGCTGTATCAGAGTGCGTGGCCCACCAATGCGAGTTCTGTACCGCAGCGATAAAGCGATCGGTAGACCATGAGGCGCTGACCGCATTGCTGTAAATGTTGTGCAGCTCAGGGACCGACGACACCATGGCCGCAACCAGAGGGTATTCCGACTTCAGCATGTCCAGCGACAGAACCGGCTGAGAGGCTTGCGGGATGTACGGGGACATCGTCGAGTTGGCCAGTGATACACCGTTGTTGTCAGTGTACTGATACTGGACGCCAGGAACCGATGCCGCTGTGAGAACCTTCTGGGCGTAGCCCATGCCGGCTTGGATGTTCCCAGGACCCGCGTTGTACGCGGCTAGCGCTAGCTGCATGTCGTTGTGCTCTAGCTTGAGCAGATAGCGCATGTAGTTGATGTAGGCGTTTACCGCGTCAGCCGGGTTCTTGGCGTCGTTGTGATTGCTGGTGCCGTACTGCTTCCAGGTGCCTTCCATGAACTGAAAGAGCCCGAGCTCACCCTGTGAGCCGACCACCGAGCCGTTCCAGCCGGACTCCTGATTGATCTGCGCGGCCACCACAGCGAACGGGATACCAAGGGCAGTAGCGGCCTTCTGCACCAGCGACTCATAGCCCGGCGGAACGTAGACCATTTAGACCGCCTGGAAGGAAGTGTTCGGCGCGAGATCACTCGCGCTGGTGGGGAGAGGCCCCGGGTTCTGCCACTGATGCCCCTGAAGCGTAGGAAAGGAAGTCATACCCTGAAGCGAACCAAAGGAAGCCCGCGAGTTGTCCGTTATTGAAGTCGCGGTTTGCGGGGCACTCCCTACATCCGATGCAACTAAGCCAAGGTTTCCCAGGACTTGCTTTGCAGTCGCCGAAAAGGACTCCCGAGCATTGTTCGTCTTCAGCCACTTAGGATCCGCCCTTAGCTGCTTCTCAAACTCGTACAGGGGAACCTGTGCCGGCTCACCCGGCTGATCTGCCGATGACGTAATGGTCTTGGTCAAAGCACCACGGAGGGTTGGATCAAAGAGGTCTATTTTGTTGGGATCCATCTCCCAGATCTTCGACTGCGCAGCGAGGAAGGGAGCTGCAATCTGGCCGACCGACACACCGTCTTTGATGAGCGAGGCGTATGCGGGAAAGGCTGCTTCGGCTAGCGCTTGGATGTTGGCGCGGTGGTTGCCCAGCGAGTCAGTGCCGGAGATGATGCCTGTTACCGCACGATCCACATAATCATCAGTCAGCGGAATCCCCATGTCGCGAGCGTACTCGCGTATACCCAACTCAACCTGGCCCGCGTAACCAAGAAAATGACCCTGCTGGTTGAGCTCAAGATACTTGCCCATGTAGGCGTCGATAGCTGCGGTGTTCATGTTCAGCATGAGGGCCATAGAGGCCAGGGTGTTCATGCCGTCTGGGGAGAGGTGCACACCGAGTTTGGTTGCCTGCTCTTGCAGCTCCGGAATCTTGTTGGCCAAGTCCTGCTGGTACTGTGCCGGGTTGGTGGCCTTCTCGGCGATAAGTTTGCGGGCACTAGCCGAGTTGGTCTGCCACCAGTTGGTTTCCTGTAGTGCTGCCTGAAATTGATCCGTGGACCACGTACCCGCAACAGCTTTCGAATACAGGTCGGCAAGCTCAGGATCGGATTCCAGGAACGAGGCCGCAAGGCCGTAGTTTTCGTTCAGGGACGCGCTGTTGGGCGACTGCAAACCAAGCTGGCCGAACAGGTCGAACGTGGGTCTGGCGCTCGGAATGAGCGCGCTGTAGTTGGTGCCGTTGATGTTGGTCAGCCCACCAGTGTGGGCACCGGTAAGGCCACGATCGAAGACGCCGGTATTCAAAACCCCCGGAGCTCTGCCGACACCGGTAATACGAGCCTCGGTGGAGACATTGACGATGTGAATTGGCACCGAAGGGTTGTCAGCCACCAGCACCTGACCGTTACCGGCGTACATCCCCACGTGATCGGATCGGCCGTTGCTGTCGGAGTCGAAGAAAACCAGATCGCCGATTTGCGCCTGATCGATCGGGATGGAACGGAGTGCAGCTAGCTGGTCGTTGGAGCCACGGGGAATCTTGATGCCGAAGTGCTGATAGCCGTACCACATCAGGCCAGAGCAGTCGAAGCCACCAGGTGCTTGCCCACCCCACACGTACTTTTGCCCGAGAAACTGAAGCAGAAACTGGTAGACATCCGCACCGTTAACGCCAGCCATGCACTACTCCTAGGGGGCGGTATTGGTGGGACCAGAAGCAGACATGCCGGCAGCCGGCCCTGAAAGGGCCTTGATAAAGGCATTGAAATACGTGGTAGCAGCCTGGTATGCGCCCTCCTCCGGGTTAGCCATAGCAGCCTGGCCGGCCAGAAACTCCAGACCCCGTGTACCGATACCGCGCTGAGAGACGATAGAGGTCTGTGTGGTTGGATCGGTCATAGCATCCTGCATGCCGGCCGACTGGCCGGCGTTAGCACCAGTGGCGACGTTGGAAGGATCCTTGGTCTGGGATTCGAACTTGCCGGTGTTGCTGGCATCCTGATAGCCCAGAACCGAGTTGAGGAAGGCGTTGTACTCCGCAGTGGTGGGGTTGCGACCGAGAAGCCTGAACCAAGCATCCGCCTGCGCACCCATGATGGAGGCCGGATCCAGGTAGCTCTTATAAATGGTCTGGCTGGTGGTGGTGCTGGCATCCGCTGCGTTGTTGAGGTTGCCGGTACCGACAGCTCCGGTAGAATCCGGGGTTAGTGTTGCGCCAACGGAATTCCAGCCACTCTTCGCGGCTTTAGCTAGCAGATCTTCCGGTGAAATGAACTTGCCGGCGTTGCTCTGTGTTGCTGCTTCCTGGACGACCAAAGACCAAGCGTTGATAACCTCCGCGGCTGAAGGCGCTTTTTTGGAAGTAACCAGACCAGCAGCGTAAAGCTGCTGGATAATCTGCGCACGCTTGGTGGCGTTCCCGTACCAGTCCTGAATCTCAGCTATCTTGCTGACAACATTGGCGCTTGTAGCGTCATCGCGTTCAGCCAGTATGTCTCTAGAAGACACAACCTGCGAAGGATCAAGGCTGCTGACAATCTCGACTTTGTAGGTACGGCCGTTGACTGTGACAGTGACGGTGCGCGGGTCTTGGACCCCGGTAGGCGCTCCCGCATTGTTGTTGGGGTTTCCGGGGTCGGCCGGCGTAGCCAGGCTATAGTTTCCAACACCGCCACCAGTGCCAGAGACAGGCTGCTCGCTCACACTGGTTCCTTCCAATCATCCCGAGACAGGTACCTGTCGTAGAGCTGCGCAAAGCGTGTGTCAGCCATCATCATTTCAGCGACCTCAGTGTCATAACGCTTGGCGAGGTCGAAGTTACTAGCGGCGTTCAGGGTCTTGTTCTTGCGGCTCTGAAGCTCGCTGTAGGTGGCGTCACGAAGCTGCGAATACCGCTGAAGCATCCTGATGTCCCCACGGGCAGCGTTCGCATGCAGGCTCGGATCTTGGGCGATAGCGAGGATAGCGCTGATGCGGTTCTGATAGCCGTTTGGGTTGAATGACGCGTAGCTCTCGTAAAAGGGCTTGTTGTATATTGGATCGTTCTTGTCGCCGAACCGAGACACATAGTTGGAAAGCTGTGCCTTCAGATCCTTGGCCCCTGGTTCGTTGATCGACTTCAAACCGCGAACCTGCAACTGAGCCTGAATGCCAGCACGAGCCTTACCGTAAGCTGCCCAACCGAGATTAGTCTGAGCCTGCTTGGCAGCATCCTCCGGTGACAGCTTGGTCCGAAGACCTTTGGCTACCTGCCACTGATAGGCCATGTCGTCGAAGTTGCCGTTACCTTCAGGGCCGACGATGACCCCACCAAGCTCAGGGAACTTCGCAAGCAGATCCTTGTATTTGCCGACCGCCTTAGCAGCACCGACCGTGGCCGGAATACCCGAAGGATCCGCAGTCAGAGACTGCGTAAACACCATGGCAGCAGGACCGTACTTATCATAGAAGTTCTGCATGGCATTTTTGGGATCGGCACTAGCCATATTGCGGTACTCGTTGACGAGCATCTGGTGTGCCGGCGCTGGGCGAAAGCCCAGCGGCATGAAGCGGTTGACGAACAGGTCAATGGAGGTCAGGTATTCGGCCTGGCGCTTGATGTCATCCCAGTTTGGGGGCTTGACCCGCTGACCATTGATGTAGTCCCACTGCTGCTCTTGGTAGATCGACCACTGCGTCTTGGCCAACTGTGTAGCGTCAGCCGGATTGCCGCCGATGATCTGGGACAGGAACTGCGCGTCACGCAACCCCGAAGGCACGAAGGCAGCCAGCGAGTTTTTGTCGATAATCCCGTTAAGAATCGTCTTGACGACAGGGCTATCAATATCACCAGGATGCGACTTGACCCACGAGTTGACCGGAGCCACCACCAGCGGACCGAAACCGGGCGAGCCGATCGAGTCGATGTAGGTGGGGGAGACCAGCTTGGTTCCGTCGATAGGAATCGTGGTCAGGCCACCGAGCATCCCGTGCATTGCAGCCGGCGCATGAAACACGAAGGCCAGGTCATCCAGGGAGGTGTTCTCGTCAGCCGGCTGACCGGTCTGCTTGTCGATCGAGAACGGTGAATTCCACAGGCCACGCTTAGCCGCATACGTTCGGGCGAGCAGACCAGGATTCTCGGCGAACAGCCGAGACCAACTCGACATGGCGTTGAACCAGGCGTTGAAGAACGGGGAGATAAAGCGGATCGTGTGACCGAGGTCGTTGAAGCGGCTGGTGTCGTAGACCAGGTTCTGAAGGTCTTTGCGGGCACCGAGCTTGGCACCATTGATCAGCTCGTTAGCAATAACCGAATCGATCCGCCCACCGTTCTGCGCTGCCCAAGACTGCACATCGTTGGTTAGACGGTTCTTGTACAGCGCGTTGAATACCGGATGCCGCACCATGATGTCGTCGGGCAGCGTACCCGTGAGCTTCATGATTCGGTCCATAGACCGTTTGAGCATGCCGACAGTGGGATCCCCACCATGAACCATCAGGTTGATATCAGCGTGGATATCGGGGCGCACGTGCGCGGTCGGCATCTCAGCCTCAATGATGTCTTTACCAAACCTGCCAGCCACAGCAGCATCACGCATGGCGTCGGTCGGAAGGTAGGTCTTCACCATCTCGGCAACAGTCAGCACATGCTCATCAGGGTCCCCAATGTGAAGATCCCGCATGTGCTGCCGGCCGGCAGCAGTGTTGCTCAGCCAATCAGAAACCTCGTCCAGATCACGGCCGGCAACAATCTGCCTAGCCAGCGGGTCCGGCATCATCTGGTTGCGAATGTAGTGCACGTACGCGCGCGTGTGCTTGGCCAGGTCGTCTACAGCCCTGATCTGACCGAAGGAACGCAACCGCTGTGCGGTTGCCACGGCATGCAGCTTGTGCGCCGAATCGTCTACCAGAGAATCAAATGTGTGCTGTGAGCTCGTAAGCTGACGGTAGTAATCCCCGTTTGGGCCGCCGAAAGCTTCCGGCCAGTCCAGATTGGAGCCGGGGATTTTAAAGGTGCCTTCGCCGATGCGGTGCTTGGGCTGGACTAGATCCGTGATCGGGGTTTTGCGCAGCTCATCATAAATAGCCTTCTTCTCGGCAACGAGCTGAGGCGACACCCATTTGTTTTCCGGGGTCAGCCAGTTCTGCGAATCCGCTTGAGCCTTGAGACCTTCCCACTCCGCCTTGGCGTCAGCTACTTGCTGCTGGTGCTTGCCCTCAATGTTGCCGATCAGCTTGTTATGGGTGAGCTGGTTTCCACGGTTTCGGAGCCAGTTCCCAGCGCCCTCACGGGCGTTGGTGATGGTAGTCAAGGCGCCCAGTTTTGCCACACCACGGAGCCAGTCATCGCCGATGTGGTTGTAGGCACGGTGGCCAGTAAGAAGCGACATGGGCCGCCACAGGCCGTACACACGATCGAGAGCAGCATTAAGAAGGTCGTAAGCGTCAGAGCCCTTATTTGCAATCGAGCCGAGCAGGCCACTGCGGTCCATCGTCGACAGGGCGTTCTCAAGCTGCCGAAGATTCGCCAGGGGCACAGCCCCCGCCTCAAGCTGGGTAATCAGGCGCGGATGCATGAGGATTTCAGAGTCTGCCGTTGGCAGAATCGCGTCACCAGCACCAGTGCCCAGATCAACAGCGCCGTAGTCTTTGGAGCGGGCAGCCTGAGCCACAGTGCTTCCACGAGTCTTCGTGGTAGTAAGAATCCGCTTCATGACATCATCGGAAACGCCGTAGCGTTCCCCCACCGCCGAGTAGACCTGGTTCTCTATGCTGTCCCAAGCGCGCTGACGATCGGCCGGCGTGGCAGAAGCATACTTCTGTAGAAGATCGTTCTTCTGATCCGGTGTGAGACTGCGAGACTTGTTGAGCCAGCTTCGGGCCTGCTGCACTGCCTGGTCGTCACGGTGGTTAATGAGCCCGTCGGGCATGTCGGTCAGGCCCTGGTAGAGCCGAACCGGGAAGTTATACCAGGCCTTTTGCAGGAAGCTGACACGATCGATATTGCGGGTGTTGGCGTATTTGAGGGTTCCGCGCAGTTCTGCCAGTTTCTCTGCCACCGCCGAAGAGGTGGTACGGCCGGCCATAGCGCCCCGGATTTTGAGGAGCTGCTGGACCATGTCCGCCTGTTCGTTGAGCGCACCCTGAGCAGCAGCAGCCTTAGCCTTCGAGACGTCTTTCAGCCACGAAATGTTGTTACCCCAGGTGTCCGCGCTCAGCGCGAATTTCTCCATAGTTTCGGCCGGAATAAACAGGTTCGCCGCTTGGCTAGCTGCATCCTTGGAGACCTGAGCCAGTTTGTCGAGGGCATGAGCAGTCGTCTCGCCCAATTCAGTGAGCTGTGCCCGAGCAGCCGGGGAGCCGGCTGCGATCTCCCGAATCAGGGCGACCTCTTCCGGCGTCTTCGCGCCGGCAATCAAAGCAGCAGTCTGGTACCTGTACGGATTGAGACGCTCTGCGGTTCCCTTAACCATGGGGTGCTCAGCGATGACCGAGGCTGGTTTGCCCAGAGCCCAGTCATTAAAAGCCTGCGAGCGTGGAGCGGTCAGCTTGTTGGCGACGTCAGCAACAGTGTCAGAAGACCTGATCGGCGCATCCTTGAAGATACGACCAAGCTTGGTGGCCTTCCCGAGCTTTCCGAGCGGGTCAAGAACAGTCGACGCAGCAGCGTCAGTCCCACCGGAGGCAATCTTGTTACCCCAGGAGTTCTTGAAAAACGCGTTCTTGGCATCCTGATTGAAAGGGTCCACAGAGCGATCAGCAACGCCCGCAGGGTGCCAACCGTCCCAGTGGTCGACCACAGAGAAGGCGTTGTTGAGACCCAGAACCAGACCTTGGCCAGGCGAGATGTGGTTCGCGGCGTTCCAGGAGTTGGCCCAGTCGGAGGAGTTGAAACCAAGGAAGGATCCAGCCGTTTCGTTGCCGTGCGCCAGGTTCTCAAACTGCTTTGCCTGGTAGGTTTCCAGTGCGGCAATAGGGCGGGAGATGAAGCGCGAGTAGACGGAACGGTCAGCCGTGAAGAGTGGGGCGATTGTGTGGGTTTCGACATCGTGCCAGATCTGGCCGACATCCTGAAGCGGATTCCATGACCAACCGTGCCCCGACTTTTTCTCTGGGGGCTTCGGCTCTGCCTGCGCCTGCTGCTGCCCGAGGGCGTACAGATCTGCACTGGCCTGCGCCTGGTTGGTGTCAGCGGAAATAGCACCAAACTGGTCCGTCGAGGTGGCCCCAAAGCTATTGCCCGGTGCTGGCTGGTAGGGGCCCACGGTCACGGTCATCAACCTCAAACAAGTAGTGCGGGATGCTGCTCAGCAGATCAATGGGGACGTTCCGGGCCGCGTCATGCGCTAGACCGATGCCGAGCATCAGCCGAGAAATCTGCGGCGTCTCCTGAAGATTGTCAAGAGCATTGCCGAAAACGTCCATGGGGGTTGACCACATCATGTGCCGGCTCGCAAGAGATTGACTAGAAGCCTCGCCGAGGGCGAGGCATTCGGCAGGTTGGCCAAGAATTCATACACAGGCATGTTCTGCGCCAAAGACGCCATGTCCTGCTGTTCAGCCTGCTGCGGTTGAATACCCAAAGCCTCGGTACCGGGACCAGCACCAAGGGACGCGCCAGCGGTTACCGGTTCAGCCGGCCGATTGGATGGTGCCGTGAAAGGAACTACATTCGCCGCTGCGGGATTGGACGGGAGGGAGTTGGCATCGAGCCCCGGAGCCGCCGGAGAAATGCCGCTCGCCGCAAGGGGAGCACCCTGTTGCAAACTCTGGAACTGCGCGTTCTCGCCATATTTGGCATCCGGGAGCTTCGCTAGAGCTTGAGCCGCACCGCCATCGGTGCGGCGGGACATGGGACCAGGACCACTAACCTGAGCGGGTTGCATCGGTGGTGGCATCTGATCCTCCTGTCAGCGTTTCAATCTCACGGGCTGCCTGTTCGGCGAATTCGATACGAGAGCGCTTCCACCTGTAATTGGCCAACACCTCGTCCTCAAGCGTGCTGAAGAGTTTGTGGAAAACCCCGAAGATGTCGGCGAACAGTTCGACCACAGCAGCCAGCATCAGCCAGGAGCTAGCTGGACGGGTAGACACAACCACCTCTGAGCGTGGCAGGAACAGGTCTTCGTCATCGTCGTCAAAGTCCTCAGCGGGGTCGCGGTGCATGTTAAACCATTTCCGGCCAGTGCCAAGTACCGCCCTTATTGGAGCCGGAATACTCAGCTTCGTGGAAGAAGATGCCGCCAGGATTCAAAACCACCAGGTCCACGCAGCTTTCGTTTTGGACCCCAGCAATAACAGCAGCCTTGCACTCTGACTTGTATTCGCCACCAGGAGTCCCGTAGCTGACGTAGTGAACGGTGCGGCCAACAGAAGGAACTGCCATTAGTAAGCCGCCGAAGAACGCTCAGTGCCAGGGTTGCCAGGGCTCTTGCCCTGGCCAGGGTTGTAGGTGCCCCCGACAGGCGAGGTACGGAAGCCGCGGATACCCTCACCGGGCCAAGAATTCGCCACATTCGGAGCCGTCATCGACATGCCGTCAAGGCCGTCGGAGTCAATCAGACCAGACCAGTTCGACTCGATAGCGCCAGTGTTGGCAGGGACCGAGCCGGACTCGAAAGTAGTCTCATTGACGTAGTGAACCGGCCCCATGTCACCCTGCCGGGGAGGGGTAGGCGGAACCGCATCGGAGAAATCAGGGCGCTGAAACTGCACACCACCAGGCATGTTAACCAACCTTCCGGCCGCAACAGGCCAGCTTGAGAGTCTTGCGTTTGTCTTCCACGGCTACTTTGGTTCGAGCGCCACACCACTCACAACCAGCCGGGTTCTCTGCTTTACGCAGAGCAATCGTGAACTTTTCGCTGTTGACGTCAAAACCCTGTTCAGCCAGGGCCGCCTTCAGCGCATTGATGTTGATGTCAGCCACTAGGGATTTGCCTCTTCACAGTCGCGCCAAGGTTGGGTGTGCCGGCTCCGCCGGACAGACCCGCAAGAAGTTTCATCACGTCAGGTTGCCCGCCGGCCATAGGACCAGACATAGGGGCAGAAGGCCCCTGCAAGCCACCAGGACCGCCCGGGGGTGCCATTCCGCCAGGACCCATCTGAGAAGCCATATCGGGGCTCTGTGGTGGCGCTGGGGGCTGCTTCGGAACAAAGGCCGCTAGAATAGCGTCGTGCAACGGCATGCCGGCTTCGCGTTTTTTCAGCACCGTGGCCAGCTTGGTGAGCGTGTCCGAAGGATCCTGACCCTGTGCGGCAAGCGCAGGAACCGCCATAGCAGTTTGGGCAATCATCTGCTTGAGCGCGTCGGTCATCTCTTCGGTATCGATTTGTTCCATGACCTGATCGACGTTGAGATCAAAAGGCAACTGTCGCAAAGCGTAGTCACGCGAAATGAGCTTGTCGCCGCGAGCTTGCAGGAGAAACACAAGGGCTCGGTTGGGATCCATGCCTGCGGCCATGCCATACGTGACATCAACCTGATAGACACCGGCAATATCTCGGGAAGGGACATAGGACTCTTCATACTGTTGCCCGTTCACCATGATGCGGATGAAGCGCCGACGGTTACGCCAGAACTTCTCATCCATCTCAAAGGCCGCGCTGATGGCGCGCCGCAACATATCGCCGATCAGAAGCTGGTAGGTTCTCACCTTAGAGTCGATGGTGCCCATCAACTCTTCCATACCACGGCCGGTGACGATCGAGCCGGGAGACTTACCGGTAGCGCCCTCTGGGAAACGAGCACCCACCGTTACATCTTGGTTGAGAATCTCACCGATCTGCCAGGCTGCCGGAGACATCTCCTGTGCGGCATAGTGAATCTTCTCACCCATGTTGGTGCGGATGACACGGTCACGACCAAAGGGAATGTTCACCACATCGGGCGGAACCACCAGGGGCGCGTTCACAGCCTTCTTAGCAGCAGCCATACCCATCTGGGCGAACAGCGCCCTGGCCACCTGAATCCACACCACATCGTCGTAGGCACCACGAGACTCGGAATCGAACTTGGGAGCCTCAGCAATGTAGACGGGGCAGCGGCCGAACTTGTTGGCTATGCGGTTGAGGACCAGGTTGTCACGCGACGGCACAAATGTAACGATCTCGTCGTCATCGTAATAGCACACCATCTCGACTTTGGCGTTAGACTCCACCCGTAGGCCTGACAAGAGCGCTGATGCCACGTGAGGAAACTTCGCAGCCAGAGCCTGTACGTCGGAGTCGTAAACTTTAACGAAACAGCGAGTTCTGCCGTACACGTCAAGGTCGTAATAGCAGCCCAGTGGGTTTTCAAACCTCAGCCTCGGACCGGGCTCGCAGTAGGCGTCACCAAAGTGGGGTTCCAGAATCGTCGGCAGAAACGAATAGGTGTTGAGCCAGTCGGAGGCCTCCACCATCGAGACTTTCAGCCGGCTGTTCTCCAGATAGTTGTGGGCAATGAGAGTACGCCGTTGGGCGTACTTCTTCTGGCGGTCAGAGACCATGACGCCGGCCGTACACGAAACCGTGGGCATCACGCCGATTTGCTCAGCCGAATACTGCGCGGCCACGTTGATGATGTTGGAGACGATCGGCTTAGGGAAGTCATCGGCCAACAGGCCAGGGGCCACACGGTCAAGCTCGTTGGCGCGGATAGCACGAACCTCACCCATACGCAAATCACGAGGGTAGGCACGGATGCGCATGTCCTGGACCTTGCGAGAGATAGCGGAAATTTCCATTATTCCCACCACCTCGCGGGGTTCTGTATCACGGGGCCGTCAGGCTCCGGGGGTTCATCGAAACGACCATTAGACATGGAATACCAGTCGATATTCACGGTGACCTGCTCTTCACGATCCCTCGGAGACAGCCACCCGGAATCCCAGTGGGACGACCCGTCCTGCTGGTCCAGCAGTTCACGGCAGCGAATCTCCGCAAACCACAACGCCATTACGCAGTCTTGGACAGGTGCCCGGTTCATGTTCGGCGTGGGGTACCAGGCAACCAACTGCTCTACAAGGGCTTGCACGCCAGGGTGGCCTTTTCGAGACGGCAGCTCCAGCGCGTTGTATCCCTGCTCCCAGCCCTTGAACAGGTTGGACATCGTCGCGACGCCCCACATCGAATCCCACTTGTTCTTGCCGGTCGTGTGGGCGCTCATCCTCACCGAGCGTGAAGACATCCATGAACGTAGATCCTCATCCTGCAAGATAGACGCCTGAAAGGCGTTGACCTCAATGCGCCATTCGGAGATGCCGTAACGCTTGGTCCACTCCTTCATCACTGCGGATGTTTGGGCGGGAAGGGCTCCGTGCTGGTTCCACACGTCAAGCAGATATCGCCGACCTGATGACAGGTCGGCCCCGACCACGACCATGGCCGTATAGTTTGTAGCAGCCGGATCCAATCCAGCCACGACATATAGGCCTGCCATGCCCTCGGGACGGACTCCTGGCATACCTGGATTGATGACCCCGGGGTGACGACTTCCATTAGTGCAGCCATCAATCTCCGCCTGAGTGAACGTGGTGGACTGGGAGATCTGCGCCTGCATGTACACACGAGACCACATCTCGGCCGACATGTTGTTGCGCTTCTCAGCCAGCGCCGGCCCATCCCACATGCGATAGAAACCGTTGGCGTCAGGCTCGACCCTATCCAAACCAGCCGGGGGAACATTCGTCTTCGGCCACAGGGTCTTCCAGGTCTCCGGGTTATCGGTGAACTCCAACACAGCCGGCTGCGACAGATACGTCCACGGCGACTCACCAGACAGATACCACTCCGGCTTGCGCAGCTCCGAATACAAGTCCTGAGCGGCCAGGCGAGTCCCTACGATGATCAGCTTGCCGGTTCCCGGCTCAAGGCGGGAGTTGATAATCGCCTGGATCCACTCAATCTGCTTCTGAAACTCGTGAGCGTTGTCAAGGTCGCAGCAGTCGTCAAGGATGATGAGGTCAGCACGGGCACCGTAAATCTTCTTGCGAATACCGAGAGCCTGCACCGTGGGGTGCCCGGAAGTGTTGCGCGGCCTAATGGCCGGATTCACCAAGATCATGTCCGCGGACCATTTGGCATCCTTAGAGTTGTAACCCTCAGCCGGAGCAAACGTGTCCTTGAGATCCCGATAGACCATGATGTCTTTGTCAAGACGGTTCTTGATGCCATCAAGGTTTTTCTTCGCCCGGTCCGCCGAGGCGGACACCAGCAGCACCCGCATGTTCGGATCGCGCACGATCCGCCACGTTACATAGTTCTGGCAGAACAGCTCAGACTTTGCGTGGTGCGGGGGAGTGTTGATCAGAAGCAGGTTCGGGTGGCCCGGAATGTAGGTCTGCGCCGGGTGAATGGATCGGGGCTCACGGCCCTCCAGAAGATCCAGCCACTGAAGATGATGGTCGAACAGACGGTTCCCGAGATAGACACTGGAGAACTCTTCGAAGTCAGGGACTTCGGGCGGGCCGGCCTGAGCCTGCTTGGCTCGAATGCGTCTAACCTCGTCGGCAAACCATTGGCGTTCCTTCGGGTCCTTGGACCGGTACAGCCAATACTCATACGCCTTGACGGTGACGCCAACATATTCACACGAACGCTCAATCGACCAACCTTCACGAAGCTTTTCCAGAACAATTCTCTTGGCATCGGGTCGGGAAGGTTTCGGGCTGAGCGTTTTCATAAACCACGGGATATTTCTACGGAATTATTTTCGGGCAGCACAAAGGCCCCCGGAGGGGGCCACAGAGCCCCCCGCGAGGGTAGCGGGGGGCGGGATGCAGCCGGGACGGCTGCTCTACCGGACCGGGACCCCCGCGTCTCGCGGGGGTGCTTTCATGGGCGGGCTTTGAGGCCCGCCCTTCTACGTAACCTGGAATATGGCCGGCCTTAAGGGCCGGCCTATCAGTGGGGGGCAGGGCTTGATGCCCTGCCCTTACCGGAAGGACCGAGCGCACCGGCCCCCCTCGCGTCCCTCGCTTGCGCTCGGTCCGCTCTTTTAAAACCCCCCAATATTAATAGGGCGACCAAAATCGACCTCTGGACGCATGGTTTCAAAACCTTTACCAAATCGTTATAATAGAACCCCCACAAGGGGGTTCAAACCCGGACATGTTGCTGGCATCTTCCTAGGAAAATTTTTTGGGGTTGCAGCACCACACCACACCGCTGCGCTTTAACATCCGCCGGTTGATCGTTTAGCCGGCCGAGCAAGATCATCCACATACTGAGAAGTTGATCTTCCAAAATGTGAGAAACCGCAGGTCAGAGGCTATGTCAAGGGCTTAATGATCATTAAGGGCAGCGACCATGATCCACATCGCCTTGGCAAATGATCTTGCGTCTGACCTGGGGGCCGGCTCCGCATAATGTAGATTATGCGGACTATCAAGATCAATAATATTGAAACAAAGATCAACGATCTTATCACGTTTGCGTGATCTTAAAGGCACTCGGCGGCTTGTTTGATCATGTTTGCAGAAACATAACACCGTTATCGAATGATGTATGCCCAGCTCAGGGCCATGATCAGCCGGCTATTAGACGCGTTATCCAACAATTAGCCGGCTACGGTGATCCACATTGAGCTCAGGGGAGATGGCACGTCGATTGTTCAACGTGTTGACGGTAAACATGCAGTAAATTGGCTATAGACAGAACTCCACGGCAGGTCTAGCTTTGGTGTTGCAAGGCAAGCCGGTCCGGCAGACTCGAAAGGACTGTTGGGCGAGGGCGCTGGTCTGTTGAGAACTGAATAGTGGATGATCTCTCCTAGCAGGGGCTAGAGCCCCTGTCAACTCTCCTAATGTGAGTGTGTGTGGTGGGTCGCACCTTTGCCCGTTCTGCTCAATCTGAGTGGCTGTGACAACACCAGCTAGGCACTACCACACATGCTCAGAGCACACGCCCTATGGCGTGTGTCAAAGGGAGAGAGGAAGCCAATGAAGGTGTTCAGTGTTCTGATCTACACATCGGAAATCTGCTACCGCGCTATGGTGGACGCTGCGAATGAGAGGCACGCGATTTTGCGTGCCAGCGTGGAACTAACCACTGAGATTGAGCGAGAGCGTGATAACGGTGTCATCAGTGAGGCTGAGTACAAAGAGCGCATAGCCACCCTGTATGACGAGACACTGGATATTTCGGTGCATGCTGAGTAACTCCTGATCCAAGTGACGCGCACAGCGTGCGCGTTGCTTAGAGCGCTGGTCATCAGACCAGCGTTAAGGGAGGAGAGAGATGAACGACTTTGCTCCGGAAGACTCGGAGACCCCCTGCGACCCGACTGAGCCCTGCGACGCAATCCAGTGGTGTTCGGTGCACGCTGAGGAGGAAAGCGCATGAGTGAGAAGTTCACGGGTCTGAATCTCCAGGTCCGCAACATTCACGGTGACGTCATCCTGGACCGGTGTGTGTTCATGGAAACCACCATGGAAGTCACTCAGGGGCTGGCCGACCGCAACCACGAGGAATACCACGTCTTTGACAGGGATGGTCACTGCATCGAGGTGGTTAAGCCGACGGAGACGCGAGCATTCTGACACTGCTCATGTCGAAGGACTGACGGGTTTCGGGTGGAGGCGCTAGCGCCTCTGCCAATGGCCAATCAGGTCTAGGTAAGGGGAAACCGTGGCTACGAAGATCTTTGGTTCCGAGCGCATTACCCGTGAGTTTGCCTACGGCGCGCACTACCAAACACACTTCTTCAATCGCGTGATCAACGGCAAGGTGTTCTGCTTCGCGGCGGTCTATGACCGCGCGACCGGTGTGTTGTTCCAGGTGCGTGTAGATGAGCTTGGCAAGGGTAAGCGCCACAGCTTTGTGTTCGGCAACTGAACAGGTTTCGGGATCAGCGCGCCGTAAGGCGCGTCGGTCCTGATGTTCTGCTCAGAACGAGTGGAATGGTGGAAGGAGAGAGCGTGGATGAGCGTTTGATTCGGGCATTACTGGCCATCATGAACCTCAGCCCAGACAAGCCGCCAGAGTGTTCCTGGTTCGCGGAGATCGTGGAGGTGGGTGAGTTCGGAAAGAGCACTGGCATTGAACAACGGATGGTGTTTTGGCTACTAAAGGATGGTAGCGCGCACGACACTAGCCAACTCATCAGTTCGTAGTTGATCAACAGTTCGGGTGGTCTGCACACTGTGTAGGCTGCTCTCTCTGCTGATCAGCAGGGAAAGACAGGGGAGAGCAATGGACATCAATGATCAGCGTGACTACGCCGAAGAAGCCGCAAACCAGGCGCTCATGCTCGAACAGCAGGAGGAAGAGGACACCCCGGAAACCGTCTATCAGGTCAACTACCACCAGAGCGACCGGGGTACGTGGTGCCGTTGGTCCATGTGCGTGGTGAATCCGGGAAAGTCCCGGTGTCCGGATCAGTGCAAGGAGAGCAGGGTTCTGGTCGTGGAGGTCAGCAGTGGAACGCGGTAACAAGAATTTCAAGGTGACCGTGGTATTCCAAGACGACACCACCGAAGACCTGTTCTACTACGCGAACTCACACGACATGGCAGCGTTCTTGGCCGGCCTTACCTTGGGTTCGCGTGGCGACGGTTACCGGGTGAAAAACTTGGTGGCCAATCAGATCATCGAAAACCCATGCAAGTACTGAAGGTAGCTAGTGGTGCCGGGGTTCTAACCCCGGCACCGCCAGGATCACTCAGTGCAAAGTGATTCAGAAGTGGAGAGATACAGTGAAAGCGCGGT
>Ga0182009_10000005_pt1 | contig 47429 bp, 63 predicted proteins | sample Sormic07211187_1_FD_161052 | JGI IMG/M metagenome (GOLD analysis project Ga0182009, IMG submission 161052) | Bulk soil microbial communities from the field in Mead, Nebraska, USA - 072115-187_1 MetaG | ecosystem: Environmental > Terrestrial > Soil > Agricultural land > Bulk soil | place: USA... | reverse complement strand
GTTACCCTCGGCACGCAGATCATTTGCGGCGTAACGGTGACCATGACACACGCGGGCGGGGTCCCCGCCGGAGACGGGGTGCGGACCGGCGAGGGCGTCGGCCCCGGAGCGGAGCACTCCTGCTGCCGGGTCGCCGCGTAGAACTGCTGCCCCGTGATCCACGGCGAGGTGGCCGAGATCCGGGTCTGGTAGTGGGCCAGCGTGTCGATCGGGCACGGACCCGTGTTGTACGACTGCCACGCCTCGCAGAGACCCCAGTCGGCGATCGGCGCGGGGTAGTAGTTGTCCACGTCCGGCTGCGGCTCCATCGGGTGAATGAACCCATCCATGCCGTACCACTGGTAGGTGTGGTTCCCGGCCCCCTGAGCCGCCGAGCGGGGCAGCACCCCGCCGGACTTGAACATCGCCGTGTAGTCGTAGCGCAGGGCGTAGGTCTGCCCATCGTCAGGGCGGACCCACGTCTCGTACGGTCGCGTCACCGCGCAGGGGACGGGGATCGACCCCTGATGCCACCAGCCGGGCATGGGCGTGGCAGCGGGGTTGACGACCTTGTAGACGATCATCGCGGCAACGGCAGCTCCCGAGGCGATCAGAGACCACTTGGACGTGCGGCTCATCGGCATGGGCATGGCACCGGCAGATAGGTGTTGCAGGGCTGGTTGGTCGTCACGTAGCAGGTCAGGTGGTTGCACTTCACCTTGCACACCCTCGGTCCCGGCGTGGGCGTGGGCGTCAGCGCGGCATCCGACGGGAAGTAGTTCGGGTCCGTCGTCAGGATGATGCGATCGATCTTGGCGTTGGGGTCACGCTGACGGATCGTGAACGTGTGGGTCGATGCCGTCAGTGTGAACGTGCGGTGCGTTCCGATCCCCGTGCAGGCTCCCAGCGTCAGCGAGCGGTCGTTCCAGATGTTCCAGAACCACACGTCGCGGTGGATCGGGTCCTCGTTGCACGTCGCGTTTCCCTGATCATCGAGGATCGAAGTCTGCGATTCCGCCACGTCGAAGATGTGCGTGCAGGTCGTGTTGCCGTCGGTCACGCACGTCGGAGAGGCGTCCCCGTCCACGTCGAGGTTGAAGGAATCTCCGAGGCTGGTCGAAGGCGTGTCGCTCTTCACCCGCGCCCACATGATGTAGCTCGCGGCCAGCGTCGGGATGCTGCACGTAATCTTCCCGTTGTACTGCGTCGGCGACGAGGCATAGCCCCCGGCGAAGGTCGTCGCGTCGTTGACCTTGACCATCGGAGCCGAGAGGGTGCAGTCCCGCTCCGGCTCGATGACGATCAGATTCGACGCCACCGCTGCCGCCGTCGGGGTCACGGTCGGTGTGCGCGAGGGCGTGAACGTCTGCGTCGGCGAGAACGTCGGCGTCGCCGTGGCCGATGCGGTCGGCGATTGCGCGGGCGTGTTTGTCTTCGTGGGGGTCTGCGACGGCGTGCTCGTGGCCGTGGAGGTCAGCGTGGCCGTCGGCGAAAAGGTCCGCGTGGAGGTGTTCGTCGGCGTGTTGGTGTTCGTCGGCGAAGGCGTCGGCGTTGGCGCACCGAACGAGTAGTCGGGGTAGAGCAGCCACACGTTGAATTCCGGTCCCTGTGTCGGCACCTTGGCGAAGGGCGTCGTCCCGTCGAGCCGGTAGCCGTAGGGCTGGAAGCGCGTCGCGGCGGTGGTCGAGACCGTCACCGTGCCGCACGAAGAAACTCCGCACGTGCCGGTAGCGACGGGCGTCCCCTCGTAGTAGTTCGGATCTTCGAGGTTGTAGAGCTTCCAGTGTTCGTTCGGGGTCCCGCCCATCTGGTCGATGTCCACCGGGTACGTCGCGTCGTGGTCGAAGTTGATCAACGTCAGTCGTCCCCGGCCCGACTCGTAGGCGTTGGTACGGTAAGCGATGATCTTGCCCGTCGTGGGCCACGTGCCGTCGAGGTAGTTGTTGCTTGGGAAACCAGCCTTGGTGAATGCGATCGGGGTGCCCGCCGCGCTGCCGGTCGGCAACGGACCCGCGAAGGTGTTGCCGGTGATCACGTAAGGGCCGTTCGAGCCTCCCGTCGGAAACTGCAAGGTTTTGTAGCGGGTGTAGAACAGGTTGTTCAGCATCTGCATGTCGCAGACGCCCTTCTCGTACCCCGGCAGGCCCGAGGCAGCGAAGGTCGAGGTCCCGTTGTAGATGATCTCGTTCTGGACGATCGCCTTGTTGTAGACCTTCGGATCGGTGCAGCTCGTCGTCGCCGTGCCCGCCGAACCAAGCACCATGTTCGTGAAGTTCAGACCCCAGACCGAGCCCGTGGTCCCGCCCCCGGTCGGACCGTGGACGTTGTGATCGAGCGTGGTGTACCAGATGTAGACCGATGCCCCCGTGCCGTAGATCTGCGTGTCGTAGGACATGGAGGCGTAGAGCGTGTTGTCCTGATAGGTCGAGCGGCAGTTCGCTTCGCTCGAGCCGTCGCAGTTCTGGATGTAGAGCGCGTGACCGTGCCCGGCGTCCGGGCTGGCGAATCCGATCGAGTAGAAGACGTTGCCGTAGACGAGCTTCTTTCCCAGCAGCGGACCGTCACCGCCCGAGATCCCGTTGGTGCAGTCGTGCAGGATGTTGTTGATCAGCTCGACGCCGATCGCACGCGGCTCGGAGCAGTTCCCCTTGAAGGTCGTCGGTGAGATGCCGTTGGTCGTGGAAACGCGGATCGGGTTGCCCGTGTCCGTGACGTGAGCCTCGAGATCGCGGACCCGGATGTAGCTGCTGGTCGAGGCAAAGCCGATGATTCCGCTGCCGCACGTGTTGACGAAGTTGTTCCCGCGCAGCCGCGTCCGCTGCGACTTGTCTTCCGGCATGATCGTGATCGGGTTGCCCGCCGACCCGTTCACGTTCTGGACGCACATCACGCCGTAGTCGCCGGGGTGAAGCAGGATGCGATCGCCACCCACCAGCCCCGCAGTCTGCGTCGCCGTGTCGAGCGAGCAAGGGGAGGCGTGAGTGCAGGGTATCGGCCCGCTACCGGAAGGAGCCACGTGGCGGTCCGTCGCCAGAAGCGGAAGTGCCGAGAAGAGGGAGAGCGCCAGCAGCAGGCGCTTCATCGGACGAGCCCGCCGCCGTAGGCCATGACGTAGTCCACGTACATCAGCGCAACGGCACCTGCCGTGCCGGTGGACTGGATCGCGCCGAAGATGAGGCCCGTCTGGTTATCGGCATCGGGGACGTTGGTGATGATCGGCGAGACGTTCAGCTCCGTACCGTCCACGTAGTAGTGGATCGACCCGTTGCCCGAGCCAGTCACGGACTCGACGTAGACGGTGAGTCGATGCCACGTGTCGTAGGTGATCGAGAGATTGCTGACCGCGAGGTTTCCGCTCCCCGCCCGGCGGTTGCGTGCCTGCCAGTGCGTATCACCCGAGGACGCCACGAGCAGGGCACCGTCCGTCGCCGTGTTGACCGCGCTCGCCGTGTCGCCGAAGCCGCAGCCGAACGATCCGGTCGAGCCCGTGTTGGCCGATCCGCCGGTCGCTCCGTTCGCGCCCGTGCTGGTCAGCCAGATCATGCACTCCGCGACTTCACCGCCGATCAGAGAGAACGCGCCGATGTCCGTGCGGAAGGTCTGCTGCGCCGTGTTCCCGGCGTTGCCCGTCAGCACGAGGATGCCGGGGTGACTCGTGCCAACCGTCGCAGTGTTTCCGGCGAGCTTGGAGAAGTTCGCCGGAGTGCCTGACGTGGTCACGGTCCACTGGAGCTGCCCGCCGGGGTTGGTGATGCCCGTCGGAACGCCGAGGAAGTCGTCGTAGAGAAACCACTGGGTCCGAGGATCGAAGCCGAGCCGGTTGCCAGTCGCCGGGTGCTGGTAGACGGTGACGTTGTTCCCCGCCGCGATCGCGGTCGGAGCTGCTCCCGATCCCGCCGTGCCCGATCCGAGCAGGACGCGATTGCTCGCCATGTTCGCCATCTTCGCCAGCGTCACGGCGGAGTCCGCGATGCCAGCCGTCGCCACCGTCCCGCAGCCCACCGTCGAGCCGGACTCGCGGAAGACACAGTCCGACGCCGCGCCCGCCGTGATCGACGCCTGCACGCCTGAGCTGTTCGCCGAGCGCCCGAGAAGCGACAGCGCCGAGCCGTTGGCGAAGTTCGCCAGAGGCAGAAGGCCCGTCACCTTGGTCGTCAGGTCGATCGTGGACGCTCCGATCATGCCGTTGACGACCGTCGCGCAGGTTGGAAGACCTGCCGTATCGATCGCCGTGACGACCTGATTCGTACACGTCCCGCCCGTGATCGTGCCGCCACCGGCAGCCACGGGGTTGGGGAGCTGGATGTACTGCCAGCCGTTCTCGATCCGAATCCACTGCGCCTGCGCCGCGAACGGCAGCAGGGCCAGTGCGACCGCCAGCAGCAGCTTTTTCACTTCGTTCTCCTCAGCGTGACGCGAGCCGTGCCGGGACCCCCGTAAGTCAGCACCGCCTTGAGTAGGCCAACTCCCGGGCCGTACATCCCCGAGCAGAGCATCGTGGCCGTGGACGCATCGCAGATGCCGGGGTTGGTGAAACTCCCGATCTCTTTCCACTGATCGTTGACCGTCGCTCGCCACTGAATCGAGACGGTGCCCACCACCGTGCCGCCGACCCCGGAGACCTGCACGGCAGCCATCGTGTATCCGCTCAGGTCATAACCTCCGGGCTGGTTACTCTCGGAGTCGAAAGTCGCCTGACCTTGAGCGTCGGAGATCATGTAGAGATCGTCGCCCCTTGCAGGGTTCGCCATGAAGGCCGAGAGCAGGGCGAGAAAGGCAGCTGCGGTGAGTTTCTTCATGGCGTCTCCTATGAGGTCCGTGCTCCGTTGCCGTACGTGTAGACAGCGAAGCTCTTCATCGTGATCGTGTTCGACGCCGACGCCGTTCCCCACTGGACCTGAATCCCGTAGGTGGTGTCGGCCTGTGTGCTGGTGTTCCCGCCCGAGGCTGTCAGCGCGTGGAAGGTGATGACGCCCGAAGCGTCCGCGACGGCGACGATCCCGGCAGTCAGAACGGGCGAGACGAGGTTGCCAACGGTGCGGTAGGCGAAGGTCGCCCGCAGCTGCCAGCTCCCACCCGTCACCCCCGAAGGCGTGGCGAACGCTCCCGACGATGCGAAGTCCGATCCTCCGCCCGTGTCCGAGATGAAGAAGTTGATCGTCGGGCTGCCCGTGTTCGAGAAGGTCCCTGCCGCCTCGATGATGAACGAGGAGCCCAAGGCGATGAACCGATTCGCCGGGATGGTGATGAACTTGTTGAACGCCTGTTTTCCGGCGTTGTTGGCGATCGCCGTGGAGTCCACGACCGTCTGCCCGATGAGGGGGTTTCTCGAGTCGTTGATCATCCACCAGTTCGTGCCATCGGAGGCCACGGTGATGGAGTCCTCGGGAGCCGTGAGCGGGATGGAGGGAACACCCGAGATCGACGTCGCCGCCACCTTGATCACCGTCGATGCGCCATCGACCTTGGTGATCTCGTACGTGCGCCCCGAGAGCGACGAGGCCGAGGGGAGCGTGACCGTGAATCCGCCGCCCGTACCGTCGCAGAGGATGCGAAAGTCGTTCGCGGTGACCGTGTAGTTGCCCGTCTTCGAGACGGTCTTGAAGCTCATCGACCCCTGCAAGTCGATCGTCGAGACCGCCTTCACACTCGAGATCGTCGAACGTCCGCCCTCGATCCGAAGACCCGAGGAGCTGGCGCGCATCTGAAGGAAGCCCGAGAGCGCGCCCGCGTACATGTCGAACATCGTGCTCTGTGTTGCGCCACCGCCTCCGTCCGCGAAGGCGGAGAGCCAGCCTCGCGTCAGCCAGCTTCCCGTCAGCCGCGTGTCCAGCGTGACGACACCCAGCTCGTCCCCGTCGGAGCAGACCGTCGGGGCGGACTCGGTGCCACGGCTGCGGCGCAGCTTCAAGGACGGGCCACGAGTGGAGGAGTACGACGCCCCCATGAACTCGGGCGAGCTGCCGTCGCCGACGACATGCACCATCCCGATCGGGGTCGCCTGACTGTTGACCTCCAATCGTCCCGAGATCGCCGTGCCCGAGATGTTCGAGTGGCCCGTGTCGGGAGTGCCCGGGGTGAGCGACTGAAGCCGGACGAAGTTACCCGTGCCGAAGGGAACCCAGTTTCCGTCAGCGCGCAGGAAGTTCGCCGTGCCGCCGCCCGAGGCCGGGACCGCACCCGAAGCGACCGACGAGAACGTGTCCACGCCGATCGTGATGTCGCCGATCGCAAACGGGCCAGCCGGGGAGATCGTGGCCGGGAGAGTGGCGGAGAGCGAGCTGACGCCCGCGATCGTTCCCGTCACCCAGCTGCCCGCGCCATTCAGAAACTTCGCCGCGTTGCCGCCCGAAGTCCCCGGGACGAGCCCGCCGCCGAAGCCCGTGAACGTGTTGACCCCGATCGTCACGTCAGCGGCAAGCGTTGCGCTCGCGGCAGCTACCCCATTGATCTGAACGGCACCCACTCCCGTGATCGTGCGACCCTGACCGACCAGAACGGTGCTCAACCCCGGCGTCACGTTGACCCCGAGCGTCAGATCGGAGTTCAAACTGCCCCCGCCAGTCAGCGGGCCAGTCGTGTTGATCATCCGAGTGTTGGGAACCAGACCCGACACACCCGCGAGGGGATGGAGGGAGCTTTCCCGAAGCAGCTCGAGGTAGCTGGTCGCTGCCATTTAGCCCTGCCCGCCAGCTTTGACCGTCGGGTACTGGGCCTTGACGACCTGCCCCGGGGCGATGCAGATCGGGCCGACGCCCGTGAACAGCTCGCCGTTGGAGTAGCTCGTGATCTTCGACGCCACCCAGCCGTAGGCCGTCGGGCACGTGATCGACTGCGCCGTCGCCGCCGTCATGTTGTAGCTCTGGAAGGTGAACCACATGTTCGGATCGAGCGTGCCGTCCCCGAGCATCGGGCCGATGTGCCCCTGCACGTCCACCGAGATCGTCCCCGTCGAGAGCACGAGGAAGGTGGGCCAGTTGAATCCCGAGCCCGCCGCCCGCCAGATCTCGATCGGGTTGCCCCGTCCCACCTGAATTCCCCGGATCGGAGGCCATGCCGGGTAGGAGCCCTCCGGTCCGTGGGAGAACGTGATGACGGGAGGCCACTGCATCATTCGCTCGACCATTACGTCCCCTTTGTTTTGCGCGGTGGCCGAAGCGAAGCGCGCAGAGCCATCACGTCGTTGACGAAGTTCTGGTGCTTCTCGAGCAGCTTCTTCAACTGCTCCGCGCCACCAGCGCGCAGGAAGATCTCGGACATCGCCCCGAGCAGCTGAAGGATGCCCATTACTTCTTCGCGATCGCTTTCAGATCCGACCGCGCTGCCTTCGAGAGCGGGCCTCGAAGAGACGAGTCCGTCGCCGCGTCGAGTGTTTTGAACTCCGTGTTCAGCACGGCCTCGCGCTGGGTGCATCCGGGCGGCGGGTCACCGGGGATGTCCACGCACTCTTGCTCGAACACCCGCATCCGGTACTGGTACGCCCCCGCTGCCTTGGTAATCCAGTAGCGGTCGGAGCAGCCGAGTGCCCCGACCGCCACCACCAACAGAAGCGCCGATCCGCTTTTGCGAAACAGGGTCAGTCTTTCACGTCCGCGATCACCTGATCCGCGAGCGGGAGAAGATCCGTCGCCACCAGCGTGAGCAGCGGCGCGTAGTCCGCCGCGTAGCGCGGGCGATCCGCCCCCGTCTGCGGCAGCTTCTGGCAGACCGCGATGAACTTCTGCGCGAAGTTGATCCCCTTCAGCGCGTCCTCGAAAGATTCGGTGGTGTCCAGAGGCATCTCTCACTCCTTCGGTAATGGGATCACCTCGCGGCTTTCCCTGTTGGCCACACTCGAAGTGCCCGCCCGCTGCGAGTCCATCTCGCGTGCGATCGCGGGGATGTTGGATTTGCTGGGAAGCTGTGGGTTGTCGATGCGCTTCTCCGCTTCGTTGGCGACGTAGAGACTCGAGAGACCGCGTACGGCACGACCCAGCCCGAGCGACATCGACGCAAACCCCAACCCGAAGAAGACCTGCGCGGCACTGCCGAGGTCCTTGTCCCGCAACGCGTAGAGCGCGTACGCCGCCGCGTAGCAAAGCCCCATCGCACATCCAAAAGCCGGACCGACGCGGGTCGCAAGCCCGACAAGAACGGAACCCCGCTCCGACGTCTGCGTGTTTTCGTTGGGCAACGGACTTCGGGAATGATGGTGCGCCCGATTACCGCCCGCCGTCAACAGAAAACGAAAAGCCCCCTTGCGCTGGGAGCGCTCGGGGGCTACCCTTCAAGATGCGAAGTTGAAGGAGACAATACGTTAGCACAAGCGCCGCACCCGAAGAACCACGTCGTCAAGGGATGTTGGTGTGCGTGGTGCGCCAAGCGCCGCGCCGAGAGCCGCAAGAACTCCCACGCGAGCTTCCTCCGCCTCTCCCCCGAAGAGTACGCCGAGCGCATGGCGAGCTACCTCGAGACCGTCGAGAAGAGCGCCGTCGAGACAGGGTGGATCAACTTCTGGTGGCGCTGGCCGAGCGGGTGTCGAATCACCATCCCCCACGAAATCCCCCGCTATCAGCGCAAATTCGAGCAAGAAGACGGAAGCCGGGGCGTCCACGCCGAGGCCGGGCATTGCACCGACCCCGACTGCTTCTGCCAGCCCCACAACCACGAAGCTGCTACCCTCTGGTGGAAGACCCATAAGCAACGCTCGAGGAGGATGTGATGGCGAAAGTCGTCCAGATGGGCATGGCCGGGCGCTCCCCGATGATGGCCGCGACCGTCAAAAAGACCAAAAAGCGCAAGGGAATGAGAACTTCCAAGAAGGTGAAAGGACACTTCGGGAGGTGAGAAATGCCCCTGACGAAGAAGGGATCGAAGGTCTTGGCCGCGATGCGAAAGACCTACGGCAAGAAGAAGGGGACGCGAGTCTTCTACGCGTACTCGAACAAACACCGGGGCCTGCACGGCAAACGCCGGAAGAGCCGTTAGATTTGATCGCCTTCCTCGAAGACCACGAATGCGTCGGATCGTACCGAGGCCTGCCCCTCTACGTCCGCCGCTTCACCCCCACTCCACCCGTTCTCAAGTTCGACTTCTTCAACGGATTCAGCGCCGCTGTCCTAGAGCGTCGAGGGGGCGTGCGTCACGCATCCCAACGAACCCCATCGGCGGACTCGAAGAAGCGCTGCCTCGTAAAGCCATCCTCCGGTGTGGTGGGCAAACGCCCAGATGGCAACGCAGGGGGTAGACCCCGAGCACGTTCCACAGGCAGCAAAGCTCGGGGAGCCTAAGACCCGACCATCCCGACGGGGTCAACAAAGCTCAACCCCCCTACCCCTCATCGCTGAAACACAGCATGGGGGTTAGGGGGGCAGTGTGCCCCTCCCTCCCTCCGGGGTCTGGATTCTCGTAACCCTCTATCTCACCAGTAGAGCCTGTGCGAAACGTCCCCGGCGAGACGTTTTGCATCAGGCCGTAGCCCTTCCCACTCCCAGATGGGTCCCTCCCAGCATGGCCAGCCAGCCTCTTAAGCCCCCTTGGGGGGGTGTGGTGGGGGGACAGTAGGGGACCGGAGGCGAGGGTGTCCCCTGTTAGGAACGTCTGCAAAGTCTTTACAGGGTAGGGGCGTTCAAACGGCGCAAGTGCTCGAGGGGCGTAAATCGGGCGTAAGTGTGACGGGCGTCACAGCTGGACAGGGCAGGGGCGTAAGGGAGGCGTAAGAGGGGCGTAAATCGGGCGTATGACGCTGGTTGTCAGCTTTTCTGTGTAGTTCCTGAGCAATTGTCACAAACCTGTGACAACCAGTGTCAGTCTCAATACTTAACTCCTTTAGAATCAATAGGTTAGCACTTGGCCCCGGCCATGCAATCTCTTAGGGTACGCGCCCATAAGGGTAGCGGGAAGGAGCGAAGCCTAGCGCAGAAAAAAACACAGAGTAGGGCGGTTCAAACCGGACTACTCCACCGCGATCGCGGTCTGATGCCGGGAGTGCCTGAATAGACAGGGTGGCTGAAATCCCCGGACCGCGAGACAAGCTCAAATCCGGCGCGCCCATCCTTCACAGGACGGCGCGAAACCTGAGGCAACGTGAAGAACGGAGCCTCAGATAGCGGGGCCGATAGCTGAGAGTAGGGGGATAGCAACCCCGAGGGTAGGTGAATAGTGGCGGCCTGACAATACCGGTAAGTAGGTGCCCGAACCGTTTGGGCACTGGAAGGAAACCCGGAGCCGAAAGCTTCCGGTTTCTAACTACCCTCCGAGGCTTTCCAATGTCGCGCCTGTAAGACCGGCGCATGAAGGAAAGCCAATGAATTCCACCAACTACGCGAATCTGGTACTTGCGGGATACCTGAAGGAGCGTTTCCCGGGTCTCGTCTGCGAGGTCCCGATCGTTCCGAAGAAGGAGCGCAAGTCCAAGAAGGGCGAGAAGCCCGCTGTCTCGTCCTGCAACATCAACCCGCCGAAGAACAAGCTCGGCTGGTCCGGCACGTGCGGCGGTCCCACTCTGGAAACGATGGTCGCCGCTCCCGGACTCGCCTGCGCGTACCTCCGGCAGCGCGCCATCCTCAACGTCCCGAAGGGACCGATCCCCGAGAACATCCTCGAAGAGGAGACTTCCCGATGGAACGAGTTCATCGGAACGAAGGAGACCGGCAACGCGGAATTCTGGGCCGCGTGCGAGAGGATGATCCTCGCGATGGCCAAGAAGAAGCCGCCCGCTCAGGACCTCGTCCAGATCGGGACCGGCGAGACCGCGATCACGGTCCGGATCACGGCGCGCAAGGATCGGGATGCCACGCTCGAGAAGCTGGTGCTTCTCTACCTCCGCGAGGGGATCGAAGTCTTCGTCCAGAACGCGAAGGGCAAGATGGTCCCGGTCGAGATCGAAGACGTCGTGCCCGAGGAGCCCGAGGAGTCCGAGGAGAACGTCGCCTGACTCTGACTCGCCACTGACTCGAAACCGCAACGGGGAGCCCGGAGGGTAATTAGAGACCGGAGGCGAGTAGGCAGGTTCAAACCCGTGAACTAATGCCCGTCCCCTCTAGGGAGGGATGCAAATCATGCTCCAGTAACTACAGGGGCGATCCCGGAGAGGCCCACGCTCTCCGGCTCTCCCTTGAGGGGATGGGCTGACTAATTCTGTATCGCTTCCATGCTCCACAAAGGCACCCGAAAACCCGCCTAAAAACCTACCGAAAAAAGGGACTGCGGCCCAACGCGGTCCCTCCCGCCCTTGGCCCATCTCAGCCGAGGGCGAAAGTGTCTCTTGGGATAACCCGCAGAGTAGGGCCGTTCAAACCGGCCTTCTCAGCGGAAAAGGTGAGGAAAAATGGAATCCTCAAAACCGGCTAACCCCGTTTCGCCGACTCGCAGATGGGCGAAAGTCACGGGACCGCTCACCTACGAATGCTTCCTGCCCGAGTGCAAGAGCAAGATCCGCCACAGCCACGCGTACTACCGCGATGGCGGGCTCTTCTGCTCCACCGAGTGCGCCGACCGGCTGAAGGAGCCTCGCCTCGTCCAGCTTCTGGATCTCTTCCCGAGCGACATCCGCGAGATGGTCGAGCCATGATGACCACGGCGGACCGGCTCGCACGCGCACACAAGAACGGGTTTCGATTCACGGTCTATCGCACGGTCTACCGCAAGCGTCCCTACATCGTGGAGGTTTCGGCTGTCCGGCGCTCGCCTGCGGGGATCGCTGGCTTCTCGTTCCAGTCTTGCAACCAGAGGCAGTCGCGCCTGCGGCAGATCGTCGCCATGCTGGACTCGCGCAAACTTCCGTACCGAACGGAGGTTGCATGAGCGAGGACGATCGCGCCGGAGGATGCCTCGCGGTCGGGATCGTCTTCATCCTCGCTCTGCTCGCGTGGTACTGCCTGCTGACTCCGGCTTACTGAGAAGAGGGGTTCAAACATGGCAACTATCGCGCAACGTATCGCCGATGTGATCGAGATCACGGAGAGCTATCCCGGCCTGCCCGACAACCCCACGCCTGCCGACTTCCACATGGCCAACGCGATCGACTGGATGAAGGGCTACGCGCAGGAGCTGGCTCGCAACGGACCCTACCTGCGCCGCTGCCGGATGCTCGAGATGGTGCTCTGGAACCTCGGAAAGATGGGAGAGGAAGCGGACACGCTCAAGTGGTGTACCACCCACGGCGGCTACTCGTGCGGGTTCGCCGAGAAGACGTGCAGGGCAAAGTAGGGCCGTTCAAACCCCGCTTCTCAAGGAGAAAACCGATGCTGATGAAGGAGGGCGAACTGCGCTGGATCTGTGCGATTTGCGGCTGCGCCTCTGACTCCCGTGAGGCCAAGCCGACCAAGAATTGCAGCAACTGCTACAACCGCGACAACGAGTTCACCAACGACTGGATGCTCGTCCGCGTCGTGATCCACGACGAGCCGGAGGAGCCTCTGCCCGCCAACGTGGTCCCGTTCCGCAAGAAAGCATGAGCAGCGAACTTAGGTGGCTGACCTACCGCGATGCAGGGGGTCGGCTCTACGCCAAACGCATCATCCAACTGGAGCTTCCGTGGAACACAAGAAGTACACCCGTCCCGCGTGGGACAAGGGCTACCCATTCCGAGAGTTTTCCGTGGGCAATTCCGCCCACGGTAGATCGAAGGGAGTTTCGATGCCGAAGTTCGGTTCCTCGGGCGGCTACTACCTGCTTTCCCCCAAGGGGAAGCGCTTCAAGGACGCGCTCAAGCCGCTCGCGTCCTACGACGAGGCGGTCGCGGCGGCTCGCGTGACGGCGATCCGCATCGCCTCGGAGGGTCGGCGTGACCCCGTGTACGTCCTCGGGGTCGTCGCTTCGGTGAAGTCTCCGGCTCCCACGCCGGTCGAGGTCACCGAGATCGACTCGAACTAGTTTCTAACTAGATTTTCAGGGGCCGGTCTAACTCGCACGAGCGGGGGACCGGCCCCCTTTTTTTTGCGGGAGTTCGAGGGTTTGAACCTGCCTACTTCCGCAGGAGAAAGGAGACCAATGCCTCGTGACCCCACGCCCACGCTGAATGACCTGATCGACGCTGCCCGCAGAGCACACGACGAAGTTCTGCAACGGACGCGGAACCGCATCAGACAGGAGGGAATGAATGGATCGACCATCGACACGCGACCACCCTACGATCCGAACCGCTTCATCATCGCCGACACGCCCACGTACACCGTCACCATCAACAACCCCATCCCGCTCGAAACCCGCATGCTTCTCGAACCGACCCCTGCTGCTCCCGCTGCTCCAAATTTTCCACGGTGGGCAGCTTCCGACTTCTTCGGAGGCTTCGCCGAACCCGTCCCACCTCAACCGCAAGTCACGGAGGAGACTCGCATGGCTGATCTGAAAAAGAAGGAGATCGTCACCAAGACCGGCGAGGCGATCAAAGGCGGAATCCGCATCATCCACGTCCGGGTCCAGCGCAAGGCCAACGGCATTCGCGTGATCCTGACCGGAGGCGGAGAGATCCGCGAGATCTTCGAGACCCTCTCCAAGCAGGAGGGCTACCCGCAGCCGCGCCGTGACGGGCTGGGGTGCAACATCCCGCTCTGGCTGGGAGGGTACGACCTCTCCAACGTCGCCAACACCACGGTCCCGAGCACGCCCGTGCTGGGTCCGTGGGTCCTGCGTCACGCCGAGCTGGGCATGGCGGAGAACGTCGAGTTCACCCTGCCGCTGCCTCACTCGCGCAAGTACCTCGAGCGTCAGATTGCGCTCATCTGCGAGACGGCCAAGAAGATCTTCTGGGAGTACTGCAAGGTCGTTGAGATGACCGGGGAGGCGAACACGGCATGAGCAAGATCGTGAGCAAGATCGTGATTCCCGAAATCCAGTTCATCGACGCCGCCGGGATCGAGCTGGAGGGAGGCTGGAATGGCGCACGAGGGATCTATCCCTACGCCGACGGCTCGGTGACCATCGACCGGCGCAACGTCCGAAACTCCGAGCGCGGCCAAGCCGGGGACTGCGACTGCGGCTACGACGATTGCTGCACCTGCAACCCGTGCGACAACTCCGACTGCGAGGAGTGCCACCCAAGGCTCGTGCCGGGGTCGATCGTGGCCGGGGAGATCTGCTCCGATCCGATCCATCCCAAGGATTCGATCGAGTGGCTGCTCGCCAACTACCCCGACGTGTCGAATGCGAGCTGCGGCCTGCACGTCCACGTCTCTCTCCGTTCCATCCTGCGCTACAGCCAGCTCATGGACGAGCCGTTCTACACGTTCTTCCGCAACGAGTACTCGAAGTGGGCGACGAAGGAAATCCCGGGGACCGAGCTGGCTTTCTGGGATCGCTGGAACAACAGGAATCACTACTGCGCCGACGAGTTTCGGCCCGACGATCAGTTCCTCCACATCAACAAGTCCTACGCCCGCTACACCCAGCTGAACTACGCCTACTCGGTGCGCTCGATCAATCACCGGACCGGCAATCGCAACCCGCGTGCGCGACGGACGCTCGAGTGTCGGCTCTTCCCGGTCTTCTCCGACAAGGTGCTGGCTGCCGCTGCCGTGGCGAAGTACTACGGCGTGATCGAGGAGTACCTCGAGAGAACCTCCGAGACCTCCGAGAGGGCGCACGAGCTGGTGGCCGTGGTCGAGGACGAGCCCGAGACGTTCGAGTACAAGGCCGACCCCAACCCGAGAGCACCGTCTCGCATCATCACGCGCCAGATCTACAGCTGGGACGACGACGGAGCGCTGCTCGAGCGCGACTACCGCAACCCCGACGGGTCCGTCGAGGGCATCCCCTCTGACTACGAGAGGCGGATGCGCTCGGTCCGAGGCTACGGCAGCCAGCGACAGGCTGTCTGGGTGCCCCGGGGTGCCCCGTGGACCAACCTCGACGACTGAGTAACCCGGTTTGAACCTGCCTTCTCGGTAGGTTGAAAGGAGCACGAATCAATGTGTCTGATCGCAATCGGTCCCATCCCCGACGACAAGATCCTCGAGAGCGCGGAGGAGTCCAACCCGCACGGCATCGGCATCGCGTGGCAGGAGAAGGACGGCGTCCACTGGGAGAAGGGACTCGAACTCAAGGATCTCAAGCGCTTCCCCGACTGGATCAAGAAGAACTGCGCCGTCCACTTCCGCTGGGGCACGGCGGGTGATCTCACCGAGGAGATGACCCATCCCTTCCCACTCTCCGAGGGCGTCCCGCTCGGGCTGACGGGCACGTCCAAACATGGCGTGCTCATGCACAACGGGCACTTCAGCGGGTGGGAGAAGATCGCCAAGAACATGGGGTGCGATCTCACGGGTGACGTGAGCGACTCTCGCTTCCTCGCGTGGCTCGTCGTGAAGTACGGCCCCGACATCCTCTACATGGTCACCGGCCAGCGCATCCTCGTCTTCACCGACAAGATGTGGATGTACGGAGACTGGGTGCAGGAGGGTGAGCGCTGGTACTCGAACAGCTCGTTCCGCTACACCACGAAGCGGGTACGCACGATCTCGAAGTGGTCTCGGGGCGGGTACACGGCGGGGTGCTACGGCGACGACTACACCGACGGCTGCCACAACTACCTCGGAGAGTCGTACACCATCCCTCGCAAATCGGACTACGACGGGACGTGGTACGAGACACAGGGTGGCCTGAGGAACGACGCGCCCCCGGCCTTCGACCCGAAAGACTGGAACAGGGAGGTCACCAAGAGCGGGGCGATCATCTACCGCAGGAAGACCGACGTGGTGCCCATCACGGAGCCGAAGAAGGACCCCATCCAGCGGAACTTCTCCTCGCTCGAGGACTGCATCCGCTACTACGAGAACGCGAAGAAGCTCGAGAAGGAGGCCAAGACCAAGAAGGACATGCGACTCGCCCGGAGGATGCAGAGCGCGGCGCTCGACTGCGCCGTGGGCCTCAACTCGAAGGACGACATCAGCCTGTTGAAGGAGTCCGATGGGGTCATCACGGAGAAGACCGACGACGCCGAGGTGTTCGACGTCGAGGTCGAGCTGACCACGAACTAACGAAGGAGGTGAATCGAAATGCCCCTGAGATTTCCAAGCCCTGCCGGGGTCGTAGTGGAGGGTGACGAGGCGTACCACGCGCTCGCTGCCAGCCTGACCACCGAGCAGAAGATCGCCATGCTTCAGCTGGTCCACGGACTCGCCGCGACCCACGGGTTTATCAAGCTGGGCACGCAGACGACGCTCACGAACCTGTGGGCTCGGGTGCGTGGGACCGGCATCGAGATGATCGGCGGGACCCACGACGGCAGCTGCTTCTGGCACGGCTGCTACCGTAACGTGGACGAGTCCAACGGTAACCGCCCCGGCGCGACCCCGGAAGAGCAGCGACGCGCCCGCGAGCAGGTCGAGCGGCGTACCCGGAGGCTGGCGCAGCAGCAGGAGCCGATCCGCCAGATGACGGATCTGAATGGTCGGCGGTTCATCGAGGATCTGGACCCCGACAACCTGCCGGGACGGGACGACGAGGGCACCATCCTCTGTGGTGCCGCCATCTGTCGCAGCTGCTACCCGAGCCGTGAGGCCCCCGTCGATCCGGTTGACCCTGTCGATCCGAACGACGGCTTCGATCCGAACAACGACGACCAACCCTACCCCCCCGACGTGAGGTTCTAGATGACGCCACGCCAGCACGTCTCGATCCACGGTGGCGGTGCGTACATGATCATCGCCTTCCACGAGGTCTCTCAAGATGAGTATCACGACAGTGGAAGAGTGTATGATCGCGTCGTGTTCTTGGGCTTCGCTCCAGAGCATACGCACTCGATGATGCGCCGATTCGCTGCTCGCTTCCCCGAGACCGCCCATCTCGCTGTCGCCCCGGCGGCGGCGGAGAGGTGGGTGATCGAGGACCTACACCAGATGCCCTTCATCCGTCTCGGCGGGGACTGGGAATCGGGCTGGTCCGTCCGCGTCCGCGACTCACTCTTCCAGCTCGAGCCGGAGACCAGCTGCGGCATCTGCGGATGGAGTCCCTACGAAGTACCGCCGGAGAGAGGAGACGAATGACGTTTGACGGAGAAAAGATTCGCGGGCTGCTGGCCCAGTTTCTCGATGACTTCGAGAAAGCCAAGCAGCTCTGGGATCGCGTGCCCGAAGAGAAGCGTGCCGATCTCGGGCAAGCCGTGGCCAAGGCGACCGAGGATGACTCCGACTACTGCGCCTCGGAGATCATCGGCATGATCGCCCGCCTCTCGGAAGACCCGTGGTGGGAGCCGCCTGCCGGGGTGAAGGCACCGAGCCTCCACCTCTGGGAGGACGAGGCGCAGAGCAAGGAGAAGTACATCAACTTCGGCCTGTCGCTGATGGGCGATAGGCCCGCCGCCTCGCTGCGCTACCACGACATCCTCGAAGCGGGTCGCTACCACTGGCTGATGACCATCCGCAACACCGTGCGCGAGTGGATGATCCAGCACAACCTGCTCAGCAACGCCGACCCCGACGCCTAGAAGCGGGGTTCAAACCGCCCTACTCAGGGCAAAGGAGAAGATTCGATGGCCGACCGAAAGAAGCGTTCCTACATGCCCGACGACCGCAAGGCCCGACTCGAGGTGATCGAGAAGGCGCTGGTCCTGCGGCGTCAGAAGCCGCCCGTCCACTGGAAGGAGATCGAGAAGAAGACTGGGTACAGCCACACCGTGATCGCCCGGATGTTCGCGGTCGAGGGGTACGACTACGACAAGCTGCTGCGTCGGCGTCACGGCCCCTCCGACTGGCAGAAGATCCACGCCGAGATCCAGTCCTCGGGCATGGAGGTGGGCGACGCCTGCAAGGCGCTGGGCGTCTCCTACGGGGCGTACATGTCGTACCTGCACCGCTCGGGGTCCGACAACGGCAAGGCGGCGATCGCCCAGCCGCTGAAGCGCGAGGATCGCAACGAGCCTTCGGGCATCCAGCCGATGGGCGCAGGGCTGATCTCCCGGCTCCAGAAGGTGGAGGATCGGCTGACGCGGATGGACGGGCAGCTGAAGCAGATCGCCCGCTTCCTCTCGTGAAGCCCGAACTCAAGCGGCTCAAGGACAAGCCGCCCACCCTCGAGGAGGCGCAAGCCTTCGTCGGCGGCTACGTCGAGCTGATCCGGGTGGGCAAGGGTCAGCTGCTGGTCAACGAGGAGGGGCGGCTGCGAAAGCTGGAACACAACGTCGAGGCATCGGATCTCGCCGGGCAGTTCATCGTCGGCAACGCCCTCTTCCTGACCGGGAAAGCGAGGTGGTCGTGAAGCTCCCGCAATCGGTCTACACGATCATCCACACCACCAGCTGCCCCTCCGGTTCTCGCAGTCGGTCGCAGGCGATCCCCTTCTGGCGCAAGCAGACGATAGCGAACGGTTACCGAGTCTTCCTCTGCAAGAAGAAGGACGGCACGATGCGTAGCTGCCGGGTCTACCGCTACTGGCAGCCGTGGCCGATGGACTCCGCAGCCCCTAAAGTCTCGTGGTAGTGGTACAGTAGAGCATATGCCGCGCCGGATCTGGGTCGGGTGGAAACCGTGGGCGAAGGCCTACGATCTACCCGACCCGGAGCCGGAGTTCCGCTTCTCCGAGGAACGCCGCTACCGCCTCGACTGCGCGTGGCCCCAGTGGAAGCTGGGCATCGAAGTCCACGGCGGTCTCGGCTCCTACCTGCCCAGCCACATGAGCTACAAGAACCGACGCCGCGATATCGACAAGGTCCTGCTCGCCCAGCGACTGGGCTGGCGGGTGCTCGAGTTCGAGTGGAAAGACATCTTCTCGGGCAGCGCCGTCGAGCTGATCCGTGACGTACTGAAACGCCAGATGGAGGCCGTGCATTGAGTAGACCGAGAAAGCGCAAGCCGAAGAAGAACGCCTACCTGCCCACGCTGGTGCGGATGCACGAGCGCTGGTCCCCCGAGCAGATCGCCGACGTGCTCTGGCAGGCGGAGCTGGCGTTCAAGAAACCCCTCTCCGCCTTCGTTGTCGATCGCCTCGCCCAGATGCCGCAGGTCGATCAGGGTAGCTACACCGCCCCGCCGCCAACCTTCGAGAACTCCACCGTGGAGACCGAGGACGCCGTGCTGGGTAAGTGCGAGGGCTGCCACCACTACAACGCCACGACCGTGATCGAGCTGCCTACGGGGGTCAAGCGCGTGTGCGCCCGCTGCTACTCGGAGTATCGCAACCTACGCGTCACGAAGGAGGAGCCGAATGTCGAAGGCCCGAAAGATGACGGCGAACCAGAGCACGCTGGATGAACTGCAACGGGTGGTCCGAGCGCTGACGGACACCAACAGGACCCTCGGAGCCGACCTACGGGCGGTCGAAGAGAGGGAGCAGAGGCTGCTGGCCTTGCTTCGCAAGAGCGTCCCGGCATGGCTGGTCAAGGACGTGGCCGATCAGATAGACATGACCGCGTGGGAGAAACAGATCGAGGCTGCATTTAAGGGAGAGACAGATGGAGATGGAGGACACCCCGGAAATCAGGATGATCCGAGACAAGATCGCGGCGCGGAGGGTCCAGCTGGCGGAGATCCTGAAGCGGTTCTACAATATTCGGACGGAGGTGGCAGCAGTCTCGCAGGATCTGGTCCGGCTCCAGAAGGAGCTGCTCCAGAGAGTTGGCGAGAAGATCCAACCGAGCCTTGGTGACCAACCCTTAGACCCGCCGAGCGGGATTCCGGGTGACGAAGATGGCGAACAGACAGTCTCGTTGGACGACGGTGAGCGATGAGCGAAACTGTCGTACTTTCATCCAGTCGCCCACTGGCATGTGGGTGCCCGAGACCTACGGCGAAGCCCCTTTCGATCTCGAAAGGTGGGCATTGCAGGCTGCGGTCATGGCTCGACTTCCACGGATACCCACCCGAGCAGAGCAGCTTGCAGCAGCAGAGAATCTTCGAGTACGGCGACGCGCTCGAGATGCTGCTCTTCGAGCAGCTGACGATTCCTAGCAGCCACGACGAGGGCGGACTCAAGACCATCGGCGGCTGGTGGAACCAGACCGACGAGCTGAGAGACCCGAGCGCCGGGCTGTTCTTCTTCCCGAGCGCCACCCCATTCTTCGATCGCCAGCGCCACGTCGAACTGAACGGGTACTTCGGCCACGCCGATGCCCTGTGCAAGCCGCGCATGTTCGACAAGCTGATGGGCCAGCTCGAAGGCTCGCTCTTCAAGGACGACCCGGCGACGGCCAGCTCGCACCGGGATCTGTTCGTCGTCATCGACGCGAAGAGCGCCAACCGATTCAGCTACGACCGGGCCAGCGTCACCAACCTCGAGGGTCCCAAGGAGCACGCTCCCTTCCTGCGGGAGTACGCCATCCAGCAGAACCTGCTCTGCCTCGGGCTGAAGCAGGAGGGACTGCCGATCGACGGCTACATGCTCGTCTTCCTCAACAAGGAGCACGGGCCGATGATGTTCCGCTACTACCCCTTCAACCCCAAGCTCGCCGCCGAAGGTCTGGATCGGCTGGCCTCGGCGGAGAAGGACGGCGAGCCCGTGCCCGACTGGGACTGGGTGAAGGGGGACTCGATCCCGCTGCGCTGCTCCTACTGCGAGATGAAGGAGTCGTGCGCCAAGGTAAGGGGGTTTGAACTGGCCTTCTCTGTCAACCGGCAGGGCAAGCCCGAATGGAGGCCGAGGTGAAAGTTTGGCAGTTCTTCTGCGGACCCGTGCGCTACGAGACCCAAGCCAACAAGGAGCCGCAGCACGTGATGATGGAAGACGCGGGGTTGCATCTGCCCAAGGAGGCGATGCCCACCAGCGTCTGCGGCTGGAAGCTCGACATCAAGGACGGCACGATCTTCGTCCGCTGTGACCGACTCGATGCCGTCCAAGTCCGTACCGTTTCCGAGCTGGCCATCCCCGCCAACAGCGACGGCAAGCTCATCGTCTAGGAGAAGCCATGACCGATACGCCGACACTCGCCGCCTTGGACCAAGCCGAGAGGGAGCAGGTCCAGCAGAACGACGCCGCCCTCATGCGCCGGGACGGGCAGACCGCCGCCGTCGCCGAGTCCGAACTGATCCCCGATATCGCCCCCTACGCCGGGGCATCGCAGCTGAACCTCACCGAGCAGCAGCAGCGCCAGCTCATGGCTCTGATCCGCCCCGACGTGTCCAAGATCCAGATCCGCCCCGACGACGGGATGCTCTTCCTGCCGCAGGTCGAGTACCGCCGGGCGCTGCTCGAGATCTTCGGCCCGGGCAACTGGGCGCTCGTGCCGATGAGCGACCCTAAGGGGGTGGCCGAGCGGGAGCGCTCGATCACCATCGCCCAGAAGTTCCAGCTCCGCATCTACGGCAAGTTCGTGGCCGAGGCGTGGGGCGAGGGCGACTACAACAAGGCCAACCCCAAGCAGTCCAAGGCCACGGCTGCCGAGGCCGCACGATCCAACGCGCTCGTCCGCTGCTGCAAGGATCTGGGCATCGGCCTCGATCTCTGGGACCACACCTTCGCCGAGAAGTTCAAGCGCGAGTACTGCCGCCGGGGTGACAAGGGATGGGAGCGCAAGCCAGATGCCCAGAAAACCTAAGTACGTCCGGCCCCGGGTCAGCAAGAAGCGCCCGTTCCACCTGATCAGCTTCCCTGCCGTGTTCACCTTGGACACGTACATGGGCTGCAACGCCCTGCGCTGGGAGACGGGGATCGGGAACAAGCGGCTGACGGGCACCCGCACGCTGGCCGTCATCGTTCGTGCCGCCTTGGATCTGGGGCTGCGAGAGATCGGGGACCCACCGAAGCTCGACTACTACGGCAGGCTCTCCGACCCCCGGTTCAAGAAGACCCGCACCATCATCCGCGCCGACCAGAAGGAGTCGCTCGACCTGCTCACCCGCCGGGGTTACAGCCTGAACCTCGCCTTCAACATGGCGTTGAAGCGGGGCCTCGAACAGAACGAAGACCTGATCAAACTCCTAGCCTTCAGGAGGCAGCATGGGGAACGCCGATCGTACGCAGGGGAGACTTTTCGACTTTCCGACGCCGAAGCCTTCGGGTGAAGAACTCAAGGAGATCGGCATCTCGAGGGTCCGCGCCGCCGCCGACCCCGAAGACGTCCGCCGCATCGAGGAGACCATCCGCACCTTCGCCCGCAACGGCACGCCCTTCACGGCGTGGCACGTGCGGCAGACCATCGGGCATCTGAACAACCCCAACCTGATGGGGGCGCTGTTCTACGCCGCCGCCCGTGCCCGGGTGGTCGAGAAGGTTCGCTACACCACATCCAAGGACGACTCGCGTCATTCCGGCGCGGTCGCAGTCTGGAGAGGAACCGAGGAGTTCGCCCGACAGAACTTCGGAAAGGAGGAGACCTTGCCCAAGGACCCCGAGATGCTGGCGATCGAGCGCATCAACAAGGCGCTGGAGAAGTTCGATGCGAAGACCCGCTACCGCATCATCGACTACTGCGCCAAGCGGGCGCTCGAGGCGGAGAACGTCACCGTCGCTACCCCGGCACCACCGTCGCCACCCAAGTCCTAGAAACACGAGGACCCGGCCCTTGCCGAAGGGGCCGGGTCGCTCACCGAACAGGGAGAAGACCGATGCTTCGTATTCTACGACAGCTGTTCCGACGGCCTAAGCTCTGCGTCCTCTGCCGCCGTCCGATCGACAGCAACCCCTTCAAAGTCAACGGAGGTTGGGTGCATCACCTGATGTGCCCCGAACAGGAGCAACATGAACCACGAACTTCTACGGGAGTGGGGCCGGGCGCTCCACCGATTCGTCCGGGTCCGCGTTCTCGGTTTCTGGGATGAGCCGCGCACGATCGTGAGGCAACTTCGAGACGCACGACGGAGGGCGCGATGAGCGAGCAGAAGAAGCTCGGAGACGCGCTGCGGCAAATGGCGGACGGTTTTGAGTGTGGCGACCCGGAAACGGCTGACCAGCTTTGTGTCGCCGCCGACGCCGCCGACGAGATGGACAATGCGCTCAAGGATGATGCGCGCAAACTTATTGACCTCCTGCGCCGCGTCGAGTCGCTGGAGAAGAATGTTGCCGATCACGAGCAGCAGATCGGCACCCTGGAGTGCGCCTACATCACGCCGTTCGGCACCGTGTCCGTGCGCTCCGCCCCCGCGTCGGGCGCGCAGACGGAGGAGCGGTGCCCGAAGGGTCACGCCTACGACAGCCGCGAGCACTACGACAGCTGCGAGGCGCACGCGAAGGACTGCGAGCACGTCCCGCCGCCTGCGGAGTATCCACCGTGCATCAAGGGGCACCCGTTCGTTCCGAGCGGCGACGAGACGGTGTGCGAGTGCGGGACGTGGCAACCTCCGCCGCCTGTGGAGAAGTGTCCGAAGTGCGGCTACTACGGGAAGCCCTGCAAGTGCGCGTGGGCCGTCCCGCCGCCTGCGGAGAAGAGGGAGCGGAGGACGTGGCACATCGTGGACCCTGACACGCGAGGCTACGGCAACCCGAAGCCGAAGCGGTACATCACCGTCGTCGAACAGTTCGACGGCCAACGGCTAGTGCCGGAGCGCACGGACGGGGTGCGGGTGGACTTCCATCTGCACGTCGAGTCCGAGGAGCGGACGAGCTGGTACTGCTCCAACCTGTTCTGCGTGCCCGAGAACGCGGCTGGCACGAAGCCGATCCCCGGCATCGTTTACCCGCCCGCTGCGGCGAAGGAGAAGCCGTGAGCGATCCGTTTGGTCCGGTGCCAGAGGCATTTCGTGTCGCAGTGATCGAGGCGGATCAGGACACAGAGAAGGCGTTCGATCCGCGCTGCTGGCGTGCCGAGTACGGTCACATCTGGCGCGCCGCGCAAGCCGCCCTGCAACCCGCCGCGCCTGCGGGCGAGGAGCGGTGCGCGTGCTGCATGAAGCGCGAGTGCTCCTGCGAGGGGCGGTTGCTGGTCGGCGTCCGTTCAATTCCTCGCAGCGCGAGCGGACAGGCGAAGGGGGAGGAATGAACGGATGGGAGGACGCAATCATCGCCGTCGCCGTCCTGCTGTTCGCTTACCTGATGGAGCGAGAGAGGAGGCGTCCATGACCCCTCGGGCCGCGAAGGAGCGCAGGGCGCTGCCCGTGCTCATCGTCCACGAGAAGGTAACTGGTGGAACAGTGAGCCATGAGGTCGGCTACCCGTGTAAGCGCTGCATCAAAGAGGCGTTCGCGCACCCGCCGAAGGCCGCGAAGCGCGGGAAGAAGCCATGAGCGAGCCGCAGGTTTGGCTGCTGTGTCGTGCGTCGAAAGCGGAGCCGGTCGTGGCTCACAGCGAGCGCGTGTGCCCCGACCCGAACGTGCTCATCCATGTCGCGGTGATCGAGAAGCCTTACTACGACCGCCTCCGCGAGCGGCTGGCCGAGGCGGAAGGGATGCTTTCGGATTACGTCAACGGGTTCCCGCTGGAAGACGAAAGGGTGCGCGCCTTCCTCGCGGGCGCGGAGAAGCCATGAAGAGATTGTGGAGTCGGCTGTTCTTGCGTCGCATGCCCGACACCGACTGCGACGCCTGCACCCGCCAGTCCAGCGGGGAACCCTGCGATCAACACCAGTGAAAGGAGGGAGCCATGAAGCTTCGACTCGGCACCGTCATCCCCTGCTAGATGAGCAGCCGCACGGTCGCCAAGAAGGTCATGCGGTGGTTGAAGGAACAAGGACTCAACATCGAACCCGGAGGTAAGCACCTGAAAATCACGGACGCGAACGGAAGACTCGTGGGCATCCTGCCCAAGAACGCCATCGGGGCACGCTCGGTGGGCAACAGTTGGCACGTGTTTCGCCAAGAGCTGAGGAAGAACGGCATCGACATGCCCATCGAGATCACGAAGGGATAGGAGGATCACATGCTGACCTTGCTGCTCTACGTCATCATCCTCGGTGTCGTCGCGTGGGGCGTCTCCGCCATCCCCATGCCCCCGCCTTTCAAGACCATCGCCTACGTCATCCTCATCATCATCCTCGTCGTGCTGCTGTTCAACGCCTTCGCCGGAGGCATCCCGAGCATTCGGAGGGTCTCGTGATCCAAGACGACCCTGAGCTGGAGAGGGACATCCAGAACCTCTGCCGCACGCCCCAGTATCGACGCCTCAAACGCTACGTCATGGCCGAGGACTCCGACGGCGGGGACGCCGTCCACCTCGCCGACCTCATCGCCACCGAGATCAAGAACACCCTGCTTGAGTTCGACGCCCAGAACGCGGAGTCGCAGGTCCCGGGATAGAAGCGGGGTTTGAACACCCCAACTTTTAGAGGAGGAGCATCATGCCAAAGAAGGACGACGCCGATTTCCCGATGGTCGATGTGCTGGATCGCAACGGCAACCCGACGGGTGACAAGGTTCGTTCGGGCGGCGAGGTGACTGCCGAGCCGCAGCAGCCGGGCGGTGGCCCTCCGGGACGCAACCCGACCCCGCAGAACCTCGAGCCCGACCCGGACGTGCAGGACAACGACCCGTCCTCCAAGTCGAGCCAGCCCTCGAAGAAGAAGTAGAATCCGATCTAGGTAGATCCCCGAGAATCCGGACTAGGGGCCAGCGAGTGCTGGCCCCGTTTTTTATGCGCTCGGTGCCAGCGCGATCTTCTTCGGGTCGTACTCGACGTGAAGGTGCGTGACGCCGTTCTTGTTCTCCAGCACCACGTCGAAGTCCGCACCCAGCGCGGTCTTCACCAGCCCGGGGATCAGCCGCAGATGCTGCGGCAACAGCCCGTTGGTACGGAAATCCAACGCCTTCCCCTCGAAGTGCAACGAGTCCTTCATGTGGTCACCATCGTCCCCCGAGGTGATCACGCAGTTCAGCCCCAGCTCTTCATAGACCCCCGCCACGATCAAGGCGATCAGGCACCCTTGGGGTGTCAGCTTTTCGATCGTGACGCCGCCCTTGAGCGCAAGGTTCACTTTCTAGACTCCTCTCGTTGCCTCGTCTCATCCCGCTGCCTCAGTGAGTCGATGTCCCGGGCGGTGTCTTCGTACTTCTTCTCCACCCTCTCCACGTAGCGCTCCAGCTCCTTGTGGCGCAGCTCGTACTCGAGCCGTGTGAGTCCGTCCGCCTTGGACAGAAACGTGTTCGACAGCTCCAGCTTCATCTCGTTCAGCGAGGAGCGCAGCACCCACGCGTAGCTCACCGTACAGATCATCAGCTCGATGGTCATCAGCGACAGCACCGCGCCGACCGCCTTGAACAGGGGCATCGTCAGCTCCACCTTCCCGCTTGGGCTTCGCCCGAGGATTCGCCTGTCCATATAGTCCTCCCCAGCGGGCGTTTCATCAACTTCCATGCCGTCCCCTTCCTACCGGATTTTGAAGGACGAGATCGTTTCGGAGCGTCGGCGAAACGCCGCACGAGCCGACGGGTCCTGCTGAATGATTCGCTGGAGTCGTACTACCCGGTCGTTCCACTCGCGCTTGAGGTCCATCGCTTCCTGCCACTTGCCGATCTGAAACCTGCGCTTCACCTCCGCTCGCGTCATCGTCGCGTTCTGCTCGAAGAAGTCCATCTCACGCCGCAGATCCTGCGGGTAATTCGAGGAGATCTTGATCGCCGTGAAGTTGGCGATCGCACGCGTGGCGCGGACGCCGTCCAGCGCCTGATCCTTCATCGAGCGATCCATCGCCGCACCGAGATCGGTGAAGATCGAGGGCACCAGCTGCCCCGCCGTGAGCATCGCCTTCTGCAAGAGGATGCGCTGGTTCTTCTCGCGCTCGGTGATCGGCGGTCGGACGAAGGGCAGATCCCCCGTCAGCTTCTCGCCGAAGTTGTCCTGCGAGAACAGCCACGTCGTCACCGCGTTCAACGCGGGAGCCTGCCGCTCGTTGAACCACAGCTCCGGCTGCGCGTTCATCATGTGGTACATCAGCCGCAGCGGCATCTCCTGATAGCCCCACAGGTTCACCGACGGATGGGTCCCGTACTTCGTGGTGAAGGGCAGCTGCGCGTAGAACTCGTTGCCTTTGTCGTTCTTGTCCGTTGTGTGCCCGCTCAGGACGAGGTTCGCCAGCTCCGTGGCCGCGAGCGTCGCCCCGAAGAGGATCACCGAAGAGCGCAGGTTGGCGGTGTTCTGCGGCTTCAGTGCATCGAGCGCCTTGAAGTCCCCGAAGGCAGCGCGGATCGGGGCGAGCGTGGCGGCGACGCCCTCGTGGAGGCTGTCGGCGTAGAGACGCAGGCGGCTCTCGGTCCAGTCGGGCGAGAGCAGCAGCATCCGCAGCCCGACGCGGGACATCTTCGAGCGCCCCATCTGCTCGAGGTTGATTCCCCCGAAGCGCTGGTTGACGTCGTAGGCGACCTTCTGCGACAGCCGCGTGTCCTCGTTGGGGGTGAGGTCGCGCTTGAGCGAGTCCATCTCGAAGGCGAGGGCCTTGTTGTATTCCTTGTAGAACGCCGCCTTCTTCGCGGTCTCCATCATGTTCTGGACGAGGTTCTCTTCCACCCAGTAGAAGACGCCCCGCGCCTTCATCAGCGCCCGCTTGCCCGCCTCGCCGTACTTGCCCTCGCGGATTGCTTCTCTCGGGTCCTCGCCGTGCGAGAGGCGGTAGTCGCGCTCGAGCGCCTGATCCCGGGCGACGTAGTCGGTGGGCAGACCCATCCGCAGCCCACCCTGCAACGCCTTGTCGTACCAGTCGGGGTGCTGGCTCTCCATGTAGTCCACGAACTTGCCGAGCGCGAAGGGGTTCTGCCCCGTGGAGATCGTGCCCCGGATGATGTTCATCGAGTTGTAGAAGTCGAGCCCGAGGCCGAAGCGCTTGGCGATGTGGTTCCACTTGTCGAACTTGTCGATCAGATCCAGCCCGCCGCGCACCTCGAAGATCGGCTTCAACATGCGGAAGGCGTCACGCGGGATGTGCGCCCCCTCAAACTCCGGGGCATCCGCCTTCTGTACCGTCACCCAGTTCGCGTTGGGCTGCGTCCGAGAGACCAGCCCCAGCTCCTTCAGCTGCTTCACCGAGGAGGAGCGTGCGATCGAGCGAGCCGTGCTCTCCGCCATCGAGACCATGTAGTTGTAGATCAGCGTCCCGATGTGGTTCGTCTTGTACGTGAAGCCCGCATCCAGCGCTTCCTCGTGGAGGCGGAAGAGCCGGTGGAGGGCGTGCTCGTTGATCGCCGCGTCCGCTGAGAGGAAGTCCTTCAGGAAGCCCTGAATGCGCTCGCGGTTCCAGTTGGGCGGCGGCTCGAAGGAGCGGACGAAGTAGTCCTTGAGGTACTGCCCGGGCTTCAGCGCCCCGGCTGCCGTCGCCTCCGCGTGGACCGTGTCGAGGATCTGGCGGATGCCCTGCTCCAAGGCGAGGTTCTGATCCCACGTGAACCCGGCCCGCGCCGCGTCACGCTGGAGCATCCCGTAGGCTTGGAGCGAAGCCTCGGGCACGGTCTTCTTCTGGTTGTTTCGCTCGAGGTTGTAGCGCCCGTCCTCGGTGATCCCGGCCACCCGCCACGGCGTCGTCTCGCCGAACTGGGTCACCTTGTCGCCGATGGTGTACTTGGTCTCCATCGTCCCGGCGGCGACCTGCGCGAGGTAGCCGGTGTTGGGGACGTTGCCCGCCACGCGCTGCTCGCGGGTGAGGTAGGGGAAGATCTCCTCGAGCTGGTTGCGGACCTGCGTCGCCCGGTTGATCCCGTCCTGCCGGATCTTCTCGTACATCCCGATGGTCATCCGCAGGTTGGCCTGCTGATCCGGGGTGAGCAGAGGGTTGAAGGGCTTGAGGACGACCGACTCATACAACTTTCGTAGGGGGCCGTAGTGCTTCCACGCGGGGTTGACGTTGGGCAGGGTGTTGACGTCGAAGTCGAAGCTCGCCCCTCCCGCCATGCCGTGCTGGATGTGGCGCTGCGTGGCGGTCAGCTTCTCCGGCTCCGGGGACCCCGGGTAGCCCGTGCCCGGCGGCTCGTTGCCCGTGCCCGGGGCGTCCATCTGGGCAGCCGTGTCGGAGGCCACCTGATCGGCACGCTCCAAGGTCTCGATCTCGACCAGCGCCTTGTCCCGCTGCGCGATAGCTTCCCGCCCCTTGGCGTAGTCGGCCTCGGAGTAGAAGCGTTTCTCCGGTCCCCAGATCCTGCCGAACTGCTGGTCGGTGACGGGCGTGTCCTTGGTGATCAGCCCTCGGTTGACGGCCTCGATCGCCGCCGCGTTGTGGGTCATGTCCATCGACATGACGACCGTGCCGTCGTCCAGCTTGAACGCCTTGGCTCCGACCTCGGGGTCGTAACGCGGCCCCACGTCGCGCAGCTCGAGGCCGTAGCGCTCGATGGTGTCCACCGTCCCATCGGGCAGCTTGCGGGAGAGGCGGTACTTGACCTGCCCCTGATCGCCGAAGACCTCGCTGCCCGCCATGCCCATCCGCTTGGGGATCTTGGCGTTGGAGGTATCGACCCGCTGCTCGACCCTGTAGACGACGCCGGGCTGGTCCTTCGCTTCGACCTGATCCGCGAAGTGGAACTCCCCGAACATCCGCTGACGGAGTTTCACGGGTGTTCCACGTGGAACACCTTCGACGGGCTTGAGAATCCGCAGGTCCCGGTCGTTGAAAACGACGTAGTTGCGGGTCATCTGAGCGCTCTGGTCCTTGAACCGGGAGGCCGCGTCGAGGTACTTCACGCCCGTGAACCCGGCGTTCTCGATCGCCTTGGAGATCGTGGAGTTGTTGACCCCGTAGTCGGGGAAGGTCTTGCGAAGGTAGTCGAGCGCGTCGCCCGTGCTGCCCTTGCCGGACTCCACCATCCGATCGAAGTCCTTCATCATCTTCATGCGGATCGGCCCGTTGTCGCCCGCCTTCTGGACGATGAGATCGCGGATCGCGGTGACTGCCTTGGGCTGCTCCTTCAGCGGGGCGTCCCAGTCCAGCATCCCGGGGACGATGCTTTTCTTCAGCCCGACCGAGTAGAACTTGCCCTCGTAGCTGCCGTCGTAGACGCTGTCGATCGCCTTCTCGTACCTGTCGATGTAGGTCTTGTGATCCTCGATGGTGGACTGCTGGCGCTTGTTCGGCGTCCCGTCCCCGACTTCCTCCTCTGTCGTGTCGATGATGTGCTGCGCGCTGTCGATGCGACGGCGGATCTCGGCGACCGCGCCGTCCTCGCCATCCATCTGGTGGACCATCGCGGCGGCGATGTCCTTGGGATCGGTCAGCCCGTTCTTGATGCCCGGGCCAGCGACCTCCTTGTAATGCTTGGCGATCGAGGGGTGCTCGGCGACGTAGTTGCCCTCGAGGTAGACCTGCGCCCCCTCGCCCGTGCCCATCTTGCTGCGGTCGAAGATGTCGAACTGAGCGCCGGAGCCGTGGTAGACCTGAATCTCGTCGGGGGAAAGGATCGTCGCTTGGAGCGCCTGACGCCGCAGAGCCAGCTCCGCGTTCACTCGAGCCGGGGCATCACCGATCTGCGACCCCGCCTCGTTGGTGTCCTTGACGATCGCCGCCGCCATCGCCTTCTCGCCCTGCGTCGGCTCCGGGGCCTCGACAGGCTGGACGCCCTTCTTCGCCTGCTCGACCGCGTAGCTCCGTCGCGCCTCCTGCACCTTGCCCTTCAGCGCCCCGACTCCGAAGAAGAGTCCCGTCAGGGCAGCCGAGCTGGCGACCTGTGTCGCCGCGTGCTTGAGTGCGTCCTCGGCCTCGGTGCTGTTCTGTGCCGAAGCCAGCTCGTAGGCAGGCTGGGCCTCGGAGAGGCCAAGCTGGAAGGCGAACGCCTTGCCGAACGCCTTCACCGCCGACTCCGCCCCTGCCGTGGCCAGCCGCTCACCCGCCACCACCGGCAGCGGCGCGAAGCCAGCCACGGTACGCACCACGTCCTGCCCACCGATCAGGGGGACCCACGAGGGGATCTCAATCACCGGGCGACCGGCGACCGTGTCGATCAGCTGCATCCCCTCGCCGACGCCTTTGTTGATGTTCTCCGCTGCCTTCAGGAAGGCGTCGCCCTCGCCGGGACCCATGCCCCTCGCCGCCAACTTCAAGCCCGCTGCGAGCCACGAGGCCCCGGAGAAGGGGATTCCCGTGGCGAGATCGAGGAGTCCCGCCGCCCCCTGCCGCAAAGCCCCAGTCCAGTAGCGCTGCATCAGCGTGCGGTCATCGACCGTCGTGGTGACGGGGATCGCCTGCGGGTTCTTGACCGCAGTCGGCGAGAAGATCTGGTCTACGCCGCTCTGAGGCTTGGTCCCGAAAACGGCCTCGTAGCTGGCGGAGGTGGGATCGCTACCCTCATGGGGCGTCGGGTTGGGCGACGGCTGAGCCGTCTCGGTCCCCGGGCCGAAGACGGCATCGTAGCTGGCGGCTTCCGGCATGGGTTACCGGAGCGGCGCGAGAAGTCGCTTCGCCCAGTCCGCCGGAGTGCTGGCCATCCCACGCAGAGTCTCGGTCGAAAAGATCTCGGGGATCGTGCTCGCCACGTCCTTGAACGACACGGTCGAGGGCGTACCCTTCGCCGCTTCCCTCTTCTTCTGCACCAGCTCCGCGACCCGGGCTTCCAGCTCCTTGGGCACGCGGTTGGCCTTCAACGCCTTGCCGATGTCGTCGATGGACATCTTCGACAGCTCATCCATCGAGTAGAACTGCGACTGGACCACGGGGCTGGTCGGCGTCGTCGGGCGGATGGAGGGGTAGTCGGTCTTGGTCACCGCCTTGTACCCCTTCCGCGCCTCGTCGTGCTGGTTGTAGAGCGAGGGGATCTCGCTCTTGTACGACTGGTAGCCCGACTGCGCCTTGATCGCCTTGCCCAGCTCCGCCGCCTGCTCCTTGTCGTCGGTGAAGCCGAGCAGCTCGCCAATCGCAACACGGCGCGGCTTGCCGCCTTCCTTCTCGGGCGGCAGGGTGACGTACTTCGAGTTGAGCGTCGTGACGACCTTGGCTGCGACCTTGTCGGTTGGCTCGTTGATGTTGTCGAAGCCGGGGACTCCGGCCTCCGCCAGCTTCTGGCGCTCCGCCTCGATGAAGTTGGTGGACTGATTGCCGATGTCGGTGACCTTGCGGATGTCATCCTCGACCGCGTTCAGCCGCCCGAGCCACGGCCCGCCGGTCTGCTGAAGACCCAACTCCTTCAGCTGCTTTTCGTGCTGCCAGCGCAGGTTCTCCAGCTCGATCGACTTCTTGTACTGAGCATCGAGCGTGGCCTGCTCGCGGTTAAAGGCGTTCTTGTCCTTCTCCTCGCGGTTGCGCGCCGCCGCATCCGCCGTCGTCTTCAGCTGCTTCTCCGCCGCCTGCGCCTGCTGGCGCACCTCGGGCGTGTCGCCAAGGGTGGAGACGGCGAGCTGCTCGAAGTCGCCCGGGTTGAAGTCGCCCTGCCGCGCTGACTGCATCGCCGAGCCGAGCAGGGTCCCGAACGTGGCGCGGTCGGACTTCTTCTCGTTTAGATCCGCCCGACGGTTGCGCGCCGCTTCCCGGTCGGCCTCGAGGTTGCGCGCCTGCTCGATGCGGGCGGAGGTCGCCAGCTCGCCGTAGATCGGCGCGGCGATCGCCATCTTCTGCGCCTCGTTCTGGGCGATCTGCGCCTGCAACGACTCGGGCGTGTCGGAGAAGTACGACCCACCGTACGCCCCCGCCGCGTGGACCAGAGCTTCCCCTCGAGAGTTGGGAGCCTGATACGCCGTCGCCCCGAGCGCGAGGATGCGACCGATCTCCGCCAAGAGTGGGTTCTTCTCGAGCACGTCGCGCTTGGCCCCGAGCATCTGAGACAGGGCCGTCTTCTCGGCGATCGCGTTCTGGGCGATCTCCATCATCTGGCCGATGTACTGGTGAGCCTGATCGCTGATCGTGTAGGTGTGCTGGATGTTGCCCTGCTTGTCCTGCTTCGTCTTCACCTCGGAGACGGCAGGCGGAGCGGAGGCCTGCTGCGCCGACGCGCCGCTCTCGTTCAGGAAGGTGCCGACATCGAGCCCGAGCTGATCGACGTTGTTCTGCCCGTAGGCGTCCGGGTTGAAGCCGTAGTCGCCCGAGCGACTGTCGAGCAGGTCGGGAAGAAACCCGCCGTAGTTGGGCATGTCCGGCATCTACGGCCTCCCCGTCAAATCCACCGTGCCGCCGCCACCTTGATACGCGCCGAGGCTCGAGTTGAATCCACCCTGCGCGTTGGGGTTGAAGCCGAGGATGCCGCTCTGATCGGGATGCTGCTCCATCAGCTTGGCGATCAGAGCCGAGGCGAAGGAGCCACCGCCGACGATCGCCTCGTAGGTCGGGTCCCCACCGCCAAGCCCTGCCGCGAGCGCTCGGTTCTGCAACCCGCCGAACCCTGCGGCCAGATTCACCGAGGACGCGCCCTGACCCGTGAGGGTTCGCAGAAGCTGGTTGCGCTGGGAGATCGCCGCGCCCGTGCGCGACAGCTCCAAGCCCGCCTGACTCCGCGCCAAAGCTCCCGCTGCCCCGGCAACTGCCGGGACGTAGGTGCCCAGCGCTTCCCCGGGCGCGTGGCTCAGGCCGCGCCGCGCCGCCGTCGAGTCCGTCAGCGTCTGCTCGAGCGCCGCCGTGCCCGCTCCCCGGTAGGCGCGATCCACGTAGCCCGGCAGCCCCTGATCCAGACCACGACTCGCGTAGTCGATAACGCCCGTCAGCCCGGTGCGACCGATCGCGCCGTACTCGTTCATCAGCTGGATCGAGCGGTTCGCCGCCTGCTGGGCCTGATTCTTGTTCTCCTTGCCCATCGCTACCCTCCGCCGTACCAGCCGCCAGCCGCTCCGCCCGCCGCCGCGCCGAGACTGGTGCCGATGCCGGGGTAGATCACCGAGCCGAGGATCGCACCGATCAAGGAGCCGTAGGTCGATCCCTCCTGCCGGTTCTGCGCGTTGATCCGGTTCAAGATCTGACCTGCCGAGATCGCGTTCTGGCCGAAGCTGATCGACCCGCTCGCCGCCGATCCGGCAGCCGCTCCTGCGGTGTTGAGCAGGAAGTTGGTCTGATCCAAGCCGCCCTGAGCCTCTTGGAAGTTCAGCCCCGTGATCGCCTGCGTTCGCTGTCGATCCAAGAGATTCATCTGCCGCGCCACGATCTCGGAGGTTGCCTGCGGCGAGTAGGCTCCGCCGCCCTGCTTGATCTCCTGCTCGATCGACGCCTGCGTCCGCTTCTCCGCCGTGTCGAAGTCGGCGTTGGTCCGGTCTCGGGTGAGCGCGAACTGCTGGCGCACCGAGGCAGGCTCCGTGCCGGGGTCTCCCAGATCGGAGAGCATCTGCGTGATTCCCTTGCGAAGGGCGGGTCCGGCCACCCTTGCGAAGGCAGCCTGCAATTCCGACGAAGCGTTCAGCGCTGCGGCGGTGGGATCGCTAGCGTCTTTACCCATCGGTGCTGCTACCTATTGTGGGACCGCTACCGATCGCCCGCAACAACTAACCGCCGCACCAGCTCCTTGCTGTGCTCGCTCGGCACCGCGTCGAGCCGTGCCTTCAGTTCCAACGGCATCTTCGCGTGCGTCATCAGGGCGGCGAGTCCGCCGATCATTCTTTCGTCGAAGGTGTTTCCAACGAAGGAAGCACAGTTCCAAGGGATGGCGGCGGACCAGAGATTGGAGCCGGTGAAGTCAACCCCGTCGGTGAGGTTGAAGGTGAGCAGGGCGTTTCGCAGATCGAGATTGACACGCGTCTTGATGAGCGACGCTCTCGACCAATCGGAGTAGTGGGCACGTCCGACGTCGAAGACGGACTCTTGGATGTCGGCTCCTCGGAAACTGGTTTCATCGAAGTCACACGACTCAAAGAGCGTGCGGTAGATGCGGGAAACCAGCGCGGCTCGGTCGAGACGGCACTTTCGGAACGTACAACCGTCAAAGGTCGCATCCCCGAAGTTGGAAGCCGAAAACCGTACGCGCTCGAAGGTACAGTTGGTCCATCTTGAGGACTGAGCCACCGCGTACCGCAAATCCAGACCAACGATCGCTTCATCTCGTACCTCCAGACCGCTCAATCGGGAGCGATTCCGCTGAAGTTGCGACTGGTTAGGCATAGATTCCGCCCGCCAACACGACCGATGGTGCCGTTGTGTAGTCGGTGACCCGTCTTCCCTGCCGATCTACGGACACGAAGTACAAAGTTGTGGGGGTGTGAGCTTCGTCGCGGGGCATCGTGATGTGCCCAGCCATCTTCTGGCCCGGCGGTGCGCGCTGATAGAGCACCAAGTTGCCCAGCTCCTGCGGATCGGACTCCCCCAAGTACCCCACCGCGTACACCGAGACGCCGAAGAAGCGTCCCAAGATCAACGGAGCCGTGTACGAAGGGTTCAAATCGACAAAGTGGTCGCCGTAAATGTCCGTAACAGCCGTCAAATTCACCGCCACGTTGGTCACCGGGTCGAGATTACCGAGCGGAAGCCCGCCGGGGGAAAGAAGCTGCGGCTCTGCCGGGATGCCGAGGACGCCGTCGTTCGACCGTGCCACGATCGTGACGTACACGTCCACGAAGGAATCGTCCTTGATCGTCAGGGTGAGCATCTCTCCCATGCCTGACGATCGGATGGAGCCGACGACGTGGGCCTTGGCCAGCATGTCGTTCTTGAAGGTGGGGGATTCGCCCGACCCGGCGAGCCGGGCGGGGCAGACGTACATGAACCACGACAACACGGCGACGGGGTTGAACAGGTTGCCCGAGCCTTCCCCGAAGCCTTGGTCCTGCCAGCGACACGTGATGGTGAAGTCGTCGGGTGTCGAGGCCACGAAGTTGCGTGGCGGACCGGGACGGCGGTTGTCGGGCTGTTCCTGTAGGTTGTTCCCGAGAAACTGGGTGACCATTACGGCTCACCGCCCGACTGCTTGACGCTCTCCGGGGTGACGTAGGGGCGGATCTTGTACAGCCGCTCCTGACCGATGCCCTGCGGGAAGGTGATCTTCAGCACGAGCGTCGTGAACTGCCGCACCTCTTGGAGAACGAAGGTTTGAACCCCGAAACCCTTCGAGCGCGGCGTGTTCGAGAGATCGAGCTGAGTCATCGGGTAGAAGGTGTTGATGCCGTCGAATGCCGCCTCGACCGTGAAGGTCTGGGTCGGGTCGCCGACGTACAGCTCGACGGACTCGAGAGACTTCTTCACCTCCATCGCGCCGAAGTCCAGCGGATGGGTCTGCATGACGGCGGTGTTCGACGTGGAGAGCGAGCTACCCATTGCGATGTAGGTATTTCGCCACTCCCCGCTCTGACTCTGGAGCGCCATCCCGAGGTAGGCCTTGCCGTCGCCCGGGTTGACATAGCCTGCCGCATCGGCGACGAGGTCGTGGGTGTTCAGCAGGTCGAAGTACCCCCAGTCGTACCAAGCCTCCTGATCGAAGTCGTAGAGCAGCACGTTGTAGCCGGTGAACCCGCTGATCGCGTTGAAGGCGGAGATCCCCAGAACCAAGAACCAGAAGTTGTTGGCCATGAAGATGTAGGTCAGGAAGGGACGCCGCGTGGACTGGCCTTCCACCGTGTCGAGGTAGCTCTGGATCGGCTTGCCGATCTCCTCGATCCGCCCTCCCGGGAAGTGCCGCCAGAGCTTCCGATCCCGACCGACGTAGATCGCCGAGGCCGACGCTTCCGACGAGTCGCCCGGGTGCTCCGCGACGCCGAGCTGCGAGACGCCGAAGCCTCGCGTGGAGACGCGTTCGAGCCGGTAGTCGCCGTCTCCGCCCGGCGCGACCGAGTAGGCGTAGCGCTCGGTGAAGACCATCAGCGTCGTGCCGATGACCTTCAGCCCCGTGCCGTATCCGTCGGAGGATGAGATCTGGCGGAAGTTCCGGGCTGGCCAGCACTCCTCGGGGACACCCAGCGGGATCTGCCCGGAGTCGCCCGAGTAGCGCAAGATCCACGGCCTGTCTTGCTCGATGCCCCAGAAGCGCCCGTCGAAGTACGCGATGCACTTCATGTTGGGCGCGGGGTCGTTCTCGATCGGAGCCTCATAGAGGCCAAGAATCAGGCCGAGCTGCTCGTCTCCCAGCTCGTCCTGAAACGCCTGCGGCGCACCCGTGTTGTTGAGGAAGCCGTTCGAGTCCCCGACTCCCACCGGCAGCTTCAAGGGCAGTAGCGAGCTGCCATCCTCCGCCGTACGGAAGATGACGATCTTCGTGTACCCGTAGCCGTTCAACGTGGGGTTGGACGCGACCCCTGAGATGTAGACCGCGACGTTGGTCATCTGCGATTCGGAGAGGCGCAGTACGGGCGAGCGGTTGGTGACGTGCCCGGTGGTGGGGTTGTAGTACGCGTAGGCGTAACGCGGCGCGACGGTCCACGAGCGGGAGCCGTAGTGGACGATGAAGGGTACGGACGACGGCGGGACGGCCCCGGCGTAGTTCGTCGTCAGCGTCATCGTCGATGCGGTGGGAACCGTCTGAATCGTGTACGGAACGTCATCGAGCAGGATCGTCTTGCCCACCCACGCCGAGCCTGCCGTGAACTGCGCCGCCGACGTGACGTTGGGCGAAGCGGCGGAGACTCCTGCCGTCCCGATCTTGACCTTCGTGTCCGGGCTGTCGAAGGTGTATGGGAGGGAGGCGAGGTTGCCCGTGGGACCCACCGCGCCCCACGTGCTGACGCCCAGTCCGAGAGTGGCTCCGGTCCAGATCTTCGGAGGGTTGTTCGCCCCAGCCCAGTAGACGCGGTTCTTGACGGACTCGAAGTAGATCTCGAAGGGATCGAATGCGGTCGTCAGCGTGCTACCGCCGCCATCCTTGATGGTGCTGTCAGCGACCACGAGGATCGAGCTGTTGATGGTTCCAGACGAATCCACGACACGATTGAAGATGAAGAAGTTGCGCGGCGTGAGGCTGAGCCCGCTGTCGAGCGTCAGGTCATCGGGCCGCGTCTGCCACCACCCGTTAGGGTGGATGTACAGATGCTCGAAGATGGCAAAGGAATCCCACAGCTCGTTGAACTGGTTGCCAGCTTCGTTCAAGCCACGCCCCCGCCGGGGCAGGATGTCGATGTGGGTAATGCCTGCCATCAGGCCTTACCGAGCTTGGTGGTCTCCTGAATCGCCGCCGTCGCCTCATCCAGCGGCATCGGCTCCGACGACGTGGAGTGGTAGCCATCGAGCATCGCCCGAATCGCCGTCCTCACGTCGTCGCGCATCTTGATCCACTGCTCACCCACCGAGTGAATCCGCCGCTCCTCGGCCTCCGCCAGATCGCAGGCCATCTGATCCAGCTCATCGGGCAGGCGCGAGGTCGAGTTCTTGTCGATGGGGGTGAACTTCTTGTGGTACCGCATCCCGACCGAGACGCCGCTCGTCTGGGGCGGGCGGAGCAGGATCTTGTCCGCCGTGACGAGGAAGGTGGTGAAGCCCTGATCGGCGGGGTTGTTGAAGCCGAACGATTCCCAGAGCCGGTTGAAGGGAGCCTTGATGATCGGCATCCCCGTGCTGTTGGTGAGGAAGACCGCCTTCTTCATGTCCGCATCGCCCGGGACAGGGATCTCGCTGAAGGAGGCCGAGGGATCATCGAACGATGGGACGTTGGACGAAGCGACCGTGGTGTTACCCAGCAGGTCGAAGACGAACGACCCCTGATCCGAGATCCACTCGAGCGCCTTGTTGAACGCGGCTAGAGCCGCCGTGGCGTCCAGCTGCGTGATACGCCGCGCCAGCTCGTCGCTCCAGTACCCGCCAGTCTGTGCCCCCATCAGATGTTCCCCCACGTGTAGAGGAAGTCGCTCTCACCGTAGAGCCCGGTGGGGTCCCCGTAGTTGTCGTCGGGGTCGGTCATCTGCTCGTACGCGGCGGAGGCAGCGTGGCGGTTGTAGAGGTCGTTCAGCATGTCCAACCCCTCCTTCTCGTCCTGCATCCAGCCCTGCATCCCCTTGTCCTTCTTGATCGCCGCCGTGGCCAGCTTGATCGGGCACATCTCGAAGGTCAGCGGGACGGCGATGAAGTCGTTCAGCCCGGTGGGCAGAAGCATCGAGCGGTAGTAGAACAGCCGCAGGTCGTAGACGGCGGAGGGATAGGGGTACAGGCGGATGTAGCCGCGCCCCGTCGTCGCGTCCACGTACTCGTCGGTGTACCAGAGGATGTTCCCACCGCCGCGCAGATCCGAGCCGCTGGCTTCGTGGTTGGGCCGGGTGAACTTGGGAACCCGACCGCGATGCCCGTGCGCGACGCCCGCCCGGATCATCTGATCCCGGCCCGGCTCGCAGTCGATCGGCAGGGGGTAGACGGCGCGGAAGATGACGTAGCTGCCGCTGGTGATGTCCGCCCCGGTGAGGACGTTCTCGAGCGTCAGCAAGGTCGGGTTCGCCACCGAGGTGATCTTGTAGGGGAGCTGTCGAGCGCCGAACTTGATCTCCCGGTTGACCCACGTCGCGTCCCAGTTCGTCCCGTTGCCCACGACGAGGTTGCTCCCAGCGACCGCCGTGACGGTGCCGGTGGAGTAGGGGGCTTCGGTCGAGATCAGCGCCGTCGTCCCGAGGAAGACGTAGTTGCCCTTGGAGTCCATCAGCTTGATGGCGTCCGAGAGCGCCTGCTGCACGCGCCCCATATGGACCTGCGCTCCGGTCGCCCGGAACACGTCCATCATGTACTGCTGCACCGTCCGGCGGGCCACGGGCTACTTCTTCAGGGCTGCGAGCACTTCCGCGAGCATCGTCTCGACCGTAGCCTGCCGCTTCTCGATGGCGTTGAAGCGCTGGTCGATGCCTTCCTTGGTGAACTTGATGAAGTCGGCCTGCGTCAGGTTGCGCTTCTCGTTCTGCTCACGCTCCCAGATGGCGCGAGGGTTGTGGACCTTCCCGGTCCACGGCTTGCGAACGCGGCCCGAGGTCTCGGGGATGACACGACCTACCGGCATGGCTTCTCCTTAAAAAAGGCGGGGGCCTTGCGACCCCCGCCCTGAACACGGTTACTCGAGGCCTACCACCGATCCAGACACTGCACGAAAACCAGTCCCAGCTGCGATCCGGTCGTGATCGTCGCCGGTCCCTTGAAGATGCCCAGCTTGCCCACCGCCTCGGCACCCGTCGCTCCCGCTCCCGTCGGCCCGATGCACGTGCCGGAAGTGGAGGTCGTGACGATGCCGTTCTCCGTGACGTTGTTGGCCGTGCCAACGAGCTTGGCGAGGAACATGCCGTGGATGCCGATCAGAGACATCTGACCCGCCGTGACGGTGTGACGCGCCACGCCGAACGGGACCAGACCCGCCGTGCCACCGACCTCGACGTGGTAACGCCGCACGAGCGCGACGTTGACCCCGGCGGAGATCGCCGCTGCCGGAGCGTCGGCATCGTAGCCGCCGCGACCGACGCGGTTGTCCTTGATCGAGATGTCGTAGCGGGTCGCGCCACCCGTGGTGGTCGTGTTGCCCTTGATGTGACGCCGAATCGTGGCAAGACCCGCCGCCTCGAACACCAGCCAGTTGCCCTTCTCGTTGTTCTTCGTGATGCCGGAGTGGTTGGTGATGATCGAGTGGATGTTGTCGGAGGTCGCATCGGCCACGGAGACCGTGCCGGTGACGTTGACCGACGGCTTCACCCAGTCGCCCTGCGCCGCGTTGCCCGTGAACTTCACGTACATGTAGAAGTTCCCGAACTTGTCGGTGACGACCTGACCCAGCCGCAGCGGCGCGTTGGGCATCTGCTGCCCGAGCGCGTCGTTGACTGCGGGAAATGCGTCGTAGCTGCCCCCACCCGTGGACTCTTGGATGTACTCGGGGTAGGCGGCGATTTTGCTATCGGGAAGATGCATGTGCCTACCTCCTTCCTACGCCGTGATCCCGGTGATGACCGTGCTGAACAGGCGGCGCTTCACGATGAAGGCGCACATGAGCAGCAGGGAGGCACCATAGAGATCCTGATCGAACGCCTTGACGAACTCCGACAGCTTCATGTTCCCATCGGGGTGAACGATGAAGAGCATGTCCGCCGTGCGGAGCAGATACGCCGTTCCGGGCGCGATGTTGCGGCTCCAGTACCACGGCACGCCGTAGTACGTGAGCTTGGCGAACGTCTTGTCACCCGTCCCGTAACCGCCGCTTCCCTGCATGACGATCTGACCCGCCGACAGGTTGGAGCGGTTGTAGGCCTCCCAGACATCCTGCGAGGAGATGATCAGGTCGGGCGTGTCCGTGCCGTCCGACGCGTTGTCCCACGCCGTGATCCACTGATCCGAGGACGTGCCGCCCGGGCCGTTCGCCGCGAACGATCCGAACGAAGTCACCGCGCCGTTCTGCCACCACGTGTTGCCGACCGCCGTGATGCCACCGATCGAGCCGACCGCCGGGTCCGCCGTCGGGTCCGAGGGGAAGAACGCGTCGAGACCGAGGATGGCCTTGTAGTTGTTGGCCGTCCCGTCTCCCGCCATCGCTTGGTCCACCACCTTGTACATGGTGTCCATCGACTCGCGCTCCATCTCGGTCTGCATGTTGATCGCCTGCGCCTTCCCACGGTTGCGGCGAGCATCCTCGCCGACGTAGGTGACGGGAGCGTGGAGGTTGCTCCAGTCGTAGGCGTACCGAGTCAGACCCTCCCACGGGTCCATGTTGAGCTTGTCCGCACCCTTGTACCACTGGGTGTTGGGGTTGAATCCGAAGCGGGCGTTGCCCACGATTCGGGCACCGCCATCGAGCACCTTCGCGTTGCCCCGCTTCCAGAGTGCATCGACCAGAGGGGCCGAACGGAACATCATGTCCGTGGGCTCGCCCGAATCGACGTACGCGTCGTGCGTGGCCGTGTAGAAGGTGTTGTAGGTCCTCGTCTCGGACGAGAAGCCTGCCATCTACGCCTCCTAGTGAGAGCGGAGCGAGGCGTTGATCTTGTCGAACATCGCCGAAGCGATGCCGTCCAAGCCCTTCACCTTTTCTCCGCCGTCGCTTGCTGAACTCGGCGTCTTGCCACCAGCTTTCGACGTAGAGGAACCTGACGTGATCGTGAGTTTTGCGTCCTTGAGGATGCCCTTCAGGCGGTCGTTGTCCGCCTTCAGTCGAGCGTTCTCGGCGGTTGAGCGCTGGAATTGGATGTCCCGCCCCACGCCCAGCATGATGTACGGGATAGCCTGCGGGTTCGCGGCCCACGCCCCGAGCTGCTCGTTGGCCCGGATCGCTTCCGAGATCTGGGGCAGGAGCGGTTTCAGGTCGGGATGCTCGCGGATCGTCACGTCCAGCACGTTGTTGACGGTCTTCGTGAACTCGGCCACGTCGATTTCCCGCTTGATCGGGGCGACTGCCGCGCTCATCGAATCCCGCATCCAGTTCGCAAAACCCTGACCCCCATCTTGGGTCATCAGGTCCATCATCGTCTTGCCCTCGGGAAGGGTGACGCCTGCGGCCTTGAGAGCCTCTTCGGCCCGCGCAGCCCCCCTCTCGATGCCTGCGATCTTCTTAGCGAACGACGACTGGACTCTCCGAGCATCGGCAGGCAGAAGCTCCTGAGGGAGATCTTCGACCTTCAGTTCGCCGCGCTCGACCCGCCCCCTCAGCTCATTGAGGACGGAGTTGATGTCGGGAGTCGCCTGAGCATGATCGTCCGGCTGCCCCTCAGCCTTGTCGGTCGAAGAATCTGTCGTCTCGGCGGGGGCTGAATCCTCCACCGGAGCCGCGCCAGCGTCTTCTCCGAGCAGGCCGAGATGCTTCTCCGCGATCTCGCTGAGCCTGTCGCTTTCGATTTCCGCCATGAAACTTGCTCCTATTCTACGCTTCTACGAATTCGACGGTTCGGCTTATCCGTCCCATCGGCCTCGATCTGGTTCTCCAGACGCAGCTCCGAGAAGGTCTTCTCCGCGATGGCGCGCACGTTCGCCTCGTTGAAGGTGGGCCGGTTGTCTTCCACCGCTCCCCCGTCGATCGCCTTGTACATGTCCTGCTTCGAGGGGCGGTAGGAGTTGGCGTTCTTCAACACTTGCTCTTCGTGCTGCGCGTCCTTGATGTAGACACCCAAGGCACGGTTGAAATAGGGCTTTCGGAATTTGACGGCAGGCGCTCCCATCACCTCCTTGGCTTGAACTCCGCAGCACTCGGTGTCGATCGGATCACCGACCACCACCATCTGCGTCCATCCGTTGCCGCAGACCGAGCAGACGTACCGCTTCTCGCGCAGCATCAGGAGGGGAGGGTCTGGTCGCTGGGATTGGTTCCCGGCAACCCGCCCGGTTGGGCAGCTGGAGCGCCGCCGCCCGGCTGCTGGGGCTGCTGCGCCATCTGCTGGACGGCCTGAGCGATCAGCTGCTGGTCGGCCACCGACAGGCCCGTGTTGACCGCCGCCGCGACCGCCTCGATGAACTGCTGGGGCTGGGGCTTCTGGCCCATGTAGGTCTGGGCCACCATCGTCCCGACCTTCATCAGCGCCTGCCGGTGGCCCTGATAGATCTGATCCACCAGATGCTCGGGCATGTGGAAGAGCGGTGCCGCCCAGCGGATGAGCGGCTCGACGCTGCCACCCGTCTGCATGACGGGTCCGATCGCCTGCTGGAAGAAGCCCATCGACTCCTGCCGGTGGGTCTCGGTGTTCAGCGGGGTCGAAGACCCGGCGATGATCGTGAACTTGAAGTCGCCCTGAATGTCTTCGCGCCGGTAGTTCTGCCACGTGACGACGCCTTCGGGGCTGACGATCTCGGCCACCCGATCCTCGGTCATCGTCTGCTGGAGGAAGAGCACGTGGTTGGTCAAGACCTCCCGGTGGAAGGCGTCGAGGTTCTCGGTCCGGGTGGTCATGCGGGAGCGCAGGAAGTCGGACAGCTGAGCCGCTTCCGTGGCGGAGCGGGTGTTTCGGAAGCCCGCCGAGGCGAAGTCGCCCGCGCCGAAGATCTCGTGGATCAGCCCCTTGACGATGTTCAGGACGGCGATCTGGTCCTGCTTCACGACCGGGTCGGGGAGCATGACGATGGCGGACTTGGCGATGTCCAACTTCGTCGGGTCTCCGATCTGGTTGGAGCGGATCGGGATGAGCGAGGTGCCCGGCTCCTTGATGATCTTGTTGATCTGGGCTTGGTCGAACATGTCGGCGCGGTAGATGCCCTTGCGCCACTTGGTCACCGAGTCCCGCAGGATTTGGCGGTAGAGGGTGGCGAACTGCTCGAGCTGGCGAGCCGCCGTGGAGATCTCCGCGATCGGGTACGAGGAGTCGGGAGCCTCGTTGAAGTAGAGGAAGACGCCCGGGAAGCGCAGCTGCTTGTTGTAGCGCAGCTCCACGGGCCAGTCCTTGCTCTCGATGACCGTGTCGGTGTGCTTGGGGATGTAGATGACCTTGCGGTTGACGCGGTCCCAGATCTCCCGGCAGCAGACCTGCGCGAACTCGTCATCCTCCTCATCGACCTGCTCCCCGGGCAGGCCCGAGGGGCGGGAGTAGTCGATCGAGGATTCCCGGTAGGGGTTCTGGCGCAGCTTGGGCAGCTTGTCGAGCAGGCTCTTGGAGACGCCGTAGTCCTCGCGCAGCTCCTTGACGGTCGGGTAGTAGTCGAAGGAGAGCCAGCCGAAGTCCGACCCATCGGGCATGGTGCCCAGCGGGTCCCGCAGGATCGAGGCGGGATGGCAGCGATAGAAGGCGTACGCCTGATTCTTCAGAGTCGGGGTGGCGTACTCGGACTCCGTGGCCTCGCCCTTCTCATCCTGCTCGATGAAGCGGTGGACGGCGAGCGAGGGGTCGCCCGTCATCTTTTCCATGATGAAGCCGTAGCCCGCCCAGAAGACGTCGAGGATGGCGAGGCGGGTGAAGTAGCGCAGCCGCATCGCCTCGAAGTCGGCTTTGGCCGTGGAGGTCAGGATCTTGGCGACGTTGGCCGTCTCCGCCTTGGTCTCCCGCACGATGCCGTCCGGCATCCGCCCGTAGCAGGCACCGACGAGCGTCTCAAACGCGGCCCACGCGAGGTTGACCTCGGACCAGTCGGTCACCCCGGTAGGAGGCAGGCCGAGCAGCAGGGCGCGGTTACGCCGCCACTTGGCCTTCTCGCGGCCCAGCTCCTGATCGGCGACGGTCAGCCGCTCGAACCACTTCGTGTCGCGCTTGCTGTTCGTCACGGCTATCGCCACGAGAGTCCTCCGTCCAGCTCCGCGAGCACGGCGTCCTCAGAAGAAGGGGGGTTTGAACCCCCGTACTCTGGATCGCTGGCCTGCTTCGCAGCTTCGTACCGCAACGCCCGGATGTGGGGGAAGATGTGCTCGAGGATGCGCGCCGAGGAGTCGTACTCCTGCTTGCGCTCCATGATCTCGGTGACGTTACGGACGGGCATGTCCGCCGCCGCCTCCTCGGTCGAGGCCGGGAGGAACTGGAACTGCATCTCCATCGCGTCCATGAAGTCGTCGTACTGGGCGAAGGGGGCGCGGGAGAACTGATCGCGGATCTCCGCCTTGGTGTCCTCGGGGATCTCGTCGCAGATATGGATGCCGCCCCGGTTGGCGACGGACTGCATCTTCAGCCAGCGCGTCTGCTTGCCCTGCTGCTTGTGCGCCTTGATCCAGATCACCGGGAAGAAGTGGTTGCGCCGGATCATCTCGCCCTGAAGCACGGGCGCGATCAACGAGCCGGTGGTCTCCTCGATGATCGTCTGCTCCGGGTTGAACTGCATGACCATCGTGAAGAGCAGGTCGCAGAAAGCGCTGATCGTCAGGTCGCGGCGCAGCGACACGTCCAAGACCCACGGTCTACCGAACTGATCCCAGCCGCTGACGACGATGCAGTTGAAGTCGCCGTGGTCGATCTGCTCTTCCTTGATCGCCGTGTCCACGCTCATCCGCACCATCTTCAGGGTCTCTGGAAACTCGGTGAGCGGGACGAAGCGCAGCTGCTCGAGCTTGAAGGGGGCGGCTTCCTTGTTGGGGTCGTTCATGTACTGGGCGTGGAAGAGGCCCAGCATCGCCCGCTTCTTCTTGCTCAGCTCTTCCTTGGTGAGGACCGCCGGGAAGAAGAGGTTGCCCTCCTCGTCGATGGCGGCGCGGATCATCGAGGCGAACTGGGGTCGCTCGCCCTGCGCGATCGCTCGAGTGTCGGACTTGATGATGCGCCCGTACACGTCGTCGTCGTCGTAGCGGGTGCCGATGACGTGCAGCTGCGTCTTCTGGCCCTCGCGCTCGGAGGACTCGAGGATGGCGTGCATCATCCGGTAGTGGCGGTTGACCTTCTCGCGCTGCGCCAAGGTCGTGACGTTCTCCTTGGTCACGATGTCGTCCATCGAGATGAGGTCGAAGTGCAGGCCCGTCTTCGCGGCGTTCACGCCCGAGGCAAGGAAATGCGGCTCACGGATTCCTCCTCCTTCCTTCTCGGAGAAGGCGAGGGAAAGGACTCCCTCTTTGTGCAGCTCCTTGCGGTAGAGGTTGCCGAACAGCTGGATGAACGACGGCTCGTAGCGCACGTACTTGGCGATCGCCTCGAGGACGAACTGCGACAGGCGCACCGTCGAGGAGTCGATCAGGCAGCGGTACTTCCGATTGCCGTCGAAGTAGTAGGCGCGCAGCGTGGCCCAGAGCGGGTACGCGGTCGAACAGATGCTGGTCTTCCACGAGTCGCGGGGGACGAGCATCAGCTTGTTTTTCTGGGTCTCATCGGAGATGAAGGTACACATCTCCTTGTGGGGCTGGTCGTGGAGGGGCATGGAAAGCCCCTTCGTGCAGAACGTGTAGAAGTCCCGCAGGCAGGCGTCCCGCGCCTCCTTCACGCTCTCCTTGGTGGGATCAATCATCGGTGTCGGGAGCACCCTGCGGCGCACGCATCATCGCGCTCAGCTCCGCCCGCTGGCGGGCCTTGAACTCGGCGGCGGCGCGTTCGACCTGCGCGATGCGATCTTCGTCGGAAGGCGGCTGCATCCAGTCGGGGACCTTGCGGAGCATGGCCTTCGGAGCCTCGGCCCAGACCTCTCCTTGGTAGACGGATGGGTCGGGCTGACCCTTGATCTCGATTTTCTTGGTGACGGGAAGCAGGACGTGGACGTCGTCGATCCAGTAGGTCAGAACACCCGCGCTGAGTTCCCAGCCATCGACGCCGATGCGGCGCTTACCGATGCGGATTTCGACAGCGCGGGTGTTCCTCGAGCGACGACGTCTTACCGTCCGCCTTTTGGTGCGCCCTTGCGCGGCGGCGGGGTCCCCGACGGCTTCCGTCCGGTCCCCTTCGTGTCGATCGTCACTCCCTTGGGGGTCTTCGACTTCTTCGCGGCCATTCGATACCTCCTGTTCGGTCATGTTAGCTCCTCGGCGTTGGCGTGACGTGCAGTTTCTTCCACTCGCTTCGGCAGGTGCGGCAGTGGCGGTGTCCGCTGGAGGGTACGTAGAGGTTGTCACCCGACAGGGCATGGCCCCGGTTGCAGCGGGTCTTCTGGCGGTTGACCGCCGCAGGGCCGCGATCGCGTCCCCGCTGGATCTTGTCCCTCGCGTTGTCGTGCCGGTTCCCGGCGTAGAGGTGGTCCGGGTTCACGCACTCCTTCACGTCGCATTTGTGAAGAGCGAGCTGACCCGCTGCCAGAGGCCGTCCGGCCAGCTCGAGGGCTACCGAGGAGGCGTGGCGGCGCTTCCGGTTCACGCCCATGCTCGGGTAGCCGGGGGTATCCGTGCTGCCGATCCAAAGCCAGCAGCCGCTCATAGGTTCGGGGATGTACTTGGCCTCGAACTTCTCCCGGAGGGATGGACGAATTGTCGTTTCCATCATGGCGTTACCCTCGGCACGCAGATCATTTGCGGCGTGACGGTGACCATGACACACGCGGGCGGGGTCCCCGCCGGAGACGGGGTGCGGACCGGCGAGGGCGTCGGCCCCGGAGCGGAGCACTC
>Ga0182009_10000004_pt1 | contig 52375 bp, 52 predicted proteins | sample Sormic07211187_1_FD_161052 | JGI IMG/M metagenome (GOLD analysis project Ga0182009, IMG submission 161052) | Bulk soil microbial communities from the field in Mead, Nebraska, USA - 072115-187_1 MetaG | ecosystem: Environmental > Terrestrial > Soil > Agricultural land > Bulk soil | place: USA... | reverse complement strand
GCTGCCACGGCCGTCCAGCCGCACTTCATGAATCCCCGCGGTCACCATCGGCTCGTCCAGCAGGGTGCGTACACGGCGGCCCGAGGCGTCGTAGAGCGCCGCGCGCGCGTAGCCGTCCCGGGTCGTGTGGAAGGAGAGGATCGCAGACGGATTGAACGGGTTCGGCGTCACCCGCGCAGCGAGAACCGCACCGCTCGAGAAGACACGGATCGTGAGGCCCGCCGAGACCTGGCCCCCGGACACGAGATCCATGCCGATGGACACCGTGATCTGGTTCTCTCCCGCCGGCAGCCCGGCGAAGAGCTGCCGCAGGTCGGTTTTCGTGAAGCAGGCCGTGATCTCCTCGATGCCGTCCTTGTTCACGTCGCCGCTGACAGCGGATTTGCCGGTGTTGGCGTGGATCTCGCCGCCGTTGTAGCGCAGCACGATCGACGAGAGCACGACATCCGAATTCGCGTAGCAGCCCGGCACCGGTTGGACCTGCGCGCACCAGTTCGGCTTGCCCGAATCGAGCCGGAGGTTCTTGTTCCCCCCCGACGTGAAGGCGAACGCGCAGAACGGCCCGAGCGTGACCGTCGTCACGTCGCTGCTCGTTCCGCACGAGCCCGTGACGGTGAGCGTGACCGTGTAGGTGCCCATGGCCACGTAGATGTGCGTCACGGTGATCCCCGTCCCGGTCGTTCCGTCACCGAAGTCCCACTGATAGCTGGACGCCGAACCGGTCGTGCCGCTTCCGTCCAGGGAGATGGGCGCGTTCACCGCGCCGGTGTAGGGTCCGCCGGCGTCGGCCACCGGAGGCTGGCAGGCGTCCTGGACGGTGATCGCCGTGGTGGCGGAACCGGAGAGGGAGTTCGAGGCGAGGAACGTCACGTTATACGTTCCCGCCTGGCTGAACGTGGGCGTCCACGCGAACGTTCCCGACGTGTGCGTCGCGTTCGTGGAGAAGGTCGCACCGGGGGGAAGCGGTGACGCCGTGAATGAGGTGATCGCGTCATCGGGATCAATGGCCGTCACCGTGAAGGTGATCGGGGTCCCCTCGGACCCGCTCACGGTGGCCGGCGCCGTGACCACCGGCGGCGCGAAGACCTGGGCTACCGTAATCGCCGTCGTGGCCGAGCCCGTGAGCGCGTTCGCCGCCGTGAAGATGGCCGAATAGCTGCCCAATTGGCCGAAGCTTGGGGTCCAGCTGAGCGTGCCGCTGGTGTGCGCCGCGTTCGCTGCGAAGGACGCGCCCGCCGTGATCGCCGTCCCCGATGCGGTCAGCGAGTTGATGGGCTCGCCGTCCGGGTCGGAAGCGCTCACGGTGAACGCTCCGGGCACGTTCTCACCGAAGGTCGCCGTAGCCGGTGCGGACATGATCGGAGGTCGGTCGCCGACTCCTGCGGTGATCGACGTCGTAGCCGAGCCGGACAGGGCGTTCGAGGCCGTGAAGGTGACGTTGTACGTGCCGAGCTGCGCATTGGTCGGGGTCCAGCTGAAGGTGCCCGAGGTGTTCGCGGCATTGGCCGTGAACGTGGCGCCGCTCGGGAGCGGTGCCGCGGTCAGCGAGGCGATCGCGTCGCCATCGGGATCGCTGGCGCTGACGCTGAACGTGAGGAGCACGTTCGAAGGCACGGCCTCGGTCGCCGGCGCCACGACCATCGGCGGCTGATCGACTCCCGACGTGACGCTGACGCTCGTCGTCGCCGATCCGGTGAGGGCGTTCGAGGCGATGAACGTGGCGCCGTACACGGAAGCCTGCCCGACGGAGGGGGTCCAGCTGAACGTGCCCGCGCTCAGAGCCGCATTGTGGACGAACGTCGCCCCTCCCGCCGTGAACGCCGTTCCCGATGCCGTGAACGATAGGATCGCATCCCCATCCGGATCGGTGGCGCTGACGGTGAACTGGATCAACTGACCCTCATTCCCCGTGACGGACGCGGGCGCCAGCACGACGGGAGCCCGGTCGGGTCCTCCCACGGTGATGTTCGTGGTGGCCGAGCCGGAGAGCGCGTTCGAGGCCGTGAACGTCACGCTGTACGTTCCGGCGTTCGAGAAGCTCGTCGTCCAGTTGAACGTGCCGGAAGTGTGCGCAGCGTTCGAGCTGAACGTGCCCCCGGCCGTGATCGCGGTCCCCACGGCCGTCAACGACGTGATCGGATCGCCGTCGGGGTCCCCGGCAGTGACGACGATGGTGAGGAGCGCGTTCTCCTGAACGCTCGCGGTGGCCGGAGCCATGACGATCGGCGGCCGATCGACATTGGTGATCGTGATCTGCGTGCCGGCCGAACCGCTCAGTGCATTCGTCGCGGTGAAAGTGACGCCGTAAACGCCGCTCTGGGTGAAGTTCGGTATCCAGCTGAACGTACCCGCGGTGAAGGAGGCGGTCCTCGTGAACGTGCCGCCCGCCGTGATCGCGGGGCCGCTCGCCAGGAGGTCTGCGATGGCATCCCCATCCGGATCCGATGCCGTCACCACGAAGTTCACGAGACTGTTCTCGGGTGCGCCCGCCGTCGCCGGCGCCGTGACGACCGGCGGCTGGTCCGCGAAGGCTCGGGCCGCGACGATGGGCAGAAGGAGGGTCGAGTACAGAAGTACGGCGGGAATGCGGGGCCGGCGCACGATTACCTCCACTCCGCGGTCCGGCATGAGCCGGGCGGTAGGGTAATTCAGGCCGGTAGGGTCAACCTAGGATGGATGGAGGGGCGAAGCAAGCAATCCTTCGTGCCGCGTTCAGGGCAAGGAACGCCCCGGGGGGAGTACGTACTCCGTCAGACGGAGCACGCCCGGGGACATTCCAAGCGCGTCGGGTCGTCCGCCATCGTCACGGTCACCCAGCCGAGCGGATAGGGAGGTGGCAGCGCGAGCGCGGCCTGGATCACGGCGCTCGAGGCGCGGTAGGAGCGCACGAGGTCGCGGTATCCATAGGCCTGCACCAGCACCCGCACCCCGGCCGTCGCCGTGATGCGCGCGTGGAAATGGCCCGTTCCGTCCGACTGCACCTGCAGGGTGTCGGTTTCCGACGTGAGACGGATGGTCGCCCCGCGCACGGGACCTCCATTCGCGTCATGGACGAAGCCGCGGATCACGACGCTGGTCGGAGCATGGGAAGCGGCGCTCGAGTCGGACTCGGCACGAGCGGCGGGGTCGGGCTTGTTCGGCGCCGCGCAGGCCCGGGTGGCGTTCAGGCCTCCCACGGCGATCAGCGCCGCCACCAGGGCGCCCGCCACAGTCTGAAACTTCGGAAGTCGGTCCATGTTCGGTCTCCCCCAGCTGCGTGCCGCCTTCTCCGTCCGGTCATCTTGGATTTGGGGCACCCTGATCTCGTCGAGGGCGGCGTCGGGATGGGTCGAGAGCGGGCTTTGCTGCAGAAACATCTTGTTTCCACTGCCGGTGGGTCGAAATCAGGCCGCAACGTGGCGTTCTAGCGGGCCCTCGACGAGATCGATGCGCGATGACCTGCGCACTCGGGTGCTCCCAAAATCCGAGCGGGAGGAACAGCATCCGCCATGCCAGGGGTGTAATTCGCTGCGCGCCTTCATACCTTCCGCCTTGGGCGGTCTGCCGGGGAGCAAGAGTTACTCGTGGGGGTTCGGGCTTTGTAATTCCGTTACGTGCGGCCGCCCGGGCCCTTCTTGAAAGCCGTGGGAGGCTCTGGTAAACTCGAGGACTGCCAGCGAAAGTCCAACATCAGGAGAGGTTTCCGTGATTCCAGCCACCCAGATCAAGGTGGGCATGGTCATCCTGCACGACGGGAAGCCGTGCCGCGTCACCAACGTCCTGCACGTCACGCCGGGGAACTGGCGCGGCATGGTGCAGACCAAGATGCAGAATCTCGTGACCGGCTCCAACGTGGAGCATCGGTTCCGATCGGAAGACAAGGTCGTGCGCGCCGACCTGGATCACCATCCCCTGCAGTACCTCTACCGCTCCGGCGACGACTTCACGTTCATGAACACCGAGAACTACGAGATGACCAACGTCCCCGCCGACTATCTCGGCGAATCGCTCCAGTACCTGGTCGAGGGGATGATGGTCGAGATGTCCTACTACGAGGGGAAGCCGGTCGCGGTGGACCTCCCGATGTTCGTGGAGCTGGAGATCGTCGAGACCGATCCCGTGATGAAGGGCGCCACGGTTTCCTCCTCGCCCAAGCCCGCCAAGATGAACACCGGCCTCGTCACCAAGGTGCCGCAGCACATGGGCGTCGGCGACCGGGTCCGCATCGACACGCGCGACGGGAGCTTCGTCGAGCGGGTCTGAGTTGCGGTAACATCGGTGGGCGTCTCCCCCCGCGTTGAAGCGCCCGGGCAACTGAACGTGGGGGGACGTTTCATGACCCCGATTCGAATCTCCTCTTCGCGGTACTTCGCTTCCGCCTTCGCCGTCCTGTTGAGCGCCGTCGCCGGCCCTCCCGAGGTGTCGGCCGAGCCTGATTCCTTCCGGTTCAAGCCCGGGCCGCGTTCGGTCACGCGCTCGTTCGCCGTCGCCGAGCTCGGCTATGCGGTGCGCGTGATCGGAGCCAAGAGGACCCCAGGCGACGGAGTCGGGACGTTGAGCCGAGTCCGGGGGAATCGATTTCCGCCAACCCTCCCCCTTCGTCCAGGTGTCGCTATCGGCGGGTGACATTCTGGTCGTATCCGTCCAGGCTCAGAGCCATGCGGTGCACTTGCGGGGGAACGTTCCGCACACGGGCGGACTCCCGGCGACGGGGGTCGACGAGGACTACGATGACGTCGTGACGCATGCGGGGTTGAAGCTGGGCACGGTGCCGGGAAGAGCGGCCACAGTGGTCGTGCTGATCCTGACCGGAATGACGTTTCTTGCATTCTCGCAGCTGAAAGACTAGCCGCGTCAGGCTGGCCTATCGGAGGGAGCGAATGAGACGTACCTTGATCGTGGGACTTCTCGCGTGCTGGCCGGCCGTCGCGTTCGTCGCGCCTTCGCTGGCCGCGGAGGCTCCCTCCAGCGCGCAGGCACCGGCTCCTTCGGATTCCTCCGCGGCACAGATCCGAGTCTTCCTCGAGGACGGCAGCGTCCTGGCCGCGCGGTCCGTGCGGAGCGCGTCGATGGACATGGTTGCGATCGTACTGATGGATTCCTCCATACGCTACGTTCCCGCGGCGCGCGTCCGGCGCTTGGTCGACATCGACGGTCGCGATTTCACGGCGACGGTCCTGGACCGTCGCGAACCCGCCGGTACAACCGCTCGCCGGCGCCGAATCCCGGCCCTGACCTGGCGTGGACATCCGTACCCGGGAACCCGTTCGTTTCTGATCACCGAGCTGGCGCTGATGTACCGCCTTGACCGATACCCCTATTTTCGGTTTCCGAGCCGAACCGCCCTCACGTTCGATGTGGGCTGGATGAAGAACGTCGGGACCCGCCATGCCGTGGGATTCAGCGGGTACGCCATGCCCTCGGACCAGACCACGCGCCTGGGAATCCGGGGGCGGTACCGCCGATGGCTCTCTCCCAGCCTCTCCGTGGACGTCTCTCCGGGCGTGATCCTGGGTGGCGAGGACGGGGGCACGAACTACGACCCGCCCGGCGCGGTCCTGGGAGTCACGCTCAACTCGGGCGACCTTTTCGCCGTGATGATCGACACCGAGTTCGCGCGCAGCTGGGAATTCGCGTCGGAAGACCCCCCGTTCACCACGCGCATCACGCACAACGACGTCACGTGGCGGGCTGGGGCCAAAATCGGATCCGGGCTCGGCTTCGTCGGCTCGCTGGCCCTGGTGGGGCTCGTCATCGTGGTCGTGGCCACCGGCGGGGCAGGTTGAGGATGGATTCGAGGGTCGCGTCGGCGTAAGGTTAGGACGTTCCCCCTTGGGCAAGAACGCCCAGAAGACCGGAAGAGAGAAGGGCAGTGTCATGTTCGCCTTCAGGAACCTTCTCTGGTTGTTTCTTCTCACACCTATCGCTGTTCCCCGAGCCGTTCCAGCCGTCGAGCTCCCCATCGTTGGAGAAGCAGCGGGCGAGGGATCGATTCAGGTCATCCTGACCGACGGCACGATTCTACCCGCGCGATGCGTTCAGCCCGCGCCGTTCAACATGGTGGCCGTCACCGCGCCCGGCGACAGCCTGCCGCGCTACCTGTCTCCGGTTCGGATCCGTGCCGTGCTCGATTCTCACGGAGTCGATCGAACGCAGCGCGTGGTCGGGGACCGGCGTACGCTGGGCGTGCCGTTCCCGCGCGCCGTGATCGAGAAGCCGCAGCGTCCACCCAAGGTCGGGCCCCGTGCGGTGACGAAGCGATTTCTGGTCACCGAGACCTCCTATCTGGGCCGGATCGATACGCGCGACCTGCGCTCGGACGACCGCGGCGGCGAATTCGCCTTCGACTGCGGAGTCATGGAGAACGTTTACGATCGCACTTCGGTGGGGTATAGCGCGTTCGTTGGAGTCGGTAGTTCGGAAGCGCACTTGGGCGTGCGCCTCCGGCTGCGCCGCTGGCTTACCCGCACCGCGAGCGTCGAGCTGGCGCCGGGCATGACGCTGCTCGAACACCGAACCGATTCCGGCGAGCGTCGCCTTCCGGCACTCTGCCTCCAGGCAAGCGTCAGCCCGTCCCGCTATCTCACATTCAGCGTAGAGGGGTTCACCGAGCAACGGAACCGGTACGGCTACCCAGGGTTCGGGATCCGGGACACGGGCATCCTCGCCGGGGTGCGCCTGTGCGGATGGCCGGGAGCTGCCGTCGGGGCGCTGCCGGTGCTCGCCGCGTACTTCGAGAGCTCCATCGAGGCCAACCCGTCACACGGAATTCCATGATGCCTCGTATCGGCTTGGCGGACCGTAAGACCACGATCTCGGTGACGCTGCTGACCCTGGGCCTTCTGGCCCTGGGCGCCCTGCCGTGCCGTGCCGGATCTTCTCCCGCTGCTCCCGCCGATTCGGTCCTCTGGATCGGGCTCGAGCGCGGGGATTCTCTCGAGGCGCGCGCGGTCGAGATGGCGGCGAACGACTTCGTCCGTTACCGGACCCCGGACGGCGCGATCCGCTATCTGCCCGCCAACCGGATCGCCCACATCTACGATCGGGACGGCACGGATTTCCAGAGACGTGTGCTCCGGGACCGCAAATCGGTGCCGGGTCCCGCGGGCGGCTCGACATCTTCCAAGTACAGCGCGCTCGCCTTTCGCGGCGGAGACCGCACCCATTGTGCGTCCTTCCTTCTCACCGAGGCCGGCGTGTTTGTTCCGCTCACCGGAGCCGCACCGGACCAGAATCTCTTCGGTTCGGTCGATGTCGGCTGGATGGGGAACGTGGGACGAAGTTCGGCGGTGGGCACGAGCGCCTTCTGGGAGAGCGGAACCAACCACAACCGGGGCGGAGTTCGACTTCGGTACCGGCGTTGGCTGAACGATCGGCTTTCGCTGGAGCTCTCGCCCGGTGTCGTCCTGTCGGGCAACGACACGTACGACCCGCCCGGCTACATCGGGCAGGCGGCGCTCAACATGGGCGATCTGATGAGCGTCGTGGTCGAGGGAGAACACGAGCGCTTCACCTCGGCCTACGGGTATTGGAACGGCTCGAGCACGGTGTCCGGTGCCACCCAGCACACCTCGAACACGACCCTGCGCGTGGGTCTTCGGGGCGGCTCCTACATCGGGGCCGGATCGATGTTCCTGGCCGGAATCGCCCTCGCCGCGCTCGCGGCGGCCTTCGGCGGAGGGACCTGGTAGGAGTCGCGGTCGGGTGTACACTCCGTGCATCCCGCTCCGGCCGGGGCAGAGGTGCTTTCGATGCGTCGCATCCACCGGGTCTTCTTCCTCGGGGTCGTTCCACTGCTTTTCGCTTCCTTCGCGAACGCCGCTCCCAGCGGCACCCATCCTCCTCGTCTCGTCACCGTGGTCACCGAGTCGGGCGACACCCTTCGCGCGCTCGGTGTGCAGCCCGCGGGCATCGGCTCGGTCCGGATCACGCACGCGGACGGCCGCTACGAGTACCGCTCGGTGAGCCACATTCGCCGGGTCGTGGATGACACCGGGCGAAATCGAACCGCGGACGCTCTCGATCGTGGCCGGGTGGTCGGCTCGATCATTCCCGGAGTCGAGGCGGAGCGGATCCCGGGCGAGCCGCGCCCCGTGCGCTACGGGCCGCGTTCCGTCACCAAGTTCTTCACGATCACCGAGGCGAGCGGCCTCGCCAGGATGGATCGGGCGCGTACCGATGAGCGCGCATTCAACTTTTCGTTCGACCTGGGGCAGGCCATGAACGTGAGCGACCGCGACGCCGTGGGCGCCACGCTGTTCTTTGGCATCGGCGACGGCGCGGGGGACTTCGGAGTCCGGGCCCGCTATCGACGGTGGTTCAACGCCCAGACCAGCCTCGATCTTTCGCCGGGATTGATCCTTCTCCACGAGGAACCGGGGCCGGCGACAGGGAAGGGGATCGGCCTGGTCGGGCAGGTGGCCTTCACGGCGGATCGATGGTTCGGCTTCGTCGCTCAGGTCTACTCGGTCGACCGCAGCGACGTCCGGGAATATTACGCGTTCGGTCCGTTCACCCCTTCCGCCTCGCACGTCATCCCCGGATTCCGCGAGACCGGCGTGATGTTCGGAATCAGGCTCGGCGGCAAGGCGGGGATCGCCGCGGGCGCGGCGGGGACGCTCGTATCGTTCGTTGCGGAGGCCAATCGTCACACCGCGATCTATTGATGGCGCCTATCGACCGGCGGGGAGCCTTCCCATGGCTCGGGCGATTTCCCACGCGACGGCGGCGCCCTGTCCGACCGCGCCCGCGATGGACGGGCTCCGGGGGGAGCAGACGTCTCCGGCGGCGTAGATGCCGGTGGCGCTCGTCTGTCCGCCCGGCTTGACGCGCACAAAGCCGGCGCCGTCCAGCCTGACGATTCCGCGGGCCACGTCGGTCTCGGGCTCCCAGCCGATCCGCACGTAGACCGCGTCCACGCGCGCCTCTTCGTCGCGCCGCGCGCCTCGCTCTCGGAACCGCACCGCCTGGACGCGCTCCTTCCCGACGATCGCGCGCACCTGGGCGTTCGTGACGATGCGGATCTTCGGGTGCGCCCGCGCGCGCTCCAGGAAGTCGTTGCGCGCCCGAAAGCGCGCCGAGTGGTGAAGCAGCAGGACGTCACATCCGACCTCCGCGCAGAGGATCGCGTCCTCGACCGCCGCCGTGCCGCCGCCGACCACCGCGACGGGCCGCTCGGCCCAGCGCATGCGGTCGCGGTTTGCGGAGTGACTCACGCCGCGCCCCGCGAGCTCCTCCTCGCCCGGCACGCCGAGGACGCGGCGCCGCAGTCCGGTCGCGAGGATCAGGGCGCGTGCCCGCAGGCGCTCGCGGCCGCGGTCCACCCGCAGCACGGGCGCTCCGCCGCGCCGCGCCGCGCGCTCCACCACGATGCGCCGCACCGGCTCGCCCACCAGGATCTCCAGCGACGCCACGCGCGCGTCGTCCAGCGCCACGCCGGCGAAGCGGGCGCCGTCCCAGCCGTAGGCGGTGAGGTAGTTGGGAATGGGGGCGTGGATCTGGTGGAGCTGGCCGCCCGGCTGCCGCTCCCGCTCGAGCAGCAGGCAGGAGAGTCCGAAATCGCGGAGCCAGAGCGCGGCCGAGAGCCCGGCGGGCCCCGCGCCCACGATCAGGACGTCGGTCAGGGCCTTCCGCTGCCGGGGCATACCGTCTCGGCCACTTCCCAGTAGGTCTTCGGCGTGAGCGGCGGGAGGCCGTGCCGCCGGCTCAGAAGTTCCAGGCATCGCTTCCGCTCTTCGAGGCGGGCCAGCTGGAGGGCGCTGTGCGCCGCGGCGTGGATCAGCACCGTCGCCGTGACGCCGGGCGATCGCGCGACCGTGCCGCCCCGCTTCACGACGCGCAGGAGCCAGTCCCAGTCCTCGGAGCAGGTGAAGTCGGGGTCGAACACCCCGAAGCGCTCGAAGGCCGAGCGCCGGATGAGCATCGTGCTGGGCGGGACGTAGTCGTCCTGGGAGAAGACGGCGAGGTCGAACTCGCGCGCGATCACCCGCTCGCCGCCTCCGTCCTCGAGGCGGATGCGCGCGTCGGAGTAGGCCACGTCCACCTGGGGATCGCGGTCGAGCAGCGCGGCCAGGTGGGCCACGTGCGGCGGATCCCAGAGATCGTCGTCGTCCAGGATGGCGACCGCGTCGCCGCGGGCGCTCCCGATCCCCTCGTTGCGCGAGCGCGCCACCCCCTCGGGGGGGCCGTCCCGCTCGACGAGCAGCGCCGGGAACTCGAGATCCTCGATCGCCGCGCGCGACTCGGGATCGAGCGGAGAGCCGCCGTCGCGCACCAGCACCAGCTCCAGCTCGGCGTGCGTCTGCGCTCCCGCGGAACGGATCGCGTGCGGAAGGTGCTCGGGTCGGTTCCGGGTGAGAATGACGATCGAGACGGAGGGCACGGTGGCGGTCCCGCGCGGCGCCTCAGCCGCGGCCGGGAAGCGGCGCGCCGCGGCGCGCTTCGGTGATCAGCCGGGCCGTGGGACCCGACCCCTTGAGCTCCATGCAGAAGTGGCGCGCGACGATGCGCACCCAGACGCCGCGCGGACCCAGGTCGCGCTCGATCGTGTCGGCCAGGGCCTGCGTGAGCGTTTCTTGAAGTCGAGGCGTGAGCGCCAGCTCGCGCACGGCGCGCGCCAGGGCGCCGGCGCCCGCCACCCGCTCGGCGGGCACGATGCGGACGAACGCTTTCCCCACGTAGGGGACCAGGTGGTGCGGGCAGAGTCCGTAGAAATGGATGGCGTCCATGCCGACGATCTCGTCGGCTCGGCCGTGATAGGGGAGCGGAGCGATCGAGGGCTCGGGCGCGCGCAGGCCGGCCGTGCGCTCGACGAGCAGCTCGGAAAGGAGCGCCGCGGTCAGGCCATACTCGGGATCCTTGTCGGCATCCACGCCGATGGAGGCGAGATATTGCTCGAGCGCGGCCACGTCGGGAGCGTGCGGCTTGGGCTTGGTCACCGGCGGCTCCTTGGAACGGGCGTCACAGCCCCAGGCTCCCGGATGCCCCCTGGAGCGCCGCGAGCACCGTCGCGACATGCTCGGGGAAGGGGACGCCCAGCTCGGCGGCGCCCTGTTCGACCTCCTCGCGGTTCACCCCGCGCGCGAAACCCTTCGACTTCATCTTCTTCAGCACGGAATCGACCGACACCTCGGCGAGGGTCTTGTTCGGCTGGACCAGCGCGGTCGCGGTGATCAGGCCGCACAGCTCGTCGACGGCGAAGAGGGTCTTGGCCATCGGCGTCGTGCGCGGCGTCCCGCTGTAGGAGGCGTGCCCCAGGATCGCCTCGATCATCTCGCGCGGCCACCCCCGCTCCTCGAGGATCCGGACGCCCACGAACGGGTGTTCGGCGGGGGTGGGGTGCTTCTCGTAGTCGAAGTCGTGGATCAGTCCGGTCGCGCCCCACAGCTCCTCGTCGCCCCCGAGCTTTCGCGCGTAGGCGCGCATCGCCGCCTCGACCGCCAGGGCGTGCTTCCGGAGCCCGGGCGTCTCGGTGTGCTCGTGGAGCAGGCTCAGCACCTCGCTGCGCGCGGGAACCTGCGAGGAGGGCCGGCCGGACGTCGGTGTTCGGGGTGCCGTTTCCACGGGCGGGATTCTACTACACTCATTGCTGCAGCGTTCGCCCGGTGCCATTTGGACGGCCGTAGGTCCGGAGGGTCGATCCCATGATGGAGCGAATCGTCGACGCGTCGCCGCGGCGTCTTGCCCGAGCCGCGGGCGCTCTCTACCTGCTCACGCTGTTGACCGGATTCATCGCCCAATTCCTCATCAGCGCCCGGCTCGTCACGCCCGACGCGTCCACGACGGCCGCCAACCTGGCGGCGCACCGGCAGGCGTTCGAGTGGGGATTCACTGTCTACCTCATCGAGATGGCCTGTCAGATCGCGATGACCGCGCTGTTCTACAACCTGCTCGAGCCGGTGAGTCGGAGCCTCTCGCTGCTCACGGCCGCGCTGGGCCTGGTCGGCTGCACGATCAAGACGCTGGGACGAATCTTCTACCTCGCGCCGATGCTCGTCCTGACGCCGGGCTCCGCTTCCGGCGCGTTCCCGCGGGAACAGCTCCAGGCGCTGGCTCAGCTCTCGCTGCAGGCGAACGATCTGGCCGCGGGAACGGCTCTGGCTTTTTTCGGCTTCGCCGCCCTGGTGAAGGGGTACCTCATCATCCGGTCCACGTTCCTCCCTCGGGTACTGGGAATGCTGTCGATCGTCGCGGGGGTAGCCTGGCTGACGTTTCTCTCGCCAGCGCTCGGGAATCGGGCGTTCCCGATCATCATGCCGTTGGGGCTTCTGGCCGCGGGAGCGCACATCCTGTGGCTCCTCGTGGTCGGCGTGAACGAGCCAAGATGGCGGGAGCAGGCCAGCGCGGCGGGCGTACGGCTTTCTTGAGGTGCGCGCGGCGAATGGGTGGGTGACGCCTACGCTTAGAGCTTCTTCTTCGTGATGACCGTCGCGCGGAGCAGCGTGATCGTCTCCGTGCCCGTGACCGGCGTGGCGCTCGCGCTGGTGTCGAACGCGATCCGCAGTCCGATCTTGACCTTGTCCTGGACGAGGGCCGCCGCGAGCGCGTCCGACGTGATCTCGGTGCTCACATTCGTCACGTTGGCGGGGGTGAGCGTCACCGGCACGTCGGCGATCGGCGCGGAGGAGAAGACGTCGGCCGAGTCGGCGGACGTGATGTAGACGAGGAGCCGCGCGTCGGCGGACCCGGTCGTGTTGTCGAACGAGGCGCCGATGTCGAGCTTGGCGCTCGAGACCTCGGTCACGTCCTGGACGCCGGGGAGCAGGGACACCTCGCGGCTGTCCACGTCCACGGTCGTCAACGGAAGACCTCCCGGGATCGGGCCGTAGGACTGCGACACGTCGGCCGGGTCCAGGAACGACAGGATGTCCACGGTCAGGATCAGGCTCCGGTCGCCGCATCCGGCGGCGAGGAGCGGCACCATCACGAGCAGCAAGAGCCAGCGGCGCATCGGGATCTCCTCCTAGTACAGCGTGAGGGAGGCGCAGAGCTCGGCCGCGCGCTCCTCTTCGACGTTCCGGCTGTGGGTGGCGACGGCCAGGTCCAGCCCGATGCCGCCCAGCTTGAGCCCCGTTCCGGCCGTGCCCTGCCAGCGGCCGTTCGCGTCCCGATAGGCGCCTCCACGCAGCGCGACCATCCCGACCCAGCGCTCCACGCCCAGGTGAACCATCGTCTTGAGCTCGGTGTCCACGACGTCGGCGGCGAAATTGGTCGAGCCCATCCGCTTCGCCACGTTCACCGTGACGGCGGCGGGGATGCGGCTCTTGGTCTCGACGTCCCGCCCGATCGTTGTGGTCGTGAACTGGTTCGTCGCGTCGTCATAGACGTGTTGCTTCACGGTCGTCTTCCAGTCGATCGTGCTCCCCATGTCGTTCACGCCGACGCCCAGCTCGAAGTTGTTGTAGAAGAAGACGCCGCCCACGTCCGCGCCGAAGCCATGCCCCGAGCCGCCGTCGCCGCCGATCGCGGCGTCCCGCGTCACCGCGGTCATGTCGATCGAGACGGGATCGGAGCTGCCGAACAGCGTGTCGGCGGTGGTGGCGCCGCCCGAGGCACGGATCGAGCCGTAGGCCAGCCCCCAGTACACCTTGGGCGCCGCGCCCAGGTAGAGCGCGGTGGCGCCGTTCCGGCGCGGATCGTCCGCCGACGGATCGTCCTGGTCGCCCTCGTTCGCGTCGGTGGGGAGGCGATAGACGGGACGCACGGTCATGCCGGCCTGCCAGGCGACCGCCGCCTGCGCCACCCCGTCGTCGGTCGTCCCGTAGCGCGTGTTCCCGGTGAAGGGCTGGGCATCGCGAAGCGCCGCCCGGAGCTTGGGATCGAGGTCGAACTCGTTCCGGACGTGGATCGTGGGGACGACCTGCACGAAGAAGTTCTTCACGCCGAAGCCCACGGCCATCAGATGGTAGACGCCGCCCTGCTTCCAGGGGTCCTTGGGGATCGCCCGGCGCACGTCCGACAGGTCGACCATCAGGGAGTCGCGCGCCACGAAGACCGAGATGTCGCCCGAGACCTCCTTGGGCTTCGAGAGCGACAGGGTGAGCGGCGGATTGGCGGCCAGGTTCAGGATCTCGAAGATGTTGAAGTCGGGATCGCTGGAATCGAAGGTCGGGTGGTGGCTCGCGTACTGGATCAGACCGATGGGAAGGGGAATGGAGCGCGATCCCTGGCCGGTCGGAACGGCGCGGAAGGCCACGTTCGCGGTTCGCGAGGCGTTGTTGTCGCTGGTCGCCACGCCCCCCATGCCGAGGCGGCGAGCGTCCAGCATCTGCGCGCCCGCGGGCGCCGTCCAGGCGGCGATGGCGAGCAGGCAAAGCACGATCGGAATCCGGCGTGTCATGGTATGGGGTCCTCCCGAGGTATCCGGCGCCCTCGGAAGGCTCCGGAGCCATTCAGGGGTCTATCGACAGGTATGCGCCCTGGCTTGAGCGCCGGCTCCCCCGGCCCGCCGTCCCGGCGGGCCGAATTGACCATCGAAATCCCGTATGATAATGTAGTTCATTCTCTTGAAATCGCGTCAGTTAGCGCGACGCGCGCCGCCCCGTGGCGAGCGCTTCCCACCTGGAGGCGATCACAGCGCCGATGACGAGCCCGACCGAGCTCCCGAAGAACTACGACCCCGTCGAGACCGAGAAGCGCTGGTACGCCCACTGGTCCGAGCGGGGCTACTTCCGCCCCAACGATTCGGACGGGCCTCCCTTCGTCATCCTGATCCCGCCGCCCAACGTCACGGGGAGCCTCCACTTCGGGCACACGTTCGACCATACCATCCAGGACCTCCTGACCCGATGGCACCGGATGATGGGCGAGCCGACGCTCTGGCTTCCGGGCACCGACCACGCCGGCATCGCGACCCAGAACGTGGTGGAGAAGCGGCTGGCCGAGCGGGGGCAGACCCGCTTCGACCTGGGCCGCGAGGCGTTCATCGCCGAAACGTGGCGCTGGAAGGAGGAATACCACCGGCGGATCACGGAACAGATGAAGCGCCTGGGCGACTCCGTGGACTGGTCGCGCGAGCGCTTCACGATGGACGAGGGGCTCTCGCGCGCCGTGCGCGAGGTGTTCGTTCGCCTGTACCGGAAGGGGCTGGTCTACCGCGGGAACCGCATCATCAACTGGTGTCCGCGCTGCCACACCGCGCTCTCCGACGAGGAAGTGAACAAGGAGGAGCGCGACGCCAAGCTCTACTACATCCAGTACCCGATCAAGGGCACCCAGAAGCACGTGACCGTGGCGACGACGCGCCCCGAGACGATGCTGGGCGACGTGGCCGTGGCCGTGCACCCCAAGGACAAGCGGTTCGCGCCGCTCAAGGGAAAGGCCGCGCTGCTGCCCTTCCTGCGGCGCGAGATCCCGATCATCCAGGACGACGCGGTGGATCCCAAGTTCGGGACCGGCGCCGTCAAGGTGACGCCCGCGCACGACCTCTCCGACTTCGAGATGGGGCAGCGCCACAACCTCCCCGCCATCAAGGTCATGGACGAGAGCGCGGTGATGAACGAGAACGCCGGCGACTTCCAGGGGCTCACGCGCGAAGAGGCGCGGAAGCGGATCGTGGAGGCGCTGACCGACCGCGGGCTGCTCGTGCGCGTGGAGCCGCACCGCCACGCGGTGGGCCAGTGCGACCGCTGCGGCACCGTGGTGGAGCCCTACCTCTCGCTCCAGTGGTTCGTGAAGATGAAGCCGCTCGCCGAGCCCGCGTACGCGGCCATCGCGCGCGGCGAGCTGACGATCCTGCCCCGGCGCTGGGAGAAGGTGTACCTGCGCTGGCTGGAGGGGATCCGCGACTGGTGCATCTCGCGCCAGCTCTGGTGGGGGCACCGCATCCCCGTCTGGACCTGCGCCGGCTGCGAGGAACAGATCGTGGAGGTGGAGACGCCGGCGAAATGCCCGAAGTGCGGGAGCGGGGAGCTGAAGCAGGACGAGGACGTGCTCGACACCTGGTTCTCCTCCTGGCTCTGGCCCTTCTCCACCCTCGGATGGCCCGATAAGACGGCCGACCTCGAGCGCTTCTATCCCTCGAGCGTGATGGTGACCGGCCCCGACATCATCTTCTTCTGGGTCGCGCGGATGGTCATGGCGGGGTACGAGTTCATGGGGAGCTGCCCGTTCCCGCAGGTGTACCTGCACGGGATCGTGCGCGACGCCCTGGGGCGGAAGCTCTCCAAGTCGCTCGGCAACTCGTCCGACCCGATCGAGCTGATGGACCGCTTCGGCTCCGACTCGCTCCGCTACACGCTGGTGCTCCTGTCGCCGCAGGGAGCCGACATCCAGGGCTTCTCCGACGAGAAGGTGGACCTCGGGCGCCACTTCGCGAACAAGCTGTGGAACGCCTTCCGACTGGTGCACCCGTACCTGATCGACTTCCAGCCCGACGATCCGGTCCAGCGGCCCGAGCTGCGCGACGAGGACCAGTGGATCCTGAGCGCCATGGCCTCGACCGTTCGATCGGTGACGCGGAACCTGCGCGCCTACCGGATCGGAGACGCCGCCAAGGACATCTACGACTTCACCTGGCGGGAGTTCTGCGACTGGTATCTGGAGATGGCCAAGCCGCGGCTGTACGCCGGGCCGCACACGCCCGACGCCCTGACCGTGCGCTGGGTGATCGACTCGGTGTTCAGCAACGTGATCCGGATGCTCCATCCCTTCATGCCGTTCTTGACCGAAGAGCTGTGGCACTCGCTCCCCGGGACCGAGGGGGACGTGATCGTCGCTCCCTGGCCCGTGCCTGCCCGGGGCGCCTCCCATCCCGAGGCGGAGGCGCGGATCGCGCTCCTCAAGGAAGTGGTGGGCGCGGTGCGCAACCTTCGCTCCGAGATGAACATCGCTCCCGCGCGCAAAGCTCCCATCCGGATCCGCGCCTCCGGTCCGGATGCCGCGGTGCTCGAGAAGCAGCGCGATCTGATCCTGCTCCTGGGCCGCGGGGAATCGCTCGAGGTGGGCCCCGACGCGGCCAAGCCCAAGGTGGCGGCCTCGGCCGTCGTCCGGAACCACGAGATCTTCCTGCCCCTGGAAGGTCTCATCGACGTGGAAGTGGAGCGGGCCCGTCTGCGTAAGGAATATGAGCGTGTGCTCCGCGAATTCGACGTCTCCCGGCGGAAGCTCCAGAACGAGGACTTCCTGGGCAAGGCCAAGAAGGACGTGGTGGACCGCGAGCGGGAGAAATTCGAAACCTTGGGCACGACGAAGGAAAAGCTGGAACGGAATCTGGAGGTGCTGCAGTGAAGCCATGGAATGGAGCGGGAGGCAGGGGCGTATGGGCCATCGCGCTGGCGACGGTGGCCCTGGGGTTGTGCGCGGCCGCGGGCACGGGCGATTCGCAGGATCTGCAGCGGAAGCGGGACCCGGGCGGGACCGCCGCGTTCGACGGCGCGGGAGATGCCGGCCCGGCCGGCCGCGATCTGTCCGTGACGGTCTACAATGACAATCTGGGCTTGGTGAAGGACCGCAGGACCGTAAACGTCGACCGCGGGCGATCGGAGTTCTCGTTCACGGGCGTGGCGGCTCAGCTCGACCCCACGTCGGTGCACATCCGAGCGCTGGGGAACGGCTCGATCGAAGTGGCCTCGCAGGAATACCGGAACGATTTCGCCTCGACCGACCGGCTCCTCCAGCGCTACCTGAACCGGGGCGTCGAGGTGCGTCTGAAGGGGAACGACGTGCGACGGGGAACGCTGGTCTCGTTCGACCCCACGTCCCTGGTTCTCCAGGCGTCGGGGGGCGGGCTCTCGGTCCTGACCCGGACCGAGACGCAGGAGATCGCCCTGGCGTCCTCGGGCGGCGACGTGGCGGCCGGGCCGTCGCTGGTCTGGCGCGTGAATTCGGCGGACGGGCGCTCCGTTCCGGTCGAGGTCTCCTACCTGACGGGCGGGCTGACGTGGCATGCCGAGTACGTCGCCGTGCAGGACGAGGGGGGCGGCAGCATGGACCTCCAGGGGTGGGCCACGGTCGAGAACAGCTCCGGGGAGTCCTACGAGAACGCGCACGTGAAGCTGGTCGCCGGCGCGGTCCACCGGGCGTCCGGCCCCCGTCCGCCGATGCCGTACGAGACGATGATGCGCGCGGACGCCGGGATGGCGGCGCAGAAGCTGTCCGAGCGCGGCTTCGACGAATATCACCTGTACGAGCTGCCGGACCGCGCGACGATCGCGAACAACGAGGTGAAGCAGCTCGGGCTGATGCGCGCCCGCGGCGTGAAGACCACCCGCAAGTACGTCTACGACGCCGAGAAGAACACCGATCAGGTCATGACCACGCTCGAGTTCCAGAACGAGGCGGCGTCGGGGATCGGAATCCCGCTCCCCGCAGGCCTCGTGCGCGTCTATCAGCGCGACGCGGACGGCGCCCTCGAGTTCACCGGCGAGGACCGGATCCAGCACACCGCCAAGAACGAGACGGCGCGCGTGGCGGTGGGCGGCGTCTTCGACGTGGCCGTGGAGCGGAAGCAGACCGATTTCAAGCAGATTTCCCGCGCGGAGAGCGAAACCACCGTGGAGATCACGCTGCGGAACCATCGCGCCAAGCCGATCGACGTCACGGTGGTGGAGCACGCGTACGGCGACTGGGAGATCGTCCAGTCCAGCCTGCCCGCGACCAAGAAGGACGCGAACAGCTTCGAGTTCAGCGCGCGGTGCGCCCCCGAGCGGCCGACGGTCGTGACGTACACCCTGCGGACGCGGGTTCCGGGGCCTCGGTGACCGGGGTGGTGGACCGGGACGCGCCCGCCTCGTCGTTCAAGCTTCACGCGCCCTACGACCCGCGCGGCGACCAGCCGCGCGCCATCCGCGAGCTGACCGAGGGGGTCCGCCGCGGCGACCGCTTCCAGACGCTGCTCGGCGTCACCGGATCGGGGAAGACGTTCACCATGGCGAACGTCATCGCCGCGGCGAACCGCCCGACGCTGGTCATCTCCCACAACAAGACGCTCGCCGCGCAGCTCTACGGCGAGTTCAAGTCGTTCTTCCCCGAGAACGCGGTCGGCTATTTCGTGTCCTATTACGACTACTACCAGCCCGAGGCCTACGTCCCGCAGACGAACACCTACATCGAGAAGGACGCCTCGATCAACGACGACATCGACCGCCTGCGCCTGCACGCCACGAGCGCCTTATTGGAGCGGCGGGACGTGGTCATCGTCGCGAGCGTCTCGTGCATCTACGGTTTGGGCTCTCCCGAGGATTTCCAGCGGGAGCGGCTCTTCATCCAGCTCGGCGAGACGGTCACGCGCGAGCGGATCCTCGAGCACCTAGTGCACAGCCAGTACAAGCGCGGCGACCTGGAGCTGGCGCGCGGGACGTTTCGCGCGCGGGGGGACGTGATCGAGATCCACCCCGCCTACGAGGAGGTCGGGCTGCGGATCGAGCTGTTCGGCGACCAGGTGGACCGGATCACCGAGATCGACCCGCTCACGGGGAAGACGCGGCGGCTCCTCACGAGCACGGCGATCTATCCCGCGAAGCACTTCGTGACCCAGCCGGAGAAACTGGAGCGGGGGCTCGCGGCGATCCGCGAGGAGCTGGCCGAGCGGCTCGCGGTCTTCCAGAGCGAGGGGAAGCTGCTCGAGGCGCAGCGGCTCAAGATGCGGACCGAGTACGACATGGAGATGCTGCGCGAGATCGGCACCTGCGCGGGCGTGGAGAACTACTCGCGGCCGCTGTCCGGGCGCGCGCCCGGCGAGCGACCCCAGTGCCTGATCGACTATTTCCCGGACGACTTCCTGCTCATCATCGACGAGTCGCACGTGACGGTGCCGCAGATCGGCGGCATGTACGAGGGGGACCGCTCACGCAAGCAGACGCTGGTGGACTACGGATTCCGCCTCCCGTCGGCGCTCGACAACCGGCCGCTCCGCTACGACGAGTTCGAGGCCCTGATCGACCAGGTGATTTTCGTCTCCGCGACGCCTTCCGCCTACGAGCTGCAGAAGTCGGGCGGCGTGATCGTGGAGCAGATCATCCGGCCCACGGGGCTGATCGACCCCCAGGTGGAGGTGCGTCCGACGCGCGGCCAGATCGACGACCTGCTCGAGGAGATCAAGAAGCGCGTGGAGGTCGGGGAGCGGGTGCTCGTCACCACCCTGACCAAGCGGATGGCCGAGGACCTGACCGAATATCTGTTCCAGGCCGGCGTGCGGGTGCGCTACATCCACTCCGACATCGACGCGATCGGACGGATGGAGGTGCTCCGGGCGCTCCGGCTCCAGAAGGTGGACGTGCTCGTGGGGATCAACCTCCTGCGCGAGGGGCTGGACCTTCCCGAGGTCTCGCTGGTCGCCATCCTGGACGCCGACAAGGAGGGGTTCCTCCGCTCGGAGACGTCGCTGATCCAGACCGCGGGGCGCGCGGCGCGCCACATCCGGGGGCAGGTGCTGCTCTACGCCGACCACGTGACCGGCGCCATGCGCCGCGCGCTCGAGGAGATGAACCGCCGGCGCGAGGCGCAGGTCCAGTACAACGCCGAGAACGGTATCACGCCGATGACGATCGTGAAGTCGGTGGAGGAAGTGATGCGGACCACGTCCGTCGCCGACGCGGCGGGGGCGCCAAGCGTGGAGGAGCTGCTCCCCGCGCGCGCCCTGGACCTGGACCGCGAGGGGCTCATGGAGGTGCTCGAGCGCGAGATGCTCGAGGCGGCATCGCGCGAGGAATTCGAGCTGGCCGCGGTCTTCCGCGACCGGCTGGACGAGCTGCGGCTCGGAGGGGGAAAGGAAGGAACGCGTGCGGCTCGAAGCGATCGCACTGCCGATGGTGCGCCTGGCTCTGACGGAGGACGTCGGGGGCGGGGACGCGACCACCGACGCCGTCGTTGACGCATCGGCCCGGGCGCGGGCCCACATCGAGGCGCGCCACGAGGGGATCCTCGCCGGGAGCGGCGTCGCGGCGCTCGCGTTCCGCGAGCTGGATCCCGGGATGCAGATCGCGTGGTCCTGTCCCGACGGCGGGACGATCCCCAGGGGAACGCCGCTCGCCACCCTGGAGGGGTCGGCGCGAGCCATTCTCACCGCCGAGCGCGTGGCGCTGAACTTCCTGCAGCACCTGTCGGGGATCGCCACCCTGGCGGGGGCCTTCGTGAAAGCCGTGGAAGGCACGGGCGTGCACATCCTGGACACCCGGAAGACTACGCCCGGCCTGCGCGTGCTCGAGAAGTACGCCGTGCTCGCCGGAGGGGCCATGAACCACCGCTTCGGGCTCTTCGACGGCGTGCTCGTAAAGGAGAATCACATCAAGGCCGCCGGCAGTGTCGCGGCCGCCGTGACGCGCGCCAAGGAATCGGCCCAGCCCAAGGGGCTCCCGGTCGTGGTCGAGGTGCGATCGGTGGAGGATGCGCTCGACGTGGCCGGCATGGGCGTGGACCGTCTCCTCCTGGACAACTTCACCCCCCCGAAGATCGCGGACGTGGTGAAGCGGCTCGGACTGGGAAAGAAGACCGTGCGCGCGAAAGGGAAGAGCGGCGCCCCCGAGGCCGGCGGTGCCGCGGGAGGACCGCCCGAGATCGAAGTCTCCGGGGGCGTGCGCCTCGCCAACGTGCGCGAGTACGCCATCCCGGGCGTCTCGTACATCTCGATCGGGGCGCTGACCCACTCGGCGCCGGCGCTCGATCTCTCGCTGCTCCTGGACGAGAACCTATGAACCCCGAGCGAAGCGAGGGGAAGCGGGTCCGCCGGGGGGCTCCGTCGTGACCGGCCCCGCCGCCTATCTCGGCGTTCCGATCGAATTCCGTCGCAGCGTCGCCTCCACCAACGACGAGATCCTCCGCCGCGCGGCCGAGGGCGCGCCCGAGGGGCTCGTGATCGCCACCGAAGAGCAGACCGCCGGACGCGGCCGGCAGGGCCGGAGCTGGTGGGATGCGCCGGGCCGCTCGCTCCTCTTTTCGGTCCTGCTGCGCCCCGGCATTCCGCTCCCGCGATTTCCGCTCCTGGGGATGGCGATGGCGTGCGCGACGGCCGAGGTCGGCTCGGCGACCACGGGGGAGCCGTTCGCCGTGAAGTGGCCCAACGACGTGCTGCACGGAGGAAGGAAGCTCTGCGGCATCCTCGCGGAGTCGCGTCCGGGCGCCGCGGGTCACGTCCTCGTCGTCGGCACCGGGATCAACGTGAATCAGCAGTCGGGCGACTTCCCCGAAGAGCTTCGAAGCCGCGCGACGTCGCTGCGGATCGCCGGGGGCGGGCGCGACCTGGACCGAGAGGACCTGCTCACGGCCGTGCTCGAGCGTTTCGAGCGCTACCGCGGCATCGCCGCCCTCGACGGACCGGAAGCGCTCCGCGAGGCGATCCTGCCTTGGCTGCCGCAGCCCGGCTCGCGCATTGCCGTGCAGACCCCGGAGGGACGGGTCGAGGGAACCGTGGAGGCCATTCTCGCCACGGGGGCGCTGCTGATCCAGGACGCGACCGGCGCGCGATTCCCCGTGGTCGCGGGCGAGATCCCCTTCGGCATCGGAGACTCCGCGTGAAGTGTCCGTCGTGCGGGCACCAGGAAGACAAGGTCATCGACTCGCGTGCCGCGAAGGAGGGGCAGGCGATCCGCCGCCGTCGCGAGTGCCTCCAGTGCCGGCGCCGCTTCACGACCTACGAGACGATCGAGACGACCCCGCTCTTCGTGATCAAGAAGGACGGCCGGCGGGAGCCGTTCAGCCGCGAAAAGATCCTGAACGGGCTGTTGCGCGCGTGCGAGAAGCGCCCGATCGCCGCGGAGCGGCTGAACGAGCTGGTCGATTCCCTGGAAGCGGACCTGCTGCGCCAGGGCGTGGACGAGGTGCCCTCGCACGAGATCGGCGCGCGCGTCATGGAGGCGCTGCGGTCGCTGGATGAAGTGGCGTACGTCCGGTTCGCCTCCGTCTACCGGCACTTCAAGGATCTGAACCAGTTCCTCGAAGAGCTGCGGTCGTTCCTGAAATGATCGATCCCACGACGCCGGGTTCCACTCCCGATGCGACGGCGGCGCCGCCCGGCGCCGGGCCGGCGCCGGCGCCGGACCCTGCTCCGGAGCCGGTGACGGTCGCCGAGGCGGCGGGTGCGGCGACCGGAGAGCGCGTCATGCCGCTCCTCGAGCACCTCGACGAGCTCCGGAAAGCGCTCTTCCGCATCGCGGTCGCCGCCATCATCCTGATCGGCGGCGCCTGGGCCTTCTCTGACCGGCTCCTCGACGCGCTGATCATCCGGCTCCTCGGCCCCGGGCAGAAAGCGCTGGCGCTGACCCCGGGGGAGGCGTTTTCGGCGCGCATGACGGTGGCGCTCTGGACGGGCGGGCTGGTCGCGGTGCCCTATCTGCTCCTGGAGGTGTGGCGCTTCGTCGCGCCGGGATTGAAGCGGGACGAGCGGAAGTTCGCGATTCCCTGGATGGTCGCCTCGGGAATCCTGCTCTATGCGGGAATCGCCTTCGCGCTCGAGCTGCTCCTGCCGGCGATGGTCGGGATGCTGCAATCCTTCGCGACCCCGAACATCGAGGCGCGCGTGTCGGTGGGGTCCCTCCTGGGCTTCGCCGTGAAGCTCGCCGCGGGCTGCGGGCTCCTGTTCCAGATGCCGCTCGTGCTCTGCCTCCTCGCCTGGTTCGGCATCGTCTCGCCCCGCATGCTCTGGCGCGCATGGCGCCACGCCGTCTTCTTCATCGCGCTGGGCGCCGCCGTGATCACGCCCGGAGACGGCCCGTCGATGCTCATCCTGACCGCGCCGCTCGTCGTGCTCTATTTCCTGAGCGTGCTCGTGGCCTGGCTCATCTGGCGCGCCCGCGGGCGGCCCGAGCGCCAGGGTCTGTTCGCGTAGGGAGGAATCGATGCTCCTCGCCATCGACATCGGCAACACCGAAGTGACGCTGGGCCTGTTCGAGGGGCGGAAGCTCGCGCGCTCCTATCGCGTGAGCAGCGAGACGCGCCGCACCGCCGACGAGGCCGCGCTGTTGTTGCGGCAGATCGCGCCGGAGGTGGGCGGGACCAACGGGGCGGCGGAGGGCGCGCGGAAGCCGCGCGGGACGCGGCGGGCCGTGGCGTTGGAGCACGCCTGCGTGCTCGCCTCCGTCGTGCCGCCGCAGACCGCGATCTTCGCCGACGCGGCGCGTCAGCTGATGGGGAGGGCGCCGCTCGAGATCACCGCCGCGAGCGCGTCGTGGCTGCCGATCGACTACCGCGACCCGGGCGCCGTGGGGGCCGACCGGATCGCCAACGCGGTGGCCGCCATCGAGCGCCATGGAACGCCCTGCGTCGTGGTGGATTTCGGCACGGCGACGACGTTCGACGTGATCTCGCGTGATGGGCGCTACCTGGGCGGGGTGATCGCGCCTGGCGTCCTGACCGGGGCGGAGAACCTGGTGCGCCGCGCGGCGCGTCTCGGCGCCTTCGAGGTGAAAGCACCGCCCCGCGTGGTGGGGAAGAGCACGGAGGAGAGTCTTCAGTCAGGACTGCTGTACGGCGCGGTCGGCCAGGTGGACTCCATCGTCCGCCGGATCGCCGCCGAGGCGCGGATGCGCCCCATCGTGATCGCCACCGGTGGATTCTCGAAAGCGATCGCGCCGCACTCGAAGACGATCCAGAAGGTGGACGCGCACCTGACGCTGCACGGGTTGCGGATGATTTACGAGCGCAGCGGGAAGAAGGCTGGCGGCAGATAGCGGCGTCAGGTTGAGCGTGACGCGCCCTCGGGAGCGAAGCGGGCTCTTTTGGAAGCAATCCCGACCCCGTCCCTAACTTCATGAGACAGACTGACACACGCAACATACTCCAGAGTATGTCGGTCCGAATCGCTCCAAGCGCACGCGACGGTTAACATAAAAGTTAACTTGCGCCGGCGCAAGTTGCCTGATGTCGTCGAACCAGAATCGAGCTCGAGCGGGAAACCGTCGTTACGGAATCGCCGCGAAGGCCCTCACGGGAAACGTCCCGAAGCGCCTCACCTTGACCGGCACGGCGGAGAAGCGGAACCCGGAATTCGGCAGCTGATCCAACCCGCGCATGTGCTCCACGATGGGGATCTCCGCGCCGAGCAGCGTGGTGTGCACGGGGCGGCTGCCGTCGTCGGTGTCATCAATGTTGTAGGAATCGATCCCGATGAGTACGGCCCCACGTTCCACGAGCAGCGCCGCCGCGTCCGCCGTCAGGAACGGATGTCCCTCGAAGTACGCGTCCGTCCGCCAGCGCGAGCACCAGTCGGTGTGCACGAGAACTGCCTTCCCGCGCACGTCGAGCCCGCGGAATGAACCGGCTTCGATTCGGCGCCCGCGTCCTCGAGGAGATTCCGTCAGATCGCCGCCCGCCCCAACGCACCGCACCACGACCCCATCCAGATCCGCCAGCGACTCCAGCGGGAGCTCGCTCAGATCCTTGCCATCCTCGAACCGATGAAACGGAGTGTCCACATAGGTTCCGGTGTTCGCCACCATCTCGATCTTCCCGATGTGAAACTCGGTCCCGGGCGCATAGATCGCGCGCGAGGCCTCGCGGCTCAGGAAATCGCAGACGATCGGCGCGGGGAGGCCCTTGTACGTGATCATGCCGTGCTCGACGTCATGGCTGAGATCGACAAGACGGGACGGGCTCATCGGCCCGGTTTGCGACGCACGGGTACTTTCTTGGAATTGTCCCGGAGCCACGCGGCGAACTCCTCGAAACCGATCTCTCGATTCGAAAGGGCAAACGTGGCAGCGACCGCGTCGCGCTCACTCGCGAGTAGGCGCAATCCGTTGATCTTGAGGAATACGCCGGCGAGCGTCAGTGCGACTCGCTTGTTTCCGTCCAGGAAGGGACGATTCCTCGTGACGGCATGGGCGTGGACGGCTGCCAAGGTGAAGAGGTCCGGCCCCGAGTAATAGAAATGGTTCCGAGGCGCAGCGAGCGCCGCCTCGAGCGAGCCTTCGTCACGAATACCCCAGGCCCCACCATGTTCGGCGAGAAGGCGCTCGCAGATCGCGAGGGCCGCCTTCTTCGAGACCCAGCGGGGCTCGCCCTTACTTTGCGAGCTCACGGAGGGCGTTTCGATACTGAGCCATGAATTCCTCGGCCGCCTCCATCGGCTCCTCGAACTCGGGATCGTAGGGTGTCAGACGGTAGCCATCAGGTGCTTCCGTCAGATACAGTTGGTCCCCCTCGCGCACGCGCAGGGCCTGCACGGCTTCGGAAGGCAGCGTAAGTCCAAGGGAATTACCAACCTTGCGTACTTTGACCTTGATCATGGGGCCTCCTTTGTTATCACTTACGTTATAACAGATCGGCCGACCGGTCAACCCTATTGAGGAGAATTCCAGACTCCGCTACCCTCTCCCCGTTAGCACTCTCAGTACCTTAGTGCCAAAACTCGCAGCCCTTGGGGGGCATGCGGCAAGGAGGAACGGAACCACATGGCGAAGCAGCTTCTCTTCGACGCGGCGGCCCGCGACGCGCTCCAGCGCGGCGTGGACAAGCTCGCGAACACGGTCAAGGTCACGCTGGGCCCCAAGGGACGAAACGTCGTCCTCGACAAGAAATTCGGCTCGCCGACGGTGACGAACGACGGCGTGACGATCGCGAAAGAGATCGAGCTGGAGAACCCCTACGAGAACATGGGGGCGCAGATGGTGAAGGAGGTCGCGACCAAGACGCAGGACGTCTCGGGCGACGGCACCACCACCGCCACCGTGCTCACGCAGGCGATCGTCCAGTACGGGATCCGGCACGTGGCGGCGGGCGCAAATCCCATGTTCCTGAAGCGCGGCATCGACCGCGCCGTCCAGGCGATCATCGGCGACCTGAAGCGCCAGTCCAAGGCGATCAAGACCCAGGAGGAGATCGCGCAGGTCGCGACCATCTCCGCCAACAACGACGCCGAGATCGGATCGCTCATCGCCGACGCGATGGACAAGGTGGGGAAGGACGGCGTCATCACGGTCGAGGAGGCGAAGAGCCTCGACACCTCCCGCGACATCGTGGAAGGGCTGCAGTTCGACCGCGGCTACCTCTCGCCTTACTTCGTCACCGATCCCGAGCGGATGGAAGTGACGCTGGAGGACGCGCAGGTCCTGATCCACGACAAGAAGATCTCCTCGATCAAGGACATCCTCCCGATCCTCGAGAAGGTGGCGCAGACGGGCCGCCCGCTCCTGATCATCGCCGAGGACCTGGAAGGGGAGGCGCTCGCCACCCTCGTCGTGAACAAGCTGCGCGGCATCCTGAACGTGGCGGCGGTGAAGGCGCCGGGCTTCGGCGACCGTCGGCGCGCCATGCTCGAGGACGTCGCGGTGCTGACCGGCGGCCGTCTCATCACCGAGGAGGCGGGCTACAAGCTGGAGAACGCAACCCTGGCCGACCTCGGCAAGGCCAAGCGCATCGTGATCGACAAGGACGACACCACGATCATCGAGGGCGCGGGGAAGAAGGCCGACATCAAGGCGCGCGTGGACCAGATCCGCAAGGAGATCGAGGACTCGACCTCCGACTACGACAAGGAGAAGCTCCAGGAGCGCCTGGCCAAGCTCTCGGGCGGCGTGGCCGTGCTGCACATCGGCGCCGCGACGGAGTTCGAGCTGAAGGAGAAGAAGGCGCGCGTCGAGGACGCCCTCGCGGCCACGAAGTCGGCCGTGGAGGAGGGAATCGTACCCGGCGGAGGCGTCGCGTTGCTGCGGGCCCAGGCCGCGGTGCGGAAGCTGGAGGCGACCGGCGACGAGAAGCACGGCATCGACATCGTCGCCCAGGCGCTCGAGATCCCGGCGAAGCAGATCGCGTTCAACGCGGGCGCCGAGGGCTCGGTGATCGTGGAGAAGATCAAGGCGGACAAGGGAGCGCGCGGCTACAACGCGGCCACGGGCGAGTTCGTGGACATGGTGGCGGCCGGCATCGTGGACCCCACGAAGGTGGTCCGCTCCGCGCTGCAGCACGCGGCCAGCATCGCGTCGCTCCTGCTCACGACCGAGGCGATCGTCACCGACATTCCGGAAGAGGAGAAGGCGCCGCCCATGGGCGGCGGGATGGAATAGCCGCTTCGACCATCAACGTGCGACGGCCCCGTGGGGATCCCTCCGCGGGGCCGTCTTGTTGCGAACCGTCCGGAGAGCCCGTCAGCGCTGCCGGGGCCTTGCCCGGATCGTGAGCACGGGGCACTGGACGCGATGCCGGAGGCCGGAGGTGGTCGCTCCCAGGAACAGGTCGCCGAGCCAGCGGTGCCCGTGCGAGCCGGTGACGACGAGGTCCGCCTTCCACTCGGTGATGAGCCGCGCGAGCTCGGACTTCACGTCGCCGTTCCCGAGCATGACCTCCACCCGGAGGCCGGTCCGCCGGAGCTCCGCCGCCAGCTGCTCGAGCGCGGCCAGATCCTCGCGGCTCTCCTCATCGAGGGACTCCGGCCCGAGGTAGCGGCTGGCGGCGCTCTCGGCCACGTGCATGAGGGCGACCGTGGCGTCGGCCGGGAGCGCCATCCCGCGGAAGTGTTCGATCATCGCCGCATCCGCCCGGCCCAGCTCGAGCGCGAGCGCCACCCGGCGCGGACCGGTCTCCACGATGGTGCGCGGGCCGGGGCGGACGTGGGTCGCGGTGATCGGGATCGCCGTTCCGAGGCCGCCCGACGGCGCCAGCCGGCTCGCCAGGCGCGGCGCCAGGCGCTGGACGAGCGGCATCGCCGTGATCAGCAGGAGCAGGCCCGCGATCACGATGATCGCCGGCACCACGAGCACCGAGATCCACCAGGCACCGTGCGTGGACGCATACCAGCTCGTCACGATGTCGCCGACGAGCTTGGCGTTCAGGGCCGCGATGAAGAACGCGGCCAGCCATCCCAGCACGACCATCCACAGCGGATTGGCCAGCTCGCCCATGCGCCGGCGGTCGCTCGTGAACGCGACCAGCGGGATCACCGCGAAGGAGAGCTGGAGGCTCAGCACTACCTGCGACAGCACGAGGAGCGAGTCCACGGCGTTCTCGCCGTGCAGCCCGATGACGAGGGCGGCGGGGATGATCGCCAGGCCGCGGCTGATCAGGCGCCGCAGCCACGGCTGGATGCGAAGCCGTAGGAATCCCTCCATGACGACCTGCCCGGCGAGCGTCCCGGTGATCGTGCTCGACTGGCCTGACGAGAGCAGCGCCACGGCAAAGAGGACCGAGGCGAAGGTCGTCCCCAGCAGGGGCGCCAGCAGCCGGTAGGCGTCCTCGATCCGGGCCACGTCCTGGTGTCCCGAGAAGTGGAACACCGCGGCCGAGACCACCAGAATCGCGGCGTTCACGAAGAATGCCAGGTTCAGGGCGACGGCCGAGTCGATGGCGTTCATCCGGACGGCCTCGCGCTTGCCCTCCGTCGTCTGGGCGACGACGCGGCTCTGCACCAGCGCGCTGTGCAGGTAGAGGTTGTGGGGCATGACGGTGGCGCCGAGGATTCCGATGGCGATGTAGAGCGAGTCGCCGCGCAGTCCGAGCACCGACCATCCGAGCGCGGGATCGTGCTGGAACAGCGACGGCTGGCCGTCCGGACCGCGGGGCACGAGGTGGCGCAGCACCTGGGCCAGGTCGGGCCGGGACAGGGCGATCTCCACCGCGAAGCAGAATCCCATCGTCCCGATGAGGACCAGGATCAGGGCCTCGAGACGCCGCATCCCCATCCGCTGCAGGGTGAGCAGAAGGAGCACGTCGAGCGCGGTGATGAGCACGCCCCAGAGGAGCGGGAAATGGAAGAGCAGCTTCAGCGCGACCGCGGCTCCCAGCACCTCGGCGAGATCGCAGGCCACGATCGCGATCTCGGCCAGGATCCAGAGCGGGATCGTCAGGACGCGGGGGTAGGCGGACCGGCACTCCTGCGCGAGGTCCTTGCCGGTGACGACGCCGAGACGGGCGGAGAGCGCCTGGAGCAGCACGGCGATCAGGTTGCTGGCGAGCAGAACCCAGATGAGCTGGTAGCCGAACCGCGCTCCGCCGGCCAGGTCGGTGGCCCAGTTGCCCGGGTCCATGTAGCCGACGCTGACGAGGTAGGCGGGCCCGGAGAAGGCCAAGAGCCGGCGCAGCCAGCTCGCGCGCGCCGGCACCGCGACGGTGCGGTGCACTTCGTGCAGCGAGCGGTGGTCCCGGTCAAGCTCCACGGGACGTCCTCCGCATGGGCTCGACCAGGATGCCCTCGAGCGCGGACCGACCGACCACGACCGGCCGGCCGGCCACCTCCAGCTCCATCACCCCGTCCCAGGCGCGCACGTCACGGACCTTGACCCGCGCCCCCGGGACCAGCCCCAGCTCCTTCCATCGCGCGAGGCGGCCGGCGTCCGAATCCCGGATCTCGCGCACGCGGACCTCCTTGCCCGGGGCCACCGCGGCGAGCGGGGCCAGCCGCCTCCGGCTGATCCTCCCCCTACGGTCCGGGATGGGGTGGCCATGGGGGTCTTCCTCCGGGTGTCCGATGAGGCGGTCGATCGCGAGCAGCACGCGATCGCTCACGTGGTGCTCGAGCACCTCGGCGTCTTCGTGGACCTCGGACCAGTCGAAGCCCAGGACCCGGACCAGGAAGGTCTCGAGAATGCGATGGCGCCGCACGATGTCCAGCGCCTCCCGCTTTCCGCGGGTCGTCAGGCTGGCGCCGGCGCGCGGCGCGTAGTCCACCAGCCGCTCCGAGGCGAGCCGCGAGAGCATGTTGGTGACCGAGGGCGCGGAGACCCCCAGCCGGCGGGCCAGCCGCGACGTGGCCACGGGCTCGCCCCCGAGCGAGAGGGCGTAGAGCGCCTTGAGGTAGTCCTGCCGCGAGCGCGTCAAGGGAAACATCGCGTTAGGCTAGGCTAAGATCGATATTCGTGCAATCAAAATGAGGGCCGGAGGCCGCCGGGTGAGAGCGGAAATCGACGGGCCGATCGTGGGGCATCCGGAATGGAGGAGCCTCTTCTGGGGTAGGATCGATGAACTCGCTTCAGAATTTCACGCCGGCAGCCGATAATGCAGACGGTACGCCCGCTTCGCTCTGAGACGCTTCTCCGCGGCGGGGCGCCCCTTACCCATGGGAGCGATTTCGTGACCTTCGCCGCACCGGTCCTCGACCGGGAACAGCTCGTCATCCAGCGGGGCGCCGCGATCGCCCCCTACACCACGTTCGGGATCGGCGGACCGGCGGACGTGCTCGCCGAGGTCTATACCGAAAAGGCGCTGCAGGAGGTCGTGAAGAGCGCGGTCGGCTCGGGGATGCGCTGGCTGTTGATCGGCGGCGGCTCGAACCTTCTCGTGGGCGACACCGGCTTCCGCGGGCTCGTCATCGTGAACCGGATCGAGCACCTCCGCGTGGCCGGAACCCGCATCACGGCGGGCGCGGGCTGCGACCTGGGCGAGGTGGTCGAGGCGGCGCGGGAGCACGCGCTCACCGGCCTGGAGTTCGCGATCGACATTCCCGGAACGGTGGGAGGCGCCATCCGCGGGAACGCGGGCGCGTTCGGCCGCTCGGTCGGGGAGATCGTGACGCGGATCCGGCTGCTCGAGGGGACCACGCTCGTGGACCGCACCCCCGCGGAGCTGGGGTTCGCCTACCGGCACAGCAACCTCAAGACGAACACGAGCATCGTCGTCGATTGCGATTTTGCGCTCGCGCCGGGCGACCGCGCGGAGATGGACCGGATCATGGGGCAGCACGCCGCGCAGCGCGCGCGGCGGAAGGAGAAGGGACTGCACACCGCCGGCTGCTTCTTCAAGAATCCCGTGCTTCCCGACGGCACGAAGATCGCCGCCGGGCAGCTCCTGGAAGCCGCGGGCGCGAAGGAGATCCACGACGGCGGCGCGGGCGTGCACGCCTACCATGCGAACTACATCGTGAACAAGGGCGGCGCCTCCGCCCAGGAAGTGCTCCGCGTCGCGCGGGAGATGAAGCGCCGCGTGGAAGAGGCGAACGGCATCACGCTCGAAGAAGAGGTGATGGTCGTGATCGATCCGCCGGCTCCCGGCCAGGTCTAGCCTCGCGCGCCTCGGAACTCGCCCCGGGGCGAGTTCTCAAATCCCGATGGAACCGGACGGCCCCTTGATTCTCCCCCCGATCCCCGATACCGTCACTCCATGCCCCGCACCGAACCGAGCGAGCGCCTTGCCGCGCTTCCTCGCTATCTCTTCGCCGAGCTGGAACGGAAGCGCGCCGAGGCCGAGGCCGCCGGAAGGGAGGTCATCGACCTCTCGATCGGAGATCCCGACCTTCCGACGCCCGCGCCGATCCTCGAGAAGATGGCCGAGGCCGCACGCGATCCCAGGAACCACCGCTATCCGACCAGCGCCGGGATGCCCTCCGCGCGCGCGGAGATCGCGGCGTGGTTCGGCGCGCGCTTCGGCGTCACGCTCGATCCCCGGCGCGAGCTGGGGATATTGCTCGGCTCCAAGGAGGGGATCGGGCACCTTCCGCTCGCGCTCCTGAACCCGGGGGACGAGGCGCTGGTGCCCGATCCGGGCTATCCGGTCTACGCCGCGGGGACGGTGTTCGCGGGCGCGACCGCGGTGCGCTACCCGCTTCGCGAGTCGGCGGGCTTCGTCCCCGAGATCCGGGAGCTGGACCGCCGCGTCACGTCGCACACGCGCATCGTCTGGGTGAACTACCCGAACAACCCGACCGGCGCGACGGCTCCTCGCGCCTTCTACGAGGAGCTGGTGGCCTGGGCGGCCAAGCGCGACCTGATCGTCGCGAGCGATGCGGCCTACAGCGAGCTCTACTACGACGAGCCGCCCCCCAGCATCCTGAGCGTTCCCGGGGCGCGCGAGCGGGCGATCGAGTTCCACTCCTTCTCCAAGACCTTCAACATGACCGGCTGGCGGATCGGCTTCGCCGCCGGCGCCCCCGCGCTGATCGATCTCCTCGCGCGCTTCAAGGCGAACGTGGATTCCGGCGCGCCGCAGGCGATCCAGGTCGCGGCCGCCTGGGGACTGGCCGGCCTCTCCGCGCACGGCCCCGCGCTGCGCGCCGTCTATCGCGAGCGGCGCGACGCCGCGCTCGACGGGCTCCGTGCGCTCGGCTGCCCGGTTCCGACGCCCGGCGGGGCGTTCTTCGTCTGGGGCCGCGTGCCCGAGGGGGAGAGCGCGATCGATTTCGCGGGGCGCGTCTTCGAGGGAACCGGCGTGCTGCTCACGCCGGGCACGGGATTCGGCGAGGGAGGCGAGGGCTACTTCCGCGTGGCGCTCACGTCGCCCGTCGACGCGATTCGCCGCGCGATCGGCAAGCTCGGGGCGCTCACGCCCTGGAGGACCCGGGATGCCTCCCCGTCGGCCGCGATCCGCTAGCGCCGGGCGGACCCGCGCCAACCGCGCGAGCCTTGGGACGCGCGGCTCCGATGCGATGGGCGCCGGGTTCGACTGGCTCCGTCTCCGCGGCATCCAGGCCTACGGCCACCTGGGCGTGACCCAGAAGGAGCGCGACCTGGGGCAACGGCTCGAGGCGGACGTCGAGATCGCCTACGCCCGGGAGCGGGAGCGACGCCCCGATTCGCTGGACGCGTTCGTGGACTACGAAGAGCTGTCGCGCCTGGTCCGCGGGCAGATCGCGATGGCGCGCTGCCGCCTGCTCGAGACGCTGGCCGAAGAGGTGGCGCTCGCCCTCCTGGCCGAGTTCGACCCGCCGCGCGTGCGGGTGCGGCTTCGGAAGATGCACATCCCGGTGGCCGACTTCTCGGGGTGCCCCGAGGTGGAAGTGGAGCGCGCCCGATGATGCGCCGCGTCTACGTCGGCATCGGGTCGAATCTGGGCGACCGCGAGTTCCTGATCCGGAAGGCGGTGGAGTCGCTCCGGCAGCTCCCGCAGACCAACGTCTCGGGCGTCTCCTCCCTCTACGACACGGAGCCGGTGGGCGAGACCGAGCAGCCGCCCTTCCTGAACGCGGTGGCGTGGATCGAGACCGAGCTCTCCCCGAGGGAGCTCCTCTGGCAGATGCTCCTGATCGAGAAGCGGATGGGGCGCGTGCGCTCCAAGCGCTGGGGGCCGCGCTCGATCGATCTCGACCTGCTCTTCTACGACGACGAGCTGATCGAGGAGCCCGATCTTCAAGTGCCCCATCCCGAGGCCCACCGCCGCGCGTTCGTCCTCTATCCGCTGCTGGAGCTGGATCCGAACTTCCGCCACCCGGTCACGGGCGAGACGGTGCGCCGCATGATCCAGAAGCTCCCGCCCAATCCTCCCGTCCGAAAGCTGGGTCGTTTCTGGTACTGACCGGCGGGACGCAGCCCGGCCCGGGGCGCTACATCGCCGTCGAAGGCGTGATCGGGGTGGGGAAGACCTCGCTCGCGCGGCTCCTGGCCGAGCGGCTCCAGGCGCGGCTCCTCCTGGAGGAGCCCGAGGAGAACCCGTTCCTGGAGGACTTCTACAAGGACCCGCGGCGGCACGCCTTCGCGACGCAGATGTTCTTCCTGGTGAGCCGCTACCAGGAGCTGCGCGACCTGAACCAGCCCGACCTGTTCCACGACGCGGTCGTGAGCGACTACATGTTCCAGAAGGACCGGATCTTCGCGAACCTGAACCTGAGCGATCGCGAGCTGGCGCTCTACGACAAGATCGCGCCGGTGCTGGAGCGCGACCTTCCGATGCCGAGCCTGGTCGTCTACCTGCAGGCCTCCCCCGAGGTGATCTGGAGCCGCATCCAGCAGCGCGGGCGCGCGTACGAGCGGATCATGGATCCCAAGTACACGGCCACCCTGGCGGAAGCGTACAATTACTTCTTCTTCCACTATCGGGATTCGCCGCTCCTGGTCGTGAACACGAACGAGATGAACTTCGTCGACCGCCGGGCGGATCTCGAGGAGCTGGTCGCGCGGATCGAGAGCCACACGGAAGGGGTCGCCTACTTGAGCCCCAGCGGAAATCCATGAGCGCCGGCACCTCCCGCGACGATCGCGCCTTCGAGCGTCCCAAGGTCACCGTCCGCTCCATCCGCGAGATGAAGGCGCGGGGCGAGCGGATCGTTTCCGTGACCGCTTACGACTATCCGACCGCCCGGCTCGCCGACGAGGCGGGGGTGGACCTGATCCTGGTGGGCGACTCCCTCGGCATGGTGGTGCTGGGCTACGAATCCACCATCCCGGTCACGATGGCCGAGATGTCGCACCATCTGAAGGCGGTGATGCGCGCCCAGCCCCGGGCGCTCGTGATCGCCGACCTGCCTTTCGCTTCGTTCCAGGCCGGCCCCGAGGACGCGGTGCGCAACAGCGCGCGCTTCGTGAAGCGCGGCGCCGAGGGGGTGAAGCTGGAGGGGGGGCGGCGCGTCCTGCCGCAGATCGAGGCGATCCTCGCCGCCGACATCCCGGTGCTCGGACACCTGGGGCTCACCCCCCAGTCGGTGCACGCCTTCGGCGGCTATCGCGTGCAGGCGCGCGGCGCCGACGCGGCCGGGGCCCTCCTCGAGGACGCGCGTGCGCTCGAGCGCGCCGGCGTCTTCGCGATCGTGCTCGAGGGGATTCCGCGCGAGCTGGGCGCCGAGATCTCGCGGGCGCTCACGATCCCGACCATCGGGATCGGCGCCGGAGCCGAGTGCGACGGTCAGGTGCTCGTGATCCACGACCTGGTCGGGCTGTCGTTCGGGAAGCCCGCGAAGTTCGTGCGGCGCTACGCCCAGGTGGGGGACGCGATCCGGGGCGCGGTCGCGTCGTTCCGCGACGACGTGCGCGCGGGCCGCTATCCGAGCCCCGAGGAGACCTACGCCGCGGCGCCCGATCCGGCGAAGTCCGCGGCGCCGGCGACCGATTCCGCCGCCGGCCCCAAGGCGGCGCCCGCGTCCGAAACCCCCGAGAAGCCCGCGTGCAAATCGTAAGGAGCGCGGCCGCGATGCGCGCTCTCTCGCGCCGCGCCCGCTCCCGCAGGGAGACGATCGCGTTCGTGCCCACGATGGGTGCGCTCCACGAGGGGCACCTCTCGCTGATCCGCCTGGCGCGCCGCACGCACCGCCGCGTCGCCGCGAGCGTCTTCGTCAACCCGCTCCAGTTCGGCCCGCGCGAGGACTTCGCGCGCTACCCGCGCCCTCTCGCGCGCGACACGCGGCTCTGCCGCGAGGCCAAGGTGGACTGGCTCTTCCTTCCTTCGGTGCGCGCGCTCTATCCGCCCGGGGCCGAGACGCGCGTCGTGCCGGGACCGCTGGCGGCGCGATGGGAGGGGGCGGCGCGCCCGGGGCATTTCACCGGCGTGCTCACCGTGGTGATGAAGCTCCTCCAGATCGTGGAGCCCGACACGCTCATCCTGGGGCAAAAGGACGCGCAGCAGGCCGCCCTGGTGGGCGCCATGATGCGCGACCTCGACAGCCCGGCGACGCTGCGGGTCGCCCCCACGGTCCGGGAGCGGGACGGGCTCGCGCTCTCTTCGCGGAACGCCTACCTGAGTCTCGGGGAGCGCGTACGGGCGGCCGGGCTCTCGCGCGCCCTTCGCGCCGGACGCGACGAGGCGCGGGCCGGAGCCCGGGACGGGGGCCGCATCGTCGCGGCGGCGCGCGCGGCGCTTCGTCGCGAGGCCGCTCCCGACGGGGTGGACTACCTGGCCCTGGTGGACCCGCGCACCTTCGAGCCCCTCCGCCGGCTGGACCGCCGCGCGCTCCTCATCGCCGCCGTCCGCATCGGCCGGACGAGGCTCATCGACAACCTCGCCGTGACCCCCTAGGATCACCGCCCATGCCCGCGCCCGACGCCCTGCCGCCGTTCACCGCGCTCCTCCTCGCCGCCGGCATGGGGAAGCGGATGAACTCCGATCTCCCCAAGGTGCTCCATCCCGCGCTGGGCACGCCGCTCATCGGCCACGTCCTCGCGCGCCTGGCACCGCTCCGCCCCGACCGCGTGGTCGTCGTGGTGGGGCACCGGGAAGAGCTGGTGCGCCAGGCGCTGCGCGGCCACGCGGTCCGATTCGTGACGCAGGCGCCGCAGCTCGGCACGGGACACGCGGTGCAGGTGGCGTGGGACGAGGCCGCGCCCGGCGCCCCCCACGTGCTGATCCTCGCGGGGGACATGCCGCTCGTCCGGACCGAATCGCTCCGGCGTCTTCTCGCGCGCCAGGCGGCGGAGGGAAACGCCGTCACCGTGCTGTCGGCCGAGCTGGAGGACCCGGCGGGCTATGGCCGCGTGATCCGCGACGCCGCGGGGGCCTTCGTGAAGATCGTCGAGGAAAAGGACGCGACGCCGGCCGAGCGGGCCGTGCGCGAGGTGAATTCCGGAATCTATGTTTTCGAGAAGGAGCCCCTGCGCGAGGCGCTGGGGCGGCTGCGCGCCGACAATGCCCAGAAGGAGTACTATCTGACCGACACCCTCGCCATCCTGAGCCGGGCGGGCCGCAAGGTCGGCATCGAGCGCGCGGCGGATCCGCGCGAGTGCTTCGGTGTGAACACGCCCGACCAGCTCCGGATGGTCGAGGAGACGCTGCGGGCGTGGGGGGAGGGGTAATGGAGCGGCTCTGGGCCGGCTGGCGGATGGAGTACGTGGCGCCGGCGAAACGGCCGGGGCGCAAGGCCAAGGGATCGTGCCTCTTCTGCGATGCCGGGGCCGGGAAGAAGAGGGGCGGGAACCTGGTCCTTGCGTCTACCCCGCTCACGCTCGTCATGCTGAACCTGTACCCGTACAATGTAGGGCATGTGATGGTGGCGCCGCGCAGGCACCTGGGTTCCCCGGCGGGGTTGAACATGGAGGAGGCCGCCGACGTGAACCTCTGGCTGGGTCGCGTCGTGGACGCCCTGAAGCGCGAGTATCGCCCGCACGGGTTCAATCTCGGAGCCAACCTGGGCCGCGTCTCGGGGGCTGGCGTCCTGGGTCACCTGCACTGGCACGTCGTGCCCCGGTGGAACGGAGACACGAACTTCATGCCGGTGCTCGCGGAAACGAAGGTTCTTCCGGAGGCGCTCGACCGGACGTACCGGCGCCTGCGGAAGCGCCTCGACGCTCCGGCGAAGCGCGCGCGGCCGCGGCCCCGCGCCCGCTGAGCCGGAAGACAAGCGATGGGATCGAAGGGGAAGGCCGGGAGCCCGGCGCTCGATTTCACCATCGTGGGGCTGTTCGTGCTCATCGCCTTCTGCGCGGTCTCGGTGGCGCTCCGGGTCGGCCCGCAGGTGACCAGCCGGCCGAAGCAGCCGATCCGGATCGAGCTCTTGAACGGAAGCGGACGGGCCGGACTCGCGGGCGAGCTGGCTTCGTACCTCCGCGACGGCGGTTTCGACGTGCTGGAAGTGTCGAACGCGGATCGCTCGGATTATCGGACGACCCTGGTCGTGAACCGGACCGAAGCACCGGAGCCGGCGAAGATCGTGGCGGAGTACCTGGGAACGCGCCACGTCATCCAGCAGCAGTCTTCCCAGGAGATGATCGACGTCACGGTCATCGTGGGCCGCGACGCGCGGCGCTTCACGCAGGCGCCATGACCCCCACGGAGCCCGGCTCGACCCGGCTCGGAGAGGCGAACGCAAACCATGTTCAACATCGGACCCCAGGAGCTGTTCTGGCTGTTCCTGATCGTGCTCCTGATCTTCGGCGCGAAGCGGATCCCGGAAATCGGCCGCTCGGTCGGCCGCGGCATCCAGGAGTTCAAGAAGGGGATGCGCGATGTGGAGAACGAGCTGCAGGTGAGCGACAAGCCCGCGCCCGCTCCGCCGCCGCCTCCCGCCGCGACTCCGCGCGAGGCGACCGTCGAGGACCGGAAGGTCTGAGGGGCGACTCGCGGCCGTGGCGGCACCGGGCCGCGAGGTGGACGTCGTCATCGTCGGCGGGGGCCCCGCCGGGCTGAGCGCCGCCCTGGTTCTGGGGCGGGCCCGCCGGCGCGTGATCCTCTTCGATCACGGACGCTACCGCAACGCGGCGTCCCGCCGGATGCACGGCTATCTGAGCCGCGACGGGTTTCCTCCCGCGGCGCTCCTCGAGGTGGGGCGCCGGGAGGCGCTCGCTTACGGCGTCTCGATTCGACGTGACGAAGTGACCCGCATCGTCCCCGTGGGGACGCGCGGGGGGAACACCGCGTTCCAGGTTTCGCTCCGGCGGGGACGTCCCGTTTCCGCCAAGAAGGTCCTTCTCGCCACCGGGGTCATCGACCGGATCCCCGCCATCCCCGGCCTCGAATCCTTCTACGGAACCAGCGTCCACCACTGCCCTTACTGCGACGGCTGGGAGTGGCGGGATCGCCGCCTGGCCTGCTACGGCCGCGGCGTCTCCGGCGCGGCGCTCGCCCACGCCCTCCTGACCTGGAGCCGCGACGTGGTCCTGCTCACCGACGGGGCCAGCCGGCTCACCCCGGCGGAGCTGGCCGAGCTCCGGGCCCGAAACGTGGAGGTGATCCGGAACCGCGTGACCGGCCTCGAGGGGTCGGGGGGGCGGCTCCGTCGCGTGCTCCTGCGCGGACGCGCCCCCCTGGAGCGGGACGCCCTCTTCTTCTCCGCCGGCAACGAGCAGAGCTGCGATCTCGCCGTCCAGCTGGGTTGCCGGCTCACCCTCAAGGCCGCGATCCGCACCAACCGCCGGGAGCGCACCAACGTCCCCGGCGTCTACGTGGCGGGGGATGCCTCCTGGGACGTCCAGTTCGTGGTGGTCGCGGCGGCCGAGGGGGCCAAGGCCGCCGTGGCGATCAACCGGGAGCTGCAGGCGGAGGAGCGGGCCGTGGAATGCCGTGGCATGCGCGTTGCACCTCACCGCATGAGCCGTTTCGGAAACGACGTGCGCAAGCACTGATCACAGCGGAGAGGTGAGCCATGCAGATCGACAGCCTGGAAAAATTGTTCGTAGATCAGCTCAAGGACGTCTACAACGCGGAGAAGCAGATCGTTCGGGCGCTGCCGCGCATGTCCAAGGCGGCCGGGAACGAAGAGCTGAAGGAGGCCTTCGACACCCACCTGCGCGAGACCGAGAAGCACGTGGACCGGCTGGAGCAGATCTTCAAAGACCTCGGCAAGAACCCCACGGGAAAAAAGTGCATGGGCATGGAGGGGTTGATCGAGGAGGCCAAGGAGCTTCTGAACGAGGACGTGGACGAGGAGGTGCTGGACGCCGGCCTGATCGCCGCGGCGCAGCGGGTGGAGCACTACGAGATGGCGGCGTACGGATGCCTCAAGACGTATGCCGGCCTGCTCGGAAACGAGCGGGCCGCCCGGCTCCTGGAGGAGACCCTGGGCGAGGAGAAGCGGACCGATGACCTGCTGACCCAGATCGCCGAGCGGTCGATCAACGTCGAGGCGATGGAAGCCGAGACGGGGAGCGGAACCTCGGCGCGGGGCGGAAGCTCGAAGCGGGGATCGAACCGGTAGCGCCGACCGGGGCGGCGGAGCGTCAGGCTCCGCCGCCCGGCAGCGCTCAGACCTCGAAGTACTGCTCGCGGTAGTCCTTGATCTTCGCCTTGCGGCGGAGGTCCTGCATCCACTCCACGAAGATCAGCTGCCGCCGCTCGTTCAGGAGCTGGTCCCGGACCTGCCCCTCCTGCTTGCGGAAATCGTCTTCGCTGGGCGCCATGTGGGTCTCGACCTGCGCCACGTAGACCCCGTTCTCGCCCACGAGCGGGGCCGACCAAGGCGCGCCCGGCTGCATGGCGAAGATGGCGCCGATGACGCGCGGCTCGCGCCCGCCCACCGTCGACAGGTAGCCGTTTCGGGTGGCTTCGGGCACGTCGGCGATGCGGCCGTGGAGCTGCGCGGCGACCTGCGCCTCGGGGGTCCCGCCGGCCAGGGCGGCGCGAGCCTGCTCCGCCGCCTCCTTCGCGCGCTGCATCCGGAGCGAACGGACCAGCCTCGCCTTGGCCTCCGCCTCCACGCGGTTCAGCGGGCGCAGCCCGGCGGGCCGATGATCCACCACCTGGAAGATGAAGTAGCCGTTCTCGGTCGGCACGATCGACGAGACCGCGCCCGGCTTGGAGCGGAACATCCAGGTCTCGATCTCGGGGAAGCGCTGGAGCACGTCGTTGCCGCTCTGGCCGTAGGCGAAGTACTCGGACGTGAAGGTCCGCGTCCCCATGCGGGTCGCGACCGCCTCCAGCCCCGAGCGCTTCGCGTCCTTTTCGGCCTTCTGGGCCAGCTCGCGCGCCGCGCGCACCGCGTTCGAGCCCGGCTCGACGCGGACGGCGATCTCGCGGTATTTGATCTTCTCCCGCTTGGTGGCGGGATCGACCCAGCGCTTCTCGACCTTGAAAATGTGGAGGGAACGCTCCTCCTGAAGGATGTCGGTGATCTGCCCGGCCTGGAGGTTCTGGAGCCCGCGCCGGAAGATCGGCCGCATCTCGTCGAAGAAGGGCTCCGACCCGGGGTCGCCGCCGCGGCTGGCGCTCTGGATCTCGGAGTACGACCGCGCGAGCGACGGGAACGAGTCGGGCTGGGCGCGCGCCATGTCGAGCACCGCGCGGAGCCGCTCCTTCTCCGTCGAGAAGTCGGTCGCGTCGGGCTTCCGGGGGATCAGGACCACGGCGACCTTCACCTCTTCGGGTCCCGTGAACTCGTCCGGGTGCGCCTTGTAGTAGGACTCGACGTCGGCGCCGCCGATGCGCGACGTGTCGACCGTGAAGCTGTCGGGGATGAACTGGAGCGCCTTGAACTTGATCTTGTCGTTCTGGAGCAGGAAGCGCTCGCGGACGTCCCCCTCGGAGACCTTGGCGCCCGCCACGATCTGCTCTTGCAGCTTCTGGATCGGGAGCTGATCGGCGACCAGCGCCTCCACCTGGCCCCACGGCATCTGCGAGTTCGGGTTGTCCAGCTCGGCGAGGTACTTGCGGTAGTCGAACTGCCCGTTCGCGCCCTTGAACGTCCCGGCCTGCACCAGGAACTCGGGGGGCGCGACGCGGAGCGCCATCTTGATCTCGTCGGGCGTCGCCTCCAGGTGGCGCCGCTTCGCCTCCTGCTGGAGCAGCTTGTTCCGGACCAGGGTCTGCCACGCCTGCTCGCGAATGTAGGCGTCCTCGCCCGCCTGGAGGGGACGGGTCTGCTCGAGCTGGCGGGTCATCTGGTTCACCGTGCCCATGTACTCGTCGTAGCGGATCGGCTCGCCGTTGATGTCGGCCACGATGCCCGTGGGCCCGCGCTGCTGCGTCGGCTGGGTGCCGAAGACGCCGCCGAGCTGGAGGATGCCGAAGCCGACCAGGAACACGATGGCCGTGATCCAGATGATCAGCTTCATATTGTCGCGAAGGGACTGCATCATGGCGCCAAACCTCGATCCGAATCAGGGGTGGAAACAGGGACGGCGCCCTGGCGGCGCCGCGGTCATGCCGGGAATCGGTGCAAAAGCGTAGCAACGGGCGGGGGCGCATGCAAGTGCGCTCGATTTGGGTTGACGGCCGATGGACCGCGAGGCAACGTGACTTCAATGGGTTCGCTGGTCACCGCGGGGGGGCGGCATGGCGCGGCTGGAAACGCCTGAGATCGAGCGCGAGCTGTTCCTTCAGGCGCTCGACGCCCTCGACACCGGACTCCTCGCCCTCGACGAGGACCGACGCATCGTCGCGCTGAACGAGACGCTCGCCCGCGGGTGGGGCGTGGACCGCGACGAGGTGACCGGAAAACCTCTCTCCGAGGTCTTCCACCCCGAGACGGAACGGTGGTACCTGCCCGAGCGCGGCGCCCGCGCCGAGGGGCGCTCCACGCGCGAGACGCGCGGAGCGGTCGCCGATCGCGAGGTGCTGATGCGCTACACCTCGACCCCGCTCGGCGACAGCGGCGCCCTCCTGATCCGCGTCGAGGACCTGGTCGACGCCGACACCGAAGAGGAGGTCTTCCGGAACACGGAGCGGCTCATCTCCCTCGGCGAGCTCTCGGCTCGGGTCGCGCACGAGATCCGAAACCCCCTCACCGGCGTGCGCACCACGGTCCAGTTCGTCGCATCCAAGCTTCGCGCGGGGGATTCGCGCCGCGAGGACCTGAACGACGTGCTCAAGGAGCTGGACCGGATCGAGCAGATCATCACCGACCTGCTCCTGTTCGCCCGGCCGCAGGCGGCGCGCCCGGTGCCGACCGACCTGCGCGAGGTGGTGGAGAAGGTGCTCGACAACCTGGCCCGGCGCCTCGAGGACGCCTCGGTCGAGGTGGAGCGCGAGCTGGATCCCGATCCGCCGGTGCCCCAGGTCCTCGTGGACCCGGACATGGCGCAGCAGGTGGTGCTCAACCTGGTCATCAACGCCATCCAGGCGATGCCCGAGGGGGGGACGCTGCGGGCCAGCATCGGGCTCCGGCGGACCCGCTACAAGAAGGCGTACGTAGACGTGTCGATCACCGACTCGGGGCCCGGCATCTCCGAAGAGGTGAAGGAGAAGATCTTCGATCCCTTCTTCACCACCCGCTCCATGGGCACCGGCCTTGGGCTCTCGATCTCGCTCCAGATCGCGCGCGAGCATGGCGGCAACCTGACGGCGCGGAACCTGACCCAGGGCGCGACGTTCCGGTTCAGCCTGCCGGTGCCGCTGCCGCCGCCCGAGCCGCCGGTCGCCGAGGAGCCGCGGGAGACCAAGGAGGGGCGCGAGTCCCGAGAGTCCCGAGAGTCCCGCGAATCCAAAGAGGAGAAGGCCTGACGTGATCCTGCGCGTTCGGATCGCCGACGACGAAGAGCTGATTCGAAAGTCGCTCACCAAACTGCTCCTGGCCGAGGGCTACCAGGTGGACTCGGTCGCGACCGCGGCCGAGGTGCTCGATTCGGTGCGCCGGAACCCGCCGCACGTGCTGGTGCTGGACCTCCGCCTTCCCGATGGGAGCGGCCTCGACCTCCTGCCGCGGCTCAAGTCGCTCGCCCCCGACCTCAAGGTGGTCGTGATCACCGCCTTCGGCGACCTGCCGACCGCGGTCGAGGCGATGCGCCGGGGCGCCACCGATTTCCTCAAGAAGCCCTACGAGATGGAAGAGGTGCTCCTGGCGATGGAGCGCCTCAAGGCGGGCGTCGTGCGCGAGACCCAGCTCGACGCCTTCCGCCGCGGCGAGCTCGAGACCTTCTTGAAGACCCGGATCGTGAGCGAGTCGCCGGCCATGGGGCGGATCTGGGATCTGACGGGGAAAGTCGCGCAGAGCGAGAGCACGACCGTGCTGATCGAAGGGGAGAGCGGCACCGGCAAGGAGCTGGTCGCGCGGGCCATCCACTTCGAGAGCGGAAGGCGCGACGCTCCCTTCCTCGCCCTGAACTGCTCCTCGTTCCAGGAGCAGCTCCTCGAGAACGAGCTCTTCGGCCACGAGCGCGGGGCGTACACCGATGCGCGGGAGCCCAAGCGCGGACTGGTCGAGCTGGCCGACGAGGGGACCCTCTTCCTGGACGAGGTGGGCGACCTGCCCGCCGCGACGCAGGCCAAGTTCCTCCGCTTCATCGAGGACCGCACCTTCAAGCGGGTCGGCGGCTCGGCCGACCTCGCGGTGGACCTGCGCCTCGTCGCGGCCACCAACCGCGATCTCGAGCAGCTCGTCCAGACGGGGAAATTCCGGCAGGACCTCTATTACCGGCTCAAGGTCGTCTCGATCCTCCTCCCGCCGCTTCGCGAGCGCGGCGACGACGTGCTGCTCCTGACGCGGCACTTCCTCTCGTTCTACAACGAGAAGTTCCGGAAGTCCTTCGTCTCCATCAGCCCCGAGGTCGAGGGGATCTTCCGCGCCTATCGCTGGCCGGGGAACGTCCGCGAGCTGAAGAACCTTCTCGAGCGGATCGTGCTCCTGGAGAACGACGAGACGCTGCGCGAGGACCATCTTCCGGCGGAGATGATGGCGCAGGTGGAATCGCTCCCGCGCGTGCTGCGCGAGGCGCTCGCCGCGCGCGGCGAAGGGGAGGGCGATATGCCGACGCTCGCCGAGGTGGAGCAGGAGCACATCCTCAAGGTGCTCGAGTCGACGCAGGGCAACCGCTCGCACGCCGCTCGCATCCTCGGCATTTCCCGCCAGAGCTTGATCGAAAGATTGAAGCGGATCGCCGCGACGCGCGGTTCGTTGTCCTCGCTCTGATTTTTTTTCCCACGGAATAAGAAAAGCCCCTTCCCCCACCTCACCCTCTTCGCGATCGCTTTGCGATCGCGAAGGATATCTGTTGTCTTTCTTGGGATGTCGTCTTTCGCGACAGCACGCGCGTTTTCCCTCGTAGAACGTCTCGCGCGCGCTTCGCGCGCGCGTTCAGCTGTCCATTTCCCCGACAGTGGCGCGATCGCGTGCCGCGCCGCGCGTTCCTCGCGTCGCGCATGAAGGTGATCGTCTAACCGTCGCGCGCCATGCGCGATGCATGTGCGCGTCCGCGTCGAAGCGGCGGCGAGCGCGCATTGGCCTGGTTCCTGCAATCAACTAATAGCGATGAAACGATCGCAGAGAGGGGGAGGTGTGGATTGCACAAGTCCGTCCTCATCGTGGACGACGAACAACTCTTGGCGCGCACTCTCTCCACTGTGCTTCGTGAGGCTGGGTACACGACGGTCGTAGCGGGTTCGGCCGAAGAGGCCGAGCGTCACGTCTTCGGCACGACGCCGATGGATCTGATCGTGATGGACGTGCGTCTTCCCCGCGAGAGCGGCCTCTCGATGGTGAAGCGGCTCCGCGAGCAGTCGCTGGGATCGAAGGTCATTCTGATGACCGCGTACGAGACGCCGGAAGTGAAGTCGGAGGCACGGCGGCTCAAGGTGGACCGATATCTCAAGAAGCCGTTCGACCTGACCGCACTGGTGGATGAAGTACGAAGCCTGATCGGACCCGGCGGGAATTCGACGCCGGGGTGAGCCGGGAACCCGAATCCAACCTGGGAGGAGGTGAATCCTGATGCCGGCCAAGAAGAAGAGCGCGAAGAAGAAGACCGCCAAGAAGAAGTAAGTTAGCGGATTGGGCACGTCCTGAGGGGCCGCTCGGCAATGCCGGGCGGCCCTCGTGCATTACAATGGGCTCGTGCCGCGCCGCGCGTTCGTTGCTCCCGACACCCGCCTCCGGCTCTTCGGAGCCCGGCAGAACAACCTCAAGGGAATCGACGTCTCCTTCCCGCACGCCGCCCTTTCCGTGATCACCGGGGTGAGCGGCTCGGGGAAGTCGTCCCTGGCCTTCGACACGATCTACGCCGAGGGGCAACGGCGCTACGTCGAATGCGTCTCCACGTACGCGAAGCAGTTCCTCGACCGGCTCCCGCGGCCCGAGATCGACCGGATCGAGGGGCTTTCGCCGGCGGTCGCGATCCGCCAGGGGGCGGCCGCGCAGACCGGCCGCTCCACCGTGGGCACCGTCACCGAGATCGCCGACTACCTCCGGCTCCTCCTCGCGCGCGTGGGCGAGACGCGCTGCGGGCAGTGCGGCACGGTGGTCCCGCGCTACAGCGTGGACTCGGTGCTGGAGGCGGCGCTCCGGTTCGAGGGCGAGGACCTGGTCGTCGCCGCGGGGCTTCCGGCCCGGCCGGGGGAGCGGCCGCCCCAGGTGTGGGCGCGCGCGCTCGCCGCCGGCTTCGTGCGCGCGCAGCCGCGCGGCGCGCAGGGCTGGCTCCGGCTGGACGAGCCGATTCCGGCCGGCTCGAAGGGGCCGATCCGGGTCATGATCGATCGCGTACGCGCCGGCGCCGAGAACCGGATGCGCCTTCGCGAGGCGATCGAGCTGGCGTGGCGCGAGGGGGAGGGGCGGCTGGACATCGAGCGGCCCTCCGGCGAAGTCCTCACCTTTGCCGACGGGCGGACCTGCGTCACCTGCGGCCGCACCTTCCCCGATCCGCGCCCCCAGCTCTTCTCCTTCAACAGTCCCTACGGCGCCTGTCCCGAGTGTCGCGGCTTCGGGAACGTCCTCACGTTCACGCTGGATCGGGTGGTGCCGCATCCCGAGAAGACGGTGCGCGAGGGCGCGCTCGACCCCTGGAAGAACTCCTGGCGCGCCTATTTCATGCCCAAGCTGGAGGCCCTCTCCAAGGAGCGCGGCATTTCGCTGGACGTCCCGTTCGCGAGCCTCCCGGAAGAGCAGCAGCGCATCCTCCTCCACGGCGCGCCCGGGTTCCGGGGCGTCTTTCCCTTCCTCGAACGGCTCCAGCTCAAGTCGTACAAGTCGAGCGCGCGGTTCCTGGTGAAGCATTATCAGGAGGCCATGCCCTGCGAGGTCTGCGGCGGGACGCGGCTCAAGCCGGAGGCGATGGAGGTGAACGTCGGCGGGAAGAACGTTGCCGAGCTCCTCGGCGCCACCGTCGGGGAGCTGCGCGCCTTCTTCGCCGGGCTCCGCCTCGATCCCGTGCGCGAGGCCGTGGCCGCCTCGATCCGGACCGAGGTCGAGGGCCGGCTGGAGTATCTCGGCGAGGTCGGTCTCGACTACCTGACGCTGGATCGAGCGTCCAAGACCCTTTCGGGCGGCGAGTCGCAGCGGATCGAGCTGGCGAACGCGCTCGGAGGATCCCTCTCGCACGCCCTCTACGTCCTGGACGAGCCGACGGTCGGTCTCCACCCGCGCGATACGGAGCGGCTGATTCGCGTCATCCGGCGGCTGCGGGAGCGGAGCAACACGGTGATCGTCGTGGAGCACGACCCCGACGTGATCGCCGCCGCCGACTGGATCGTGGAGCTGGGACCCGGCGCGGGGCAACGCGGCGGCGCGCTGCTCTACGCCGGGCCGGTCGAGGCATGGCCGTCGCGGGTCGAGGCGACCGAGCCGCCCGAGATGGCGGCCGAGGGTCGCGCGTCCTACGGGCTGCCCGGGACGGGGGCGCGGGCGGGCGCGGCGCGGAAAAAGGAACCCTGGATCGAAGTGCGGGGCGCCCGCGAGCACAACCTTCGCGACGTGAACGCGCGGTTTCCGGTCGGGGCGCTCGTCGGCGTGTGCGGCGTCTCCGGGTCGGGGAAGTCCACGTTGATCGAGGACGTTCTCTGGAGGGCCGCGGCCCGGGCGCTGGACCAGGACGCGCCCGCTCCGGGCGCCCACGACGCGGTGCTCGGGCTCGATCCCTTCCGGCGCGCGGCGATGGTGGACCAGTCGCCCGTGGCGCGAAGCGCCCGTTCCAACCCCGCGACCTACGTGAAGGCGTTCGACCGGATCCGGGAGCGCTACGCGCGATCGCCGCTCGCGCGCCAGCGGAAGTACACGCCCGGGACCTTCTCCTTCAACGTCGCGGGCGGGCGCTGCGAAGCCTGCGAGGGGGCGGGCGTGACGCGCGTCGAGATGTACTTCCTCGCGGATCTCTGGATCCCCTGCGAGGCGTGCGAGGCGCGGCGCTTCCGGCCCGAGGTGCTCGAGGTGACCGTGCACGGGCTCTCGATCGACGCGCTCCTGGACAAGACGGTGGAGGAGGCGATCCAGCTCTTCCGCGACGATCCCGACGTGGCGGCGCCCCTCTGGGTGCTGGAGCGGGTCGGACTGGGCTACCTGCGGCTGGGGCAGCCCTTCTCCACCCTGAGCGGGGGCGAAACGCAGCGCGTGAAACTGGCGCGGGAGCTGTCGGACCGCTCGGCGGGCGAGACGCTGTATCTCTTCGACGAGCCGACCGTGGGACTCCACCGCAAGGACGTGCAGACGCTGCTTCGCGTGCTGCGTGAGCTGGTGCGGCGCGGCAGTACCGTGATCGCCGTGGAGCACAACCTGGACTTCCTGGCCGCCTGCGACTGGCTGGTCGAGCTGGGGCCGGGCGCGGGCGAGGAGGGCGGGAGGATCACGGCCGAGGGGCCGCCCGCCGCGATCGCGCGCGACGAGCGCTCGGCCACGGGGGCCTATCTCCGGAAGAGCGCGATCTGCGCGTAGTCGAAGGGGTGGTGCGCGGGGGCGCTGAACCTGCCGCGCACGACCAGCCCCCAGTGCCGGCCGAGCAGCGTCTCGAGTCCCGCGATGGCGTGCGTCTTCAGATACCCGCGCGAGTGGAACGCCGTCTCCCCGAAACCCTGGATCTTCGCCACCTGGACGACCAGGTGCGCGCCCGGACCGGCTTCCAGGATCGGTCGGATCGCCCATTTGCGGCGGATCGTTCGGAGCGGGCGCAGGAAGTAGGCGACGCTGAGCGTCCCCTCGGTCAGGAAGGGGGCGGAGGCTCCCGTCAGCTCGACATGAACCCAATGCTCGAGAGGGCCGCTGTTCTGGACGTAGCGCTCGTAGCCGAACGTTCCGAGGGCGTCGAACGGGCCGTCCGCGATCGCGGCGCCCAGCTCAAACCGGTCGTTGTCGTTGCCGACCGCCGCGCGCGCGGCGCTGGCGGCGGTGACCGGTACGGGAGCGCTGGTGTCGGCGGGCGCGGCCGAAGTCTGAGCGGGGGCTTGGCCGGCCCACGCGAAACAGGCCAGCGCCGAGGCGGCGGCGAGGAGCCGCCTCATTCGACGTCCACGTCGCTGGTCGAGATGAAGCTGCCCGCCTGGAAGTAGAGCCGGTACGTGCCCGCCGGGACGCGGCGGCCCTCCGCATCGGTGAAGTCCCACGTAATGACCGGCAGGCGGAACGTCCCCGACAGCGTGGCGGGCTCGTCGGCGTCGAAGATCACCTTGATCCGCGAGGCGTGCTCGTCGAAGACTGCGATCCGCACGTGCTCCGCGCTCGGAATGAAGAAGTTGATGATGTACGAGGGCGCCGAGGCGCCGGGGAGGAGTCCTACCTGCGCGCAGATCGCGACCTCGTTCGAGGTCGTGCCGAACTTCGAGCATTCGTCCCACGAGGTGCGCTGGGAGCCGGGAAAGAATTTCTGGGTGGAATGGATGCCGTCCGCGCTGCAACCGACGAGCGCGATCGCGGCAACGGCGAGCCACTGGCGCAGTGGGGTGCTCCTATTCCGGCCGCGGGGTACGACGTCTGGGGAACGGGTGACTGGGAACGCGACGTCAGAATCGCAGAGGAGGGGAGTGGAACGCAAAAAAAATTTGAGGAAGTTCCCCGCGCATCCACGTGACTCGCAAGTTAAAACCCCGCAAGAAACGACCGGCCTGATGGACTAGGTTTTAGCCGCGGATTGGGCACGAGGCGGCAGGGAACTCCGCTCGCAAGAAACTTATCTCACATCGGATTTTCGTGTCAACCATTTTCGACTCGCGCGTACATTGTGGCTGGCCGGGCGGGGAACCTGGGTGTCAATGAGGGGCGACTAGGGTCGCGATTCGAGTGCAGCGGGCTTGCTGGAGACGTATCGTTTCGACGAATATCGCGGCGGAGGTCTGGGCCTCCGCGGACGGCCGATCACGAGGTCCGATCGAGGCCCGCCCCGATCCCCTGTTGCCGAAGCCGCGGGGGGAATGGTATCTTCTCCCGTTTGTGGCACTTGGCCTCGCCGACCGCGGCGTTGGGCCGCGCCGCCGTACCCGTTCTCTGCGAGCGCCATGTTCGAAGATCTGACCGAACGCCTGGGCGGCGTTTTCCGGAAGATGTTGGGCCGGGGCCGCTTGAGTGATCAGGACGTCAAGGATTCGCTCCGCGAGATCCGGCGCGTCCTGCTCGAGGCGGACGTCAACCTCAACGTCGCGCGCGACTTCCTGAAATCGGTCGAAGCGCGCGCGGTGGGCTCCGACCTGCTCCAGAGCGTGCAGCCGGGGCAGCAGGTCGTGAAGATCGTCCACGAAGAGCTGGTGAAGCTCCTCGGCGGCGCGGGCCCGCAGACAGGGCTCCAGTTCCCGGCCAATCGCGCGGCCGTGCTGCTCCTCGCCGGACTCCAGGGCTCCGGGAAGACGACCACCGCGGCAAAGCTCGCGCGCTTCTGGATGAAGCGCGAGAAGCGCGTGCTGCTCGCGGCGCTCGATCTCCAGCGTCCGGCGGCGGTCGATCAGCTCGAGGTGCTCGGGAAGCAGGTCGGCGCGCCGGTGCACCTGGACCGCGCGGCGAAGGATCCGGTGGCCCTGGCGCAGGAAGCGCGTCGTCGCGCCGACAAGGAGGGCTTCGACCTCCTGATCGCCGACACGGCCGGCCGGCTCCACGTCGACGAGGAGCTGATGACCGAGGTCGAGCGCGTCCACAAGAAGCTCGAGCCTCAGGAGAGCTACCTCGTTCTCGACGGCATGACCGGCCAGGACGCGGTCTCGATCGCGGAATCGTTCACGGCGCGGCTTCCGGTCACGGGGTTCGTCCTCACCAAGATGGACGGGGATGCGCGCGGCGGGGCGGCGCTCTCGCTCCGGGCCGTGACGGGGAAACCGATCCGGTACCTGGGGACCGGCGAGAAGCTCGACGGCATCGAGCCGATGCACGCCGACCGGCTCGCGTCGCGAATCCTGGGCATGGGCGACGTGGTCACCCTGGTCGAGCGCGTGCAGGAGCGCATCGACCTCAAGAAGGCCGAGGACTTAGAGAAGAAGCTCCGGAAGCAGAAGTTCACCCTGGAGGATTTCCTCGGGCAGCTCCAGGAGATGAAGAAGCTGGGTCCGCTCGAGGAGATCATGAAGATGATTCCGGGCATGCGGCTTCCCGCCGGCGCTCAGGTCGACGAGCGGGAGCTGAAGCGCACGGAGGCGATCATCCAGTCGATGACGCGGGGCGAACGCGAAGAGCCGCGGGTCATCGACGGCAGCAGGCGCCGGAGGATCGCCAAGGGGAGCGGCACGACCGTGCAGGACGTGAACCGGCTCCTCAAGCAGTTCGAAGAGATGCAGACGATGCTCAAGCGCATGGGCAAGATGCCGAAGGGGCGGCTCCCGATGGGGATGCCGCGCCGCTGAGGCCGCTCGGCCCGGGCCGAACACCGACGGAGGGTAGAAGAGAATGGTCGTCATCCGCATGAAACGCGCGGGCGCGAAGAAGCGCCCGTTCTATCGGGTCGTGGTCGCCGACTCGAGGAGCCGGCGCGACGGGCGCTACATCGAGCAGCTCGGCTACTACGATCCGCTCACCGACCCCGCGACGTTCAAGGTCGACGCGGAGAAGTTCGCATCCTGGATCCGCAAGGGCGCGACTCCGTCGGAGTCGGTCGGCGTGATGATGGCCAAGCACGCTCCCGACGCGCTCCGTCCGGCGCGGCTCGTGCCGCAGAACGCGGCCGCGATGCCGGCCGCGGCCGAAGCCGAGACCGCGAAGCCGAAGAAGGCCGCGAAGAAGAAGGGCGCCGCGAAGAAGAAGGCGCCGAAGAAGGCCGCCACGAAGGGCGTCGCCAAGAAGGCGAAGGCCCGGGCGAAGAAGAAGAGCGGTGTGGCGCCGAAGCGCGCGGTCAAGAAGGCCAAGAAGAAGAAGAGCTGAGCGACCGGCGGCGCCACGGCGCCGCCAGGGAGGCGACATGAAGGCCAAGGCGCTCATCGAATATCTCGCGAGTCAGCTCGTGGATCACCCCGAAGGCGTTCACGTCGACGAGCACGACACCGGGGAGACCACGGTGCTCACACTCCGCGTCTCGCCGGGCGATCTGGGCAAGGTGATCGGACGCGAGGGCCGAACGGCGCACGCGCTGCGCGCGCTGTTGACCGCGTCGGCCACCGCCCAGGGACATAGGGCGATTCTGGAGATTGCGGATTAATGTCCCGGTGTACCGGCCGCCCGCAGGCGGCCGGAACTTCTAGCGGCCCATGAACGCAGGGGCTGACGAAAGCGGCGAAACACCGCGCGTCTTGGTCGGCATCATCGCCCGCGCGCACGGACTCCGCGGCGAAGTGGTCGTGAAGGTGATGAGCGACGCGCCCGAGCGCTTCGCCCCGGGCAGCGAGATGATCGCCGCGGGTCCGGAGAGCGTGCAGGCGCGGCCGTTGCGGG
>Ga0182009_10000003_pt1 | contig 52986 bp, 53 predicted proteins | sample Sormic07211187_1_FD_161052 | JGI IMG/M metagenome (GOLD analysis project Ga0182009, IMG submission 161052) | Bulk soil microbial communities from the field in Mead, Nebraska, USA - 072115-187_1 MetaG | ecosystem: Environmental > Terrestrial > Soil > Agricultural land > Bulk soil | place: USA... | reverse complement strand
ATGTGCTCTTGAAACTTATCATCTACGCCTTCGAAGTCATCTGCGGTCGGCTCACAGACAGCAATCTTGTGTTCTTCTGCTGACTTTACAATATGTTCTTTAACGTCTATAGATAGCTCGCCTATCTTTTGTGCATCTTCTCTGAAAAGCTGTTTAGGATTAAATGTCTTTAGCACTTTGATAGCATTATAATAACGGCTTGCATTAGTTCTGTATAAATGTTCTATATGTTTACTAGGGTTGCCTAGTGATTGTATAGAAGAATGATCTATACTTGTTACGTATTTGTCACCGAAAACTTCTAGCGCATCATAGACATAGATAAATCTGCTTTCAGGAACGCCTATAGTTTTGAGTGATGCTATGATCTCTGCTGCAATATTGGGAATAAACCACGCTTGATCGTGTAACATAAATAATTCCTCCAAATCTTTAGCCCAATTCTGAATACACTTAATTATCGTGATATCGTTCTGTTCGTTCTGTACACAGCAATCGTAAATCGTTTTCTTGTATAATTCACAATTGCTCTTTAGTTGATGGTCACGAATCCGTTTATTGTCTTCACTACTAGAGGAAGATACTAGCCTTTCTGCACACACGGAATAATAATGAGTTGGTCTTGAAATATAAAGTTTAGTTAGTGAAATTATAATTTCGTGATCGCTGTAGCAGGGCAGATGGATATCTGAATGGATGCGAGATTACGAACAACCCCACTACAGCCATTGATCACGGTTTAACTGTTTCGAGAGTACTTGATCAGCTATTATAGTGAATGTTTATCTTTTAAGTGTTTCTGAGTGAACAAAGTCTGGATCTTCTCTACTATTAGCTATGTATTCCTCAACAAATCTTAATGTTATCTTACCCTGATTTGTTGGATCTAATAGCAGAGTTTGAATATAATGCTTGTACTCATCATATAATTTCCTGGGTATGCATATCACTACTTCCTTATTTACGGGATCTACGAAATTACCAGTTAGTACTTTACCATCTGGAGATACTGAAAATGCATTGAAATTGACATTTCTATTATTGACTTCCTTCTCATGTTGAAGTATGGTTCTGGTAATTATTGCTTGTGCGCCTTCACCCGTGTTTGTATCAAACCATACCATATTTTGTAATTGGCGTTTTGAGCGTTTATCAAATATTTGTATGAATGGCCAAAGAGGATTATCAGCGCTTAGTATTACCATTTCTCTTCTAAATTAGGCTAAATAGTCCTTCATAAAGCATTGCTTGCACTTGTACACTCGAAATAGTGTATCATGATAGCATTCGCCTTTCTCACAGTCATTAATTATTCCGCATGCTTGACATTGATGATAGCAACCCACGAATTCTAATACTACTGTTGATTTATTGCCATGCATGCTTATCTGAACTGTCCCTGGTCTACGAACTCAGCACGAGTAATAGACCAAAAGTCATCTGCTAGACCTTTGAGTAAGTATTGATAGGGTAACCAACCATAGCCTAATTCACCAAAATCATAACCCCATGAGTTTTGTATCATAAAAGCACCTTGTGTGAATGTATTGCCGCTTGGGTCATTATCGTTCTTTATCACTTTGTTATCATCATAGCCACATAGCATTAATGCGTGACCACCTACAATATCTTCATTAGGTGTTGGGTATGGAAAGCAACCACCATTTACAAATGCTTGTTTATAGCTTTGGTAAACATTAAAACCAAACTCAATAGGGTACTCTGCAATTATGAAAGTCTTTATGTACGCTAGTTTGTCTTCAGGCGTATCAGCTTTATCTAATCTAAAGTATTTTGTGGCTTGAAATGATTGGCTGTAGATGTAAGAAGATGTATCTGGTTCGTCATCAAATCTACTAATATCATAGGGAAACCAATCTTCAGGGCAAACCCCAAATAATGCCAGGGCTTGCAATGTTGTTCTAATGTATGCACCTGAATCACCAACACCTTCTTCACCCATTAGCTTTCTAGTGAGTTTGTATAAGAAGCGTCTTGATAATTTTGTATACTTCTTCTTGTGACGTTTGTTAAGGAATTCATACATACTACAACCTGCATTGGCTGTACATGAGCCTAAATCTCCCTGGTCATTTACTTCTGTGCAAAATTGTCTGTTATCCTTCATTGGAGGCATTGCTTGTCCCATACCTGGAGCTTTTGCAATTATTGAACCACAATTGCAACCGCTTGATTTTGCTATCTGTTGTATTTCCTGAGAAACTGGAGTATAATCTCTGTGATCGTTTCGTTCCTTACGCCAACCAAAGCCTTTAACTCGATAATTGGCCATTTACCTGAATATCACCACCATACTAGGAAAAGGAGCAGTATTAATTTGTGACGCTCCACCACCAAATCTTAATCTTCCTCTAATAAATCGAATTTCTACATTTGGCTTTCTATAAATATAATCATGGAACCATTTGGTATCTGTTCTTGCTGGTAATAGCATAACAACTGTAATACCGTATTTGTCTGAATCATGATGTGCCTTTCTAACCCAATTTACTATGTGTCTGCTACCATATGGAGGATTAACAAACGTGTTAACATTCCATTCCATTTCTAACCCGTCTTCACCTCCATTCTTGGTACAGAAATACTTTGTTCCTAAAGGATTATCAGTAGTAGTACAAGGATCTAACTCGAAATGAAATTCTTCATTTAGCTGATCGAAAAGCCATTTAGGTGTAATGTATTCTCCAGTTTTGTAGGAGAATAGCGCTTTATTGCGTTCGAAGAACGGAATTTCTTGCCTTGTTACCATATCTACTTCAGTAAAACGTCTGTCTCTGTACTCATCTTTACGCCGCCTAGACCCTCTATTACTCTAATAATGTCTTGCTGGTAAGCAACTCTAACTTTCTTAGTCTGTCTAATAACCTTACACCTATCACAATAGTATTGTTCTTTACCAAGTGGTAGATAAAAGTCTAGATGTAGGTCATTGCAACCTACTAGCTCGATATAGAATGGTTTCATATTATAGTATCATCTCATCTCGTCTTCGAAGTCCTACGTATACCAAACATGATCTTTCTTACAGCTTTAGATCTATCCAAGTCGTCATCCATACATTGACGGCAGAATGCTCTAAAACCTGGAGCGGGTTTTATCTCCATAATACCCGTTTCCTCATTTAATCTACCTCCCATCTTTATACAGCGTAGACAGTTACCATCTCTAGGAACGCCTAGGTATAATCCGTCGTCATCAAATGCTTCATACAGAATGTCGAGAACTACAGGATCAGCAGTCATTTCCGTTTATGTCCTTGTTTAAGATCCTCTTCCCACTTCCTATGCTTTGCTAATTGTGCCTCATCGCTCAAGTCCTTTAGTCGGTTGATACCTAATTGCTTTAGTTGTTCGACTACTTCTGTATCATCGAACTCGCTAAAGTTGTCTAAGTTTGTTTGTGATGTAGTGTGCATAATGCTCCAACTCTCCAAACGAATTTGTGTCTCGGTATGTTAAACTTTCTCATCAAATAATATTTACGATTGTATGTATTTCTCTTCGCTGGCGCTACTCGTGGTATCTCTCTAAGTACTTCGTCTCTACCTGATCCGTCTGTATATGAACGCCTTCGCTGACATTGTACCTTTTGATATATCTTGTAACATTGTTTACAGAATAGCTCATGATGGTAATTATTCTGTATGATTCTATGGAAATATGGACATACATAGTAGACTACCCACTTTTGCTGTCTACCAGGGTGCTTCGTATCAAACGCTGATTCAATAAGCGCCATATATGTTGTAAAACCCCCAGCAAGGATCGTTATTAGGTGGTCCGAAATCCCAAATCTGCTGTCCTAATGGTACTAAGCGACCTTTCAGCTTATGGAATTGTGGTAGCACACTAGGTATCTCGGTTTCTTGTAGATTTCTAAACCATCTATCTATCTTTTCGCGTTGCTGACAATTAGCGCATATGTATTTGTCTTCTGCTATGTATCTAAGCGGTATAACTACCTCAGAAATTGGATCTTTGTAATAGCAATGTCGTTTCTCTTTATACATGCAGCGCTTAGGTTTGTATGGTTTCTCGTATTGTGAATCCTGTATGTTTATGTCGTTTGTATACCTACGTTTATTCCTAGTATTGCCTGTAGTGTAAATCCACATATCAGATCCTCAAGTAAATTTCTCCAATTTACAGTACTGTTCTAGATGTCTGATTTTATACAATAACAAATAACCCTTTTCGGTCAAGCTAAAGTAATTTCTGTACCCACGTCGCTTAGTCCTGCGACGCTTATCAATAGATTCGAATATTATGCCACACTCCAGCAAATAGTTCAGGTATTTGTAAATATATGGCCATGATACAAGAATAACTAGAAGCTGTCCCGCTCTAACCGTCTTTCTATCTTGTATCAGCTCGATAATATTTCGAATGACTAGCAATCGATGCTGGTATGGTTCTCGCATAACTCGTTTCTTATCCATTTGTTTATCAAACTCTGTCTTACTATTACTCAACATTTATGATCACTACTATCATCTGTTAATCCTAATCGCCTTGCTAATTCGTCATTCGTATAGTAGTGGTTGATTTCCTCAACCAATAACACCACATACCTAATTCCTTTTGATTTGCAGAATTCGCCTATTACCTGATCTCTTACCTTTGTCTTTTGCATGAGATATTGATTCTTGAAGTGTATTGTACCGTCACATTGTACATACACTTTATCATGTCGTCTAGCACTACCCAGGTAAACATCTACAGGGAATTCCGTAAGTCTACCAAAGTACATTAACGGCATAGTCTTCTTCTCAAACTTGAAGAAGTATCCATAGCGTTCCGCTGCTACTGCTACCGCTATCTTTGCGTGGATATGCGATTCAGGCTCGCGTCTTGGTATTTCGCTCCTAGTTTTATAACTTAGATGTACTGAAGTCATTTAATCAATCCTCCAATTTGGAATATGCTTTTGAGACTGATAAAATCAAATCCCTAGCCCACTCGCTTACTAATGCAGCTTCAGCGTCTTGCTTGCTCATACCTTTAACCCGCATCAGATATTTGGTCTTACCTGGTTCTAGCCATAATTTACGTTCGCCATAACTAAATGCTAATCCTACTCTCATTGCTTCCTTCTGGTTCTGCTGCTTGTGTGCTTTTGAAACTACCATACCCTTATCGGTTCCTCACTTAGTTTATTATGGCTTTCAACACACGGGCAATATTTGCGTGGCATTCCTTCCATGTCAGCTTTTGGATTTGCGACATGGTAGCAGCCAGCGCGATAATGTTCGTCCCATAAATGATCGCATGCTGAACACCATAGACGTTTACTATGTTTCTTAACAACTGGTCGCGGACTCATGGCTTTGGTTTCGGGAATATTAACAGCGAGTCGTTTATGAGTTTGTCTTGATCTCGGTTTGCGATTTCCTCTAGTATCTTGTGTTTGCATACCTCATCATCACATGCTAAGATTGCTGTATCGTCTTTCTCTCTAGGTATGGTTAGAACAACAACAACTGATGATGATGATTCAGCAGCTTTAGCATACTTCAACATTATTATCGTGGCTATAATTATGACTGCATATGTACCACAGACAAAAATGAGATCGGGCTTACTCATTGGCAGTTTTATCTTCACCTATCCTATCCAATGGTTTCTCGACCATTGCCGATTCGTAATTATTTGACATACCCATGTTATCATCATAGATCTGCTTAGCTGTGCCGAGAGTGGGGTTTGGGTGTAATGATGCTAGTAGCGCATCTTTGATATCTTGTATTAAAGTGATTTGATGTTCTAGTAGTTGTTCGATGTGCTGTAGTGATACGGTTTGCGATTGTACTAGCTCCATTACTACGAGATTATCTGAAGATGATGTTGAAGTGTTATTGTCATGAACATCTCTGTAGTCTATTGCTTTAGTCTCTTTAGCTAGTTGATTACCGCTATAGGCATTACCGAAATTGGTAGTTTGTTGTTGCTGCTGTTGCTTCTGCTGATTATATTGAGATTTAGGACATTGATGAGGTTCGCCTGAATGCGCTTCAAGTGGTATCATCTTACCGCTCTGACTCTTACGGTAAGGGTCAAACTTGATTTGTACGCCGCAGCCGTTGCGACAATAACTTAGTGTACCAGGCATCTTACTATATCATTGCCTCCTTTTGTTCACTTGCTGGATTTGTAGGTTTCTTTACCGTTAATGGTTTCCAATTGAACACATTAACACCATCGTGTAGCAGCAATATGCCGTTAGGTGACTTCTTCGCAAGTTCGAATATTTCGTCATATGTATCAGGGTGAATTATAAACTGGTTTGTAGTCTTCTTACCATCTCGAATTGCTTCATACATTTGTTTGTATTTGTCGTGTTCGTTACGATAATAATCTCTCTCATCTGTTACTATCTTGAGCTTTGCTGTTAACGTCTTTACGACTGGGTCATCGTAGATATTGACTTCCATTACGTCATCAATACCTTGAACTTCTTTCAAATGACGTGCTTCTTCATCTAGAACTTTCTTCTCGTCATCTAGTCTACTAGTAGACAAATCATTATCTTCAGACTCGCGCTTATACTCTGGTCCTAAGACCCGATAGATAAACGCCTTTGATGCAAAACGTAAATGTTCTACTAGTTCAGCCGCTATAGTTCGTTTTGGTAAACCTAATGTCTCTAATTTCTCTGCTGCTTTCTTTATCAACTCTGTCTTGGTTTCATGTGCTGTTCGATAATATTCATCATTGATATCTTCTAAGATACGCGTAACGTCGTTCTGCTGGTTAATCTGCATTCTCTAACCAATCCTCCTCTTCATCATACTGTCTCTCACTCTCAACCATCTCTCTTATCGCTTCTTCCTTCAACTCTTCTTCAACCGTAAATTCTTTATCGTCCATTTCACTACTACAGAGAATCAGGTCATAATAAATTTAATTGTCAATCTCTTTTAACTATTAACGTAAGTTCTATAACAAAAGATAGGTTTATAAGCTACCATTAGTATAGTATAGGGTAGTATGAGTACTAATGGTTTAACTGAAGCGAGAGAACAAGAATTGAGAAAGCAAAGAGGTCACAGAATGTTCAAGAAGGGATTTGTTACCCAGTTACAAAATCAAGATTTCTTGTGGGTGCAAAGCGAGAAAATACCAGAGCAAGGCTATGTCGTGGACATAGTAAACTGTCGGTGTGAATGTCCCGATTATCAGAGAAGAGGTAAGCCATGTAAACATTATTACGCAGCACTCGATGAGAAGACAGAAATAATTAGGAAGGCGTTGCAAATCGCTGTCAATGGAGTAAAGATCTAGAGATATGTGCTGTGTCTTTATGACATCATTATTTTGTATCATGTGCAACAAGAGACTGTATGAAGAGGATGCTTCTAAATGTGAAAGGGCACAGAGATATAGGCAGAAAGTTAACTATATGTGCTACTCATGTATGCCTGAGAATTGGCGAAGAATAAGAAGCGGGAGGTTGTATATTGACAAAAACATCAGCAACTAAGGAAGAGGAATGTTACTGGCTTTGTCATAGCAAGGCCACAATCAAACTTTATGATCCAATGTTGGAAGGTACTGGTAAACCGTTTATTTACCTATGCAATAAATGTCATTATTATAGAGATCCGTTGAAGCGAATAAAATATGAGAAGATTTAACCTTAAGTTGTGGCTTGAGGTTGTGGCTGTTGGCTTCCTGCTTGTTGCTCTTGCTGTGATTGCTGCGATTGTTGCTCTAACGTTAATAGAGCATGTGGCTTCGATATTGTAACATCTTCCAATTGGTCAGCTTTTAATTGGCGTGCATTCAGAATATTATCGAATACTTCCTTTGTAACTACAAAGCTATCGCCTGGTCTTGTTTCATACCAAATTGTACCGTCGGGTAACGTTAAGACGCTACTAAAGACTAGGTGACCTTCTTTAGTCTTGTACTGCTTAGCAGTTATAGTATTATTATTATCAGTAGCAGTTGTTTTATTAGTGGGTTGGTTAGTAGTTGGTGGTGTTACGGATGACATTTTCTTTGACTAACTACCTTGTTTATTGATAATAAAACTAAGCCGTTAGTTTCGTTGGAATTATGGGACGTACTGACAGACTATGCAATTCCCATATGTTATCGTCCAAACGTAAGGCTACGTAAGGACCACCCCATGATATCAGTTGTCCTTTAGTGGCATTACAGTTTTGAATGTGTTCGCTGTTTGAAGGTTGTGGCCAGTTGGTTCCGTCGTCAATCCATTCACAAAACAATCTCCAATTCTGTTTTGTATAATCAGGCTTTGGTAAATCTTTGCTTTCTGTATCTACATATAACTCCATATGCACTTTAGTTGGATTACCTGAAGCATCTTCATCGACATACATAACCAATTTCTGACCTATCATTTTGCCAACCATTGTACCGCCTAAAGCTGATTTCAAATCGAAAAGCGCAGGTTTTGGATTCCAAGCATAGCCTGCAGGAGATTTGTAGTGATGGTATTCCTTAGCTGCGCGAGGTGTCATATCCATTTTGATTTGTGCTTTATTACAACATGAGACACATTGCAAAGGCCATTGGTCATCAGAAGGATGTGCGCCTCCCATCCAATAAAATGTCATCTCGTCCGACGCCGAGCTTTTAGTAATTTTGTAGTAGGCAGAAAGTTCGCAGTTCCTAAAGTCCTCAGGACCAACCATGTATTTAGCTTCCTTCATCTTCTGCCAGTCTTTACCTAATATCAATTGAGTATTCACATCAGTAGCTTTCGGATTTGTTGTCCTGATGTATATACGAGCACTTGCTGGCGAAGTTCCTGGATCGGGTGTTATCTGTACTACGCCATTTGTGATCTTCCTAGCACCCTTACCTGATACTCTTTCATGATTGGGTCCGTCTCTACCTAAGAAGAATTGCTGTGCTTGCATCAATTGTCTTGGGTCGTCTTGATATAACATCTGAATACCTTCCAAGTCTTTTGAACCTCCCGCTGGAGGTGGGGGAGTTACGGGTTTATCGACACATTTACCTTGCGCTGCGTCCCATATCTGACCTTCAGGACATGTTTGCGTAGGTGGTGGTGGTGGTGTTACTACAACTTGTGATTTAGCCCAGTCAATATACTGCTGTGCAATTGCTTGAGTTGTAAATTCTACTGCTATGTTAAGTCCTTTATCATCCACAACTTTGAATAATTGTGGATTATCTTTCATATGAACAATCCTCCATGTTGAAGGATCTTTGTTACCCTTCAACTGTTCCACGCCTTCAGTTGGTTTTGTAACTGGTCCTGGAGGTGGTGGTGGGGGAGGATTTGTTGTATCGGTACTAACGATGGTCTTAATATTTAGAACCTTACCGTCTAACGTTATTGTATTATTAGTCTCTACAGAAGTACTCAATGTTATTAACGGTAAAATTATAATTAAACTGGAATAAATTGCTTTTGTAAGAAATAAAGAAGAGGGGGGGAAAAGTTAGTTTGGTCCTGTAAAGCTATCCTTATTGTTCTGACACGCGTTGCTGTTCTTATCCTGTTTACATTGACCAAAGTTCTTCTCGTGTGGTACTCCTAGCGCTTGTGCTTCGTGTGCTATGATGACAGTACCAAATAGCATTGCAACCACTATTAGAGCTATGGTGAATGCTTGCAATCCTTGGAGTTCTATTTGTTCGAACATGTCCTATCTATTATCCTACTCTAGATTTCCTTGTATATTAATAGTTATTATCCCGCTCTCGCTGTGGCTGTAGCTGTGGCACTTCCGCTATTATTGTGAATCACACCGTTATTACCAGACAGGATTGTTAGGCTGTTACATTGGTTTAACAAGTCTTCTACGATGTGAGGTGTATTGTTAATTTGTTCTGCGGTGACAATGCATGCACCTGTTGTAGGGTTCTGTATTATGACTATATTTTGTTCGTGGTTATTGTTGTCGTGAACTACTACAGTCTTTTGTATGACTTTAACATTATCATTGTGGTCGTGGTGATGTCTTCTATCGTCTAACGGAAATGGTATCTTACACAATGTGTGAATACCAACACAATCTCCAGGACCAGGATGACTTATTATGCCTGGGAATGGAACCATTGTTGAATGCGTAGGTTTACCATCTTTGCCAATTGGAAATGTTGGCTGTACTCCGTCTTTTGAAGTAAAGCCGTCGTCTACTGTTTTGCTGTTACTATCCTTAGAATCAGAACTAGAGCCGCCACTATCTGAGACAGTACTATCATGAGTACTGCCACCGCCGCCACTACCGCTACTACTTTTACCGCTGTCTTTTGAACTGCTACTGCTGCTACCACTACCGCTATCGCTTGCTGATTTTGCTGCGTAACTTGTGGTTGGTGCTATGGTCAACGCTAAAGCTAAAATTGACGCTAAAGCTATTGTTGACACTATGCTTTTCCAATGTCGTTTACCGTTTCTCATAAAGTATTTCCTCTCCCTTTCTTTATCCCAATAGGTGCTTTTACAACTAGCACAACATTTGGGCTTTCTATCAGTCTTAGGCAGCCAAACATGGTTACATCTAATACATTTAACTGCTTTGACTGCTACTACTGGTGTCATATCTAAAATCTGACCCTCCTAGCAATTACCAATCTTCCTGTATGGAATTTGGCTTTCTCATGTGCTTGACCTTGTACGTTTGCTGCTAATTCGCTTTTATAATTATGTGGGTCGAACCAACCGCATGTTTTACATGACACTTCATATTCTACTTCTTGGTTTGTTTGATTGTTCATAGTATACCTACGGTAGTGTACCCTATATATAGTTTACTTTTAGTAGTGTATCAGCTTATACTATGCTATTGAGCCAACATGTATGTCAGGATTTAGCAACTTCTTGACAAGAGCATCACAATTGATAAAGCCATAGCCATAAGCATTATTTGGATCTCTATCTGTAAAACCACCTATCTTTGTAGCTGTTTGACGAGCAACTAGTCTCGAGACTTCAGGTTTTGTTGCTGCTAACCTGTACATATCTGAGCACGGGAAGAATCTATATGACGATAAGCCTAGTGCAAAGAACCCGCTAACATGCGGAGTTGCCATACTTGTACCCGTCATTTGAGCATAGCCTTGACCGAATGTAGGTGAATATGTTGATAGGATATTAGTACCTGGAGCTGCAAAAGCTGTTTGCTTGCCGTAATTTGATACAGGGTTAATAGCATCATTAGCTTCTACTGTCATAGACACAGCGATATTGTCGGGATAATCAGAAGGATAATGAGCTTGAACTGCTGAGTTTGTAGCATCTAAAGTATGATTACTTTCATTTCCTTCAGCACAAACAGTAATCAAACCATGCTGTCTTACTTGCTGGTATAAGGTTTGCTCTGCAGAAGTAAAGGAGAAACTACCCCAGCTACAATTTATAACATCAAACGACCATTTCATAGCATACTGTATAGCAGGTATTACTATGGTAGAATTAGCGCCTACAGCAGTTTTATTGAATATTCTCAAAGATACTAAAGAGGCTTGAGGTGCTACGCCTACAACGCCTTGTGTATTATCGGAAGCTGCTGCTGTCCCTGCTACATGTGTACCGTGGAATTCTAACGTTTTATTCGTAGCAGAAATTGGCGTACCTTCATCTATCGGTGAAGTTGTGTTTGGTGCAAAAGTAGCGCTAAAATTCGAAGCATAATTGTCAGTTAGATCAGGGTGTAAATTGTATATACCGCTATCTACTATTGCTATATAGACACCTAGCCCTTTCTTGAAATTGCTATCTGTCCACGCGTCGGGTGCTTTTACATGAGCTATGCCGTAGGGTGTTGTCTGTGGTGCTTGACTAAAAGACATTTTAGGATATACTGTAGATCCTGGTTCAACTGATAAAATATTGGGGTCTTTTCTAATCCTATGATACTGTGCTTCAGATAATTTTGCTAATACACAAGGATAATCATATCTGTTGATGTCATGAATAACTTCCATGTTAGGTGTTATAGGATTATAGTTATCTGTTTCGTTTCTGCCGCTACTCATCACTTTGTTGTAGCGCATCTTCTTATCACCTGGTCTTAGTGCTGTTACATCTACGTAATTCTCGAAGTCACCGACTCGCATTAATTTCTTAAGAATCTCAACTTTATCGTCTACTTTGTTAGGTCGTAAATCCTTGCGCTTGAACATTATGATATAGCGTCGGTCAAGCGGGTTAACTTTTAGATCTTCGTTCACCATTATTATTATTAAGACACCGTATTATCCTCTTCGTTCGATTCTGACTGTACAGTATTAGCGGGAGTACCTCCAGAACCAGGCGATAAATTAGTTGTATCTTGCGCTGTTGGAAATACGAAAGCAGTAGCACTTACTGCTGAAGGATTAGGCTTTATTTCTACAACTTCAGCACAGTTGAATGTGACGGGTCTTGCATCAATTCTAAATAATACCTGTTGATTAGATACTTTTGAGAAGACTTTACCACATGGGTTATCTGCTGAGAGTTGTTTAACCCATTTACCCGTTCCTGTGTCAGTCCATAGCTCAACGTGCGCACCACTACCAGAAGCTAATTTCCATATGACACCTTTGATACCTATAACTTTTGAGCCAACGTTACCAATGTTTGGTCCACGGAAACAATCTTTGTTGGTCGTCGGATGAGGCTGTTCGTAGCCAAAATGCGTATCTCCATTTGAACTAACAACTACCATATACCAGCAGCAAGTTGAATCGGTATGATTTGGTCCCCACATCTTAAAGCTTGCTTCGTCGCTCGGAATATTTTGGTATGATGTCATTTCGTAGTTTTCAAACGGACAATTGTTAACTTCCCGTTCTGTAGTTGGGCTACTACCGTCACTTGCAAAGTGTCTAGTAGTAACACCTGAATCTACGGCTGTCATCTTATTACCAGTTGGAGGATAAATTGAATTTGAGCAACTACCTACTGGGGGAGGGGGAGTTGTTACTACATCAGGAACACAAGTATTGAGAGTTGCATCATAATGTTGGCCGCTCGGACATGGTGTTGGTGTACCACCACCACCTGAACTCGTAGTACCTCCAGCAGCTACAATAAGCTCAACTTCTGTGTCTACGCTATCAGGTGAATTAGCGGGTATGTTACGCTGAAGTACTAGGCTTTTGTAATCTCCAGGGTTTAATGTGCCAATTATCAAACCTTCATCGTATGTCTGCGGTTGCTTCAGTACAATGCCGCCGCCTCCTCCTCCAGTACCAGGGGGGTTTGTCGTTCCACCACCACCTGAACCAAAACATAGCGTACTATCTATGTAGAAAGCACCTGCAGGATTATAGCTAAAGTCATCACCCGCTGGTAGAAAATTGTGCCAGGTTATAGGATCTCTACTGCTATCGAAATATTCTAAATTCATACCAGTAGCAGAACCAGGATAATTTAGTATATCAAATTTATCACCTGTTGCCATTTGTACGTAATTAGTAGCACTCATTCCTGAGCCAATAAACATTATAGCGTCATTCATCTTTGGCTCAAAACTGGGTAAGGTAGTAGGTCGGGTAAATGTTACTTTCGTGTAAGCTGAAGATAAACCAGATGCATCTAATGACGTATCACCTGGCGCAACTTCATAAGCAAATACTTCATGATAACCACCTTCCATATATGTAGCTAATTCGGGATCTACTCTATCAGCTTGCATATAGCCGACGTGTATAGAACCTGTTGGGCTTCCGACTTTCCGCATGAATACATCAATCTTTACAACTCTTTGATTGTAAATTGGTGCTTGAGTACCCCAAATATGAACCGCTACTTTAGTTTTAGTATCATCAATTGTTATAAAACCAGCAGATGATAAATTAATACTACCAGCACCCGCTACAATTTGTAATACTGTTTGTAATGTTTGATCTGTAGAGATTGGGAAACTACCATCGTCTGATGAAGGAGCAACACAAGCGCTATCAGCATTACTCCAGTATTTGTCGCATATTATACCTCCAACATTACCACCTGATTGAGTACCAGACATATAAGTACAGTTTACTCCAGGTTGAGTTACATCACATACATCACATATTTCGTCATGCTGTGGTGCTGTAGTTTGGCAATGCCTATTTACTACGAATCCTTCTAGAGTATCGCTATAGAATGGATTGGTAGCAGTTTCTACCATTTCATGAGATAATCCAATTGTTACAACACCGAAATCAGAATCAGGATTAACAAAAGCGAAGGGTACATTTTTGCTGGTACTTGGTTCAAAGAACCAGTTATGCGCGGCTGACGCCACATCACCATCTACTGCTTTACCGTTTGGAATCATAACCATAGTTAGTATTGTGTTATCGACTAAAGCATTAGGTATATCACCCGCTCTAAAGTGATCATAAATCATCTGAAGCATACCAGCCTCAGTAAAAGTGGTATGCGTTGTATCTGTATACTGTCCTAGATATGTAGCTGGTCCTATTCCTTTATACTGTCTTAATTTGCTAAAGTACGGACCTGATATTATAGACTGAGTTGCTGATATTATCTGATTCTTAGACGGGTTGCTCTGTGTATTCCATTGAGAACCCCAAAAGACTAGCTGTACTTTCAAATGGGTTATAAAATCCCCATTATTGTAGATGACTAAACCTGGAGGGAATGTTGCTGAACCTCCAGATCCGCTACTTGCTAATGCATCAATACTACCAATTATTGCTGTAGTAGTTGTGCCACTCGGATCACTCGGTTGATATGTTACACTAGGAACAACACACTTGTTATCTAAATTACTAAAGTATTCAGCGCATAAAACCTGGGTTCCGTTTGGTGCTGTAAGATAACTGCTAAAGACACCATTAAAACCAGGTTGACCCCAAATATGAGTACCATCAACACCATCTATACAGACATCACAAATCTCTGTGTCACCCGAACCATTACTTAACGGAAATACCATAGCTACGGGTTGCTCAGGATCTACTACAGTCTCTACAATTTCATGAGTTAAACCAGCAATTACATAATCTAAATGCAAATTATCGTGTGTGTAAGGACCACATGCAGAGAACCAAATTCTTCCGTTAACTGAGTTCGCATATGTATGATATGCTCCCGCTCCTGATACGTCTGTCATTGTAGCAGTCCCATTTGTAATTACACAATACAAGAAGGGCTGTGTCGTTGCTGTTGCTGTTGGCTTGATTTCAGGGTGATCAGCTATTGTATCAGTTATACATTTTACAACGTCTGCTACTGCAAAATTCTTTACTGTTGTGCGTGTATTTACATAAGTCCCAAATAATGTAGGGGGTTGAATTGAAGCATATTCTCTTAACTTAGAAAAGTAGGGAGTTTGGAATAATGCTGATATACGCTGATCTAAGTATGCTTTGCTGCTATTTGTACCCCAGTATATTATTACAACTTTAGCATTGCTAAGAACAACTCCCCCTCTATCTACAACTTTACCTGGTACTGTTACCCTTGTTGCTGCATTAGTTGATACCGATGTATCTTGAACGGGAAGAGTGCTATTTAGAGCTAGATTAGTGGTGCTGGTTGCTACTGTAGACCATGTTGTACCATTCCATTTCTGACACTCAGTTGCTGGTATATGCTGAAGATCTTTTACGACGGCAATCTCAACATAATTGCTAGCAGTTCCTCCAGAATATTTGACATCTATTCTGTCACCATTAGCTAGTGTGATGTTTGGGTTTGATGGTAATGTAAACTGTATTTGCTGTAGACTTGCTGAAGTTGTTAGAGTAGATACATCAATTACAGTAGTAAAGTTCAGTTTTACCGAATTAGCAGAATCCAGGATTTCAGCCGTCATGTTACCAGTTGGCGTACCTACCTTCCTTCCGAAAACTGTGAATCGTAGAGGCTTTGATCCAATAGCGGGATTATCTGTAGAAGTGAAATGATTGGCTATTTTGCTATAGGTATTATCTAACTTTTCTGTAGCTGCGTTGCTCTGAGATATACCTGTATTATATATAGGATAATAATGCTGTACATCTCCCGTTCCAGTTCCAGGCGTAGGATCTCCCGTCCCTGGATCTTCTGTAATTAGTGTTGATTCAGTTCCATTAATAGCTGCAGCTCCTAGCGCAACTTTTGTAAAATTATCTACTTCATTAAAGAATGTTCTTGTGTCTGGTAACGCTGTCGTACCACTAGTGTTCTTTGCATATATGACACGGTTGCTCTTCTTACCCGTGCGCTGACTAGCAGCATCAAGATCCTCAAATAAATTCTGAAAGCTATTCGGTTGGACTTCTACATTAGAGATCGGACCACCTAATGATTGGAAGGGATTGCTGTTATTCGTAGTTGTACCTGATAGATAAAATTTCACATAATCAATTGGAGTTCCTAGATCCCCTGAAGTTGGAGGTGGGGGAGGAGGAGGATTACTAGGCGAATCTTGCACACATATCTGTAATGTTTCATCATAATGCTGACCAGAAGGACATGTAGGAGGTGGAACGCTACCAGTACCTTCACCTACAATATGTCTTACACTTGCTTTCTTAACCCTTACAATTACATTGTCGATTCTAAAAGTAGCAGTCGGTCCTCCCCATAAGAACTGCTGTTTAGAAACGCCATGACAGTTAGAAATGAAACCAGTATCGGAAGGGTCAGATGTATTTGTACCATCATCTTCGAGCCAATTTATCATCTGCCAGTTTTGCGTCGAAGGATTACCGTTAGTTTCATCACTTGTTTCCTTCCAAACCTCCATTCGAACCACAGGTTTGCCGTTTACAGTTTTATCGAAGACTACAACTTTTTGACCAGTCCAAACGTTTGTTCTATCTCCTAATGTCGAAGTATTATGACCTGCAGTAAACCAATAACCCGTTGAACCAGAATTATGATGATATTCTTTAGCCCACCGACTGTTACCCGCTTTTTGAATTTGCCCTTTGTAACACATTCCAAGACATCCAGCAGGCCATCCACTAGAATGCCGCCCACCTCTGCAATATAACGACATTTCGTCCGAATCTGACCAGGAAAGTACCTTCCAATAGATTGTCATCTCTACATTCCTAAAGTCTTTAGCATCAACCATGTAACCAGCGGCTAGTAACTTTCTCCAATCTGTACCTAAGATAGATTGAGTGTTAGGGTCCATTGCATTCGGGTTTGTTGTATTTACGTTGATCCTAAAAGATGCGGGATTATCTGAAGATGTTACATGACCTTCCCATTCGCCGCCGCCCTTATCCGTAATTGTACCATCGACTCTAATTCTAGAATCAGATAGCATGTTACCCATTGTCCAATTCTCAGATGCTTTGGCTGTATTGTCAGCGTAGAGTTTCTTTACTCCAAACGAATCAACACCAAAATTAGATCCAGAACTCATTGTATGATATCATATCCTGTTGCTAGATTCTTTGTAACTACAACTGTGCCGCTCGGTGGTGGTGGTGGTGGTGGAACTGTACCGCCGCCGCCTTGTCCTGGATCGGGATTTGAAGGCGTTTCCGTAAAACATGTTGGTGCTGCGATAACACCAATACGATAATGCATTTTCAGGGAAGCATAAACTCTAGTAGTAACATCTGGTAATACCCCTGTAATAACACCTGCAGGGTTTACGGGTGATCCGAATTCACCACCTGGAGAAATTTCTCTTACAGATAATAATTTGAATCTAATAGACTGTTGATTATTGATATTGAAAACTGCTAGCGGTCCTCCCCATGTAATGATTTGATCGGGAGGTGTTGTGATTCCGCAGTTATCCGTATTACCCCAGCCGCCATTATCAATTGTTTCTGCAGCTTTAACCCACGTGTTAGAATTATCAGCATCGATCCATACTTCTAAACGAACCCCCGTACTTCCCGCTGGGTTATCATTACCAATTCCAACATTATAGATCATGAACTTAAAGCCGAACCAACCATTAGCTATTGCGTCGACTTGGTTCAGTAAAACCGATGTATCTGACCAATCTTTATTGAATTGTGATAAGTGCCATTGCTTCTTACCAAATCTGACTTTACCAGCTAGATTAATCTCTGCCATGTATTTAGTACCAGCACAGTTATGTACGCCGTTTTCTTGAGCACCTCTAGCTTGCATACTAACAGACATATCGTCCGCTGTGCCCTCTTCAAACTTAAAGTACCCAGTCATTTCTACGTCCTTCCAATCATTTTCTGTTAGCATATAGCCCTGGGAAGCTAGCTGTCCATGATCTATATTGGAAGGTACAATTCCTGAAGTAAAACCAGTTGAGGTTTTAGCCCACATTGAAACGAATTGACCAAATGCTTTGAACCCTATCTCTTCATCTCCGTCTAAAACATGGCTTGGGATAAATCTAGGATCATTATGGAGATTACCAATGTTGATAAACCAGAATTCCCCTCCAGTCGTACTAGGGTAAATCAGTCTTACGCCGTCTTGACCTTGTACCATTTTAATTAATACTATAACTCCTTTTCATAATTATATTACTGTCATTCAGTCTACTAGTAGACAAAATCATGGGTTAGGACTCTCAAACTGTACTGCGATCTGAAAATTATCACCGACTTTTGCGCTGCAATTTACTGGTACAACCCTTTTGAACCAACAGCCAATATAAGCCGAAGGTGCTAAGTTAGGCAATGATATAGCAGAAGCTAAATCTATAGGATTAACAAAAGTCACTCCGCTCGGAGCTGTTCTATCAGCTTGTAAACCCGCCTTCCATACTTCACCGCAGGTATCATAAGTACTGTTATTATGCCAACTGGTTCCGTCATGATAGACTTCATAACTTCCTGCAATTGGGTCGGCTGTATTTCTGAATACTGATATGTAGTTGGAAGATGTACCATTAGCATATTCGTAGGTTATCGCATCGTTTACAGCTAAAGCTCTAGGTGTTGTGGCAGTAAATGTATATTTGGTTGCTGTGGTTGCAATTGTTGCAACGTCCATAGAACCTATTTCCGCTAAAGCTGCGCCTGATACATTATCATTTGTAGAAGCACGCTGTCTTACATAGAAAGTTCCTGTAGGGTTTCCTGTTCGCTTTAGATACAGAGAAACTTGAGAGATTGGAACATTATAGATTACGGAAGTCGTTGCTGTTACTCGTTCACCTCTTATCGGTCTTGTATTATCTAGTACACCATCACTAGTAGTTACTGCTACATCATACACTTTTGAAGCTGTAGAGGTTAGAGTTTGTTCAGGGGTGTTTACGGCATTACCGCTATAACCAATCGAAACCGTATCGGGCATATTGGTAATGGGATTCTTAAACATCTTGATATTACTCGCTGTTTGTGTTGCATGAGTATTCTTCAGATAGAAACATCTGTATTGAGTTACACCTGCTATTCTATTAGTTGAAGATACATCATTTAACATCGTATTCTTCACAAAGGGAGTTGTAGACAGAATTTGCTCAGGGACTTGAACGCTGCTAATTGTACCTCCCTGATCTCCATTTGGATCGGAGTTTGTAGCACCTCCCGAATAGTAGAATTTTAAATCTGTTGCTGTTAATGTCATTTTATTATATTATCACTACCTAACCTACTCCCGAACCATCTACTACCAACTCCGAAGAGTCAATAAACAGATTGCTAACGTTAGGAGGTATAACCCTTCTTAACCAGATACCTATAAAACTATTAGCTGGTAGAGACGGTATTATAGCTCCAGTTGTAGCATAACTATTTGTCGCTTTTCTCCAGGGATCTGTAATTGGATTTGGTACGCTTCCCACATCATCAGGGACACATCGTTGTAATGCGGTATCATAATGCTGACCTATGGGACAAATGGTTGGTCCTCCAGGATTACCCGCAGCAGAAGCAACAATTTCACGAGTACTTCCAAATCTTAATGTAAAAGTAGAATTATCAACTCTGATAGTTTCCTGTCGACTAGCACCCGCTGGGTTCAAGTATGGAGATTGATAACAGCCTCCAGTATCATTATATTCCATGTATTTGACCCATGTATCATTGTTAATTGTTCCTTGTGCATTTACTGGAGTTTGATTTATCCAGCATTGAAGGAAAACGTTAGGAGGCTGATTTAATTTAACACATACTATGCCGATTTCTCTATTCGTAAGTGTTGGTAATGTAAATAATGGCGCTACCGTTGCACATGTATGATAAGACTTGAAGGGACATTCCTTCCTGAGTAGATTAGTAGCAGGGGGTTGCCCTGTTTGTGGTATACCCACGACGTAGCAACATGCATCATTAGGTACTGTGGTATTATGCAAACCTCCCCCCATTTTAAACCAAATGAATGAATTGCTCGCTGTTGTCGCTGGAGTTGTAATCTTTATGAGTGCACCAACTTCAACACTTACTAGATTAACGGGAATTGTCCAATTGTATCTATAGCCGTCGATAGAAGCCATTACTCCCGTATTTGTGAAAGCTGTATAGTATCTTGGAGTAGCAGGATCTTGGTAGAATTGCTTTATACCAAAACTGTTTGTGTTTTCTGGAGTTACATTAGTAACTGCAGTTGTAGTTGTAGCAGCAGTTGGAGGAACACCTATTTCAATAGTTGAGGGTTCTGTAAATGGTGTTGCTAATCTATCAACTGAAGCATTTACGCCACGATGACTTATTTCTAAATCCGTAAAAGGATCGTCGATCGCCCAATAGACGTGTATATTGCTAATAGTATCAATAGGATTTGTATTCTTGACATATATAGCTCGGTAATCGACAAATCCAGTTACTAGAGTCTCAGAAGGTAAAATATTACTCCATAGATTCTCTAGCTGATCATTTTGTACTTGAGTTGAAGATATGGGACCACCATAACTATTGAATGGATTTGTATTACCCGTACCTGATAAGTAGAATTTTAGATCTGCGTTACTGCTTACCATTGTCCTATTCTCACTACATAGTTATCAGGTTTATACGAAGAGTTAGAAACAACCTTAAAAGGGGAAATATGACGAACCCCCTTCAAGGCTGGTAAAACATGACTTAGCGCGCGCGAAGTCTCTTCTAATTGCTCTTTACTGACTAATAAATCGTAATATGACTTGTAAGTATCTTTTCTATATCGGTCTAATAATGGGTTATTGATTGGTGTATTATTACCTGCTAGATTCTTATCTTCCCTAGCGGACCAGTCCTTTATGATATTTGCTCCAAATTTCGATATAACATATTCTTCCATATCCTCTTTTGTGTGTCGTTCAATAGGATTAGAATAATCATCTGAGCAAACAAATGAAGCTGTACATTCTGTGCCGTTATAATTCCAATCGTAAAATTCTACATCATACCCTTTAACTGGGTTAAAAGCTTGAGCTACATAGAATCTATTAATCTTCAGTCGAACTTTATAATTCCATTTAGCCATTATAAGATTAAGTCGCTCCGACCAATTGCGCAGGTGCTAGGAAGTGGTTGGGTAATTTGCCTAATATACGCAGAGAATTGAGGAAGAATGTTTTAGTGACAGCCTCATTAGTTTTATAACCTAGACCCCAAACATTACCTATTGCTGTTTGGCTAGTCCCTGGTATATTAGAAGTCTTTACTGTTATAACGTCGAAATTATTAACATCTGTCCTTGTGAATTTAACGTTCTGTAGTGGGTTGAGTTCCATGTAAATAGCTTGGGGTGTTGTTCGTTCTACGTTTTCAGAAGATGCTTCCATATTCCACGCTGTACCATCTCCGCTAACAACGTTCCAAGTTCTAAGAGTGTTTGAAATATCGCAAACCTCAAGGCCAAATCTAGGCGTTAAGGCTTCAGTTGATCCGACGTTTTCCATAGCTACGCCTAGTTTTGCTGTCATGTTCTTACCTGAATTAGCATAACCTGATATTGAGAAAGCGCACTTCTTCCTGAGATCTAAAGCACCCCCAGGTAATCTAATTTGAGCAAAATCATTAGCTGTGGTTGTTTGTACTAACTCAACACCATTAGCCGTTGTGTTTACGGCACTACCTTGCACAGTTACAACAAATCGATTAGCTGAAGGGTGTAAGATATCAGTCTCATAATAATTTGATATGTTAGCTAGTAGGACATTTCGGTATAGACCTCCCGCTTCGTCTGTGTCGAGATTATGAAGATGCTCAATGCCTGTATCTTCAATCCAGCGAGTATTATCAGCACTCCAAAAGTATGAATGATCAGGTGAGAATATACCATTAGTTTTCGTGCCTATAATTCTGACCATCATACCTCTTAGCTGAGCGCCGTAAGCTGCTGCAAAATCTGCATCACATACTAGAATTGTTTTAGTATTAAGTTTGGCCGCAGATAATTGCCAATTAATTGCATCGAAGGGTAAGCCATACTCAGGAACAGTAATTTGCGTGATTGGTAGTTCGCTACTCATGTCTACTATCTCTACTAAATATCATCACTCGATGTTTGCGTATCTGTTGCAACGCCTTCCGTCTGTCCTACATGATAACCTTTTGCATGAAATCCTGTTAAGTGAAATCCACCTGAAGAAGTTTGAGAAGTTAATAATGATGCAAATCCAGCAAGTGCGACTTGACCGAATGGAATCGCTCTAATGCTCATCTTATTCTGATACAAATTCTGTGTCTCAATTGAACTAACGATATACTCTCTATATACCCTTACGTCTTGAATACCACCTTTCCATTTGTAATGCATTGGATTATTTACGTCATGTATCAAAGTACCTACTCGAAATGCTCTATCAGTATCATTAGACGATAGTTGGAAATGCTTGCCACTTGGTAGTAATGTCTCATCTGAAGGATCTATTCCTGTAGTCGTATAATGCGTGTTGTTAACTGCTAAATCTAGCACAATACTTGTAATTGGTAGAGGATTATTAGGAACACATACTTGTAGGTTAGAATCCCAATGCATTCCTGGTAAACATTGCTGTACTGGAGGGGGATTTGGCGAATTATCACATATCTGTTTTATTGGGTTCCATGTGTAACCTTGTGGACAACTAGGAGGATCAGAAGGACCAGGTGTACCAACATTAGCATATCCTCTAATTTTGACCTCTTCTATAGAAGCCCATTGATTTACAGTATTACCGTTAACGGTAATTCTAACGAATCTAGCATTGGTGTTTATCTGCCTGCTTAGAACATAAGTTTCTGTGCCTCTAGTGTTCTTACCTGCGAACACATCGGTAAAGAACTGACCGTTCAAAGATACGGAAATACTAAAGCTATACTGTCTATCATCTCCATGATACCAATCAATCTCTACGCTACAAACTGTTAGTAGGTTGCTTGTTGCTCCTAGGTCAAACTGAATCCATTGACCTATTCCTAGCGAAGACCATCTGGTAGTCGCTTTGTTATCTATTGTATTAGCAGGTGGATTTTGTGAATCAAACCCTGAAGCTGTTACTCTCGCTATTGATAGTTTGTTGCATAGATCTGGAGGTGATAAAGCTATTGAGATAGGTATAACTTCCCTGATAGACGGAAATCTCATTGTATAAGTAGCATTATCGACCATCACTAAATCTTGTCTAGAACTACCTAGCGGTTCTCTTAGCGGGTGATCAAAGCATGATCCTCTATCAATATATTCCCAATATTTCTGCCATGTATTATTATTCATTGTATTACCTCCTGGAGTTGTAGTTGGTGTTAGGTTAATCCAGCATTGTAGTAAAACATCTTTAGAAGGATTAGGCATATTGACCTTGATTACTGCTACTCCTATCTCAAGGTTGTAAATACTTGGTAACGTAAATAATGGTCTTACTAGTGGTGAACAATCTGAGAATTCAGGGTGTGGACATTCCTTCCGTAATAGTCTACCTAAAGGTGATTGGCCTTGTGTTGGCAGTCCCATATCATAGCAGCAGCCGTCCATATTCTGTTTTGTTGTATGAATTCCACCACCTAGTTTGATTGTGATATGTTCCTGTATGTTTGTAGTGACTTTAATCAAACCTGAGAATTCTGTACTTACACAATCCATAGGCAAGTTGAAATTATATCTGTATGGCGTGTCCTTTGAGCCTTGAATACCTGAGTTTGTATATTTGTCAAAGAATCTAGGTGTTTCGGGATCTGCAAAGAATTCCCTGATTCCAAATTGGTTTACATGCCCTGCAGGTGGTGGTGTTTGCTCATTTGGAAATACACATTTCTGAAGTGTTTCGTCCCATTGTTGGCCTGGAGGACATGTAATTGGTAATGTTACGGGATCTGTAGGATCTGGTACTGGTTGTGCTGTAGATGTAGTCGCATCAATTTCACGTACGGACCACCATTTAGCCTGCATATCGTCAATATTGTCAATACGGAACATTGCGATTGGACCTCCCCAATTTATGATAGTGTGATCACTGCCGCCGCAGCCGTTCGCAGCGCCTCCCCATGTACCCGCATCTTCTGTCTCAAATACCTTCAGCCATGTATTATTAGCAACGGAATCAAGCCATGCTTCTATCTTTACAGTACCCGTGTTAGTTGATCTTGTAACCATCTTTAGACCAAACCATTGACCGCTAACCCAATTCAGAGTAGCACCCTCTTTCACGGGATTGTTAAAAGTATATTCTTCATTAGATAATTCCTTCTTGAAGATAATCTGTCCATTCGGATATGCGTTCATATGGTAACCTGTACCTAAACAGGGGATCGAAGTGGTATGCCATGCACCCCTAACACTCATTTCTATATGAACGCCGCCGTTTGATGTCGCTCCCGTTTGATGTCGGACATTAAAGTAACCCGTCATCTCTGTATTTGTCCAATCTTTAGGAGATTGCATGTACTTGCGCTGTCTTAATTGGACTTGATCAGTAAATGTAATTGCTTGATTATATCCACCTGTTATAGTAACACCCCACCTGATATTCGCCGCTGTAAATGACATAATATCTGGAGCGGGAAATGAAACCACAGCATTACTTACTAACCTTGTATCTCCAGATACGTGACCAGGGTTTGCGTTTAGAAACCAAGTATCACCTAGTGATTTAGTTGGATAAATCATCTTTACACCGAATTTATCCGTGCCCGCTCCCCCTGTTGGTGGGGGTGGGGGAGGTGTCGTTACCGTATCGGCAACACATTGATTTAAAGTAACGTCCCAATGCTGACCTGTTGGGCAAGTAGGGGGTGGTGTGGTAACAGTATCAGCCACACATAATTGAAGTGTCGAATCCCAATGTTGCCCTGTTGGACATGTAGGAGGTGGGGGAGTTGAGGAAGGTGTTGCGATTATATTTCGTATAGACGCCTTCTTGACCCTCACAATTACGTTGTCTATACGGAAAGTGGACATCCCTGACCCCCATCTAAAAACTTGTTTTGCAATTCCATTGCAATTAGAAACATAACCCTTCTCAGGACAATCAGCTAGAGTACCATCGTCTACTAACTCATTCATCAGTCTCCAGTTTTGTGTCGTAGGATTACCGTTAGTTTCGTCTGATGTTTCAGCATAGACTTCCATTTTCACACATTTCTTGCCGTCTGTTGCTCTAACGAAATCATAACAAACGAACTTATGACCAGTCCATTTGTTTGTTCTATCAGTTAGCGTAAACTTCGGATTGCCGCTATAGAATGCATAACCCGTACTACCTGATAAATGATGAAATTCTTTAGCAAATCTTGAATTTCCTGCCTTTTGTATCTGACCTTTATATTCCGTGGCTATACACGCAATTGGCCAACCATCATGATGACTACCCCCTCTGACATAGGGCGACATTTCGTCTGCCGCGTCCCATTGGGTAACGTACCAGAATATTGTCATCTCTACGTTACGCCAATCATCAGGTTTACAGGTATAACCGTCTGCTTCTCTTAATACCCAATCTTCACCGTGTTTTGCTTGTAATGAATCAGAGAAATCGCTTTGACATGATTTTGTCTTTACATTAATTCTAAAGCTAGCGGGGTTGTCCGATGTGGTCACATGTCCTTCCCATACACCGCTCCCTAGGTTAGAAGCAGAACCCGATAAGTTAACCATCGGGTCAGACGTTAGACTTCCCATATACCAATGATTAGGCTTTGCGGGATCGTCAGCGTATAATTTCTGTACTCCAAATGGGTCTACTCCCGCACCTGTTGGAGGAGAGGGAGTAACTACGCCGCCTGTACCTGTTGCATCTATTTCCCTTACAGACATTTTGTTAAAATCTATGTCTTTAGCTGCATCGAATCTGAAGGCAACTTGAGGACCTCCCCAATTGAACTTTTGATCTGTTGAACCACCGCAGCCAGGATTTACACCCCACCCCGTTGAATCTATACGTTCATCAACTTTAACCCAATTGCCGTCTAGGTTCAGGTCTAACCAGTTCTCTAGCTTTACATTTCCGTCTGTCATATCATAGCAGACGAATTTGTAACCGAACCATCGACCCACGAAATTATTTGCTAGACCTGTTGTCTTGTTTGTAGTCGGGTAATAATTCGGGTGAGCCATTTCTTTCTGAAAGCGTGACGACGCATCAGCATACATTATGTTTCCTTTGTATGCCGATCCTTCACATGGGTAAGTCGTTGAATGATGACCACCACGGACATACCAAACTATAGCATGTCCTAAGGTAGACCATACGGAATTTATCCTAACGTGGGCAGTAATCTCAACATTTCTCCAATCCTGGGCATTTTGCATATATCCCCTACTTGAGTTAGTCGACCAACTCTGAGAACATAGAGTATGGTCATAACCTGTAGTCGGTGTAATATAGAACCTGTTCTCTGCATCTACAGCTTTAGTGACTTTTATTGAACCATCAGAATTTAATGTAACTTCTCCAGGCGCTAAAGCTGCAGCATATAAGACACGTGAATCAGTACGGTTAACTATTGCACTATTATTAGAATACCAGGTTTGACCCGATGTTTTTGTTGGATATAACATCTTGACACCGAGCGGATCAGTACCCGCACCTGAACTAGAAGCAGGGAATTGGTTAGCAACAATATTTACGAAAGCTGCTTGCTGTGGTATACCAGGATTGATAGTTTCTGCTACTGTGATATCATAAGGTAGAGGTGGGGGAGGGGGTGTTGTTTTCTCTGCTAAAGTTTGATCGGGTAATTCTGTAGATGTATCTAGTTTGATAGTGTCGGGAGGTGTTGCAACTGAATATGGTTGTCCACCACGAGTGAACGTGTATTGCAAACTACCATCAGGCCAAACACCGAGCACATACCCATAAAGACCTCTCGCATCGTCATGCTTGCTTAGAATAATTCTAGGCTTTGTGTCATCACCCGACGTAAAAGTAAGATCTTCAGGATATATTCGAGCTGCTAATGATAAACCAGTAGTGTATATTGAACTATTAAGTAGATTGTATCTGTCTTTTACTTGCAGATATGTAGAAGCTCCGTCGAAATTCTGATAAAGCGAAGGACCATTACCCGTGTCTATACCCTGCTTTAATTCTTGATTACCGTAAATTATAGCATGATGTCCGAACCCTGATGAATCTTTAGATAGACGACCTAAATGATCCATTCTTAGCATTAGTGCTGTATGGTTGAAGTCTGGTTCAAATGGCATCATAAACAAGGGAAATACTGACTTCTTCTTGCTAAAGACGAAGGGATCGCTGTATTTCATCCTTGAAGATGCAGTTCTGTTCAGAGTTCTAAAGTCGGGATTTTCGATCTTTATCTGACCCGCTGTGAATCTCTGAAATTCTCTAACTAACTGAGTAATCTTATTTTGTGCATGCGACCGACGCCGCATCTGAGAGAAGCCGCCGCCTAATGATGACATTTCTTAGGCACCACTACTCGTGAACGTTGAATGATGTACTGTAAAGAAGTCTTCGCCTGCTACATGGATTGCTGGTCTATCTGCTGAGAATACTACTCTAGCGAAAATTGCTTGATCATCGCTTTCTACGTCGGTATCGACGGGTGCAACTTCCCAGTATGTATTACTAGGAAATGAAGGGCTGAATGTAGCAACGTGTTTTATGACTGAACCAGCAGCACCAACAAACCCTGTTAGTTGTGATGATACTCTACCAACCTCTTCATAGAGTTTGAAATCAGAATCTTGAGCTGGTATCTGTGATAGTCCTATAGCCATATTGTCAAATGTGGCTTTACTTTCACCCGTGATTAATTCGGCAGCTCTTGACCTTCCCGCTGCTACAATTCTATCTTTCTTCTCTACTACCTCTAAAGGTTGAGCGCTGTGAGTAGATTCTCCAGCTTTAGCATGCTCAATTGTATAATCTACAGCATCGATTAATTGCTTAAGTATCTTCTTGTCCTTGCGTTCCTTTGCCTCTCTAGTCCATATGAAATGTTTATTGACTGTGTCCCAGTCTTCAGGTTTCCACTTTACAATTTGTGTGATATCGTTATATTCTACTTTAGCTTCAACGTCTTCTACTATCATTATTAGGTTTCTTCCTCTTCTTGTCGAAAATCATAAAGTCCAACGGGTGATATATCTGTGAATAAAGCGCCTAATTGTCCTCCAAATTCTGCTGAAGCACCACCGAAATTATATCTTACAGCTAATATGTCAGCGCGAATATTGAGATTGTTAGGTAGGTCGGACAATTTGTCTTCTATGCTTATTATCTGACCTGGTAGAAATATTTTACCTGGTAGAGTGACAGTATTAGCATTATACACAATTTTAGGAAGTGCTGTAGTTGCGAGACGTTCTGATACAAAGCGATTAACGATGTTAGTGTTTGGTGCCCATTCTACATTTATAACATCTTCAACTATTCCGTATCTTTGTATTGAATCTGGATCTTCTGCTATAACTGCATTAGTGAATGAGTCAAACGCGCTGAACATAAAGCTAAATGAACCAGGGTGAAGCTCCCAACCTGAGCCGTTAAAGTGGTCTAATACCCAAGGATCAGGTGGACTCCTATGATAGTATCTAACTGCGTTAGTTGAAGGTGCATCAGGATTGTTTACAACACCCCAATGTATTGTATTATTATCGTCATCTCCCCTATCGTACAAGATAATCCACAGATCTTGAGAAGCGTCTATGTTAAAGTTCAATGTTAAATTCGATAAGTAAACTGGTCCCATTGTTGTAGGGATATCAGTTAGCGGTATGTTAAAGTAAGAAAGGACAGCACCGTTTGGAGTACCATTATTATCTAATGTGATATGACCATGCAGGTATTTTGTATTCGCGGGATCGCTAGTACCATCACCAACCTTTTGCAGCATTAAAGCTAGATCTCTGAGGTTAGAAGCATTGGGTTTGAACTTTTGTGCCAAGTCTCGCTCAAAGGTTGGTACGAAACCATCTTGCACACCTGTTGTACCTGAACTAGCGCTTATTTGTTGAGTTCTACCTTTTGAAATCCACCGATTAACGAAGCCGTCTTCTTTAGCCCATGAGATTTCGTATTCAAACGGACCCATAAAGTAAGAAGTGTTTTCTGCAAAGTCTAGGTTCTCGTCATCTGATTCATAATCCCATGCTCTAATCTTTGTACCCGAAAATATGTCAGAAGGATATCTTAGATAGGCTTGATTATTTGCGTTTATACCTCCTTGTGCACCCACCGATTCGAGTATAGCATTATAAACTTGTGCACCATCAACATAAGGCTGATTAATTCCTCCCAAGATGTCTTTAACTTCTGAATCTTCTAGTAATGACATATCGACGTTAAGCTGTTCAGCCATAGTAACATCGTCTACAACATACACGGAAGGATCAACAAACAGCTTACGCAGCAAGTTATTTGCTGCCATTGTCTGATCTCCAGCGAATGGATTTGATGATAACAAGGATTCGGGTCTTGCTACTTTGTTAAAATTGATAACGCGCTCATTTAATATGGAACCTGTACCAATCCCGCTAATATCATATTGCAGCATTCCCGTATCTTCCCTAACGGTCTTTACCTTTGTCTGCATACCGTAGATAAGATTGGTGAATTCTTCATTACCATACTTCTTTGCTGATATGATTACTAAATTCCTTCGCTTCAGTAACTTGGAATCTAGAAATTTATCTGCATCAAATATACGGAAGCTAAAGCTGCCGTGTGTATCTATACCCAAATCTACTGTAGCAGATTCTACAATGATTTGATTTGCTCTAGTATCAAATGAATTGTATTCATAACGTTTCTCTAATTTCTTTAGATCCCATACCTCTATTTTACATTGGAGTGGTTCTAGATACTCAGAAACTTTAGCGTATACTGGAGCGACATCTACGACATACTTCTTTGTAATATCTTCTAGAGGTGGAACGCGACCAAACTCTTCTAGTAGGTTACGTGAAGAATTAGACCATGCAGCATTAAATCGCGGCATCTGAGAACTCCAACAATTGTCTTTGTACTGTACTCATTATCTTACGACTATCAAGATAGACATTAATAGGAACATCATTCGATATTTTACCTTTAACTGATACTTCTTGCTTGCCGCCGCCCATTGTACTAGGACGACCACCACCACCACCACCGAAGCCTTTAGCATACTGTGATTTTACTGAAATCTCTTTATCTGCTACATCTCCAGGGTGTTTTGATAGAGGTAGGACTAGCTCAGGTTTACCAAATTCACCTATGACAGCATTACCACGTTTCATCTGTCTATCTGTGATAAATGGTGGTTTTGTTGTCGAATCTATAACAGCGCCATGTTGCGCATACAAAATACCACCGTGTTGTAGATAACCAACTCCAGGACCAGTAAGACCCACATATACGGTAATTGTAACTCGTTTATCTCTGAGTGAATCAATCATACTCTTTAATTGTTGGACTTGTTGTGTTGCTCTTTGTGCTGATTGTTGAATTGCTTGCATACCAGATGACACCCTGCTTCCTGCTTGTTGACCCGCTTGACCTACAGCATTGAATGCTGAAGTTGCTTGACTTCGTATTGTGTTAAACGCTGAAGTCGCAACGCTAGCCGCTCTTGAGAATGCCGCGTTTATTGGTCCTACTACTGCATTAGCAGCATTACCTACAGCAGCAAAAGCAGTTTGCGAATTTCTCATAATTGTTGCTAAATAGCCGCCTGCATCGCCTGCAGCTCTTGAAAATGCAGCGTTTACGGCTCCAGGTATCACATTTATGGCTGTTCTTACTCCGTTTGCTGCATTTGTGGCCATTCTTGGTAGTGTTTGCTCGACTTGCTGCTGGAATAATGTAGCTATTTGTCCGAATGTCTGTGCTGCTGTTGGAATATCCGTTAAAGCTGCTTTTGATTGAGTTGCTGCAGTTTGAGAACCTGCTACCATAGGATTCATACCTTGGGATTGGTATGCTTGTAGCATTTGTTGTGCCATTTGGCCAATCGGACCAGGCATCGAGCTAAATTGTTGTAATACTTGGTTTATGCCCGTCCCTGTAGCGTTAGTTAAAGCTTCGATAAACTTCTGTCCTTCTGCTGCCATTGCTGGGTTTTGATCAACAAACTGCTGAACCATGTCTATAGCAGCTTGTTTGGCATATCCTACAGCAGTATTGAAATCCATTCCCTGATTGATTCCTGACTGTAGTTTTACTGAAAATAGTTCTGCTGCGTTCTGACCTGCTGCAGCAAACAACGCTCCAGCTTTTAGTGCTTGCTCGTCTGCTGCTGTTAGGTTTTCCCATACAGCAGGGGGAAGGTCTTGCATTGCGTCATCAAATCCTTTTACCATGTCAGTACCTCCTTTCCTAGCCGAATCAATCAGTTTCTTAAAGAAATCCTGACCCGCAGCAGTCATATCATTCCATGATTTAGTTGCTATCTCTTCGAACTGTTTCATGGCCTCACCATTGTCTTTTAATGTACCCGTAAGCGACATACCAGCTTTAACAAAAGCCTCCAAGTTTTGTATGGTAGGCTCGATAAATCCTGGTAATCCACCAAATGCACGCGCTGCTAACGTTAACCTATCGTTTAGTTCTAGCTGTTTAGCACCCGCTTGAATAGAAGATGTTATGAACTTGTCATATTCTATATCTGCTTCAACAATACCCTGTCTATAGGCTTGGAATGATGCCGAACCATCTCTGAGATGTTCATTTAATGATTCTAATTCACCTTGTGATGCTGCTATCTTTTGCTCATTCTGTGCAAATTCTAAATTAGCTTTAGCGATACCGTTCTGATATGATACCCATTGAGCTTCACCCCTAGATAATTCAGAGTTTAATTCCTGTAGTTTACCCTGCATTACTGCGGTTTCTTGCTCTGTTGAAAGCAATGCTTTCTGCTGTTCTAAAACGCCTTTAGTCTGTAATTCTTGAACAAATGCAGATTCTTGCATCAGTTTAGTTAGAGCGTCAACTTCTATTCCTGCATTCTTATTGGCATCTTTGAGTTTGGTCAACTCCGCACCCATCGCATTATATACCGCTAATGTGCGGTTTGCTTCGAGATCTTCTTTTGTAAGTGAATCAGAGAAACCAGCAGAAGTTTCGATTGCTACTCTGTAGTTATCGCTTAATGATTTAATAGCGTTAAGATTGGCAGTTATTTGGTTTGCTTCTTTAGCTTGAGCTGCTGAAAGCTGGTCAGTAGCTTGAGCTGATTTATTTGTGATATCACCATTTTCACCCAGTAAACCGTTAGCTGTGCTTACCGTATCTGCTACAAATAGAAATTTACCCCCTGCTTCATTGAGTGATGCGGATTGTTTTACAACAGAACCCGAATGGCTATCTACCTTTTGCTTTGATAAATCATTAGCAGCACCCCACTCTTGTAATCCTTTGATACCACCTTGAAATGCCTTCTCAGCACCTTCTAATGATTTAACTATTGGGTCTATGAGGTTCTTGTTAATCCAAGCACCTGCATCAGTTATAGGCTTTGAATTTGCCTTGATAATCTGCCATATTACATTTACCAGGTCTATCTTACCAAGACCACCTCCTATAGTTTGAAGACCAGTATTGATTGCTGCGACTATAGGGTTAAAGATATTTGTCGCTAACCATGCTAGTGCGTCACTAATAGGTTTACCAATTGATTTGAGTGTTTCCCATACTATAGCAACAATATCTATCTTGTTTATCCTAGATGCAATTGAAACTACTGTATTAATTGCATTGGCAATAGGGGTTAATATCATTTGGTCTACCCATTGTGCTGCATCAGTTATCGCTTTACCCGCTGCTTTAAGCGCATTCCATACTACAGCAACCAGGTCTATAGCGCTTGTAGTTAGTTTTGCTGGTATTGCTTGAATTCCTTTTATTATTGGCTGTACTATATTCGTGTCTAGCCATGATTCTATCTCTCCCGCAGCGCTTAATGTTTGTTGGAAGAAGTTAGATATTGCTGTGTCTATAGCAGTTAATGCGCTTTCTATTGCTGCAGCTGCAGGATCTAACGAACTGCTGATAGTAGAAAAGAATCCTTCTATTGCTGCGGCCGCTGGGTCTAAAGCTGCTGCTAACTGTGATAGTGCTCCAGTTAGAGGTGCAAAGAAATTAGACAGTATCTCTCCAACTGCATCAACACCTCTTTGTAATATAACTAGAAATAGATTCCAAGACTTTCCGATATCGTCTACATCTTTATGCATTGCTTGTGAGGTTTTATCAATATCACCTCCAGCAATACCAAATGTTTGACCAAATGCTAGTAGAGCATCAGCACCTAACTTCAATACTGGGTTTAAGTTGCCTACTGCTACGCCTGCTTCATTAGTTACATCTCTAAAGCCCAAGAAATTAGTTTTATACGCTATTAATGCCGCTGCTAGCGCTGTTAATGCTATTGTAAAAGGATTTAGCGCTATAGAAGCTAGAGCGGCTCCAAATCCCCGCATTCCTGTTGCACCCCCTGTTAGTGCTGGTATTAATGCTGAGAATTTCTCCTTTAATCCCGCTGTACTTACCCCCATATTTCCTAAAGCACCCGTCATAGTAGCGCCTACCGAAATAACTTCAGGAATTATATTCTTAGCAAAGTCGGCATATGTTACGTTCAAGTCGTTCTGTTTTAACTGAAGTCTATCTGCTGCTGTTTCTGCTTTCTCATGAGCTGCTGCTAATTTCTCCTGAACTAGGGAATATTCCGCTGTTCCTGTTTTACCTTCTGCTGTTAGCTTGTTTAACTGGTTCTGTAATGATGTAACTTTGATTTGAGAAGTTGTAAGTTGGTTTTGTGCTCTATCAACACCTACCTGAGCACGCTCTAGAGATTCGAATGTTTCGAATAATTGAACACCTGAACCTATAGCAGCACCCATAAACCCTACAGCATTACTAAAATTAACACCCATTTTCTGAGTTGATGTGGCTGTTTGTTCGGTAGTTTGTGAGGTTTGACCCATGACGTTATTAAGAGCACCAAATGATGTTGAGGTCTTTTGAGCTGCATCTACATTAGTGCTAATAGCTTGACCCATTGCATTGAATTTAGTTCCTGCTGCTGCTGAAGCTTGACCGCTAGTTGTAAGTGAAGTACCGTAAAACTTGACAGCAGAGTTAGCGTTATTTGTTGTAGTTGCGCTATTAGCTACTGCTGCCTCCATTCCCCTGATTGCTCCCTGACTGCTGCTTGCCGAAGAGGATAACTGTGATAATGAACCTGTTAGAGCAGTACCACTAGAACCCGCAGCTTTAACGGCTTGACCGTAAGAATTGTAAACTGTTATACTTCTCTGAACCGATGCTGCAGCATTGGACATAGAACTAGCTTGACTTGTAAATGAAGAGGCAGAAGATGCAGCTGCAGCAGCCGCAGCCTTTATGGCTGTTTCTGCTGCTTGCATCGCACTTGTAAACGATGAAGTATTAGCTGTTAATGTAACACTTTCTGTAAAACTCATTTTTAGTCTAGACTAGCCCTATTGTATTTTTACATAAGTGATTATTATATGAAGTATTAAGAAACAGTAGGTGGACTACTACCAAAAATATCTTTAACCAACTTTTCTAAATCTGATTGCATAGTTGCTGTGCCCTTCTTGACAGCTTCATCTAAATTACCTCTATGCTTTTCTACAAATGGAGCATAAGGGACTGTAGCACCTCCAACATATTTCAAATCACCTTGTAAACCTCCAGAAATAGAATTGCGTAGTCTTCCTGTACGGACGGGCACAGTATCATGATATTCCTTTGTTATCTCATCTCCCTTTGTCTTAAGAAACGTAGACATGCTCTTGTTTACAGTAGTCCCTATCTTTGCAAAAGATTGAGCTATCTTGTCTAAGCTTTTAGTAGCATCAATTGATATTGTTACTGAGCCTGCCGTGTCCTTCTCTTCGCCTCCGCTTCTGCTTTCTGTTTGTCCATGTCTTGCTTCATTCGCTGTCTGTCATGAACCAATGCCAGGTATTCTCTGTAGTCGGCAAGGTCATCAACGTAAATGTCTTTATCTCCGTAGATTTCCCACCACCACAAGTCAAAGTCTCGCTTCCATACGTAGTGTTGTAAAATTCGAATTTCACGGTCGGTTAACTGACTCCTTGACGAACCTGCATAGGCGAACTCTTTGAGAGTTCTTGAGACTTTGGGAGGCCAAGTTGCTTCAAGTCACAAGCTTTCAGAATATTATCAAGGTGGTCGGCTCTGACATTGTCAAACACCTCCCTTTCCTTGATGTGAAAATACATCTGCATTCCTAACCAGTTTGCATCTTCACGCATACGTTGCATTTCCTTATTCATATCATTTGGAATCTCATCTAAACTTTTGACGGTCTTTTGAAGTTCTTCAACTCTGATGTTGTCAAGAGTAGTTTTATCAGTTCGTGATAACGCAAGATCTGCTTTACTATTATCACCTCTCATCATCCTCATCTGTCTATCTCTAACTTCTTGCTGCATAGTTTGGATCTTGAGTGCTACGGTTTGAATCTGTCTACCAAGATCTTCAACTGCTGCGTTTAATTCCTGTCGTCTATTATGTGCACCCATAGTAACGCTATGGTATTTGAGTTCAAACCGCTGCCAATCTGCATAGATAATATCGCCACTCTTGTTATACGGAATAACGAATTTATCAAGTTGTGATAAAGCTATTTGGATTTGGTTGTTTGCATCACCTACTGAACCAAAGTATGCATTTAACCTCTCCATGTCCATACCGTGAAATTGTGATAAATCAAACTTCTTTGCCTTATCACTCTGGTTTGCTAAAACATTCTCTAAGTCTATTTCTTGTGATTGCTGTTGTGAATCCTTAGGCTGTTCTTGTTTATTGAGTTCTAAAATATCATCTTCTGCTTCTTCATTTGACAATTTGTATATGCTATAATAAAAGATATGAAGAGAGATAAAAATACATATCTCTCAAATTTGTCTACTAGTAGACTGATTGATAGTAAGATTCTTCTATTATACGTCTGTGATTGTTAGTCCACCTTCGGACACACCGCTGAATTCTTCCATAGCGAAATCAGTTGATCCACCTTCAAGACCAGCGCTGTAAGATTCAGTTCTAACAGAGTTGAATGTTAAGACCTTACCTGTTGCGATTGTATAAGCTACGGTCCTAGGTGTGTAACTTCTCAAGTCACCTATCAAGACGTTGTTATACACTAGTGTATTCCATGAGACTGATAGGTTACGCTGGAAACTTTTCGAATATTTGAAGGCTGTTACACCATTGGGTCTAAAACGCTGAACTCCTAAATCTATATCAAACTTGAAGCTTGTAGTATCATATATTACTGAGTTAATTGATAATGGGTCAGCACCCGAAGATATACCCGACCACGGGTTAGCTGTTGGATCTGTTGCGTATGTTGCTGCTGGTGAAAATGTTGGTGCTACTGTCCAATCAGATATAGAGGTACATTGGAAGGGCATAGTGACATTAAAACCACCTTCTCTAGTAATTTCACCACTAATACCATTGAATTTAACACCTGTATAGACTTTGTATTTCTCAACACCATCTATCAAAGCAGACATTAAAATTGATAATGATACACCCACAGTACCATTTGGAGCGACCATTGTTTTGTCAGGTGGTGTGGTTGCTGGAGATACAGGTAGAAGCATACCATATTTCATAAGTTGGAAATTATCAGGTTGGAATTTAAGTTCTGATGTATAAACTTCTCCTAACTTCACCTGCTTCTTTACATCGTACTCACCAAGAGGACGAATCTTATTATTCTCAATTGTTATATCTTGACCTATTGATTGAACTAGTCCACATGATTTGAATGTTGGACCTGATAAGGGTAAGGTTCCTTCTACTACTTCCTCAACAAATTGAGGTTTCTTTATAACATCTGGAGCACCAGTTGGGGTAATTGTTGGCATTTTATATTATACTTCTCAAGAAGTTTAAAATACACTTGAGAACTAAGAATTAGTAGTAGTAGTAATATGGCAGAAGCAATTTACGCAACCGCTGCAGATGTCCGACCTTTAATCGGTAACTTATCGGCACAGCGAGATAACGCAACAATAGATAATGCTATTGCTAGCGCTACATCTGAAGTAAATTTAGGTATAGGAAGGACTGATACAAATCTTGATGATACCACAACTTCACCTGTAATCTTAAACACAGTCAAGAAGATAACCAGATATCTAGCTGCTGTTGAGCTATTGACGGGTGTACAATCTCAAGAGACAACTAGAGCACAACTGCAGAAGGACGCTCAAGCTCTATTAGATAAACTAGTATCTGAAGAACAGACAGAGACGATAGGAGCTGCATTTGTTGAAATGTCTGATCCTGTTACATATCCTGCTAATGAATCAGGAATAATTTATAGTGAAGGATATGTAGGACTCAAGAAGGGACCGAGAACACCGTTCTACAATCAGTATTATCATACTTTTGTACCAATATGACAATAAGAATGAACAGACAAGCTAACGCCGCAGGCGAAGACGTAACAGCGAGAACATTAGCAGAAGATTCCCCTGCTAGAATGATCGACCCTGGTAAATGTCGCTTTTGTGGTAAACCATCAACACAACGTGAACCCGTACAATGTCCTGCTATTGGTAATACTACAAAATTACATCTGTATACAAAGACATGAGTACTCAGACAAGGGATTACCCTGAAGATATCATCTATAACTTTCTAAAGAGTAAGTATGTAGCTTATAGAAGCAGCTTAAGCGATCCGAACGTTCTACCTGCAGATACCGATATTTTATGGGGTGAACCCAAATCAGAACTTAAAGTATATTCTTTTGTTGTAACACGAGATACCACTACTAGATTACTGCCGTATCTAGGGATTTCAAAAGTACAATATTCAGCGCTATGTACTGCCCGTTTTGCTATAACATGGATAGGACCAGGTAAACCACCTTATCTAAATGAATGGGAGGAGTTTATAGATTATCATATAGCAAAATATCAGACTGATACATATTTCAAAAGTAGGGGGATAGAGTCTGTAAAACCTTCAGCTTCAGGTATTACAGAACCTAGAGAACCAGAAGTAGATCAATGGGTTCTGAGTTTTCAGATCATTGCTACTTATATGAAGTCTTTTACCTAACGTGGTAAGTCAGCTTTATTATCTGCTTGTGCTGCTTCTGGAATATTGCCCTGCAATTTCTCTAACTGTTTCTCTGCTACTTCCGCTCTACGCCTAAGCTCTGCAATTGAAGCATTCTGAGCCTCCAGGTAGGCTTTAGCTTCAGGTGATAGACCTGTTATAGCATTCCCAAGAGCTGCAATATTTCCCTCTTGCTCGACTGTTTTCTGACCGAATGCAGTCAAATACTGACCGTATTTCTTGAATTTGTCGTTATGGGACATAAATGTACCTAATGCTGTGGCAATAGCACCAACCGCTACAATCACCGCTACTATATTACTGATAACGTCTGTGCTTGGTGGTGGTGAAGGTGGTACTATCTGCATTAATATAGATTCAAACATTTTTACTACTTCTACTACCTATTATCTCCAATTCTCGCGACTATTATCTCTTTCTTGCATATCACGAAAAGCACCATAGCCTTTGTCTGAGCCACGCTGGTATTTGTCGCGCTCTGCGATTATAGTCTCAAGCTTTGTTAGTCTCAGGTTTATATCAGTTAGATTCTTGCATACCCTACTCATTTCCTCCTTTAATGCAACCTGATCCTTAACTGCATTAGTGAGCATATTATTAAATAAAGAGTCTTGACCTTCAAAAGTTGCTTCCTTCTTACCTGCTTTGAATGCTTTAGCTATTAGTGCTGTCACAGCACCTATAACTATCGATATTACCGAGATCAGAATAGTGATCAAATTAAAACTGGTAGCTTCTGCTGCTGGCGAACTCATAGAGATGTAAAGTCAGTATATTTTATTCGTTTCGTCCTTCTTTGGAACTAAGACTATTACCGTTAATCCTATCTTCTACTGATTTTGATGTCGGATCTTCAAAATATGATTCAGGAATATCAGGGTGTATCGATTTCACTTCTTCTTTAGAGGTGTATGCTGTTCCTAACGTAATCTTTGGTCCTCCTACGACTTTCTTCTGATAATATAACTCGACTACCAAAAGTATAAGGATCACTAAAGCTATTGAATGGCTTATCTGCTGGTTTGCAGTTATAGCAAAGAATCTAGTAGTGTTATCGTCTACTTCAAGGTTATGCAGGAAGTAAATATTATAGATAGTAAGGACCGTAAACGCTGCAGTTGAATAAATAGCGGTCCAGAATAGAGTTTTACGCATACTCTACTACTTCTTAGAAGCCTTCTTAGTGCTTTGCTTACTACTATTCCGATCTTGCTGCTGATCGAATCCTTGTCGCTCTAATCTCTCGCGTTGTTCTTCCTGGATCTCTTCGGCTATCTCTTTATTCTCTTGCTCTTCCTGCTTTATGACTTCAAGTGCATCGTATTGACCACCTTCGTGTTTAATGTTAGATGCATCATCCGCTTCTATTGCATCAGTAGTTATTTGAGATTCTAGATTTATGGCTCTAATCTTTTGGTCTTCATCTGTTGAATAATCTCTAACTTCCCTAGCTGCTTCTAGCTGTTCGCGTTCTGCTTGAGCTTGCTTCTTCTCTTCAGGCCAACCAGGGACACGCTTACCGTGTTTGTATAATTCGTCAAACTCTCCATTTACTAGATCTTGAAAGCTTTCAACTGATACTGGAGGATCATTAGCACGTTGAACAAAGTATTCAGTTCTTCCCGCTCTTTGTGGTACATCGTCTACTGCGTTCTTATGTATAGCTGCAGCTTTAGCGGAATTGAATGGAATTGAATAACCTGTCTTTATGTCGCTTATTGAATCAACCTTTTGCTGCTGTTCGCCATTATTATCGTAGTATAAGACTACATGACCCTCAGGAATTGGGTAAGTGCCTATATTCTCCCTAAAGCGGGAATAACTATTACCGATATCGTTAAAGCGTGTTTCAACTTCGCTATATGTTAGATACTCTTTACCATCAGCACCTTGTACACGCATTATTCGTGTGACTTTGCGCTTTGTTCTATTACGTTCGTCTGATGATTTAGTACTGTTTACAAACTGTTCATAGTCTGTGTCGTATGTTGTTACTGGGTATGGCTTGCCTATCTTCTCGTAAGCCTTTATACCTTCTGGAGATTTCCAATAATTAACCATTTTATAATAATACCTCTAATTACATTAGGTCTTAAAAAGTTAGTGAGAACTAGTCACGTTCTTTCATCCATTGAATAAACTGATAAATAAACATCCCTAACATGGTTAGGGTAAAGATGAGGAAGAATGTCTCGAGTAGGTTAACTACTAAATCGAAACTAATTCTCTTCCTGCAGCGGTATCAAATATTTGGAATTTGAACCACTCTTTGCGGAACTCTACTGTCTGATCTGGGTTAACGAGCTGTGCTTGTGTTGTCTTTCTCGGACCTTCGATAAAGATCATTTGACTGCTATCGAAGATGTATGCTCTATCTGCTGCAATATCTTCATTCAAGATCCATTTGTTCAACCAAGGAATACCCGTTACACCCGTGAGTATATCGTCTTGTGTTCTGTTAGACGCCTGCATTGGTCCTATCAAGCCGCCTTTCACCCAGGTATTAGTTTCATAGTCGATATACTGAGCTTCATTGCTGATTATTGTATCAGGTTTGTATAGCTTGTTTGACATAATTGCGACCTTGACCGTGTTTAGATTAACTGCTGGTCTATTAGTAGACATGATGTTTGCTGCTGTGTAAGCACCCCAGTCGTTACCAGTTACATCAGGAAATGAAGGTAATGCTGCCAATACCTGGTTATGTCTAACCCTGGTAAAGTCAAAAGCAATCTTACTCATAATGAAACTTTCAATTGGTAACGTAAACTGTCTCATGTAGTATTCTTCTGTAAAGCCAAATCCCACACCTGCTTTCTCTGTGGTGATCTGTTGCTCGGTAATTGCACCGTACTGTATGGTGTCTATCGGATCGTTCTCTTTGTAACCGCTCTTCACAGATTGTGTTGTATCAGTCCACCTTGGGAATCGTAGTACTAGCTGGTCCGTGTTTATGACTTTTACTGCTGATAGCAGGTTGTATTTCACACGCTCTAGTTGTTCCATGTTTATGAGTTCCTGACTCACACTTGTTACTGTGTATGCAGGGAATTCGGTAGATGTGATTACACCCGCACCGTATTGCTCTACTTTCTCATTATAGCGAAGAGCTTCATCCTGGAATTCAGGATTTATGAAATTGTATTTAGCTTGATCTTCGTTTACTGAACCATTGTGTAAAGCTACTTCAAGTTCTCTGTATCTTTTGTAGTCAGAGATCCAGGGGTATTTGTCCCAAGGAATCTTACCAGCGCTATGTTGTTCTATTGTACCATAGTAAGGATCTTCTAAGTATATCTTTTCGTTAATTGGGTTGTAGACTGCTGAATTGATACGCTTCTCACGCTGAAGTTTCTCATAATTGCGATCTACGTATTCACCGTAAATGTCAGTTGGAGTCGATAACATTTTTACTATAATTCACCTATCGAAATTTCCAATATCAGAACTACTCTACTACTACTAACTATGGGTAGCTTGCCCTGATATCGATCTTGATTAGATCGTTCGCGTTTGTCGTTGGTGCTGCAACATCTGCCCTATGGAACTGTGTTTCATTAATTACATATCGACCTACTACTAGGTTTGCTGCATCTGTACCGCTTACCCACTTTGTTACATGAGTTAGTGGATTAGTTGCGCTAACCTTTACTAGGTCACCTGCTACTACTCCAGATTCAGCCTTCTTACATATCCTACCAGAAACAATTACGGACATGGTTGAAGCTGTATCTGATACACCTCTTACGATTGTGTATGTATTTGTCAATACGTCGAGTGTTTCTGATAATACATCTAAGTTACCTACGAATCCAAACGGACCCGCTTGACCTGATACGGCACGTTTCCATTGGTTGTTTGCCTGGTCAAAAGCGAAAGTGTCCCCAGGTGATCCACCTGTAGAAGCTCCCGTATTCTTCGGCATACCAGGGATTTGAAGGAAATTATATCCTGGTTCTGTAGCTCCGTAAGGCATTTAGTTAAACTGAACCTCCTGCAATTCTTTTCATTAATCGGTAGTGTGTCATGAATGAGTTGTGAGAACTATCGGTTTTAGTTGTCTCATCAGCTGCTGCCGCTTTATGAAATTCAGGAACAGTTTTGAAATTACTATACTGTTCTCTATTCTCTGTTGTTACTGATGCAGCTTTAGGAGCTACTGTTAGATTCATTAATTTAGACTGATAGAACTCTGCTATTTCCTGGTTTGATATACCACTCCATGAATAGACTTTCTCTAGTTCTTCATTGTATTTGTCTTCAGACTTGAAGAGCTGTTTTGGAACTATAGTCTTTAGTGTGGCTATACGCTCACGTTTCTGCAAGTCAGCCATGAACTTGTTGGTCTTGGCTTGCTGTGCTGTTAGTTCGCTTACAACACTCTGAAGATTCTTGATAATGTTCTTTGCTTCGTCTAAGGATTTTGGCGATTCCTCTACTTCACCCTCAGAACTTGGTTTGTCGTTCGTTGGTGGTTGTCTTTCTGCTGGTTGTTGTGGTTCTGGTTGTTCTTCAGCGGGTTTCTTAGATTTATCAAAAGTAGTTGGATAACTGGTATCTGTAGCTAATACTTGCTCTCGCTTAACCTCAACTGTCGGCGTCTTTGTAACTGTTGTTACATTTTGAGGTGTATTCGGTGCAGTATTGTTATTTGCACTCATTGTATTACCTGAAATGTTGTTTTGAGAAACTTGAGAACTACCAATAAGCTGAAGAGTTGCGTCTGTAATGCAAAAGTTACATGCACTTTGCATTTCAGATGCATTATGTAATTTTACTGTACACTCTTGCTCTGAGCCGAAACATTTACCCGCTACATCCATTCTATCAAACCCAAATGCGGGGTAATCGACAAAAGCGATATGAGCACCCAACCAATGCCGTAGCGATTTTGGATTCTCATTTGGATTTTGATGAGGGAATGATAATATTAGAGGCGATACATACGGTGGGTATTGGTCGATGTGTTCTTCGGATTTCATTACATCCTTTGCCTTTGGGTCAGTTATCTCAATGTCAAATCTCCATCCTTTATCAGGATTCAATGATACTCGATGAACGCGTCCTATGGCCCAATTCTCTTGATACTCCATAACGTCTCTGATACCACTACCGTGCTGAACCATCGGATGTACGAAATTTCCTTTTTGAGCTACATCTAGAGGATTGTTAGGGTCTTTTCTCTTAAGGACTGCTGGTTTACCTACGAATGTTTGAATGTTTTCTGCTATATAGTTAGGATCAACACCCCAACCATTCTGATTAACTACAGCTTCAGGTAATGCGTAATATACTAAGAATAATCTGTCAGTACCAGAATTGTAAGTCTTTTCTGCGAAATATGCCACAAGAAGACAATAGTTATGAACTAAAGTGAGAACTAAGACACTAGATAGAGAAATCTTACTATCAATCAGTCTACTAGTAGACTAAATTTGTTCTACAATTCTAGAAGCTATATCGTTCTTCATTCCGTTCTGTTCTGGTACGGTCATTAATGAAACATCAATTATTACGTAAGTATTGCCGTGCTCTACGATATGCGCATTTGGATATGTTGTCACAATATAATTTAGTAGTCTGTCTGATAATCCAAAGTTAAGATAGATTGTATTAGCCATCTTGTGTTATGTCCATTTTAAAGAAGTCAAATGATCTACTGCTAGATGTAGTTGTACCAGTCCCACAATTTAAGCCTAAAGTTGTAGCACCCGCTGGAGGTGTTGTAGTAATATCTACAAATGCAGCACCATTAATTGAATAGGAAACTTTAGGAGTTGCGCCTATCAGCTTTATAATTATAGATACAATTCCGTTGTTTGACGCTGTTACACCTGTTGATGTTATTGTAGCTGTAGCACCACCATTGTTAGTTGCAACATTCCATACAGTACCGCTTTGAGCTAGATATAGCATTGCTCCAGATTTATTATCCAAATAAGTAGAGTTAACGGGATCTGCTGTTACACTAGATGAGAAGCCAACCCATAACCTATTGCTAGTAATATCTGCCTCTCTTAATCTCAAATATAGAATAGGGTTCAGATTAGCAGCAGTAAAGTTATAAGAAGATCTTATTGCTGCTGTGTTACCTGATGTTGAACCAGTTGCACATGTTAGGTAAGTGCCATTAGTAGTAGTATCTACGTTTTGGGTGAATGTTCCTGAACCTGCTACCATTATACCATTAAGAAGACCAGCACCGTTTGTCGCACCTGTACCGTTCCAAGTGCCGTCTTTCTTTGCTGTCTGCATTGTGCTAGTACCCGATGCAGGGGGTTGAAATTGTGGTGTACCTCCGACATTGGTAAGAACGTTTCCGCTACTACCTACAGATATAGCAGTAACCGCAGATGTGCCATTACCTAGCAATACCCCAGTTAATGTTGTAGCTCCAGTACCACCATCAGCCACAACTACAGGACTTGCAGCAGTTATGGCAGAAGTACCATTTCCTTTCAGGATGCCCGTTAATGTAGCAGCACCCGTACCACCTGAAGCAACCGCTAACTGTGCTGATGCTGTTACCGCACCCGTGCCATTACCTTTTAGAACACCTGTTAAGGTAGAAGCTCCAGTACCACCATTAGCAACTGATAGAGGTGAAGCACCACCTATTGAGTTTCGGTCTAAATTAGCTTGAGCTACATCAACATCTACTTTGCTGTTTGCTGTATCATCGGTTACTGTAATCCTTGTTGAACCTGCGTTAATCTTCTTAAACTCTAAATTAACACCCGTTTTCTGCTTGAACCATCCTGTTCCTAGAGTACCAACATTAGATGCTGTGTTAGCTTCACCCGCACCTGATAACGCCATATTCACCCACTTGCCAGTTGCAGAGTTGTATCTGATTATGTCGTTATTTGCTACTGAAGTTATATTGACATTAGATAGGTCTTGAAGTAATCCTATAGAGGTTTCTAAATCTATAATCGAACCCCCGTACTTTTTGAGTGTTAATTTACCTGATACAGAATCAATGTATAGTAATGCCTCTCCAGCAGTTGATGTTGTATATATTGCAGGGTCTATTACTGCTGGTTGCTGCTGTAATGTGATAGGTCCCTCAAACTTCCAAGGATTGAGAACGTGTGGTCTTCTACTATCTAAAATCTTACCATTAAGTATTTTGAATAATTCAGATAAAGTATCCGAACCATAACCCTGTGAATCAGTTGGATCTACTACATCTACTTCAGGAAAATCAGAATAGCTAGACATTGTTTATGATTCTTCTACCTCTAGCCCTGTTTTGTGAAGTAATGCCAATTGTATTAATTTGTTTAGCTTTAACAATTTCAAAAGTTTCTGCAGCTTTAGCGACCTTGCATCAGGGTCACCTTGAGCTTTAATAAGTTTAATCTTCTCAACTATAGCTTGTTGAACCATCAACCGTTTATCTTCGCGCTCTTTAGCTATAACCTTCTGAACATATTGATTAGCTATTTCTGGTCCTAATGTTTTTATGATAGTCTCTTTAACTAATTGTGCCGACGACAACTGCTGTATTTTAGGGGTACTGGTAGTTGTCTGAGGCGCGAACTTTATCACCTTTACTTGTATTGATTCAGTTGTAACATAGCTATCTGATAATGTCTTTAAAACTAGCTTTGGTCTTTGTAGCTGGAGTCTTGGGATTGGTGGGGTTGGTTTTACTTGCCGTCGCTGCCAGGCTATTCTTACATTCTTAGCAATTTCTAAGCCTTTAGCCTGCATCATTGATGTGCCTGGTAAAACAGCTTTAGTAACAAACGATTGTATTATTTCTGATGAATAATAGGTATCAACTATTTGGTGTATAAACTGCTTGAATCCACCTCCGCCGCCTATAACATCTGTAATATGATAAATGACAATCTTACCGATAAGTTCGGCTGCGGTATAAGTATCTGTAAGTGTTCTTACTATATTCTCTCTAATCCTAGTAGAATCTAATGATTCACTAGCGTTTAGAGTATCAGTTATAACTTTGAATGTTTTCTTGATGGTTGCTTCCGTGGCTGTTGCCGTTTCCGTGATTGCTTTCTGCGCTCTCTTGTTAATCGATTCCGAAACTGTTCTACTATCAACCAAAAATCTGAAGAACTGTCTGGTCGAAAGCAATAGTTCAGAACTTCCGAGATTATCTGTGATTGCTTTAATGACATTCTTTGTAAGCGTTTCGGTGGCTCCATATGTATCACTTAATGTCCTAGTAATTGTGCCTGTAACCTTCTGACCTGTTAATGTTTCGCTTTTGCCTAGTGTATCACTTAATATCTTTTTAGCAGTCTTTAAAAGTTGCTCGCTTGCTGTTCTAGTGTCTGCTAAAAGTTTGGTGGTCTTCTTGACTAAAGATTCTGATTTACCTAAAGTGTCTGATAATGTCCTTACTCTGATACGCGTTTTAGTAATTGATTCTGAAGCTGATAGAGTATCACTAAGTACTTTCCTAGCTCGTTTGAGTAAGGTTTCAGATACACTTAAGGTATCGCTTAATGTTCTAACCTTTGTTTGAACCTTAGTTATGCTTTCGCTTTTACCTAATGTGTCTGCCCTTGCTTTGATTGCCGTCTTCAGTAATGTCTCAGACTTAGTTAATGTATCTGATAGTGTTCTAACATGAGTGAGTATCTTTGTTAGTGTTTCCGACTTGGATAATGTGTCTTGAATGCTGTGGCTTACTCTCTTGGTTATGGACTCGGTTAATGACCCTGTATCAGTTCTGACCTTGATTGCTTTCTTTAGTAATGTTTCAGACTTGCTTAATGTATCAGATAAAGTTCTAACATGAATCCATATCCTTGTTATAGATTCACTTGCTGTTAAAGTATCAGTCCTTTGCTTGATAGCCTTGATAAGTCTGGTTTCTGAAGCTGTTAATGTATCAGTTCTAACCTTTGTTGCTTTCTTCAATAAGGACTCTGAAGCAGTATAAGTATCTGATATTGTTCTAACAAATACAGCACCTAAAGTTACAATAACATGCCGCTTGTAGTATGTAGTATCAGGTGGTGTAGATAGATTTGCTGCTATCTGTTCATTTTCTACAGCATTATTGTATGTTGCTATAGTCTGCGGCCTTGCTGTGAGAGGATTTGACTGACCAAAAGCACAGTAAGAATATGCAAACTGTGGTGCTGTTTGTGCTACTGTTGGACCTGTAGTCATTCCCCAAAGAAGCACTCCATTACCAGATTAGAAACAGCAATGTTAGTACTGTTAAGCGTTATTGCAAGAGCCTGCCCTGCGTCACTCCAAATATAATCATCCTTATCTCTTGGAATCCATTCAAACGTTCCACGTGTTACGAAAAAGCACGTATGGAGTACTGTATCTACAATAGTACCAAGTGTAAAAGCAGTAGTACCCGTTTTAACATTAACCGACGTAACGGATGAAGCACTACTAGTATTCATTGATTTGGCAGTAGCCGAAACGCCACCAGAACCTAGCGTGGATTCTCTGCGAACGAATATGTCTACAGGGTTGTCACCAGCACCAGTACCCCCGTATGCGACTCTTATCTTCTTCAAAAATATTGAAACGTTTGCTGGTGGAACAAGTTCAATAAAGACATTTTCAGTATTAGCAACATTATTACCTGCAATATTTGTTACAACAAAGTCGGACATTCATTCATTCACTCACTCACTCATTTAATACTCCTACTATTATTATTATTACTATTATTCTTCCCAATCACATTCTACATTACAAACCATAGAAGCCAAATTGACCCTAAGTAGTATAGCAAGTCTCTGATTGACACCTGACAGAATATAGTCATCTTCATCTCTTGAGACCCACTCAAATATTCCTCTAGTATTTACGGTTGTGTCTAGTAAAACATCCACAACAGTCCCAACAGAGAATGCATTAGTACCGTTTTTGACCGTAGCGGTTGATACAGAAGCGGGTGCTGCTGGCCTTCTCTTTACTATAGTTCCTGTAGTTCCTGTAGCACCTGCGGCAGATGCCCTAGTAACCCTAACTCTAGCGGGTACATCTGATACAGTAGTATGAGGAAATGACACCCTTATACGTTTTAAAAGTATTGAAACGTTAGCAGGTGGTAATAATTCAATCCAGGTGTCTTCTGTATTTATTGTTGAGTTTGCTGTAGCGTTTAAAGCGACTGTATACTGAGCCATTTCTTATTATACTACCTACTTGTACACTCCTAAAAGATGGGCTGCTATCTCTGCCGCTTGTGATTTTATGGTACTATCTTTATCACTTGCATAAAGATAATATATTTTTGATTCATTTTCACCAAACGACACAAAAGCATGATTGAATGAAAAATCTGGTAGCTCTGTATCTTTGTCTGTGCTTACCGTTGCAACTCCTAATCTTAATTTTATCATCTTCTTTTACTTACTCTCACTATCACTATCATATCAATTAATTGTGAAATACATAAAGATGTTTATAGCTCCGACACTACGATACTGTCACTTTGCCAGCTCCGAATTTGGTATTTAAAGCGTTTTGTAATGCGTTCTTTTGTGCTGTAGTTAAGGTTATACCAGTAAATGATACAGTCAATGTTCTGTTTGGTGCTGTGCCTGTATAACTAAAATTATAGGTTATTCCGTTTTTGAGAGTACCGCCAGCAGCACCAGTTTCAGATAATTGAGTAGCGAGGTTATCTATTGCTGTCTGTAATGTACTATTCTTTCTTGGGTTTTCATCCATTAAAGTATTGAAGACCGTTGTATTATCGGCAAGTGCTGTATGTGCTGAACATCTAGAAATCACATTACTAACGGTATGAGTCCTAGATCCAGATGCTACAGCATCGTCCCAAGTGTATTCGATTACACAGTCACACGTATCAGGTGACCATCTAGTTGTTTGAATTGTCATTTTAGTAGTAGTAGGATATATTACACCTCATATATTCTCCATGTTATAGTTCTTGCTGTTCCTAAAGTTTGTTTTGCTGTTAACTTCCAGCCAATGTCTGAAGGTAAAGTAGGAATGTATTTCAATGGACTGGTTTGACTATCAGCATATGTTTGGATGTTATATTGTTTGTAAGCTCCAAGAGTATCTATAAGAACATATACTCGCAATTCTATTGTATCACCTGTCGCCATTGCTGAAAGGTCAACGTAACCGTCAAATCGCTTTATTGATGTTGGATTATATAGTGTAACTTCAGTTCCTATAATCATTGTCGATGTGCCGTTTGCACTTAAGGTCAATGGCATATTGTTGATTTACTATATAGTGATATAATAATAATAATCATCAAACCTTGGTGATAAAATGATTAGCAAATGTTTTAGACGATGTGTCTGTCATACTGATTACACCACCCGTTATCTCTGCATATAGCGTATCTTGGTGTATGGTTAAGTTTGTACCTGTTCCACCTGTGGTTAATCGACAATTTACGAGGTCAGTATTTACAACAGCATCAGTATGTACAGAATCAAAGAACCATCCTGTAGTAGATGCTGTTATGGATATAGTCATAGTTGCATTAGCAGCATTCTTTCTAAATAGAAAGGTAGATGCAGCGGTAATGGTATTAGCACTTAAGAATACTCCGAGTTCAGAGAATGTGTATGAACCATTGATCCTTAACTGTACATCGGTTTCTGTAGCCGATTGTGTGAGAGTTCCTATACCGTAATTATATGTAGTACTGGTAACCCTAGCAGTAGGTGAATGGCTTGATGCACTTTTAATCCCAACACCGCTTGTATTCTCAAACTCTGTAGTAAAAGAAGCGGGAAATATGTTTGTGCTACCAGTACCAGTTGTAAATGAAAGATTGTAATCATCTCCAACAGCAACAGTATCGGTATTAGTTGTGTCCTCAAAGAAGCCACTTGTATTGCCCGTTATACTAGCAGATAATGCGCCATTAGCTGCATTCAAACGGCTGCGTAAGGTTGCAGCATTATTACTGGTATTAGAAGAGATATATGCAGCTAGATTTTTGAAAGTACCTGCCTTTCTCTGTCTTTCCTTGAAATTGGTTTCTGTAGTAATATAACTAGCAAATAATGCATTTGGGTGATAATATGTAGTCTGAGATGCTGTAGTAATATTACTAGCATTGGTACCATTAGAACATATATTTAATGAAACAGTATTAGTCGAAGCATCAAATGCAAAACCTACAGAAGTATACGTAAATGTTCCTGTACCTGCACCAGGTATAAGGTTCATATTGATTTTATCACCCGCTGCTACAGTATCGGTATTAGTCGTGTCCTCAAAGAAGCCAGTAGCACTAGAACCTATCGATACTGTGTTATTTCCATTAGCAGCATTCTTTCTAAATACAAATGTTGAGGTGGCTGCGACGCCATTTGCAGTCAAATGTATCATTAGATTGCTGCAAGAACCAGGACTGCGTATCATCCTTTGAACACTTGCTTCAGTTGGGTTAAAATCATTCATAGATACAGTAAAACATTCAGTAGTATTCGCAGTTGTAGTGTTAGCACCACCAGTAGCGTAACATAGAGTTTTAGCCATTTTACATGCCTACTACTATACCTACTACTTACCTACCTATCTATCTAGGCCAACACTCGCCAATAAATTATTACGTTATTGGTTCCTGAACTTGGAGCACTTGCAAATGTAACTGCTATTGTAGTTGAGCTTACAGTAAAAGTCCTTGCTATAGCATGAGAAGAACAATCGACAAATGCATATGTTGGTGTAGAACCTAGACCATGAGTAATATTAAAGACGGTAGTAGAACCATTTCCTGATGCTGTTGCTTTACCTGTTCTTTCTTGATCTAGTGATGCATATGCTACATCTGTACCACCTGAGTTTACTGCTAGTACTTGATTAGCCGTACCGCGTGCTAAAGGTACGAATTTAGTACCGTTATCCTTTAGTATAGCACCCGCTGCTGGTGTAGTCTGTTTTAGTGAATTACCTGTACCTTGAACGTCTATAGTTTTGTTAGTTAATGTGTCTGTTGTAGCTTGAAATACAAATGTATCGTTTGCAGTCAGAACGGGAAGTGTAATATTCCTATTCGCGGTTAATGCGGAGGTAACTACCGTATACCAATATGTTGTATTGGAGTCATAGAACTTTAGACCGCCATTGGCGGGATCAAGGTTAGTGAGATAGTTGTCATTGAAATTAATTCCACCGCCTGGTATCGGAGTCATCAATGTCTGTGTGAGATATTTTATTGACTTGACAGCTGAGAGCTGTATGTCAGATCCTATCTTGAAGGGCTGGAATTCATCTAGAATCTTTGTATCAGTACCAGAATCAGAAAAGTTGCTGTTTGTCATTATGCCGCCTATTATTATCGTATGAGTTGAGTCAGCATGTATCGACGCACTTACTGCAGCGGCGGGCAGATCCCAAAAGTTTACATTGAAAAATGTGTTAGATATATGCCTAACATTCTTTGCTCCATATGTTGTATTAGTTCCTGACTCACCGTCTATATTTCTAAAATGATTGCGCTGAAATCCGTTAACATTAGCGCTATAGGTGACTGTGATATCAAAATCTATGAATATGTTTGGGTTCCATATGGTCAGATCCGAAAAGGTATTCCCGTTTACATATCCAGTCGAACCATCTACCAGTAACCATATGGCACGATTGGGATTAACAACATACGTATTTTTGATGAAATTAAATCCTACACCGCCTGCAGCACTAGAAGTAGACTGTAGTTTAAACGCAGTCCATAGCCTTGACGGTGTTCCTAATTCAAGTATTTTACCACCATCTATGATACTATTGCTTACTCCATCACCTATTTTGAAGACATAACCTGCGTAGGCTGCGGGTACCTGTATAGTGGCATCTGCTGCCAATGTCAACTTACAGAACGATTGAGCAACATTCCAACCAGCAAAACTACCGCTAACAGGATAATTACCACCTTTTATGTAGATATCGCCGCCAGCAGTTAATGCAGCTTGAACTACACTATCAGGGGTTGAGGAACTGCTGTCTATTGTTCCTGTGACTGAGTTTAGCAGTTTATAATTATTATCTGAAGCATCTTTGAATATCACATATTTGCTGGCAGTTGGGGAATTCTTTATTGTATTCAAAGGGGAATCCATAGTTTTGTTAGTCAATGTTTGCGTTGCTGCAATGGCAGTTAGAGTATCGTCTGCTGTCAACAGCGGTAGAGTGATATTACGAGCTGCTGTAATTGCTGAACCTACAAGAGAGTAGTTGAATGTATTAGCTGGATTTGTTAAATCTAAACGTCCTGAGCGGAAGATTTGGTCAAAATCGCCATAAGTGTTTGATTGACCTGTAGAGACATTACCACCACCGCTAGCAGCGGCAGCCCATGCGATATCAGTACCACCAGCATTAACCGTGAGTACTTGATTAGCTGAACCTCTAGCTAGTGGAACAAATGACGTTCCATTATCTCTTAATATAGCGCCTGTTGCTGGTGTTGTCTGCTTTAGTGAGTTACCTGTACCCTGAACATCTAATGTCTTGTTAGTTAATGTATCTGTTGTAGCCTTGCCTACAGCAGTATCAGATACATCGGGTAATGACCACGTTCTAGCTGCTGTTGATAATGACTGAATAGAATGATCAAATGTATTTGCTGAATTTCTTGTCTTTATCCTACCATACCGAAATATCTGATCAAAATCACCGTATGTGTTTGATTG
>Ga0182009_10000002_pt1 | contig 61550 bp, 56 predicted proteins | sample Sormic07211187_1_FD_161052 | JGI IMG/M metagenome (GOLD analysis project Ga0182009, IMG submission 161052) | Bulk soil microbial communities from the field in Mead, Nebraska, USA - 072115-187_1 MetaG | ecosystem: Environmental > Terrestrial > Soil > Agricultural land > Bulk soil | place: USA... | reverse complement strand
TCGATTCTGGGGGCCGGTGGAATGACGGTCGCATGTGAGTCGAGCCCTTCCAGGTCAAACGCAAGGGCGACTTGCGGGCCATTCAACCTCGAGTTTGGCCCACCGCCTGCTGTGCCCACCACGATGTTTTCGAAGTCGGTGTGGTCGCCGGTCGTGAGAGCATTTTTTAGGCTGAGCATCGCGGCAGCGTTCGGCATGCCGAGAGCGTCATGTAAAAGAGCTTTGCTATAGCTGCAACTGAAATCTGTGAATCGTGCGCTATCACGATTATCGGCTTGTTCGCCAACGTTTATCTTCTGCGCTTGGGCCGCGCTCTTCCGGTAATTGAAGCTCGCGTTTGAGCGATTGGAAGAGTTGTAGTCAATGACCGATGCCTCGGCCGTGGACTGTTTTCCGCTGAGCAGGGGTTGAGCGGGAACGGTTGCAACCGCGATACCGATGGTGGCGGCACCTTTTACAAAGGTTCTTCTGGTTACTTTGGCCGTTGCAGCATTAGATTGCTTTGGATCTTCGGGTTTAGTAGGCATCAAAGTCTCCTTTTATGCTGCCTGAGTCTACGTTTTGCTAAAAGCCGGCGAAAGACCCTGCGGTGCTGCGGTAACGCGGGAGTACTCGATCTGAACTTTCATGATTTGCGTCACACTCTTGGAGCGGCTAGCCGATGCAGGTGTAGACATTGTAAAGATCGCCGAATTGATGGGCCATCAATCGATCCTAAACAACACGGCGATACACTCACGCAGAAAAGTGGTGAGCCGAGCAGGACTCGAACCTGCGACCCACTGGTTAAAAGAGCGGTTCAGCCGATTCCATCCAGTCACGGCTCTTATGATCTATTAACATTTTACACAGGTTGCAGCCGCTTCGGAGTACATCTAGTAACAGCCAGTCACACCTGTTTGCCCGTATTCACGTCACAAATTTGCTACAAGAGCGGGATATGCGGATCCCATCGGTCGGTGCGCTGGAGCGAGTGCATCAATGGGATGTTGCGAATAGCTATGTGACCGATGTTTTAACGGGTTGCGCAACTCAGGATGGACAGAGCTTTCTGAGCAACATCGTCGAGAAATTCGACGGGAGGCGAACGACCTTTTTAATTATAGGTAGTCACGACTTAATCTGACGCTTCTGATAAATTGATGCGACCCGCCGGATCATGTTTCTCATATCCGTCGTGTTCCGTTAACTCCGCGGCCATCGCTCGCTCCAGCAGCCGCTTCGTTAATTGCTTCAACAACCCATCTTCGCCGATCAGGTCCTCAGGGTTTTTGTAATCCTCCAGCAGCTTGTCAATCAGCTCGTTGTCTATATCTTTTGCGTTGGTCATCTTGTCTCCTGCCAAACTACCTCATTTGGCTCGCGATGACCATTTACACAAAACTATTTACACCTTGCGGTTCACACCTCCGTGAGAGAGTCTCGCTCGTGTGCGGAAGCTCTCGCAACACTCCAGCTTTGCTGTTCAATATAGCGACCAGTGGGGCAGCACGTGAACCTCACGAAGTAAGTGTCAAAGCGCCTGTTGACTTTTGGTATCAACAGGAATAATCTCCGGCCCGTTTCCGAAGGCTGACTCGAACCTCTGACTCCCATCGTAACCTCGCGAATCCAGCCTTCTGACAGCTAGCTAATTGGTATCTGTTAATTAATGTCTGGTTACGATGCGAGGACGAAAACAAGCCTGGGGACCAAGAAGAGGATACTTTCCTCTTGAAGGCTCGCTTATTGGGCAGCGCGAATCCCTGTAAAAATAGGAAACGATTTAGCTAAACATTGAGAGACGCTGTTTGGCATTGGCGCGCCCAGCTTCCGACGGAGGGAGGGTGAAATGTCTATGATGCCTACCGACCAAAATCGTCTGGCACTGCTCGATGCAATCGTTCGTGACTCCGACGATGCGATCGCAACCAAGACGCTCGACGGTATCGTTACGTCGTGGAACCCGGGCGCTGAGCGAGTTTTTGGCTACACGGCGACAGAGATGATCGGTAAGCCCATCACGATGTTGTTCCCGGCGAATCGCTACAGCGAGGAGGAAGAATTTTTGCGTCGGCTCTCCAAGGGCGAGCACATCGATCACTATGAGACGATACGTCAGCGCAAGGACGGACGGCTCATCGATATCTCGGTCACGCTCTCGCCTCTGCGCGACGAGAACAACACGATCATCGGCGTGTCCAAGATCGCACGAGACATTACGCTGCGTAAGCGCGCCGATGCCGCGCTACGCGAGCAACTGGAGTTCTGGCGCGTCGCGCTTGCCAGCATCGGCGACGGAGTCATCCTCACCGACGCAGCGCGGCAGGTCATCTTCATGAACCATGAGGCGGAGTTGCTCACCGGCTGGAGCAGGGAGGCCGCCGCAGGCCGTGCGCTCGCGGACATCTTCGTCATCAACCACGAGCGCACGCGGGAAGCAGTTGAGAATCCGGTCGAGCGCGCGATCACGGACCGAACAGCAGTTAAGCTGGCCAACCACACTTCACTCGTGAGCCGAGACAATCGTGTATGGCCCATCGACGACTGTGCCGCGCCGATTCTCGCCGCGGATAGCACCGTCGTCGGGGCGGTGCTCGTCTTTCGCGACGTCTCCGAGCGGCGACGTGTCGACTCCGAGCGCGCTCAGGTGCTTGCCGAAGAGCGCGTCGCCCGGGCCAGCGCCGAACGCGTAAACCGTGCCAAAGATGAGTTCCTCGCTATGCTCGCACACGAGCTGCGCAACCCGCTCGCCGCCATCCTCAACGGGGTCGCCACGCTCGATCAGATCGGCGCGGTATCACCCGAGGCCGTGCGGGTGCGCGGTATTGTGCGGCGGCAGACGGAGCATCTCGCCAGCATCCTCGAAGAGCTCCTCGACGTGGCGCGAATCGGTCAGCGCAAGATTGACCTGCATCTACAGCCCGTGGACCTGTGCCACCTCGTACAGCAAACGCTCGACGCGGAGCGCCACCGCTTCGAGGCGCGTCAACAACACGTCGTCGAGACTTTGACCCCGGAGCCGATCGTCGTATTGGGCGACTCGGTTCGGCTCCGGCAGATATTCTCGAACCTGTTCACCAATGCCGCGAAGTACACGCCGCCCGACGGTCTCGTGACAGTCGAGGTCGTCGTCGAGGGTGACGAGGCAGTCGTGCGTGTCCGCGACACCGGCATCGGTATTCCCCCGGATCGGCTAGGCGAAATTTTCGATTTGTTCACGCAGCTGGACATGTCCTCGACTCGGACCGAGGGCGGGCTAGGTATCGGGCTTAGCCTGGTGAAGCAGCTCACCACGCTCCATGGCGGTACCATCAGCGCCCTGAGCGAGGGACCAGAGAGGGGGAGTGAGTTCATCGTTCGCTTGCCGCGCACGGTCGGCACGACGATCGAAAGCGAACTGGTGGCAGCGCGTGGCGGGCGACAGCGCGTGTTGATCATCGATGACAATCAGGATGCCCGCGAGGTCCTTGCGATGTCTTTAGAAATCGATGGTCACCGGGTGTTCGCGGCGGGTTCCGGGGGCGAGGGGCTCGCGATCGCCCTCGTCGAGCAGCCGACCGTCGTGATCGTCGACATCGGTTTGCCGGACATCGACGGCTACGAGGTGGCGCGGCGGCTGCGGCAAGCGATGAAGGGCGACGTGATGCTGGTCGCCTTCTCAGGCTATGGGCAATCCGAGGATCGCCGGCGCTCACGGGAAGCTGGCTTCGACGCTCACGTAGTAAAGCCTGCAACCGGCGAGACAATTCTGTCGCTGCTAGCGCGGCAAGCTTCGGGTGGAGCGGCCTGAATGATAACTCTAAATACGAACGCGTACCGCCTCGACTCAGGGACTTACCTGCCCTCGGGAGCGGCAGCCGTGGTGACTCATGCGGTTCATGACCATCCTGCGCTGCCTGCGCTGGGTCGCTTTGTCCTCGAGGGAGTCGCGCGGTGTCTACGTCATCAGCCGCAAACTCAAAGATGCGCTGTTGATTGCTATGACAGGATACGGCCAAGACTCCGACCACCAACGATCTCAATAGGCAGGCTTTTGAGTATCAGTTGGTCAAGCCTATCGGGCATCAACGTCCGACAATCTTCAAGCTTTACCCACGGCCCCTGATTGTTATCATCCGCTTATGCGAGGATGTTAATTGCCCGAGATATTTTTACCTTTATCGACTACAGCCTTCAGTGCCTGGAATGTCGGAGGCCAGAGACCGACAAAAATCCCGGCCTGCTTTTTGCCCGTAAGAAATAGTGCAATTGAAGCCCCGATAGACCCCAAAGTAAGAATGTGAAAGAGGCTGATGTTGGTTGCCCCTTTGGTAGTCTCATCTACGGTTTTTAGCATTGACTCCGCAGCATCTCTTCCACTTATATCTTCATTATTGCCCGTGCTGGTTTGCGTTCCCTTAACTGCGCTTTGCAACGTTGCCATTTCTAGTTTCCCCCTTGTGACTGATTGACCTTGCCTAGTCTCGACTGCTTGATCGAATTGATACAGACGCGAATATTTATATGAAGATGAGTTGAATTTATTTCGAGGCAGTCACATATCTCATTCATTGCTAATGCCAGAAGTCTTATAATCAACTGTGATTTTCATGACGCAACCTAAGAGTCGCCGCTTCTCTTCTATTATTTGAAAGAGTTGCTGCGGAACCGTAAAGAAGTTCTTGGGGAACAATCGAAACACGTACCTAATAATTCAACTTTCATGTCGATGCTTTATGCTCGGTGAAGGTTGATTCAGGCGTTGGGCCGCTCGTTAGAGGGTGTAGCCCAGGGGCTGCCTAACAAGTCGCTAAACCCGACCCGCGATAGAACAGTTCTCTCATCCTCCGTGTCGGCGATGTAAATTGAAGGCCGTTCGTGCGGGCGGGTTATGTCCAGCGTTAGCGGTTCCTTCCCAAATCCTCCTACAAGAGAATGCCTCTCTATAACCATGTCGGTTCTACTGGCAAGTGGAAACTTGGCAAGACTCACATACAAGTTATCCATGAGGACTCGGGCTTTGCCTTGTTTCACCATTTTGACTAAGAGATACAAAAGGGGTACAAAAGGAATTCGCGGCCGTTAGTAGCTGTCAAGTTTTTGGTGGAATTTCGTACGACGTAGCTATGAACAAGGGGGGCAAGAAGCGTCCACAACTTGGTTTAGTGTGCATCACCTCGTCGGATGCGGTGCGTTATCGCACCATGACACGGAAACGTCTGTTGCTGTTGGACGAGGTTGAGCAGAAGAATGCCCTACGCCGGCTGTATGCAGATAATCTTTCTCGCCTTGACGCTGCAATCGATTACTGCCGCGCCCACGAAATTCGACTTTATCGTCTTACCTCCTCGCTTTTCCCTTTCGCTGATGACCCGATAGGCGAAGACGTTTTAAATGAGTTCAGCGAGGTAATTGCCGCGACAGGACAGCGTGCGCTCGATTCGGGCATTCGGTTGGTGTCGCATCCCGATCAATTCGTCGTCCTCAGTTCCGATTCCTCGCCGGTAGTTGAGAACAGCATCAAGATTCTTGAGACGCACGCACGCGTGATGGATATGCTCAAACAGCCGCGTTCATCTTGGGCGGTGATCGAGATACACGGAGGTAAGAAGGGGCGCAGCGAGCAGTTGGTTAAAGTGATTAGCCAATTACCGGAAGCGATTCGCTCTCGTCTTGCGTTAGAGAATGACGAATATTCATACAGTGCTTCGGAGATGTTGAAAGTCTGCCGTGCCGCTCGTGTGCCGATGGTTCTTGACGCCCATCACCACGTTGTTCACGAGAAGCTTGAGAGTTATGAACACCCGAGTATCGCCAAAATGCTGCGCGCCGCGCGTGAGACGTGGCCCCTTCCAGAATGGCAACTGGTACACATCTCGAACGGTCGGGGATTTTTCAATGACCGGCACCACAGCGATTTGATCTCTGTAATGCCATCAGCTTACCGTAACGCGCCCTGGATCGAAGTTGAAGCTAAGCTTAAGGAATTGGCGATTGAGAAATTGAAAAATGAGTCGTTCGCCGCATGCCGTTCTTGATCCCACGCCCACGTTTGACGTTGCGCGCCACGCGTTTAACGCTTTCGTTGACTCTCTGGCGCGCGACGCGCGCACCACGGCTTTACACGACTCAGACGCCGACGGCGTAACCGCAGGTGTGGTGTGGCAGCGCGTTTTCGAGCGCGCTGGCTTCTCGCAGGCCCTGCGCGTAATACCCGACCGTGAGCGCAATGCATGGACAAAAACGAACAAGGAGCGCGTACGCGCCTGCGCGCCTGCGAGTCTTTTCGTCCTCGACCTCGGCAGTCAACTGGAGCCGATCATTGAGAACGTGCCGACATGCTTCATTGACCATCATCGGCCGGAAGGCGTGCCGCCGGAAACGACTCTTATCAGCGCCTACACCTGGCAGCCAATTCCGAACACTTCGCTCCTCGTTTGGCAACTGTGCGCGACAATTACAGATACATCCGACCTTGATTGGATCGCGGCTATCGGGACTCTGAGCGATCTTGGCGACAAGGCTCCGTTTGAGATGTTGGCTGCCGCGAAACGTAAGTACAAGACTAAGTATTTGAAGGAAGCGACCGTGCTTATCAACGCAGCGCGGCGAGGCAGCATTTACGATCCAGAAGCGGCGGCGCGCGCACTTCTTCAGCACGAAGATCCGCGTCACCTTGTCAACTCAGACGCAGACGAAGTTCAGCAATTGCGATTGGCTCGCGAAGAGGTCAAGGCAGCGATGAATGAAGCGAAGAAAGCCGCGCCTGTATTCGCAGGCCGCGTGGCACTCGTGCGAATGTCTTCTCCGTGCCAGATTCATCCGCTCATTGCACAGATCTGGCGCACACGCCTGCCCGGGTACATCGTGATTGCCGCAAACGAAGGTTATCTACCTAACCGCGTCAACTTCTCGGCGCGTTCAGCGTTAAACCTGAGTGTGCTTGACTTCCTTCGCGAAATCGAGCTACACGAAGGCGAAGGCTATCACGGACACGGTCACGATCAAGCGTCTGGCGGAAGTTTGCCGATCGACCGTTGGAACGAGTTGCTGGTTAAATTAGGATTTAGCAGCAAAGTGTTTGCGCTGAAATAAGCAACTCGTTCGTTGCATGCGTCCGGCGTCATTTCGCTCTTCGGGCCGATGGGTTCAGCTGGAGCCGCCAGCCTGTCCGACAGAGCCGCCGCCCATCGATTGCTGTCGCGCCTGCTTGGCGGTCAGGTTGTGTGCATCAGCGAAATGCGGTCGTCTTTGGTCGAGGCTCGGACGGAGGCTGGCGGGTAGTCGTGGAAAACCCATGGGGAGCTTCCGTTCTCTCCATTGACAGCGAGGTGCGGCCTCAAAGGCCCGTCTAACATCCAAATGGAGCCGACGCGCCGAACGTCTGGCGCCATCGTGTCGTCTCGGCGCGCGCTTGGTTGGCACGTTAAGCGTTTGGCGGCGCGGGAACTGAAAATCACCTATGACGTTCGTTTACTCGCTAGATTTCAAGAGTATTGATTTTAGAAAGCGCCCTGAACTTTACCGGATCGGTAAGGGCGAGCAAGGAGTTCTACTTGTTGAACCATATAAGAGCGAGATTCTTCCTCACTGGAGGTTTAAAACTCCTCAGATTGCCCGCAGGTCAGCCGCCAAGATTCACAGGATGTTTCTCGACTACAAATCAGTAGAAGACTTTGTGGGAATGGATATGGCTCGGAAGTTTTTACAGATGGGCTACACAAGGTCGCGGAGGTATGCTAATCACAAATCAGGGCGGAAGTATGCCAAAGGCAGCAAAAAGACGCTGCCGCGAGAGGAAGATACGAACAAGGCAGAGTCAGCGAAGGTCTTTTACGAGAAGTGGCAGAAGGCGAAAAGGGATAAGAGATACTTGGAGCTAAAGAAGCTGCATCTAGAGAAGTATGAAGAGAAGAGCAAATAACGCCGGCACAAGCGCAAGCGGGGCGACTCCTAATGAAGCAATCGATCGCGCTCACGCTAGGAATGAATTGGGAAAAGCGTGTGACTTCGCGCAGAAGCGTTCGTAACTCATCCCGCTGAGTCGCACGGACAGCCACGCGAACATTCCTTCCAGGCTTCGAATGCCCCATCCGCGTCGGAGCATTCGATAAGCGGCTGACCATCCTTGTCGATGAATTCCCCGTTTCTCGCTTGAACGCGACTGGTTGCTGGACACTATAAAATGTGGTCGCTAAGCAAAGTCTCAATCGCGGAGGCATCCGCTTCAGAAACTGGTCCGAGTACAACCACGAGCCCGTTGGCCACCTTGATGAGCGTGACGCATCCGTCGGTGTCGACTTTCGCTTGCTCACATCGTTCTAATACGCCTTGATCATTTCGTCTAATGATCCCGACAATTTCAGATTTTTCAGATGCCTCCACAATTACACCTCACCCGCTGACGAACTCATTCTGAAATTATCGAGGTCGGCCGGCCATCCGTATGTTTCCATGGGTGAATCGAATTCTTTTTCGTCCTGTTGCTACGCTAGAGCCCTTGTTCTTTATCGAGCTCAGAGTCTTCAATCGCGATCGTTTGTGAACGAGCCTCATGCTTAATCAACTCATAGACCTCAGTCAGGTGTTGCTCTGTCGTTAGGATGTTCCCAATAGCGATGCGCATCGCTACGTTTTTACCTAAAACCGTGTGAGTTAAGTAGGCGCGACCCGTTCTATTGATGGCATTAACAACGGACCGGTTGAGATTGTTGAAATAAGCCTCAGAAGCTTCCATGTCGTCACGTTTTCCGCGCACCGCTCGAAAGCAAACGACTCCCATATGAACGGGTGCGAGCAACTCAAAGTCAGGATCTGCAGCCAACCAACTCGCGAGGAGTTTCGCTAATCGAATGTGTTCTCGAATCCGCGCCACCAGGCCGCTTTCGCCAAACGCGCAGAAAACCATCCACGCCTTCAGGGCACGAAATCGCCGGCCCAGCTGTATGCCATAGTCCATGTAATTGATCTCGCCCTCGTCCGCATCGCCGCGCAGATATTCGGGTACAAGAGAGAACGCATCTCGCAGAAGATCGGGACGGGTTATGTAAAGGCTGCTGAAGTCCAGAGGAACAAATAGCCACTTATGAGGATTAACCACGACGGAATCTGCGCCTACTACTCCGTCCATTACATGACGGCACTCGGGCAATAGAGCCATCGCGCCTCCATAGGCGGCATCGACATGTAGCCATATTTTCTCTTCTTTGCAGAACGCGCTGATTTGAGGAATAGGATCCACTGCTGCGGCAGATGTGGTTCCCACGGTGGCAACCACAGCCAGAGGAAGGTAGCCGGCGCTCCGGTCATGTCGCACAGCCTGCTTAAGACTGTGGACATCCATTTGATAAAGGCTATCGCTTGTAATTCGCCTTACATTCGCCTCACCAACGCCCAGCGTGATTGCGGCTTTTACGATCGAGCTGTGGCCCTGATCGGAAGAATAAATACGCAAACGGGGTATATCCGTACGACCGCATAATCCAAGAGCTCGGACGTTCAACGGCAGACTCTCCCGGGCGGCTGCGAGGGCGTGAAGTGTGGCGACCGAGGCAGTGTCATAAACCACGCCAAAGTAGTCGTTAGGCAGATGAAGCATCGTTCTCAACCATTGCAGCATTACGGTCTCTAATTCCGTAGCCGCAGGTGAAGTGCGCCAGGTCATCGTGCTGACATTCAGAGTCGCGGCGATCATCTCGCCAATAATGCCCGGGGACGTCGTGGTTGAGCCAAAGTATCCGAGGAAAGCGGGATGCCCCCAATGAACCAGGTCTGGAAGAATCAGTTTTTCGAAATCCAGCATGATGTCTTTCATCGGGAGGGGAAGCGTGGGTATTGCTGGAGGCAGGTTCGCGATCACATCGCCCGGTCTAACATCCGAAGAAATTGCTCTTTCTTCAATGCGGGATCGATAGTTGATAGACCATTCAGCCGCTTGATAAAGCGCGGCGCGGAACTCGTCTTCAGATAGATCACCCAGCAATTCGGAAGTCAGTGCTTGTGATGGCTTAGGCATTCTCTTGTTCAGTGAACCTGTGTCGGTGGCGCTTAGCTAAAACTCTGCTTTGGATTCGGCCGCCCGCTACCCAGGCGTCGCCGGTGCCTTTGGAAAGAAGTCGCTCGCCGAATGGATAGCCGCCGTGACGCGCCTTCCAGTAAAGAGCCCAATAGACACTCATCAATCGTTCCACAATCCAGAGGGGCGCAAAGAGAGGTGAACTGACGGGGAAGACGCGGTACGCCGAGTCACGCAACAGGCCGCGGCCACTAAGCAGCACAGATGCTAAAAAGAGAGCGGCTAACAGCAAAAGTCCGGCGCGAAAACCTAGCCAGACGGTGATTGCGATGGTACCGGGCAGCATCGAAAGGAATGCGACGGTCTTCGCTCGCATAACAAAGTCTTCATAGGCCTGACGAGGTCGTTGCTCAATCCATTTTTTTAGCGTCGGCGGTCGCTTGAGGATGAAGAAGTCCGTGGCGTACTTAATGTTTGCGTTTCGCACGGCAAAGTGGCGAACGATCTCTTCGTTGTCAAAGAGAACATCGCCGTCGTATGGGCCCACCCGGCGCATTGTTGACCGTCGAAAGCCACATGTACCCGGGTAATCACCAGCGCGAAGACACCCCCTGTTAATCAAAATTCGAGCAGTCTCAAGCCGCGCCCACCAGGGTAATGGCGAGATGAAGTTTTGCGGCCTCACCATCTCAAATCTGTCCAGAAGATGGCACATCCGTTTCAGATCTTCAGCGCGATATCTGATGTCATCGTCGGCAACTATGATTCGTTCGCATGACGCTAGATCAACGCCGGTGTGAACGCCGTTTACCTTTCCATTAAGGTACGTATATTGCGGATCTGGTGCGACATGGCAACACATCTGGCCCCATGCTTGCTCATGCTTCTCAAACACCGGTGCAGGAGAGCCGTCAACGACCAATACCTCGCACCCTGCTCGGCTCAGCGTCTGCAGAAAATCGGCGAATTCATGTAGCTCCGATGGCTCCACCCGTGCGCGACGGATCGGAATGATAAACGTGCATTGAAACTCGTTCTTATCGGATTTCACGCCGCTACCTCCAAACTTGCTAACGTACGAGTTGATATCACGCAATCCGCATTATCCGAGCGCTTGACTGCTTCTGCGGTAGCTTTTCCGGCTCGCGCGCTCATGAACTTCTGTTGGTCATAACCGCAAACGATATCAGCTGCTTTGCTTGGGTACATTTCGGCTAGGGGCAGAGCGATATCATTCAGCATCCAACGCCCGTGGCGTTCGTCTTCTTTGATGTGTAACTCCCAATATCCGCGGGCCTCCTTTGACATGCCGAGGCGTTCGGCTGCGATGCGATAACTGTCGAAGGCGGCCGGAACAGAGATCTCTGTATAAAGCAGACCACCCACATATCGAAGATAGAGTTGCTTGCGTTCGGACAGCAGAAAGCTGTGGTTAATAGTAGCCAGCACTTCCCAGGGCACTGTGTCGAAGTACGCCTCCGGTCTCGTATTCATGTCCAGTTCAGCAAGCATAAGTTTGAAAAACGAAGAATGTTTGCGACTCAAACGTCCTCCACCGTATTCCTCAATGAGAAGGCGGGTCATCATTGAGTGAATTTTGTTTCCCACACCGCCCAAAGTGCGCGAAAGTTGGCTCGCCTCCACGAGCCCATCCAGCGAGGCAATTTCCAGCAGTCGGCGGTAGCCGCAGACACCCATCTGGTCGCGAAAATACATGTCGTTGCGGGAGGGTGCTGGGGCCACGTCAACCTCAGCACGCCGACGCAACGCATCGCTAACTGCGCCACCATCGAGTTCTGGGAATTCCATTTGGGAAAGTTCCCATGATTGCCATGCTGCTTCGATACGCTGCCGGATCGTACGTAGGTAATCGGAACTCTCGTTCTTGTAGTTACTCAAGTCGTCGTACCAAAAGAATTTGAGGCGGTTGATACGATAGAGCACGCGTTGCAAGAAAAGATGTGCGTGATCGGAAGCGTCGCCCGCATATGCAGCTTCGAGCGAGAACTCCAGGGCCTCCTCAAATTTCTCTGCCAGGTGCGAAAGCGACTCGAGCTGTTGATCAAGTTCGTCGGTCGCCAGCAGCGTCTCGAATTGCTCTTCCGCTTTGGCGAGGTAAATTGCTGGTAATGCTTTTAGTTGATTTTGACTGATCAAATTTTCCATTGTGGAAATTCCCATCGTTCTTAACGTTTTTAGTCCTGTGACGCATCTCTAAAAATGATGCTCAGGCAGGATAGACTTCCTTCGGCTTTCCGAAATTCTGAAATATCAACAGTCTCAATAGTTCCGGCGTACGGTCGGACCAGATCAATGGTCCGCGGAGCTCCCTCCTCGAGACAGACGGCAGTATCGACGCGAATCGTATTGGCGGCCCAGGGCTCTTCTTCCGGAACGTGCAGCTGCCTTAAGCCTTCAAACGCGCTCGCGTCCAGCCAACGAGGATTCAACAGCACCGTTTCATCGTTGATAACGCCGCATCCAGTCGTCAGATGTAGCCCCCCACTAACGCTCACGGGTACGACGACGTACCCCAACGGCTCGACGATGCGACTTAGGGCTTCGATACCGCGCCCGTTGGTGCGGCTGGAAGAACCTACAAAGAGTTGTTTGCCGACTTGAACAACGTCTCCTCCGTCAAGGGTTGCGGGTAGAAAGATATGTCGCAGCCTTCGAAACTGGGACGCAACTCGCTCTACTTCGGAAATCTCACCGCGCCGCTTGGGTGCACCCATGCTTGCGATGATGCAGACCTCATCCAGCACGACCGCGGTATCCTGCACAAAACAACAATCCGGATAAGAATCGCTTCCTGAGATCTTCAGCAAATGAACATCCCAGCCGCGCAGTAACTCACAATACTGCTCAAGCTGGGCAGCCGCCCTTTCGTGATTGATCGATTCGCGAGTCCGGTAAGTCAGTTCGCAGGCGGCGAGGTTCCGCGAGACACCCCGGGTGATTGCTGTAAACACATGCCCCGGCTGTTGGTCTCTCTTTAAGGCGGGACGGTGAAATGGGGAAATCGCGGTCTGCATTTCCCCGAGCTCCAGCTGCATCATGGGCATTCCAAGTATTCTCCTGCAGATCGCGGTGAGTACCATCCACATAAGTTCCTTCGACCGGATAATGTGAACGAAACCCCACGATTGTTTGGCTCAAGGTCCGGGGAACCCTTGAGGCGAACAACTCACATTTGGTAACAGGATTTGAGGTGGTGTCGCGTCGACGGGGTATTACACAATTCAATCCCTGTTTGATTCAACTCATCTAAACAACTGGCTCATATCAATACAAACTTTCTTGAGCTTGTCGCTTAATCATCCGAATTCAGCCTAAGTCTCGTAACTAAACCAAATTCGCAATGACGGTTAGCAATGATGATGCCAGCCAAACTACGCGACAGCGCCGTTGCTAGAGTCAGACATACGCGACCCGGGGTTGTCGCTGGTAAGAACGGAGGATCCCAACGAACAGCCTGGGATTCCATTGGACGTCTGTGCTTGGCGGGACCCAAGCAGCGTACCCATCGGTGCGCAAGTAATCCAGGTGCTTACATGTGTTCCAGCCAGAGACGAGATATTCACGCGATGTGGCTTCAAGATTGCAAGGGTCTAAGTTCTTCATTCGCGAGGAATGATAGGCAAAGCTTAACGGCCGCAATGCGGACGTTGCGAACAACGCAACTGAGGTGCTACGTAAACGCCGAGTCATAATCAATATGAACCTAGGGTATGCACCTCACCAACTTTAGTGAATGTAAAGTCAAGGAGAAAGTAATGGCATTAGATAACGATGAAGTAATCGCAACTTTGAATAATCTGGTTGAAACGTGCAAGGACGGCCAGAACGGCTTTCACACTGCTGCCGAAGGAATCAAGAACTCTGAACTTACCACGCTCTTCAAGACCTATTCGCAACAGCGTGCTCAATTTGCGGCTGAGTTGCAAAGTGAGGTGCGGAGACTGGGCGGAGAGCCGGAAGATACGGGGAGCGCGGCGGCTGCGGTTCATCGCGGCTGGATCAATATTAAGTCAACAGTCACTGGGGAAGACGAAGCCGCAGTAATCTCTGAATGTGAACGAGGCGAAGATTCTGCCGTTGCAGCCTACGAGGAAGCTTTGGAGACGGACCTGCCGAATGATGTGAAAGCGATCGTGTCACATCAATTTTCGCAAGTGAAAGAAGCGCACGATCGCATTCGTTCGCTTGAAAGAGCTAACGCGAAAACGAGCTAAGTGACCGTTTGCTTTTAGTAGCTGGAGAAGGGGAATCGCACCGGGTCCAAATTCAATCTCATGTGCACGCGTGTCTTTGATGCTTCGTCCAAAGCTGGAGATGCTTGGCTGCATGCTTTATGTGTTGCTGATCACTCTGTTCTTTTATCGCTTTACGTTCATCAACTTTGGGCAACGCAACTCAACCGGCCCTACTGGATCAATATGGGAGCCGTTGCATCACGAACCTTGCCGGCGCGCGATTGATCCTTGCGGCGCCGGCTTGGGACTTCGTTAGCGAGGTCCTACCCTTCCTGAAAGGATTCACAATATTCTTCTGGGCAGCTGTAACATGGTGGATACCATTGCTCTTCATATTTGGATTTTTGCGTCACGTTACAAACGATCTCCACTGCGTTACGCCCCGCAGTACTGGGGCATGGTCTTCCCACTAGGGATGTACACGGTCTGCACTTTTTCAATTGTCAAAGGCAATTGACTTCACGCCACTACTGGCTATCCCACGCTACTTCATACACCTCGCGCTTGCCGGCTGGCTACTTCGACTGGACTGATTTTACTCGGTGGCATTTAGAAGTCGAGCCCAAGTCAAATAAACAGCTTAGGCTGCGCAGTGTGTGGCCGCAGCTCAGTCGCTTCATGCCTGTGTTTTGACATTTCAAGAAGAGTTAACGTCGGGAAAATTGCCACAAATTTGCCACCACGCGAAAATTGAGATATCGATTCCTGCTTCTTTCTCATTGGACCAATTGCGATTATTGGAGCCTCGCACTTCCGACCCACTGGGTTTTGCTGACAAGGTCTCGAGTGCAGGAGTTGAGCCAACGCAGGTCAAGCCAGCAGCCATGCGCGAAATCGGTATCGAGATCGCAGCACTGCACGAAATCAGTAGAGGAGTTCGGCGGACAGGAGTTCGATTACGTGATCACGATCTGCGACGATCCAAACGAACACTGTCCCGTCTTCTCGGTAAACACGAAACGTATACATTGGAGTCTCGATCATCCAGCGGCCGCAGAAAGAGACGAGGATGCGCGCTCAAAGTAATTTGTAGAGTACGTGATGAAATACTTCACCGGCTACAGTTGTTTGTTGAGGCTACAGCGAGCAAATGAGTTGAGCAGACTTCTAATTCTTTGGAGAGTGAATTCGATTGATGGATTAAATGCGGCTATCAGCCGGTGAGGTCCGAACAACCGAAAGCCCGCATGGTGCGGGCTCTCAAGGTCGGCGCGAGACATTCAGCCTCATCGTGTCACTGTCCTCACCCCAGCGACATTTCGCCAGTTGCGTGTATTCTAAGCAAACCGTTATTAGAGTCAAATCAAAACTCCTCAAAGTTTGATTAGGCGGTTATTTTCAGCCCAGCTTTCGATGCGTTTCTCCATCGTCACCTTTCCAGCGGCTGTCTTCACCTTCAGCCAGTCGCGACACCGTGAGAATGCATAGACACTGTCCTTCCGCTTCATCACCATACCTTCGAGATTGAGAGCCTGGAGTTTCTCAAAGAGTCCTTTCCCATTGCCGGCAATGTGATCTGTAAAGCGAATGCGGCCAGTGTTGTCCTTCGGCAGGATGCGCTTTAGTAGCTCTTTTCGTTTTATTAAAGGACAAGCAGTTAGGTCAAATCCATCGAGGTGGAGCAAGTCGAAGGCATAAAAAACTATCGAGCACTTCCGACCGCGTCGGAATCGCAACGCGTCGAATTGCGGCAGACCATCTTCACCCAAGGCTACGATCTCACCATCAATCAAAGCCGCCCTCGCTTTGATGGCTTTCCCAATTTCCCTCAGTTCGGGAAAGCGTTCATTCAGACTGTTTTTCCTACGTGAGACCAAATGTACTTTGCCGTCGCGAACAAAACATAGCGTTCTCCACCCATCCCACTTCGGCTCAAAAAGCCAACCCGGGTCAGAGAACGGTTCCGCCGCCAACGTCGGCCGCATGGGTTCTACGGACGATGGCATCGCTGCGCGCTTCGCTTCCGGGTGAAACCGATTTCTTTTTCTCTGGGCTGCGGACATGGGAGACTCATATTTTGGCGTCCGACGTACTTGCGGTCAAACGGTCCAAGCTGAAGATCCCGCTAGACAGGCACGAAGGTTACCGCGATAGGATGAATGGAGGCCGACCAGGGCTTCTATTTCTTTCTCCTGTTATACGGAGACTGATTGGTGGGCTTAAGTGAAATGTTCTTCTCGCTCGCTTTGGTACGCACAGCATCTTCAGTACGCCCCAGCTTCAGTCCGATGACTCTTGTGGGCGTGTTCTGACCTGCCAGAGTACGAAGTTGAGATACGTCGCCTTTCGTCCAGGTCTTTCCTGTATTCCTTGTGGACTTCGTCATTGCTTTTCTCCGCGAGTAATTCTAGCAAAAAGAAATCATGCTTAAAAGCAGATCATAGTCGGTAAGCTTTTTTAAGATCGTTCGGCAGTTTTCGAAATTCTGCTTTTAAAACATAGACCAATTCGTCATTAGAAATTCCACGAATCGGAATCTTGATCAGTCTAAAGTTTTCATACCAATCTTCCCCTTCGTCAGGCCTGAGTCCTTTCTGTGTGAAGGCGAAAGAAAACGCGCCATCACCAAGCTTCTGTAAACGCGAGGCAATGTTGATACATAGCCCAACGAAATCTCTGCCATCCGCGATTGAAGTTACTTGTCCCTGGGCAATACCGCAGCGGAGCTTCGTTGGAGACTTTGATATGTTCTTCTTGATGGATGGTAGAAACTCAATTTCGTAATCACTGCAAATGATATCGAAGGAATAAACAATATTTCGTTTCGCCTCACCGCTCATGTCCGTCACATCCCAAAGAAGAAGAACTCCATCGCCCAAGAACTTGCCGAAGAAGGGCAGGTGGCTCCAAAGGACGACCTCATTGCCGGCTTCTTCTATCAATAGTTCAGCACGTAGTTTTTTGAATAACCATTCCAGAAAGGACTTGACGAACTGAGGGACAACCAAATGGGGATCTCTTTGGTCGCAGAATGCGGTGAAATCTTTGAGATCCATAATGACAGCAAGTGCTTCGAAGGTTTCCCTTTTTGCGAGTATATCTTCGAGACCAAGAACCGAGGGAGTCAATTTTTTGAAGATACTCTTGCGGAGCCAAAACCGATCTGTGGCGCCGCTCTTCTGAGTATATTTCGGCTCGCGTTTACTCAACGTGTTTTAGGTATCTCGCAATGAGGAATTAGAGCACCTAATAAAGATCGAATTTAGGCCGGATTCTGCCTTTATGAAAGAAGGATCCGATCTAGACCAAGCTTGCCCTCTGCCTGAACTGCCAATGCGTTTCTCGGTCGAAGGAGATTACTCGCGATCCGCCGTGCAACTTGTCGATTGTAAGTAAAAGCGAGCTCTTTGTGCCTGACGATATCGGTGATTGTGCCAAATAGCAGTAGGCCGTAAGTGAGGAGATACAGAAAACCGATACCCACTTGGCCCAAGGCAAAACGATGCAAGCCTGGAACAGCAACTATTCCAATGACGGCCATCAGCAAAACCAATTGAGGATCTTTTCTTCCCTGTCGATACGCAACCGCGAATTGCCGAATATCCGTCTCAGACATCCCAGTCGTGAGGCGCTCGATAAACGATCTTTCGGGTTCGTCCAATTCAGGTAAGCAGTAAGAAATCGTACACGACATCTTTAGGTCCTCGCCGGGAATTCTATATGCAGCTACATATAATTGTCTACACCGGAGGCGTCATAATTCAAGACAAGAGCTCTCAATTACGACCGACTAGTACGAAACCCGCCCAATAGAACGGGTGTCGATAGCGTGCATCTTTAAGCAGCCGTAACGATGCTTGCCTTAGTGCTTCAGATTTATTTGCGGCATCAGGACGCATCGCGAGCGCTTGGTAGAAGGTCTTCATCAACTGTGCCGTGCTTGCGGAATTGACTCGCCACTGGCTGACCACCATCGAACGAGTTCCCGCAACGAAAAAAGCCCACGACATCCCAATCACGCCTTCTCCAGTACTGATACGTCCATTTCCGGTTTCACACGCTGATAGGACAGCGAGATCGGCATTGAGATGTATGTTCATGATCTCACGCGCCTCGAGCAAGCCATCATTTTCGAGATCGCCATCGGTCTGCGTAAGCAATAGATACGAATACAACGGATCTCGATTGTCTAAGACGCCGTGAGTTGCGAGGTGAATCGTTGCGTATTCTGGCGCAAGACTCTTAAACGCTTTTTCAGTTGCGGTCCGTCCGACGAATACCTGTTTGATTCGCGACCTAGCGACGGATGCAATCTCATTAACTTCTGTTTCAGCTTCGGGCAGTGGGCATAGGTCTTGATTAAGTTTTTCATCTCTGCCAATCACTGGATTTCCGAATGCAATGATCGAGGGAGTGCTCTTCGCGTTTCTGGCACTCTTATTCATTTCTTGCAACACGCTTAGAGAAGGCGCATAGCCCAATGCGTATTCTTCGACAAGATAGCGCTCCCTCTCAGTTATGAGTGCCTGAAAAGGCAAAGTCCAAAGTAGCCCGTCCGGCACAATGAAAATCGTCTTGATCCCACGTAGTTGTTTAGAGGCTGGCTTAAGCAGTAAGCCGTAAAGTTCTCGACTTAAAGTGCGATAATCCGGATGCCGCTGAGCGAGCATGGAATGGAACTCGTTTGCTTTTGATCGAAGATCATCAGTCTTCACGGAGAGGTCCACGTATGCGATGTCAAGTGCAATCGTCGCCGGATTTCGCGTCACCACAAACAGCCCGACTCGATTATCGGTGACGACATACTCAAGATATGCGATGTCATTGCCGGCGGTAAGGGATGTGAGGCTCGCAGCTGTTATGGCTTGTGTGGTTCCCGATCGGAGGCGCAGTTCAGGATGTATCACATATGTGCGGTCCTGGAAGGATGCTAATTCCAGCCGAGCGGCATCCAGTTCTTTGTAGAGTCGGTTTGTGGATTCCGTTTCTGTAACCGGCTGCGATTTTATGCGCGCGTTGATCGCAGCCACCTTCTTTAGTAAAGCTTGCCATTCAAACTTTTCATTCTCGCTGAGTACGTTTTGTAATTCGCCCTTACCGCTGCGGACGATATCAAGTAATACGCGACTTTTCGCTCGTTCTGCGCAGACCAATGCCTCGTAAGACTTGCCCTGCTGAACCAGCAGCCTCATGAGAGAGTGATATGGACCGACCTTGTTTTCGAAGAAGATCTGAAGGCCTTCTTCACGACCAGCTACACGATCGCGCAGCGTTTCAACCTGGTCGATCGAATCCTTCAGAGTCTGAACAGCCAACTCCAGTTTGTTATTAGCAGCGTAGGAGTCACCAAGAGTCGCGGTTGCAAGGTACGTGAGCTTCGGTAGATGTGTCGCCCGAGCCAGGGCTACTGCCTCTTGGGCGAACTGCTCAGCTCGCGCATAGTCCTGCATTTGGTAATGCGCCTGCGCTATGCGCCATAACAGTTCAGCCTGACGCATTTTGTCGTGACATTCACGGGCGACTGCCAAGCCATTGTTCAAAGCTGACAATGCGTCATCAAAGCGTCTCTGAGCTGTCAGTACCACGCCAACTCCTTCGAGCGCTGCAATCTGAACATCGATCAGTTTTGTCGCTCTCGCAGCCTCAAGGCTCTGCGTAAAAAAGTTCAAAGCTTCGTTGTGGTTGCCTTCTCGTTGCTGAACGACACCAAGGTTGAGCAGCACTCGTGATTCTTCCTTTTGGTTCTTTGCTGAACGATAGAGCTTCAAACTTTTCTCAAACTGTGCATTTGCTTGTGCATAGTCCTCTTGCTCCATGTACAGGTAACCCAAGCTATTAAGCAGGTTTGGGATCTGACCGACGGTTGCTGTTTTAAGTGCGGAGTTCAAGTACTGGAGTGCTTTGATGTGATCACCTGCGGACGTATAAATCCGGCCCAGTGCTGCGTACATCTCCGTTACGTAGAAGTCATAACCGTGATCGCTGTTTACTTCTTTCAGCAGATCCAATGCACGCATGAGATGTCCGGTCGCTTGGTCAATATCACCCTCACGCGCAGATAATTGACCTAATGTAAGTAACGACTGCGCAATCCCGAACGCATCAGGCCACATTGCGGACGGCGCGTTGCTGCTCTTGAGTCTCTCTGCCAAGTCTATGGTCGCTTCCGAATACTGCCGGGCTTCAACGTAACGTTCTTGGACCCAGCTGATACTTCCTAACTCGGCGAGAACGTAGATGACATCTCTCTCATATCCCGCGGCTTCAAAGGCTTTCTTACTCTCTAAATAGTTGTTGTTCGCACTCTCATATTGTCCCAATCCTGAATACGATCGAGCTATGTTGTAGTACGTCTTCGCTAATCGCCTCTGATCCTTGAGATGTAACGCAATAGATCGGGCGACGTCGTAAAGAACGAATGCCTTTTCGGGACTCTGGTAGAACACCTGAGACGCTAGAGCCATTAACTGGTCCCATACGTTGACGGTGACGAGAGAGGCATGAGCTTCCAGTATTTTGGAAATGTCGCTTTTTGCTCTAGTTCCTTTGACGAGAGCGACAATGAGATCGGATTCAGTTGTTATCGCTTCAGATTGCTGTGCCTGGAAGGGCAAGACAGCAGTGCAGAGAAGCAACGCACAACCGAGCGAGACTACGCATGACTTCCAAATGCTTCGCATGCCGTTTTCACTGATTAGAGGGCGAGAAGCCGCACTTCTCACCCTCTAATCAACTCTCAGCTGAGAAGGTTAATGATAGCCGCCACCAGCTTACCCAAGGTCCCTGAAGATGGAGGCGGCGGAGGTGGAGCACTGGAAGTGGAATTGGAACCTCCCTGTGGACCATCCTCCGCTAAAGCTACTCCTGGCGCAGCAAAGGCGAGCAATGCGATTAGACAAAGGCACGACACATATCGTTTGAATTTTCTCATTTCCGTACTCCTGTTGTTTTTCGCCACGATACAACTGTGACGTCGAGGTTGAAGGTTAATGCTCATTTGAGCAGGAACTCTTTTACAAAGAGGATCATCGCGTACAGTCGGTAATTTCGATTGTTTAATTGCGTTAAGCCATGGCCTTCGTTTTTTGCAAGAACGTACCAAACAGGAATGCGCTCTTTAGTCGCAGCCACTAACTTTGTCATTTCAGCTACAGGCACGCGAGGATCGTTCTGGCCTTGGATCAGCAGCAAAGGTTTCTTGATCTTGCTGGTGTTATTCACTGGAGCTATGCGCTCCATGAACTCCCTCGACCTTTGATTACGCTCATCGCCAAATTCTGAGCGTTGGAGACCGCGACGCCAGCCTTCCGTACGTTCGACAAAAGTCGCTAAGTTGGAAATGCCACTGTCGGATATCGTCCCTCTGATTCGATCGGTGTAGACGTATGCGGTTGAGAGCGCGAGGTACCCCCCATAGCTCGCACCCTCAACCATTACACGGTCGGCGTCTAGATCCGGTTGAGTCTTGATCCAATCCAACAGAGCGCCGATGTCTTTTACTGCGTCCTCGCGCATAAGACCGTTATCGAGCTTGAGAAACTTCTTGCCGTAGCCAGATGAGCCACGCACGTTTGGATAGATTTTGACGACGCCTAACTCGTTTAGAAAATAGTTGTGTTCATATCCAAACGTGGGACGGTATTGCTCTTCCGGTCCACCGTGGATGTCGATTATCACCGGTCGCTTGCCAGTGAATTTCGCCGGCGGCCGATAAAGAAATCCCGACAGATTGCGTTTGTCGAAACTACTCCAGTGAATTACTTCAGGCAGTGAAAACTTTTCAGGATCTACACCATTAGTGACACTCTTTGCCCACAGTTCAGCCTTTCCCGTTCGTAGACTAATTGCATACACGTCGGTCGCCGCGCGTGGCGATTTGAAATTGAAGGCGAGATCGGTGGAATTCGAATGCCACTTCAAATCTGAGATGACGCCGAGCGGGATTGGTGGAACCGATATTTCTTTCGACGTAATTACGTCAATGAGATGAAGTCGTGAGATTCCGTCTTCATTCGTCGTAAACGCGATGGTTTTGCCGTCCGGTGCCAACTGAAATTCATCCACGTCCCAATGAGAGGAAGGCGAGACGTAAGTGAATTTACTCGACGCCAAATCGATACGTGCAATTCGTTTAACATCCGAACCATGATCAGTCAGAACAAAGACTCCCTTTCCCTCTTTAGTGAATTGAGGATAGTCATAGAATTCTTTTTCATCCGTCTCGGGCGAGAGACGGATCTTCTTTCCGGAAGACACCTCGATCAGCCAAAGTGTGCTCGTTGTGTTAGAGAGGAAGTCACAAAACACGACCTGCTTGTCATCAGGAGACCACGCTAACGCTTTCAAATAACTTCCGGAAGATTGAACCAGTAGCCGGTCTGTTTTTGGCTCGAACGGATTCAGCACCCGAAGATTCACACCATCCGCATGCAATGGACTTGAACTGTAGACGATCTGATTACCCGCGTTGTTCCACACCGGTTCTGTATTTCTCGATTTGCCATCGGATAGTTGCTTTGAGTCTCCGCCGTTGATCTCATACAGGTATAGTTGGAAGGTTTCGTTACCGTCGGTGTCCTTCGTATAAGCGAGATATTTGTATTGCGGCTGGAAATAGATGTCGTAGATACCAGGAGACTGAATGTAGATCGTCGAGGTTTCAGGACTTGCGCCTGGCTCCTTAACTTTTGAGATCCAAGTCGCGCTCGACAGCCCTTTCAACCAGATCTCGCGTTTAACGGGATCCCAACCCGCTAACGGCAGTCCGTACATCTGTGTATAGGGAGCGACTTCGGCGACCAGTGATGCGGGCACGGGCGGAACACCCAGCACTTCAAGATTCTTATCAACCGCGACGAAACTCTGCGCCCTACTAAGGAGCACCCCCGTCAGCATTAACGCTACGGCAAGCATGACTCGAATGCTAAACGTCTGAACGGTCGCTCGACATTGATTCTGTTCGCAAAGCTTCATGGCCGACCAGGAACGCTCTTTTCACAATTGATGACGTTCTCTCTAGACGGGAGATAGAGGCTAAACTTCCAACGCAGTCAAAAAAAATTTTAGTCGATATACCTTAGTCTGGAAAAATTATCTTTTCTCCGCCTGGAATTTTTCTCTATTTCCCGCGTCATTTGAACGAAACGAGGAGGTCTCTTCTTACAAGCAGTAGGCCAATCCAAAAAACGATGACTTCGCAAGTGTCTCGACCGAACTATGGACTCATCGGTGAATCAGCTGCGATTAAGGCGCTGAAACGTCAAATTCGTACTGCGGCTCAATGCGATTTTACTGTACTCATCTCAGGCGAATCTGGAACCGGAAAGGAACTGGTAGCTCGTGCTATCCATCTTCAAAGTGCACGCGCCGATAAACCATTTATATCCCTAAACTGTGGAACTCTTACCGAGACTCTCTTGGAATCGGAACTATTTGGTTATGAGCGGGGAGCATTCACTGGAGCAGTCCAAAAGAAAAAAGGTCTATTCGAGGCTGCTCATACCGGCACGATCTTTCTGGACGAGATTGGAGAGATGTCGACGAGCTCACAGGTCAAGCTTCTTCGCGTTCTGCAAGAGAGAGCTTTCAGGCCCGTTGGCGGACACGCCGAGGTTTCGGTCGATCTCCGCGTCATTGCTGCAACTAATCGCGATTTGGCGCAGGAAATGGCGAGCGGCCGTTTTCGTGAAGATCTTTATTATCGGATTGCCGTATTGACCATTCACACGCCTCCCTTGCGACAACGCAAATCAGATATTCCAATACTCGTCGAGTATTTTTTGGACCAAGTGCAAAAGACATTGACGCGCTCGCAAAAGAATAAGATCAACGAAAACGCCGTCAACGCGTTATCCGGTTATCCTTGGCCGGGCAACATTCGCCAGCTCAGGCACGTGGTTGAGAGGTTAGTTGCTACGGCACCAGAAGGAGCGACTATCACTGAATCGGATATTTTCAAAGCTTTGCCACTCGCCACAGTTACGGGTGCTGCATCACAGGTTCCGGTGATCTACCAGGACACCGACTCTCTTGATGATTTCCTGGATCGGATCATGCTTGGACTCTACGATCAGTTACTTGCCAAGACCGGTAGCCACACGCAGACGGCGCGCTTGCTCCGTACCGACAGGGCTTCCCTTTATCAACGCATTGAACGTGCTCGTCGGCGCCTTCAGCTTGTGCAGTCGTGCTGAGCGCCGGCGTGCCCATGGTTGGACTGACGAACGCTCAGCTTTTAAACACGATCGGTCGGATGCTTTGTTCAGAAAGTTACCTCAGGCAGGTCGTTAAGAATGGCCTCTTAGCTCCTCATTTCAGAGCGGTAACAGAATCGGCCCGATATCGGGTCACACCGAAATGTATGAGCTCGCAAAATGCCTTGCGATGAAAAATACGTACTCGCTATCCTTCGTTTCATTACCATCCCCTCAACGCAAATGGATCGCCTGTTCAGTTTGTTGCAAGAGATGCCGCTAATCATTGGCAATTGCTAAACTGTTGTCTCTATGAAGAGTGATCGATGCTACTTTGCAGTCAAAGGAAAACGCTGCTCCGCCCCTCGTGAGCCTTTCTCTAATTTTTGTTCAGATCACCAAGCTACTTTCGCCCAGTTAGATAATCCCACCCTTCTCAATCAAGCGGCTGATAGGATGAGAAGAACTATGTATGTAAATGCGGAAAAGAAACTGTCGTGTGTATTAGATATGGAAGTGTGGGGCGAATTTAACAATTATCTAAATGAGCTTTCCGGACGCGGATACAACGCGCGCGAGGCAATGGACGCAGTTGGAACAATCGCACTTGAGAGGGGGTTGTTCGATGATGTCTTTCAGGGCATTGGGCTCAATCCAAAGTGGAAGCGATTCGAAAAAATTGTGGCAGGAATCCACATGTTGACGGCTGAAGGTGCTGAGGTGAAGTTTGACGATGAGATTGTCGGAAGGAGAACGGGACGACCAAGGCAAATTGATGTCAGCATTCGTTTCAAACAAACGTATTACGATTATTTGGCAATCATTGAATGCAAGGACTATGACTCGAAAGTTCCGATAGAGAAGGTCGAAGCTTTTAGAACGAAAATCGAGGACGTCGGGGCGATGAAAGGAATCATGGTTTCACCAAAAGGATTCCAGGAAGGTGCCATTAAGACGGCCGAGGCCCACAACATTGAGCTGTTCACCCTTACAGAGATTAAGAGTGATTGGACAAGAACAATCAAGGCGGATGTTTGGGAACTTCCGTTTCCAGCACACATTGAGTTTGACTATCCATTTTTCGATGCGACAGACCTTAGCGAACATGAAATCCGAATGGGTGACTTGTTGTTTTATACGGATCAGCTCACCCCTCCAATACCTCTAAACCAGCTATTACGTGAAATCAGTAAGTGGGTGGTTAGCAAAGGTATCGCTCTGCCTTGTAAGGTCGAAGCACCATATGACCCACCCCTACTAACCCAATTTCCGGGTACAACCTTCTTCACCCCTATCTATGCGATCATCGTTACGTTCGAGAATTCCAAATTCGCTTTTGGTCGCGAGATCGATGTACCTCCAAAACTCGAGAAATACGTGTATAGCGATATTGCTAAGCATCGAGTCCACGAAATTCCTGCGAAGGATCTACCGCCAATCGACTAGCCCGGAATCCTCGGCGTATCAACTGGCAAAGACGTTAGAATCGAATTCGCATACCTTGCCCGACTTCGCGCGAAATCTCACGTCCCACGGCGGCGATCACGGCGGCGGCTTGCCGCAATTTCGCGGCTTCAATGCCGGCACTGCGGATTTGGCCGGCTGCATCCACTTGGCTGCTGTAAATCTCACGATTCGCGCCGAGTTCTAAGCGATAGTTTTGATCGACACCTCCTCTCGCTTGTCCGGCACCCCGTTGATAACCACCAATCGCTTGGCCTGCACCCGCGTCAACCGCCCCAACCTGAGCTTGTGCTTGCTGATCGATTGCCACTTTCATCTCCGATTCGTACTGCTGACTACTCGAAACGGATTGCGACGTTGCCGTGTTTTGAAGGTTCGTCACACCATCTCGATAAGCGTCGGCGGTTTGGTTCACGCCTCGATTACGATTGCCGATTGCGACATTTTGAAAACCGCCGCTTAGCACAGGACGTAGAATCGGAATCTCAGGAGGAACCGCCTCCGCAAGGTTACGACCCCAAGCGTCGTTCTTTGCCGCGTGGGATTCGGCAGCGGCCATTGTTTTCTCCTTATCGGCCGCCGCACTGAATGTGCCAACCTGCTGATCGCGAGAGATGTTTGTCTCGCGAATGGTACGAGAGACTTCCGCGCCGACTTGCGTTTTCTGAAATCCCGCGGCTGCTTGAATGATCATTCGTTGAGTTGTCGCCGCACCTAATGTCGCCGCCGTTTGACTCGTGAGTGCCGCCTGAATTGCAGCCATCTGCGAAGCACGCTGTCCTGTTGCCCGCATGTTTCCAGCCTGTAATTGTCCCGCTGATCGAGTGACGTCGGCTTGGTAACCGGTGTTGTACTGCGTCGTCTCTGCTTGTCGAGTGACTGCGGCAGCGGCCTCAGCGCTGTACTTCTCAATTCCGGTCCCGACCATTGCTCCCATCCAGCTCGACACTACCGTGGCGACTGATTCATAAATTCGACCAGATAGGAAATAAAGTGAAATGAATGGAGTACCGTAAAGACAGAGCGCGCCGAGACCCATCGCAAACGCCGCCAGCGCGATCGTGTACTGCGGTTGAGCCAGCGGATCGGTGATCGCGCGCATTGTTTCATAGTTCCATATATATAAAGGACTGCTGTCGCCGACAGCCATCGCCACATTTCCCCACATATAAGCCACAATTCGGATGATTTTCGATATGGAAGGCCATAGCAGAGTTATCGCAATGACTCCGTAGAAAAACGGATAAGTCGTTTTGCTGGCGATGTGTTTATCGACAATGCCGGCGAGCATGAACGGCATTGCAAGTTTTAGAGCCATAGTCAGAGCGGCACCAAGAAGCACCAGGATCAGATCTCCAAACTCGATCAACGCTCGTTCGAAGTTTAGCCAAGTCATCATCGTGGAGATGTCCCACTGCGAAACGTCGACCTTCTGATCGAAATTCTGAATTGTGCTATCCGTATCGACGATCACACCCAATACTGCTCCATTTCCGAGGGGCACCGGTTCGATTGCGGTCTCGCGGCCATCGACCTTCACTGTAAACATGTTCTGCTGAAACTTTGCGTACGAGTCATTAAAGCTGTCGCGCTGCGCTGTATAGAGTTCTTGCAGAATGGATCTCTGGCGGGTTTCATTTCCGTTGGCGATTTCGTAGCCGATGGCACTCATCGTATTGATAATTGCCAAGCTTGTTCCGGAGAGCATGAAGAAGAGAGCGAGTCTGCCGAACCACCAGTAAAGTCCGGAACCTTCGCCATTGTCTTCACGAATCACGCGCAACATCGCGAAACCCGCCAAGCAATTGCCCAAGACCCAAGCCAACAACTCAAACCAGCCGATGAGCTTTGAAACGATCTCGTTATCGAAATACGGCAGCAGCCCAGCCGCACGTTGTGACAGCGCCGCAATGTTGTCCGACAACGATCGGACGGGCGACGATGTTGGGCTCGGAGTCGGTGTTTGCGCTTCGACACCAATAGGCAAAAGAAGCATCGACACTAAGAGGACCAGCTGCATTGACCATTTCAGTCTCATAGGTGCTACTCCGATTGTTACTGTGGAAGACGAGGCGGTGAAGGCATGCCACCATTTTCGATTGCTTGGAAGACGCCGTCCTTGACGATATTTAGGCTATTCCAGGCTTCGTCCGTGGCTCGCACTCGGTTTGCAATCCTCACGCGCTCTTCCATGGTGAGGTTGTATAACTTTACCCTATCTTCGATTTGGGTCGAAAGATTCGTAATCTGCGTATCCAGATCAGCAATCATCTTCTCGCAAGGAGCGATCTCTAGTTTCAAGTCAGAAATGCAACTTGCGCACTGTTCAGCGGATGGTTTGGCGAGCTCAGTATCGAGTTTGTCCTTAGCTTGCTTCAGTTGTTGCGCGGCGCCGGCCTGCCTCGCTTGCGCGGTTTGCAGATCGTGATAAAGACGAGCGAGAGTCGCATCAAACATCGCAATGCGATTCATGGTCGCAATCTTGTTCTGTGAAGTTCGTCCGATCGAATTCCGCAAATACTCCTCGAAGTCGCGCAAATCTGCCTCCGGATCGAAGACGCCGGTCATGAGCCGGGTCTTCATAGACCGGATCATACTGAGACGAGAGATCACCATTGTTTCCATTGCGCGTTTCAGAGCGAACACATCTCGCACTGTTTGCCCAAGCTGGGCCATGGTTCTCGTTAGATTTGCGTTATGCAGCACGAGCTTTTCCGCTTCACCAAGTATTCCTTTCATTGTGCTGAGTTGTTGAGCGAGTTTGTTGATTTGTTCGGAGTATTGCTTTACACGTTCTAACCAGCGATTCGCGTCTTCAATCTGCCGCTCAATCTGCAGTGAATATTGAGCGGGATCGAACACGGTCCACTGTGCCTGTGCAGGTGTTGGTAATAGGAAGTCACCGATGAGTACACCGATCAAAAGACATTTGACGAGCTTCTTCATTTCCATTCCTTCCTGAGCTGATGCTCTGATTGCAATAGGGATTTAAGCGGCAGCTTCGAGCAGCGTTGCATCGATTTCGCGTAGACCAATGGCTGTTAAGCCGCGCGGGTACCGCTGAGCAAGCCAACCATTTACTTGTATTTCCGACCATTCTGGGTGATGGGTCGAAACTAAACTGCGTGCATTTCTTTCATCGGCATTCGTGGTGAGGATCCAAAGCATCAATGGGCTGAGTTCGTGCTGAACTATCTCGACTATCTGATCTGGACCACTGCCAATTACCATCACGAATTGCGAGAACCGACCGGGAGCAGTCTTAATATGACCGATTGCGTCAGCACCGTTCGCGGCGAGTTTCGCGTGGGCCACAATCTTCGAGTAGTCACCTAGCTGCTTGCCAATAAAGAGAACGTTGCCAGTCTTTGACAGTGAGGCCACGTCCTCGATGTCTTCGAATGCGTGAGTAGCAAGAATTGTGATTGAATTCTCTTTCGGACCCTTGCGGCCGGCATGCTGAAGCACCTTGAAGATGAACGGATACTCCTCTTTGATCTCCCACATTTCATCGAACAGATTCGCTGTTGGCGCACGAGTACCGTCTTGTCGACGACGACCAATACTCCGCGCTACATGCGCAGCGATGCGATAGGCGAGAGATTGTTTAATGTCCTGAGGGAAATCTTTGAGCGAGCCCAGCTCGTAAACGTCGAACGGCGATTTCTGTTCATAGTCCGGATGCGTAGGTGCATCCAACCAGGGGTGCTGTATGTAATTACACAGAGCTAGCACAAGGGTTTCGCGGCGTTCGCGCACTATCTCCGAATCAAAGGGATATGTGCGAAGTTGTGCGACGAAATGCGAGAGGATCGGTTCAAACAATGGTCGCCCAGGCCCATTTTGTGAAACCACGTTCTCGTAAACTTGCGACACGACGGCGCTGATGATGTCTTCTGCTGTTTTGTCGTCGTCCTTCACTCGGGCCAGCATCTTCAAGTCGCCCACGACTAAAGCCTTTTGAATATCATCGGGCATTTCACCATCTTTAAGATCTGCGTAGGACCAGATGTTGATTGCACGCACTTCATCGGGACGAGGTCGGATGTAGCGCCCGCCTAAGACCGTCACGAGTGGCAGTAACGTCTCACCTATGTCTATGGCGTTAACGCTTGCGTCGCGGAGGCTTGCCAATATGTCGCAGGCAAACTGCGCCATCAGGATCGATTTGCCACCTCGCGGTGCGGCGATGATCTGAATGAGTGGCGAAGGGATTCGATTTCGATCGAAAAGGTCGATACCGATCAACCGTCCAGTCACCGTTGAGACTACTGTGTGCGGATGGTCAGCTCCCGCCCAGGAATCTTCGGTCGGCGTGAGCGCGACTACGGAGTTTGAAACTTCCGTAAGCTCCCGTCCGGTCGGTTTCGGACTAAGCTCGCCTGCGATGGCAGTCGGATAAAGGGCACGGAGTGCCGCCGGTTCTTCGCGGTCTGCATTAGCACCGGGAATTTGTCGGATTGCGGCGATGACTCGTTCGCATTGTTCGTCTAGAGCATCGCGCGATCGCTTTAACTCAGCGAGATTTGTGGCGCGGTCTCCGTACAGAATTACATAAAACCGAGTAGGCAAGAGCGACTCGCGTGAACCGGCAACTTCGTCACGGACGGCCCGCAAACTTTTCAAGGCTGCCGCACCTTCCGGGTTTTCACGTCGCGTAAACGTGCGTTTCACTTGCCTGATGCGCCGGTCAAGACGCTTAGTTTCTTTTCTTTGATCTGGAAAGACATACTCAGTGACTATCGTGTGTCTGCTGTTGAAGTCCCGTCGCCCAATTAACCCACGTAGCGCATCGGCTGTTATAAATTCATTTGGAGGTGTAAACATTGAAACAATGGCAACGGGATATTGTCCGTGCATGAGATAGTTCAGTTCGCCTTCGATTGTTTCAGCACAAAGGTATGAGCGCAGATCGCAGCCCGGCCGTTCGGGCAGAAGGGGAGCGGAGACCGCGTTCTGACAATGAGCGAAGAACACGGCCTCCCATACCTCCTGTCGAGTGAAACGTCGAAGCGTCAGAGGTGATGAATTCTCGACTTGTCGCCAGATCGTGTTTGCCCGTTGGTAGGCTCGTGTTTCCTCTTCCAAAAAGTTGCGTATTACGGAGCCATCAGTGCTACGCGAGTAGATCTTGAAGACGTTTTGAGTTGCGCTCAGAACTCCACTTTCTCGCGCCTCTTGCACCAATGCTCTTTTGAAATCAGCAAGTGCATCACTGGTTGAGTTTCCGCGGTGCTTGGGCGGAACACGTATCCACATCGTCAGAACACTGCGGCGAAAGGGCTGGACCTTTCCGGAGCTGCGCAGCCAATCAAGATTCGAAGCTTGCAACAAGCCAGCCAGGACGTGATTACCGTGGCGCACACGTGAGGAGATGACATCGTTGATTGCACGGCCCGGATCGGGAGTAGTTGCGTACCTGAATTGGATCAATGTGCCTGGCGGTTTATCAAATGCCAACGTCCTGGCCAGATCGTCGTAGCGAATATCAACGAGCTGATCGTCAGCAAACATCGATGCCGGCAATGAGACTTCATAGGCAACAGTCAACGCGGCATCCTTGTGTCGTAATGCGTCCTTATACAAACCGACTACTGATGCATCTCGTCTTCGTCCTTGCGGCTGTCGAAGATTTCTTATGATGCGGTTCGATTTCTCTTCTTCGGCTAGTTCGTCGTACCCCAATCGGTGATCCATCTCTCTTCATGAGCCTCCCAGATGCGATTGTTGTGTTCAAATAGGACTGAGTTGACACTCACTGCACCGTCTTTCGCCAAGTGAACGAGATCCGGCTGGTCCCTAATCCATGGCCGCGTAAAGTTGGGCCGCTTGCTGTTAGGGATAAAGTGATATTGCCGATGGCTTAGCAACAAAGCTCTAAGCTGATGCTGAAGCCAGTAAGGTTTGCGTCCAATCCGTATATAGTTGAAGAAAGCGATCGCGCCGGCGGTGGCGAACAACCACGTCCACATCTGCAAAGGCACATAAAGCAGTGTGATTCCGAAGGGCACTGGTGCGAGATAGCAGATGCACGAAATCAGCAGAATCGAAAACCAATCGCTATCAGCAACACCAAAGCGCACCACCGGTAAGTAAATGTTTGGTCTCACTGGACGCGGCCGCATTTTCACCTCCGAGTCGAAACTAAGCCTCTTCGCTCTCAGAATTGATTGTCGATTGGGACCGTTTCTCCCTGGCTGAACGCGTAGACCGCAGCGCAGATGCCTCCAAAGGCAAAGCACGCGGCGCCGGTAATGAATTTCCAAGTAGAGAGTGATTCGCGTAGCCCCGACGTGATGATTCCGACGGCGATGAAGATGATTCCGGCAATGATCATTGCCGCAGCGAGAAAAAACGTCACCGAACGCAGGCTGTTACCGAGTTGATCGCTGCTTCCGTTGAAGAACTGACCGGACGGCGTTTGTGCGGTGACTGATAGAGCACCAAGTGTCATCGCAAGGACTACAGCTACCAACCCATTCAACGTCTTCAGCGCCAATCCGAAACCGATAAGACGACGTCCGAACCGCGCTGCTCGAGAATTAGGCAAAGCCGACGAATTGATTATTTCAATCAGATAATTCATTCCTGACTTCTCCTTCCCCTTAACCCTGTTCAATTTGCTTTCGCGTATGTCGCATAGTGGCGATTACAGCGAGTGGAGTGTGCAATCTGCCCTTCACAAGTGCTGTGCCACTCAGTTGGTCCATTGATTGCGCACCATTCGGTCATGCTAAAAAGATTGGTCCATACATCTGCCTTCGTTTTACTGCTGGGCGTAAACATCACAGCGCAAATACGCGAGCCGTCGATACGCAAGAGGTCGCAAATCATCGAGCCATACATTGTTGAATCAGCGAGGCGCTACGGAATCGATCCGCGAATTCTTCGAGTTTTGTGTTATCTCGAATCGCGTTTTCGACTCGATGCGATTAGCTCTAAGGGAGCGCGTGGACCAATGCAATTCATGCCCGAAACCGCTGCGAAATACGGCCTCACTAATCCACACGATCCCAGGGCGGCAATCGATGCCGCTGCTCGTTACTTGAGAGATTTACTTCGCAGATTTGATGGTCGGCTTGATCTTGCTATCGCGGCTTATAACGCAGGCGAAGGCACCGTAGACGCATTTCAAAAAGGGCGGATTCTTCGAATGGAAAATGGAAGAGTCGTTAACGAAGCGAAGATGATTACCGGTGGGATTCCTCCATATCGCGAGACTCAGAATTACGTGCGCTCTGCGATCCGTTTACTGACTGAAGATGGTCTAGTTACGACAAAGACATCTCGCGCGTCCAAGACCGATAAGAATCTCACTTGGATTCGCGACTTTACTATCGACGTGTCCAATCTAAACGGCTCTGCCTCACGTTCGAGAGAACAAGTTACGCCGTTCTTCATCGACATTCCGTGAGTGTCGGGATTTACATACGTTTGACGTTGGCTTTCACAACTTCCGTGATCACCATCTCTCGGCACTCACAAATTTTGAAAGTGGTACAGAACTTGTAGGGCGACGAACCCAAACGCAAGGAATTTGCCGAGGTTCAGTTTGGGTACTTCAACAGCTCGAGAGGTAAACATGTTATGAGCGCGAAGGTAATCGAGTTACCAACAATAGCAACAAGTGACAATGCCGGAGGCGAGACTACAGATCATGAGACATTCGGGTCTGTCATTTGTTATCGCGATCCTGCCGACGTTCGCACTATCCGCCGTCAAGCGCGAATGATACTTCTTTGCCTGCTCATCACGACAATCGCAATTCTCGGCGCAGTCTATAAGTCCATTCAACGTCCCGATCGCATCGTCGTCGACATGTCATCCGGGCGGACGGTGATGATCAACGATCGGGAATTCGGAGCTACCGAGGCAGTTCGACTCGAAAAAGACAAACTTCAGATTGCGGATATGGATTACGTGGTCAAGGCGTTCCTCGACTACCTGTACCGTGTGGATCAACGGACACGGTCCAAGGACATTGAGGCGGCACTTCGATTGATGGTTCCGGGCCAAGCAAAAAAGTTTGCGCAATACCTGACTGAGCAAAAGATTCTGCAAACCCAACGCGAACAACAATGGAATGCAACCTGGACACCGGAATATCTGGAACACGTCCAAGGCAAGCCATTGACTATCAAGGTCTATGGCACGCAGGAAATCGATCTCGTCGTGAAGCAGGAGAGTAAGCACATGACAAAACATGTGCTGCTAACCGTAGAGCTTCTGCCAGATGCTCCTGAAGGAGGAACGTTCCGTTTGGACAGAAATCTACGTTCTGGTTTTCGCATAAACGCGCTCGACTACAAGGAACTCAGCTCTAGTGAGAAAGAAACCTCGGCTAACTCAGCACAAGACTAAAGGAATATCATGAGAATACTTCGCACTCTATTTCTACTTTTATCCGTTTCTTCGGTGTTATATGCACAGCAGACCGCAAGTGTAGCCACCAAACACACGCGTTGCCGTACCTGCGCTCGTCGGATAGTTAAGACTGCGCCGGTTTCCGCCACCGCGCCTCAACCATTACCTGAATTCTTTATTGGCGAGGCGAAGGTTGATCTCGTGAAAGATCAGACCGTCGTCAGGTTAGCGATGGCCCAACACGGAAGTGTCTTGATCGAACTTCCGGCGAACGATGGACCTCGCTACATCATTCCAGGCGATCCGGAAATGGCGACCGTTGATCAGAAGGCATTGGAGCGAAATAAAAAAGCGATCATCGTGCGGCCAGGGACGCAGTTTCTGCCGCCACCACGCAACGGTAAAGCGCGGACGCCGGCTGCCACTGTTACCGCACAGATGCGCAGCGGTCTCGTCGTTACCTTTCTGTTCTATCCCGTTGAAGACCTCGCGCAAAACGTTCATCGCTGTGTTCTGAGTTATAACCGCGATGAAGTGGTCGCGCGCAGGCGCGCGGCAGGACTGCCAGTCAATCTTGATATAGAAAACAAGGGGGAGATGACTGTGCAGTCCGCCGCGCCAACTACCATCTCTATAGAGAACACTTCAGACAACGAGAAGAAACCGGCAGTCATTGCCCCAACGCCGCCAAGTTCTCCGTCAGACATTCCAAAAACCCCGAAGGTCATTGAAGAACCGAAGAATAACAGGCCGCAGTCGGACTTCGATCACCTCGACCGGAATAAGGAATCGAAAACTATTGCGTCCATTCACGACACCTTACAACAGGCGATGAAGCGACCACAACAATTCAAACGGTGGAGTCGATTGTCACATGGCTTAAGGCTCTCACAACTATCGGTGCCAGTGATAGACCAGGCATTTTCGTTGGCGATTATCGCCGTAAAAAACACTACCAGCGATGCAGTGACGGTGACTGCAACAAGCCCGGATCTCGTCGTTGAAATGGTGAATGATAAAGGCCGACCAGTGAATATCGAGTCACTTAAATACACGCATCTCGAACTGAGTGATCCAACTCGGAAAATTCAATCCGGAGGCGTAGCTTATTACGCTGTCGCCTATAAGCCACCTGTATTAGGGGCGAACCAGCGAATCAAACTTTCGGTCGCGCACTCAAATGCCGCCGATGAGCCCGCATCAATCATTCTTTCTAACAACGGGAAATAGGGAGATAAGTATGCAGGAAGTAAATGGAAACAGTGATCGTGTGTCTGTTGGCGTCGTCGACCAAGCTCCACGTCAGGAGGGCGGCGCGTTCTTTGATCCCACGGCCCCTGAGTTTTCCGCACCCAAAGAAAACCCGGTCGAGAAGCCGAAACGATGGAAGCGCAAACTGATCGGGTGGTGCTTGATACTCGTGGTCGTCGCAGCGGGCGTCTTTGCATTGTACGTTCTCGTGCGCGTTAAGCGTGTGGAAGTTCGAGTCAATGCAGAGTCTCAACGCCCGTCTCAGACTGCAAAGCCTGAACCCAGCCCGAACAACTCCGAGACCGGACTAAGTGCCGAGGCAATCAATATCGCCCGCCAGGCTATGGGATCTGATCAAACGACAGGAGCAAAGGCGAGTTCTGCTGCGCCGTCAACTAATACGTCAGCTTCAACCAGCAAAGAAGGTCAGGGCTCGCTCAGTTTCAGCGACAACTCGCCGGCGTATGCTCACCTACCTGATACGAACCGCGCCGATTCAAAGTTAAACGAACCCAGCAGCACATCAACGGGACAAGTACCCGATCAATCGTCGTCACTAGCGCAAAGTCACGCCAATCCGACGCAAACTCTATTTGTCGAAGATCTTCCTTTGAAACTGCCATCAACTCCACAAGTTGTTAAGGCCGATTCAAGCGCAAGGGAAAAGAGACCGGAATCAACGAAAACCCCGAATGCAACACCTGCCAAAGTCTTACCTGTGTTCGGCACTATGCTGCCAGTGCGGACTCGAGGTGTCATCTTTTCTGTTCGGACTAATTCATATGCACGGCTGGAACTCACTAGAGATTGCGGTGGCGACGGATGGTCGATGTCAAGAGGTACGCTCCTCGTCGGACGTGTTAACGGAAGCGAGGATGACCGCGCCTTCATCAACATAGTCGGCTACATCGATCCAGGAACAAATCGGCTCGTGAAGATGACGGGTGAAGTTTTCGGAAGTGATGGTGGCGCAGGAATACAAGGTAAACGTATCGCCGGTGACGGCGATCGGTTGAAACAAACATTGAGCAAGGTTGCGTCAAGCGGCCTGCAAGTGGCAGGCACAATGGCAGGAGCACTGACAGGACGTGGCACGGTTGTCGTTAATGACGCCGGTTATCGCGCGCTTAATCCAATAAGTGGGGAAGCCGGGCAGATTCTAAATGGAAAAGACAAGAACCGCAGGTTTGTGCGAATCGAAGCTGGTCAGCCGGCGTACGTCATGGTCTCAGATCTACCCCATGAAATTCGCGCCGTTGATGCTCCGGGAGAAAGCGATTTCAGTCGCTCTGCCGATTCGCTAAGTGACCGTGAAGTGATGGAATTGATCATCTTTGGCACACTCGAAGACATCCGTGCGGCACAGCCTCTAATGAATGAAGAACAAAGACGATTGGTTCTGAAATCGATTAGTCCAAAGGAATAGCAAATGATTCCCCCTGATCCGAACCGCGAGATGATCGATCCACGCAGACTCGTCCGGATGCATGGGCGCGAGGCTTTAACGGAGTTAGTCGCGCGCGAGGCTGGCTATATCTTTCAACTCAGGCCATTGAAAGACCTCTGCCTCTGCCTGATGTCGGGAATGCCGTTGTTGGCCGAAGGTGAACGTGGTGGCGGTAAGACTGAGATGGTAGATGCGCTCGCCTATTCGTGTAATCGGCCGTACTTCGAGCTACAAGGAATGGAAGGTCTTAGCCTGCAAGATATCCTCTTTGAGTGGGATGAAAAGGGACAGCATAGCTTTGTGGTCCAAGCTGTGCAGAGCGGAGCTCTTACTCTTGAGGAAGCGAGGCGTCAACAATGGTCCTTAGAGTTTTTGAACTTAGGCGAAGTGCTGAAGGCTTATCACTATCTAGCGAGTACCGGCGTCGTTCCGATCGTGAAGCTGGACGAATTTGAAAAGCTGCCGAACGTGTGCCAGGCATTCTTCTATCAGTTGTTCACCACTGGTCATGCTTCGATTCCGCGCCTGGCAGGAAATGATGGCTACATCGGCGTCACCAAATGCGATGAGAAACCTATCGTCATTCTGACTTCTAATAATCAGCACGTAATTCATCCGCCGTTGCGCTCGCGCTGTGTCTACACAAGAGTTAGTCTCCCGACAGACTTGGAAGAAGCTCGAATTCTTCGTTCGCGTGTACCGGAAGCATCGCTGACGTTGCTTACACAGGTTGTGAAAGTCGTGCGTTATATTCGAATCATGATGCCCACAGTTCGAGACAAGCCTGGCTTAAGGGAATCCATTGTTCTTCTTCGAACGCTGGTGAGTGAACGCGTTGAGCGACTTACTGCGGAGGTAATCGATGATCATCTTGGGTTCATCGCGCGCAATGCTGAGGACCTCACCAACCTGGAACTTGGTTTATTGCGACTGGAACGTGCGGCAAGTACATCAGATACGGTAGTCGAGCAGGTAATCAAGAAGGTCTTCCATGAAACTGTACGTCTACGGGAGGCTGCATGAGGGAGCGCGGAAAGATTTGGCCCATCATCGTGGTAGCAGTTGCAGCGATATGCGTGCTAGTGATTGTGCCCTTAATCGTGCAGCGACAAAACGCCAGCCACATGGCCACAGTCGACGCCTACGTTTCGATTGGTGACCCTACAGGAAGCAAGAATTCAGATCCTTCTATCGCAAACTACCGTTGGCCCAATAGCGAAGTTCCGCGAACTGCGGAACGCTTACGAGACGTAACCGGCGTATCAATCGCAGCAGCTGCCTATATGATCGAAGGATCTTTACATGGTCATGCGCCGCGTGACGCAGCAGAGGTAATTACTGCCATTGCTCGACGCGGACTTATCCCGAGCGAGTGGCAGACCGAACAACCCGAAGTGTTACGAACAGCTCATGCGACAGTTCACCTGCGCTGTTCGTCGTCTAATCTGACTCTAGAAGTGATTTCCGTCCCTAACGAACGCTTGGACGGCCCTGCGATTTTGATTCGCGTTCCCGATACCGAAAATACCGCAGTTGGACCTCGTTACTTCGAGTCAATGCAGCTCGACCGCGTCCTTTATCCGCGCCCTTTCGCACCTATAGCTGAGATTGTTGCGTCAGGTTGGCAGCCACGGCTTTTCAAGCAGACGCAGATCACTGATGGCGATCGCGCTCAACTAGAGCAGTGGGCGAACGAAGCAAAACGGGATTCGCGTCAATGAGGAATTTTGTAAATGAGCTTTCGTGCAAGAATCGAGAAAATTGATGCCGATTATTTTATTCCTCGACCGGCCGATGAGCCGGACCTCGATTCCTTTCATGCAGCGAGTAGATTCTTCCGGGACATTTCGCGCGGCGGATCTCTGCTGATAAGCAGCTCCATCGCTGCCTATCTTTTCTTTCGGTCCGGTCAAACACTCGATCTGAATTTCAAATGGATGACGTTTGTCGTCTTGGGCGCAGTTTGTGTGTCTCTTGTGGGCCTGTTTGAGTGTGTATCGCTCGGGTATCCGTACTACGGCATTAATCAGCGGTTGACGCATGGTTCGGCGCGATGGGCCAGCATCGCCGACCTGAAGGCCAGAGGATTAGCACATCCGGCTCACAAGCCCTTGCCAAACGGTGCAGTCCGAATCGGTCGACTTAGTTCAGCACTTAGCCCAAGACAGTTCGATCTAATTCTTACTTTGAAGCACCTACTCACACACACCGGGATTTTTGGTCCATCAGACTCGGGCAAGTCGGCGACGTTCTATATGAATATCCTGCGCGATTTTTCGCATTGGGGATCGGCACTGGTAATGGATGTCAAAGGAGAACTGTACGCGCATACGGCCAGATATTACAGTCATGTTTACCGCATCGATCTCGAAAATCCTAGCCGATCGGATTTGTGGAATCCTTTGCCGCGTTGTTTAGGAAACGGTGAGCTCGCACACTCTATCGCGTCAATTCTCGTCGGGTATGAACCTGAGAACATGAAGGTTAACGATAGCACTCATTATTGGATCTCAGGTGAGACAGCATTGCTGAAAGCACTTTGCTTACACCTTCCCACCAGAGCTGTGAATCCGACACTGCCGATGATCAAGGAGTATCTGTCCCTGAACGATCTCAAAAAGCTTGGCGAAGAAATGCAGAGCTCTACGGACGCCGAAGCAAGAATCGAGTGGGGCAACTTCATCAAAGTCGATGCCGAGAAAACTCAGGGAGGCGTGATCACTGGCATAAACAATAAGTTAGGGCCGCTTCGGTCGCCCAATGCGATGCGAATACTGCACACTGCAAGCGCGGAAGAACTCGCTCGAGGTGTCCGCCAGATAAACCTTGCAGATTTGCGCCGACCAGGAACTGCTATTTACGTGGTGCTTTCCGAAACGCAGGCAAGCGAGTATCGCATCTTGTTGGAACTACTTTTTGGTTTGGCTGCTATCGAACTGCAAAGTTCGACACAGAAGAATGCGACCCCGGTTCTCATGGCATTGGACGAGGCAGGGAATATCAGTCCGCCAAAGCTGCAAGACAAGCTGAAGATTGGGAGATTTCGAAATACCCCCTACCTGCTTGGATTTCAGGACGTATCCCAAATTAAGAGTAGGTTTCAAGAGAACGGCGGAAAGGCGGTGCTTGCCGGGATGAAGAATCAGATCTTCCTTCCTGGTATTGATCCAGAGACGGGAGTTTATGCATCGTCAATGCTTGGCCCTACGACGGTATTGTCCCGAACTGAAGTCGATGCAACAGGGACTAGTAACGATGCGGAGCGCGTATCAGAGAGCCGGCGAGATCTCAAACAAGCTCCCGAGCTTCGTCGATTGGTGAAGTATCGGCAAGGAATCGCCGTTATCGATACTGCGGATCCAATACTTTTTCGGTTTTTACCAAGAGCCGATGTAGGCGACATTGCCGTAGCTCCAGAACGCGAACTTGAAAATCCACAAACGTTAGCCGACGCAGTTGCCGCGATGGACGCGATGAAAGAAGCCGAAAAAAAACGGTTGGAAGTTCAAGGTAGCCAGTCGAGAACCGAGCAGACAGAAAAACTCATGACTACCCCGCCGGGTGAGCGACAAACTATAAGAACGAAGTTCACTCATCACCCGATTAATGTGGCCCGTATTGATCCAAAACTTCCCTTCGAGGAGGCAAGCTGAACCATGCGGGGTGTTGAGGGAAAGACAGGTAAGCGCAGATTTGGATTTTCTTACGTCCTACTCCCAATTGCCGTAGTCACATATTTGGGAACATGGATCTATTCGTCGTATGCGGCGGAATGGAAAGCGAAAACCCAAACGCCTCGAATCGATCCGATCTTAAAGATCATCAAGGATTTGAGGCATTATCAGAGAATCAACGCCACTTTTCCCCAAAATTTCCAAGAACTCGAAACAGCTATCTGGAAGCATTCAAATCCGCCTGACTATGGTGCCGGCGGCCGTTCCCTGGTGTTGAGCAATTACTACTATTTCTACACTCCCGTCAGTCCTACACGTTGCACGTTGTGGGCAATTCCGATCGGGCTGCACTCAGAAGAAGCCAACTCCTATTTTCTTGTTCTGACACCAACAGACAGAGAGAAATGGAAAGGCCTTCCACTTCAACTTAAAGAGGCCGCGATCATCTCGGGTACTCCTACTTACGCGCAACTTGGAGTACTCGGAATGATCAAGCAAGACTCTACGCAGCAGTCCAAGAGATAGGCTCCCGATATGGGTGTCTTCTTTCACATCCTGTCCACCGGTGCGGGTAGCGGTGCTAGTCGGATAACGCGATACATTGCTGAACGAGAAAAGGATTTGAACCGTGAAGGTCCAGGCGCTCGTCCTCTTTTCAGTGATGACCGGGAAAATCTCACATATCGCAAAGCAGACTGGATTCTCGATCCTTATGATGGTCATCCCGAAAAGAAGGAGTTGATTCATTTCTCCGTCATGGTTCCAGAAGAGGAATTCGACAAGCTTGGCGACGATGAAAAGGAGAGACAAGCCCGTTTCAGAGAAGTGGTACGCGAGGGAATGCAAGGTATGGCGGCAGAGCTCAATGTTGAGCCACTCACTTGGGTCTCCGGTATACACCACCATTCAGAACATCCACACGCACACATTGTTTTTAGCAAGAAAGTGATCGAGTTAGGCACCGGACGGTCAGGAAGAATTGCGCGCATACCGAAGTCTCTTCTGCCTCACAAAGATACGCGAGATGGCAAGGATCGGATCGTTGACGGTCCGATTGGAGAGAAATTCGTCAAGGCTCTTGAGACTCAGCAGTTAATTCACTACTCCAAAGACAAGCAGCGGGCACTAAGTCCCGCTGAACGATGGGAGCAGCTATTCCGCAAACATCAACAAGCCCGTCAGCAGCCAGGCAAGTCACATGCTTCCGGCGATCGCGAACGAGGTTCCATGTCCTCTCGCGGTTACGAAGGCTCGCCGATCTGGCCTGGTGCAACTCTGGAATCAAGACACGTTGTAGTTAGTTGGAGGTCAGATGCCGATTTGCCGGATGATCCGACCCGCGAATTCCGCTTCGCATTGGGCAAACGGTTGACGCTCGAATTCAGGCTCGCGTTCGCACAGGCTTGGCATGAGCGTGCTATTCAGTACGGCACAACATACCGGTTCGAAGTCATGGACCAATCCGCAACAGAAGAACGGAGGATTTCGGAGCTTGACGTCCGGCGCCGCGCCTCAGCGCGCGCCGCACGTATAGGCCAGGGAGATTTCAACAAGCAGAATGCAGCGCTTAATCTGGATCTCACCAAACACTCAGAAACATTGAAAGAGCTCGCTCAGGCACGCGAAATAAAGATTGCGGCTCTCGAAAAGGACGTCAATTCTTTACAGGGTAATTTGGCGAAACTCGAACGCAATATCGCGAAACGCCACCAGATGCCGCAAAGCGGACGAATGACACCGTTGATATCTCGCGAAGTGCTCTCCGAGCTTCAGGACCAGGCGGTCAAGCTGAATATGTCAGATCGCGTCGAGGAACTTGAACGAATTCGAATGGACCTCGCGCGCGAGCACGACGCACCTGCTCGTACTGATTCAGAAGCTGCTTGGCTCCTTGCGCAGCTTAACGTCACGCGTGCGGACTACATGGCAAAGGATGCAAGGCTGCAGAACTTCGATGCGTCAGTGCATTTGACGAGGTACGAGGTTGGAGATGAGCGATGGTCATTAGCAGAGTTTGACAGGCAAATTGCCCGCCGGCGAGAAGACGCTAAATTAATTCCGAGCTACGCGGCGCGGCTCGATCTGCGTTCTCTCGCGCGTTTGAACTATTCGGCGACCGATCGAGAGCAAGCCGCCACGGACGTGCAGTACCTTATCTCGACCCGAGCTCAAGTCGTCGCGAAGATTGAGGACCGGCGTGCACCCTTGCTCACCGATCGCGACTTGGCACGCGATATGGTAGACGTGTTGGGAAATGCGCACACGTTGGAGGATCGCTGGCGCAGCCAGAATGGTTTGAGCATGCCCGAACCGAAATACGAACGTCCTCAAATTCTATCCCTTGAAGCAAGTGCCGAAGTGCTGCAGGATGCAAAGCTACTTCGCGATATCCATGAATGGGAGAAGAACGCATCGAGAAGCGATCCTCAAATCAGCTGGGAGGGCAGAGCGATCGCGCGAGAGATCACGTCGCGTGTTGCCGTACAAGAACGCACGGAGCGGCTCGATCACTTCCTTGAGAGCAAGAAAGTTACTTCTCTCCACGTGGGCGAGCATCGCACCGGCACACTTCGACAGGTCGAAGCGCGTACGGTTACGGAATACATAGTGCGTGCAGTTACCGAGACTCAGGAGCAGCGACAGTATCGTCACGATGTCAAGCTCGCAGCACGCGCGCATGAGACTCGTCTTGTAAACGATCTTGAACGTGCCGAGCAATATCACCAGGCGGCACGAGAGTTGGCATCAGAAGCCAAAGATCGGAACCCTCAATTCACTGACAAAGAGAAGATTAATTTAGAGATCTACGCTGAGCGGCAAAACGACGAATCAGACAGAGAAAGATATTTGGAGCTTGCGCGTGGGAGCGAACAGTCACAGGACCGCGAATTATCAGTGTCTTTAACTCGCTAAGTCTGGCCGTGCTATGTGTCACCATCTTAATCCAACCTCAGCTTGTCATCGATGAGCACATCGGTTGAGACCCCTGCGAGGCGAGCGTATTTTAGCAGCACTAGCAGATCGGGTTGTCGTGTTCCTAGTTCGTATCCGGATACGGCCGTATAAGCCACATCCAGATCGAGCAACCTTGCCATTTCAGTCTGACTCACATCCAGCTTCTTACGAATAGCCAAGAGTTTGCGAGGTAAATTCTTGGGCCTTCTCCGAGTGTTTCCCATCAGAAGAGTCCTCCTGATGGAAATCGAATTTTTACCTTGACTCTATATGGAGGTGCATATAGTATGTAGGTGCATATAGAACGGTGTGTGATTTGATCAACCCGGAGTCCTCTAGTCCGGGCGAATCTCATCGTTAGTTAAGCCTCCCATTTTTCATGGGAGACAGGTTAGCACAATACGGAGATGTCTATGTCTGGTTTTTACCGCAGGAGAGTGTTCCTCGCATCAATTTCGACGGGCCATACTTCCTACATTCTTGCTGAAGCCGAATCAAGCCGAGGTGGAGAATACAAGTGGGGCCATTACATGTTGACCATGGCTGACTGTCGGCGCCGCATCCAACTCGAGTTCTTTCTTGGCACAATCCGCGCCCGACGGGAAAGTTTGAGGAAGATTGATTTGCTGATTAAGCACTTAGAACAATTTCGAACGGCGCTTAGAGCTGAAGCCAATCTGATTCATCAATATGAAGCAAAGCCGAAATCGAAGTCTGGAAAGACGAAGAGCAGTCAGGATGCGTCAGACCACACCGAAGGAACTAGAAAGTGACATACATGAACGAAGAGGAACCCAACCAAGAAGTGCGCATCGCAAAACTGCGCGCTAAGTTGGAAAAGCTCGGCGGCACTGTGACTGGCCCTCTTGAGTCAATGCCTGCTGAGGTGGAAGAAGAATTCCTGCGGCACGTTCTTGAGTACGAAAGCGCAGAGCCGACCAGTCTTTTGACGTGGCTCGCAAATTCCGGCATTGAAGTTCCCGCGCCTGATCAACTTGACGACAAAAGACTCTCAATCAAACTACAAGAGGTCATTTATGGAATGGCGTACGTTGGCGCATACCTACTCCATACAAATCATCTCTCAGACCGCGAATTGTACGAGTTCCTTTCCGATTATTTGACTGAGGAGGTCGTGCTGTTTCCAGAAAATCCAGATTACGCTTACATCATTGATCTAGTCGGCAGCCCTGAAAGTGGCAGCGCTGAGGACATTCAGACGTATCTAAAGTATTACGCTGACGAAAAAGCTCGTGTGAAGTGGGGGCACGACTGGCCCGGAGATAAGATACCGAAACACGAAGACCCGCCGTTCGATCGTGATCGTTTCCTGCCGCAGGCACCGCTGGCTTAGCTATCCTGCGGACACGAGTAGCGGTCCATGTACATCTGCTGAGAAGGAGAGGTAACTAATTCCAACCACTAAACATGAACTGCTCGATTGGTTGATGGATGTGCCAGAAGATGCAGACATAGGAACTGACGGACCTGGACTCGCTTTGCTGGCAATTCTTGGCACCAACGTTCACCTGTTAGAAGTCGGACGCATTCCCAATGCGGACGAACTCTATGCCGAGGCGATCAATCAGGCAATGCTGGAACGTCTACGGCGGATTGATGCCGCAGGTGGAGAAACCGAGTCCGGCGTAATAATAGTCACATTTCAAGGTTACATCTCAGGCGTTTCCACTCTGTTCTCTAGAGACTTCCATACGGCGTTTATCTTCAAGAATACAGAGCAAGCGGAAGCCTTTATCACGGAGTTTGCCGACGAGCTACGCAATCCGCAGATTCTGGATTGCCGTAACGCTAGAAGCCAATTGCCTTGAATTCTTTTTGGTACGGCCCCAGTAAACCAGCCATTTCACAGCTCAATCTTTTTCATCGAAATCTAAACTATGGGACATTCGCGACCGCGTCCAAAACATCTTGCAAAGAAGCTTCTGCAAATCCGACGAAGCTTAAGAGTGTCTCAAGGAGAGATGGTCAGACAACTTGGTATGCAAGATTTGATCCATTACACAAAAGTTTCCAAGTACGAACTGGCAAGAACGAACCACCGCTCGCTATCGTGCTCGCCTATGCTCGCCTCGTAGGAATTCCCGTCGAACAAATCATCGATGATGAAATCGAACTAACAATTTGATTTGCGCACAGCATCATATCACTTCCAGCTTGGGGGTAGTTCCCAAGCAGCGGATTGTGGGTTCGAAATCCCGTCGCCCCGATACCAGATGCGGTCCCAGGTTTCGTGTTTGGTTGTTGTGGAAGATCAATTCCGCGGAGAAGGTTTCTCTGGGGCTTTGGTTGAGGGCGCTGTCTCGCTCGTCGCTCGCGAGAACCTGTTAGCTACAACCAGAACAGACAATATCCGATGAGGAAGACGAATGAGAAATGTAGGTTTGTTGTGAGCGGCGAACCATTCCGGACGAGCCGGAAGGACAGGCATCATGAGTTGTTATTGTTTACTAGAGTCTGGGCATTTATCTAGTCCCGTTGAAACGTACCGGTAATGTATCGACATTCAGTACCATATAAAGTGAGTATTTCTCCACTTTCGGCCATCGGATACTCCAATTAGCACCGGTGAGCAATTTTTGGTACTGGCGGTCATTTACAACTGCTATCGAGGAAATTCATCTGATGCTATCGACGCCCTTTCCTGGTATTCCCTTCAAACGCGATTGAGTAGATGATACTGATGGTTTAGCGTCGTTTTGAGTGGTGGTAAGAAGGAAAGAATGGCTACTCCCCTGAACAAGCACTACCCAGACGGTCGCCCATACTTTCGGCCGCCGGCAGTAGAAGCCGCAATTGACGAGCTGTTAGGGCAGGATTTCGCAACTGCATGTCGTCGCGCAGCTATCACAGATCGCGATTCGCGAGAGTATGTCCCATCGGAGGCTCTGGTTCATTTAATCAGAGATGCGCGACGACGGAACGATGAAGCTTCTATGGACGTTTTGCTACCGATTTTACTCCGGCGTTGCGAGTCCAATCTGCGGACCAAGGTTTCTAGCGATCTTCCTAACGCTGAGTATATTAGGGAGGAGATTCTAGGCCTGTTCAGTGAGTTATTTGCCGCTGATGGTGCCGGTAGTAATCCCGATCAACTGGATTTCTTTGAGGTTCATTTCAATCAAGCTTTTCAAGGATTGCGCATAGACATAGTCAGGCAGGAGGAGCGAAAAACACTTAACCGCACGTATCTTCCTCTCCCTGACGAGTACGAGGACGACTCAAACGTCGACGAAAGCGTTCTTAAGTATTTTCAAACTGCCCCCAACCAGGAAAGTACGCTGGGCCTCAAAGAAGCATTGCAGATGTTGCCTCCAGATGAACGAAGGGCGGTGGAGTTGTGTCACATTCTGGGATACGACGAAGAATCTGAAGATCCTAATAAAAGAACAGCAGCAACGATCTGCGGCGTTACTGGACGCACCATCCGTAATCGTCTGAAGCGAGCAGCTGCTAGGCTTTCATCCTACAAGGAGTAATACAATGAGTTATCTGGATACACAACCAATGTCGCTGAGCGACGCCAAATACCATCTCGCCCTCGCAATACCTTCACCAAACGCAGAACTTCTGGACGAAATGGTTCGACGCCTTCCCGAACACGCCGTTGACTTAACAGAGTTCGCAATAGCTTTAGCGCTCGATAGGCTCGGAGCGACTGAGGACGACACAGCTGAGACCAGCTCGACTGAGACTAGTTCTGCTGTGTCGAAAGCAATGAGTCGGTTTCACAACCGCTTATACGCGGAAAAGAAGGCTGCTCTGTCATCATCGGAGGGATCAGTTGGCAATCCGTTCGCTTCGATGCCTCGGAGCGAGCTAAAAACTTTCGCTCGGGCGATCAATGCAAACCTTCCCTTCGTTATGAAACTAAGAGACCGACAGATTCGAGAGGATACTATGTCGGAAGGATTTAAGCGCCGAGTGACTGAAGCATTAGAGGTTCCTCATGATGTCGTCATTGCCCATTTTTCGGCACCGGCCGAGGTGCGCTTAGACGCGCGTTTTAAGGCAGAGGGAAAACCTGAGCCGGGCGCGAAGCAGACTTTCGAGGAAGCAGTACGTGGTTCAGCACTCACTTCTGAGCAACAGGAGTATCTCCTTAAACTATAGATAGAGATTGATGGATGCCTTTGAACCCATCCGCGAATCAGCGCGGCAACTGCACGGTGCGGCCGTCGCAGCAGGCGCCGACAGCTCTCAGCCGTTCGCGCTGATCAACGCGGCTATCAGCGAACTGGATCTGGAACTCTTTTGGCTGCCGGCTGGTGATCCTGCACTCAAAGGCGCACAGGCCGTATTTGATGAGCAGACCGGAGCCATATGTTGCGTCGACGGGGGCGATGATGCAACGCGTGCAGCTTTAGTCGCCCACGAGGTTGGACATGCTGCCGTTCATTCCAAATCGGCGGAATGTTCAACCGCAGACGTCGACACCTCGCAATCCACTGAAGTTGTGCCCGTTGGTTTACAAAGAATCGAGGATTACAGCGGACACGAGCGACGTGAATTGCAGGCAAATGTTTTCGGACGTGAGTTTTTGCTACCTCGCGACATTGCGCGGAGTCTCTACCTGACAGAACATCTGGGTGCTACATCGATCGCGAGTAGCCGACAACTACCGAAGGATTTGGTAAGACAGCAACTGCTCGATTCGCTTCTGCTGCCCTCGCCGGTGCCGGAAGCTCCAGCACCCACTCGTCCACGTCGGGATGATCTCTCACAAGATCGTGCAGCTTACCATTTCACATCTGCCTTTCAGCTCCAAGCGGGACCCGGAACCGGTAAGACAAGGACTCTCGTAAAAAGAGTGATCAGACTGATCGAGCAAGGAGTGGATCCAGCGTCGATCCTGATTCTCACATTCTCAAATCGAGCCGCAGGCGAGTTGTCAGACCGGATAGCTGCCTCTGTCTCAGCTGACGCCAGCCAAATTTGGATCGGCACCTTCCATGCGTTCGGACTGGACTTAGTGCGCCGCTATCATGAGCAGCTGGACTTGTTGCCCGATCCGCCTCTTTTCGACCGCAGCGATGCGATTGAGGTATTGGAAGACATTCTTCCTACTTTGCCCCTGATCCACTATCGCAACCTCTGGGATCCTACTTTGGTTCTGCGTGAGATCGTGACAGCCATATCCAGGGCAAAAGATGAACTCCTTGGTCCAGAGCGCTACGCGCTGTTAGCGAGGGCTATGAAGGATAAGGCGACCGAAGAGGCGAGTCTCATAGCGGCCGAGAAGGCACTGGAAGTTGCAGCCGTGTACGAGTTGTATGAACAGCAACTGATAAAGCGAAAAGCTGTCGACTTCGGAGATCTGATCATGCGTCCAGCCCTTCTGCTTGAGGCGGACAAAGCCATTCGGACTGTAGTGCAGTTAAGACACCGCCACGTTCTGGTGGACGAATACCAAGATGTGAACCGAGCGAGCGCGCGTCTGCTTCATGCGGTAGCCGGAGACGGCCGACGCCTTTGGGTGGTGGGAGATGCCAGACAGTCAATTTATCGTTTTCGCGGTGCCTCCTCGACAAACATGGCTGCTTTCGACAGCGAGTACTTGAATACCGAAGTGGACCAGCTCGAAACAAACTATCGTTCGTCAGAAGAAATAGTACGTAGTCTGATGGCGATTGCTCCACATCTCGGGGCCTCACGCGGGATGCTACCCCTCTCTCTCACTGCTGACAGCGGTGCTTCCGGTATTAAGCCTCAGATCAGGCGCTTTGATACCCTCGAGGACGAAGGTGAGGGTGTAGCGGCGAGCGTAGTTGAGTTAACTAAAGCAGGCATTCCATTTCGGGAACAAGCGGTCCTTTGTCGTTCAAATGCCCGACTAAATGATATAGCGGCAGTGCTCGAGGCTCGAGGAATTCCGGTCCTACATCTCGGTAGCTTCTTCGAGCGTGAAGAGATTCGAGATGTCTTGTCGCTGCTTAGCTTGGCGATCGATCCATTTGGTGACGGTCTCGCCCGTGTGGGCGCGATGTCTCGTTACGATATGCCGCTCCAAGATGTAAGAACAGCGACCGTGCGCATGCGAGAGACCGAACCCGCTGCCGCGTCTAAGCTCTCGGAAGTTCTCGTCGCAGGCGGCTTCTCCCCTCAGGGAGAGCAGGGGTTACAGAAGCTTGCGCGCGATTTGGCTGGCGTTCCCAACAACATATCGCCATGGGAATTTCTTACGACTTATCTTCTCGATCGTTCTGATCTTATAGCGACTTTAGCGAGCGACAGTACCCCCACGGCGTGCATGCGTGGGGTGGCGATTTGGCAGCTATTAAATTTCGCGCGAGACCGCCGTCCTTCCGCACCGGGGCTTCCCATTAGGCGAATGCTCGACCGAGTTAGACAGCTAGTCCTCCTTGCCGAGGAACGTGATATGCGTCAAGTCCCGGCTGCCGCTTTACACATTGATGCTGTTCGATTGATGACCGTGCATGGGAGCAAGGGGCTGGAGTTCGAGGCCGTCCACGTCCCCAGCCTGACGGTCACAAGTTTTCCGTCGTCGTATCGTGGACACAGGTGCCCACCTCCGGAGGGAATGATAGATAGCTTCGAAAACCTGTCGTCCAGTGACGAATCGAAGAAGGCGCACGAACAAGAAGAGCAGTGTTTGTTCTTTGTAGCAGTCTCGCGGGCCAAGCTTCATCTCCGTCTGTATCTCGCACGTAAACAACCCAGCGGCCGAAATCGTACGCCCTCACCTTTTTTAGACTGGCTATCGCCTGCACTGATAGACGAAGTACGGAATCCTGCAGTGCTGCCGTTACCGGCAGATGCTCCCCGGCCCACGGCCGTTCAAATTTCCTGGCCCAATGATTGGAAGGTTACGGATAACCTCTTGCGAACCTTCGAGAAGTGCCCGCGGCGATTCTTTTACACGCACGTACTTGAACTGGGTGGCGCCCGAAGCCCAACTGCCTTCAGCCGTACGCACCAGTGCATCTATGATCTGATCGAATGGCTTGCAGAAGCGCGAGTCGATGGTGAACCTGACGAAGTTGCGGCCGCCGAGAAATTCGAGCGTGTGTGGCAGGAGAAGGGACCCACAGATCATGCATTTGCAACCGAGTACCGTCGATTAGCAGATCGCCTTGTGAGTGCATTGGTTCGTCTCGGAGCTGGAAGACGTTTTAGTCGCGCCGAACCGCTAGCGCTAGACCTGGCCGGAGGACGGGTAATCGTGCAACCGGACGAGATGGCGCGACTACCCAACGGAACGGTAGTTTTGCGACGCGTACGGACGGGATTCAAACGCGGCGACGAATACGACAGACTTGAGTACAGTCTTTATCACTTGGCAGCTCGGAATCGCTTCCATAGCGGCTACCAAATCGAAGCGATACACCTGACAGATGAATCTCTTGATCCTGTGGTCATCTCTGATCAAAAGATCCAGTCCCGCAGCGACAAAACCAGTGAGATGTTGGCTGAGATGTCGTCTGGATTCTTTCCGCCCGACGTAAATGCCGTTACGTGCCCACGTTGTCCTCATTTCTTTATCTGTGCCGCCACTCCCCGTGGTCCGCTGACGCTCTCCTGAAAACCACCTTTCCGGTTTTGATCCGCTTTGACGATTAACAACTTAGAGGGTGGACCTCGAGCGATGTGCAATGAGGTCCAACTCGTCGAAGTTCAAGTTAACCGTTGGGCGTGATTGCCCACATTTTCAACAATTAGGAGGGCAGCATGCCGAAATTAACACTCTTCGTACAAATTCAAGGTCAACCCAACATCGTTGAGGTCGCGGTCGACGAACGCGCAAACGAATCCGAAATACACAAAGCGCTTTTAGAAGCTGGCTTAACGATTGGTTCTGACCAGTTTGTCTTCATCGATGAATCGGACGAACCACTCTCTGCTCAGGGAAATCGTCCCGCAGCGGAAGTCAAACAAGGCACGCGCGTTCATGTGGCTCGATGTCGTCGTATCAAGGTTACTGTGAATTATCTCGACAGGACTATTTCACAGGAATTTGCACCTGGCGTGCGCGTGCGCAGTGTCAAGAAATGGGCAATGAAGGAGTTCGAGTTGGATAGGAAGGATGCCGCAGAACACGTTTTGCAGCTTTGCAATTCCACAGAACGTCCGACGAGTGATACGCCTCTGCACTCGCTGGTCAGGGACAATGATTGTGCTGTGTGCTTTGACCTTGTGCCCGAGATACGCGTGGAGGGTTAAGCGGTGACTGTCAAACCACCCGACCAATTATTACTGGAACAGGATCTCGCCGCAGCGGAGTTCCGTTGCGGCGAGCTGGAGGGTCGATGGCGCCACGTACTAACGGCATGGCCCAACGTTGTCATCTCCGTTGCAGCTGCACCAAGACAAAACGGTCCGACGGAATACGCCTTTCGCTTCGACTGCACAGGTTATAGAGAAGCTGCAGTGACAGGACAACCCTGGAACGCCGAAACGAATTCACCGCTCGCTCATAAAGACTGGCCGACAGGGAGATCAATTGTGCCGTCAATCTTTCGGCCCGGCTGGAAAGACGGTCAATGCCTTTACCTGCCGTGTGACCGCATGTCCATTCAGGGGCACGACAATTGGCGCAATGTACATCCGGAACGCCTGTGGAATCCCGCGCGCGGAATCATTTGTTATTTGGAACAGATTTATGACCTTATCAATTCGAACGATTATACGGGACCGATTGGCGCCTGATCACCGGATCAGCTGCCACCGTATATTTTGGAAGCAAATATTGAACGAACTCGAGCGACGTGGTGAACGAAGGCATGAAGCCGGCGTGTTTTTGCTCGGAAAGGAAAAGAAGGGGCGGTTGGAAGTGAAAGATACCGTCTACTACGACGAATTAGAGCCCCACGCTTACAGCACCGGCGTTTGTGTTCTTCATGGTGACTCGTTTGCAAAGCTGTGGGCAATCTGTCGCGAGCGTAGTTTGACTGTCGTGGCTGATGCTCATACACATCGCTTTGCCGCATTGCAGAGCGAAGAAGATCGTACCAATCCGATGGTAGCGCGCTCAGGTCACGTCGCGATTATAGTGCCGGGTTATGCTCGGCCGCCCGTGCGTCACTCAGATCTTGGTATCTATGAATACGTAGGCGAGCACGCTTGGAAAGACAGAGGGGGAAGGCACGCAAAGCACTTTCTTTACACAGGATTTTGGAGTTAATAATGAATAACATTACCCAGGAAAATCTTCACCGAACCGCCAAGTACTTCATGGATACAGGGCGCGCTGAAACTCCCGAGCAAGCGCTTGGGTTATTGCAGAACTTTGGCCTCTACATCGCAGTTGGTCCCGAGGTTTCAACCTCGCGCGAACATCAAGTGGCCCTATTGACGCTCGTGAATGTTGCCCGTCGGACATTTCTTGGCGGCGTTCATGTGATCCATGCCCCAAATTCGCCGTCGCTCGTCCCTCTGACTGAGGCCTCATCAGTCTATGAGGCAGTCACATTGCTGGGCGGCAAGAACGTAACGCGCCGAAGAAGAGACTGGCCTGTGGCACTAATCGGCAATGCTGACCCACCGAATAATACCGCTCCCTGCTGGCGAGTCACGTGGGAGGGCTGGCGCGGCGGTGTGGTGCCTATCACCGATGGGCGACGCCTTAAGGAATGCGGGTCCGGAGGCCTCGCACCGGCGCTTGCTGCGGCGACCTGCGCTGCCGAAACATTTTTGTATCATTCCGGCGACCATCGAATGGCTGGGCGTCGTGATGCCGGCGTATCTTTGTGGAGTCCCACCTCGCCGTGGCTACTGCCAGACCCGACTGAACCCCTTATTGTTTTTCTTCCTTCGCGGCTTTGGCTTATCGGTCTCGGCAACTTGGGCCAAGCCTACCTTTGGCTTCTGACCTGCTTGCCTTATGACGACCGTGCCGCAGTTAATCTGCTGCTCCAGGACGATGACCGAATGGCGAAGTCTAACGAGAGTACTTCGTTGCTAACTGACTCAACGATGATCGGTCTGATGAAAACTCGCGAGCTTGCAACGTGGCTCGAGGAAAGAGGTTTTCATACAATTATTGACGAGCGTCGCTTTGGGAAGTGGACTCGCCGGGCTCCACATGAACCAAACGTCGCGTTGTGTGGAGTAGATAATTCGCTGGCTCGCGCTGCACTCGAACAAGCCGGCTTCGGTCTTGTTGTCGAAACTGGTCTGGGCGCAGGTCCTCAGGCCTTTCGCAACTTCTCAATGCATGCGTTTCCAAGCTCTCTGAATGCTGCCCGTCTCTGGTCCGGCAATGTTGCTTCGATTGCATCCGAGGTAATGAGGATGCCGGCATATGAGCCATCAAAGCATCCGACGTTAGACGAATGTGGACTGGCCCAACTCGCATCGCGCACCGTCGGAGTTCCCTTTGTTGGTCTAACAGCAGCATGCTTCGCGGTCGCCGAACTCTTGCGCAGATTACATGGTGGGCATGCTCTTGAATTAGTATCTGGCTCCGCGGCGGCGCTTGAAGATATTGAAATCTCAGCCATGGATAATAGGACTTACGAATTCGGCCATGTCGCTGCGGCGGCGTGAAATACTCGTGAAGAAAATGCTGCCTGATTTTCCCAAGCTGCGGATCGAGCTAAACAGGAAGTTGCGTTCAGATTTTGAGAAGCAAACGCACATTCGCGCACCGCTGGTCGCTGAGATCAAAGTCGTCGCCCAACATGAGGGTAAAGGTGGCAGCTACGAAGCTGAGGACGGGCAAGTAAAACGAATTGAGCCGCAACACGTAAGGGTACCCGTCGAAGCGCCGGTAGTTTCCGAACCTTCATTTATGTATGAAGAGGCTCTGAAGATGATTCACAAAGCTGCCGAGGAAATGGCGCGGAAACAAACGAAAATCCTCTTCGAAACTGTACATGCAGCTGTCGAAGAAGTTGGAAATTCATTGGACGCAGAAGGACAGCCTATTAGCGCCGAATTGATATTGAAAATGTGGGAGAAAATACATTTTGATTTTGACAAACTTGGCAAGCCTAAAATGCCAACATTGGTCTTCAATCCCATTCAGTCAGAAAGAGTCAAGAAAGAACTAGAGCGCATTCACACCGAACCTCAGTTAATAAAACGGCGCAAGGAAATCATGAATGTGAAGTTGGTAGACTTCTATGATCGAGAGAGTCGTAGAAAACTGGTTGACTAACGCGGGCGAGCGCGGTGGATATGAGATCGCTTTCGCCCAGCTGCTCTCATTTCAAGGTCACCGAGTCCTGCACAAATCTTCGCACGGCCCTATGGAGCAGGGAAAGGACATCATAACTATTGCACCAGATGGAGTACCTTGCGCCTACCAGTTGAAAGCTGAGCACGATATAAGTCTGACTAAATGGCGGAAGTTAAAGGATGAAATCGATGAACTCATAGAGATACCGATTCAACACCCTGCCGTTTCGAATGATCTTCTTAACCACCGAGCGTATTTTGTAAACAATGGTTATTTGAAGGATACAGTACGGCGACTTATCCAGGATCGTAATAGAGTTGCAAAGCAGCGGGGGTTACCTGAACTGAATGTCATTCAATTGGGAGATCTCGTCAAAGATTTCGTCGAGGTACACGGGCGTTTTCTTCCAACTGAACCACGGGACTTTAAGCGATTCTTGGAGTTGTATGCGAGGAATGGGTATGAACTTCTTCCAGCTGGAGAGTTTTCGGTGTTTCTTTTGTCCATCTTGCATTTCTATGAAAAACAACCCAAGAAGTCTGAAGTTACGCGTGCCATCGCGAGTACTCTTATTTTTGCCAGTTACGTTCTGTCACCTTATCAGGAATCTCAGAATAGTTTAGCTGTGATCGCAGGCTGGATCATGACGGCCGCGCATGTGCTAGCCCTAGCCAGTAAAGTTCGACTTCCTAGAAAAATGTGGAAGACCAGTTTTGATCTCTGTATGAACGGCGCGGATGAAGCTTTCAAACATTTATTGGTTGGCCTGAAAGGTCAGGCTGATTTTAGGCAGGGAGATCCATTGACCGATGGATTGATCTATCGAGCGCGAGCGACTTTATTGCTAGGCTATATGACAGCGTACGAACACTATCATCATCTTAGAAATGAGCAGTCAGAATTTCACGAAGAAATCAGCGCCTTAGTTGAACAACAGAAAAAGTATCTCTTGTTTTCAAGCGAAGCAGCAACCCCGGCGTTCCTGTCGGTTGCATGGTATCTAGAACGTCATAACAAACAGTTGGAGGCAGAGGGGATTGTTCTTTCAATCACGGAAGCTATCGCGAAATTGAATGGGCCGGACAATAAGGGAGTTCGACTTGCCGACCCGTATCACCCTTTAGACGAAGTCTTACGCATGTACTTTCCGCTAGGACAGGATGGACTTAACGATATTGATCAAGAGGATTTCGAGGGACACTCATACAGTTTACAAAGTCTCACGGAGTGGTTGGCCCGTAGACTCAGACGACAATCCCTCGCGCGCCTATGGGAAGATATTACTCATGTCTGTTATAGCGAGTTCGTCCCGGATCCCCGTTGGTCAACTTACCTTTGGTACTCACCGAAGGGTGAACTTCATCACCGATTTCCTGCGAGGCCTGAAAGTTGGAGCGAACTCGTTAAGCGTTCGAAGGCAGCGCGCTCGGCCCACGTTCCTAGTATGCTGCGCGAGCGACCTGATTTTCTCTTGTTGTTTCTGTTGGTCTACCCACACCGCTTAAACCCAAACCTAGTTGGATTCCTCGACGAAGTGTTAGCCGGAACTTGATCTAATTCTGCGCTTAGTTCGCACTTCGGGGGACTGCGCCGGAAACGCAGACGAATGAGTTGGCACCGCGAGTCAGGCCAAAAGTTTTTTGGCGAATCGCGGCCACGATGGATGCTAAGTCTCTGTTCCTCAACTCTAAGAGGAGCAACGGAACAGAAACATGCCGATAAAAAATCATTTGTAAGAGTTCATGAGCGATCTTCACTTCAAAGTGTGGGCGAAAGTGTGTGCGGGCCAAAACCGGGCGGCTGGGCGCCCGCCCGTCAGTTATTGAAACATGGTGTCCGCTAGTAGATTCAAACTAGTGGCCCCTCGCGTGTGAAACACAGTGTCAGACCGTGTCGTCTTCGGCCCGGCGAAATCAAATCCCATTATGATCGGGTTAGAAGGGCAGGAGGTCCGATGGACAACAACAACCTTCTGCCATTTTGTTCGGTATCCCCGGACTATTCGCTAGATCTTGCACTTCCGGCAATCCGTAAGTTCCAATTTGCACTTTCGGCAACTTAATGGTTCCAAAACACCAGTCAGGAGATGCGAACTCCTCGGTATCATTTGAACTTGCGACAAGCAATTACTTCCTGTCGCGGCGGGGAATTGGTTCAAGTCACATACTCTACTACTACTCTCTCTACTTAGTCTCAATTGAACTTACTCTTACGTACTTTTTGTAACTTGGTGCCGCTCCGGCAAGTTAATGCTTCCAATAGACCGCGGCAATTTATTGGTTCCCATTTCCCGGAAAAGTACAAAGGGTAGTGAACTACTGCTGCTTAGATCCTTAACCGCTCGTTGGGGTGTCTATACGTTTCGCACCGACCGCGCCAGCGTTGGCTCGCAAAAGGAAAAGCAGTCTGGCTGAGCACCGCTGCTTAATTAGACTCGCCTTCCATTCCGCTTCGCTCCATTCCAGCCGAGACGTTTGGATTTAGTTTCCCCTCTCCGGGCCGATTGTGCCACGAGAGCCCGCCCGCACAAGTCTCCGCTTCGCTTCGACTGCTGCACTCCGTTCCGCCCCTTCGGGTGTGCGTTCGGGCACCCACTCGTGTCCCAACGTCCCTACGAGGGGGAAACACTGTTTTTAAGTCAAAGACCAAAGCACGCAAACGGAAGGAGCAACAGAAATGGAGAAGCACAGCAAACCATCACCCGACATTCCGAAGTGGTCGGCCCTGTTAGTCGAGGCAGTCAACAAGCCAGGCATGATCATGCAAGCCTACAGCGCATTCCATAACTACAGCATAGGAAATCAAATTCTCGCTCTCGTGCAATGCCAATTGCGCGGACTTGAACCCGGCCCAATAAATACGTTTCCGGGATGGCAAGCGTTAGGGCGCACCGTCAAGCGCGGAGAGCGTGCCTTGCTCCTTTGCATGCCGATCACTCGCAAGGTGCGCGACGAAGAAGCACAGGAGATCGAAGGCGCGAACGGGGAACGAACGTTTACCAGTTTCATGCATAAGGCCCGCTGGTTCGTTGTCAGTCAAACAGTCGGGGACGAGTTCACACCGCCACGTATAGCAGACTGGGACGCACAGCGAGCGCTTGTGTCACTCAACATCGAACGGATCACTTTCACTCATACAGACGGTAACTGTCAGGGATACGCAAAGAAGCGCCAAGTCGCGATCAGTCCCGTGGCTCAACTGCCGCATAAGACACTTCTGCATGAGATGGCCCATGTAGTTCTAGGCCACACCACAGAAGCAGACTTCACGGATACAGAACGAACTCCGAAAAACCTGCGCGAAGTCGAAGCGGAATCAGTCGCTTTGCTGTGCTGCGAAGCGCTCAACCTCGAAGGCGCCGACTATTGTCGAGGCTATATCCAAAACTGGTTAAGCCCCTCGATTGGCAACTCCGATGTGATACCCGAAAAGAGCGCACAGAAGATTTTTCGTGCCGCCGATCAAATCCTCCGCGCCGGCAGACGACAAACAAGCGAAAACGAAACGGAATACTGAACGCGAAACGGGCTAGGAAAGCGCTGTCACGCTCGCCTAGCCCAAGCACCAACCTTTCAACCGTCAGGAGAAAAATCGATGCGACCAAACCATACCACAAACAAACAATCCACCATCACCCGCTTTGCATTGGGCCAGACGTTCATTACGCCAGGAGCAGAAGAAGCGCTCCAGATTGCCGGACAAACTGCGACTGAGTTTTTGCGCCGCCACATGTCAGGCGATTGGGGAGAGCTCTCAGACGAGGACGTGAAAGAGAACGAGTTTTCACTGAAAGAAGGTCTGAGACTCTTAAGCGCTTACCAGACCGGAAAGGGCCAGAAGCTTTGGATCATCACCGAAGCAGATCGCAGCGTAACGACGATCCTGCTTCCGTCTGAGTACTAACCAACAAACAGTAGAGCGCGGCGCGAGTGCCGTTAACACCCGCGCCGCTGCACCCGTGACTTTGACCACTTCAAGGAGAAAGTCAGATGCCAGATCAGGCTATACCTATATGCACCGCCAGGACAAATGCACTCTGTTGCAGCATTCATGAATTAGTAGCCGAACTCGAAGAACGAATACAGAACGGAGAGTCGTTCGACAATCCCAAACTAACCGAGACTGCCGATCGAGTATTTGGCGGCACGAGAGCGGGAGGCAAATACACGGCCCGCGATGCGTACGATGCGCTCGAAGTTGCCGTTAACAACTATCTGTTAGAAAAGCACGCGCGAGCGCTTATGCAGATGGACGCGTGCGACGCGCTTGCATCTGTGTTGCGTCCTTTGTTGAGGCGACTACCGCGCCAGAGTGATCGCACGTTAGACCAGACCGAGTTACAGCAATTCTCGACGCCGCCAACACTTGCTTATGTTGCTGCACGACTACTTGATGCAAAGCCGAGCGATATTGTCTTAGAACCATCTGCCGGAACTGGCAGCCTTGCGATTTGGCCTCGCGCAGTCGGAGCAAAAGTTGTCTGCAACGAAACGAGCTCACGGCGAAATTCATTGCTTCGCTGTGTCCTTAATTTCGATGCTTTACCGCTCGATGCGGAAATCATCGACGACCTCTTACCGAGCGAAATTCGACCAACCGCCGTCCTGATGAATCCGCCGTTTAGTTCTACCGGTGGCAGAGTCACGAAAACGAATTCAATCTACGGAGCGCGACACGTAGCCAGCGCCTTGCGGCGATTGAAAGATAGCGGGCGATTGGTGGGAATCGTCAGCGAAGCAATGAGCTTTCACCATTCGAGTTTTAGTGAATGGTGGCAACGGATAGCTTGTCTGTGCAACATCCGCGCAAACCTCACGTTACACGGTAAAGAATATGCCAAATACGGAGCCGCGCCCGATGTTCAGATCCTCGTCATTGACAAGACCGGCCCAACACCCGGAGCGAGTTGGCAGGAACAGTTAAAGCACATCAGTTGGGGAACCGCAGCAACGCTCGAGGAAGCCTGGGGAGCGCTCAAATACCTAGTTGAAGGAACGGAGCCGGACGACGATCCCGAAGAACCAAACGGCAATTTGTTTGTGCCTTATGTCCCTACAAAGCTTAAAGGCGGAAAGCCGCATCCGGCCGTAATCGTTGAATCAGTATCTATGGCGGCAGTCACGCCGCCCGACATCACCTGTAGACCACACCTCGCACCTGAGATCATCAGCGATGGTTTGCTGTCTGACATTCAACTTGAGCGAGTTATCTATGCCGGTCAGAGACACGAACAACGATTGCCCGATGAATCACGTGCGGGATTCTTTGTTGGTGACGGCACCGGAGTAGGGAAGGGGCGCGTACTTGCCGGCATTATTGCCGACAACTGGAATCAAAATCGCCAACGCGCGATCTGGCTCTCTGTCAACAATGATTTGCTTGAATCAGCGCGGCGCGATCTGACGGATTTAGGTTTGGCAAATATTCCGTTATCCCGGATTAATGACTACTTGCCTGCCGGAGAAATAACCCTACCGCGCGGAGTAATCTTTAGCTCTTATTCTTCTCTTATTGCCGCAGCCAAGACCGGAGAAAAGCGAATAGACCAGATCCAACGCTGGCTTGGCTCAGATGGCATAGTCATTTTTGACGAGGCGCACAAAGCAAAGAATGCACTCGCCGGCGGTTATGGTGAACCTACACTCACTGGACAGGCAGTCATTGATCTGCAAGACCCGGAGCGAAATCCCGATTATCGCGTGGTCTATTCATCTGCTACCGGGGCGACCGACGTTCGCAACATGGCCTATATGACACGCCTCGGCTTGTGGGGAATTGGTACGAGCTTTCCGGGTGGTTTTCAGGAGTTCATGCAGGAGATTGAAGCGGGCGGAGTCGGAGCCATGGAAATGGTCAGCCGCGACATGAAGGCGCTTGGTATGTACCTATCCGGCTCGATCTCTTTTGGCGTTTGTCCGCAAAGCGGGAAAGCCGTTGAGTATCGAGAACGCATTCATCGGCTCACGCCGCAGCAGCGCGAAATGTACGACCGCGCCGCGGCAGCCTGGCAAAGTGTGCTGCGCAACATTGGCGCGGCTTTGGAGGTTACAAATGGCGGGCCACGTGCGCGAGCAGTCGCACTTAATAAGTTTTGGGGAGATCATCAGCGATTCTTTCGGCAAGTAATCTGTGCTTTCAAGGTGCCAAGTGTGATTGCTGAAACTGAAGCAGCTTTGGCCGAAGGAAAGTCAGTTGTGATCTCACTTGTCGGAACCGGCGAAGCGCGAACTAAAGAGCAGGTAGCGAAGGCGACCGCGAATGGCGGCATGCTTGAGGATTTGGACTTCTCACCACGCGAAGTAATCGCTGCGATGGTCGATCGCGCTTTTCCCACCACGCTTTACCAGGACGTAACCGATCCAGGAACAGGGAAAACGATCCAAGTACCCGTTAAAGACGCTGGCGGCAATCCAGTACAGAGCCAAGAAGCGTTGCGAATGAAACAACAGATAATCGACGGTCTATCGGCTTTGGAGTTGCCAGAGAATCCGCTTGATCAACTTGTCAATCATTTCGGAGAGCGAAACGTCGCTGAGCTTACCGGACGAACACGCCGCCTGATTAGAGACTCGCAAGGCCGTGTGGAGTACAAGAAGCGAGCACCCGAAGGTGTTGCGATGCACCGGACGAATGTTCACGAAATGGAACAGGTCCAATCAGGCAAAAAGCGAATCGCGATAATCAGCGATGCGGCAGCTATGGGAATCTCGCTTCATGCTTCGAATCGTGCGGAGAATCGACAACGGCGCGTGCACGTCACACTTGAACTTGGTTGGAGTGCAGACAAACAGATGCAAACGTTTGGACGCACACACAGAAGCGATCAAGCAGTGCCGCCTGAGTATGTCTTACTTTCAACTGAATTAGGTGGC
>Ga0182009_10000001_pt1 | contig 62563 bp, 99 predicted proteins | sample Sormic07211187_1_FD_161052 | JGI IMG/M metagenome (GOLD analysis project Ga0182009, IMG submission 161052) | Bulk soil microbial communities from the field in Mead, Nebraska, USA - 072115-187_1 MetaG | ecosystem: Environmental > Terrestrial > Soil > Agricultural land > Bulk soil | place: USA... | reverse complement strand
GGTGAATTTGGGTGCCGACAAGTACCTGGGCCCAACCCATTGTGCCCGTCTGCGCCGTTTGTCCGGTTCCGAATCCGGCAGCAGCCCCAGATGGCCCATAGGGTCCTAAACCGGACAAACACGCCCGGCGCAGCGTGCCGGCGATGTGCGTCGATGTCTCGCGCTGGGACCGCACGCATGAATGCGCACACGAATTGGAAGTCATCAATTGCAATTAGAAAAGGGAGGGCTGACCTAAATGGCAAAAGGCCCGATCCCCATGCCGACCCACCTGCGAATCCTCAACGGGGATCGCAAGGATCGCATCAACGTCAATGAGCCGAAGGCCCGCGACGGTGACCTGATCTGTCCGCCCGACGTGGCCGACGAGGTTCGCGAGATCTGGGAGTACACCGTCCATCACGCCAAGGCGATGGGCATCGAGAAGCCCCTGGATCGGGACGCGCTGCTCTGCTACTGCGAGGCCGTGGCCACCCATCGCGAGGCGAGCCGGATCATCGCCCGCGAGGGCATCACGGCGCGCGGCGAGCGCGGCGGCACGATCCGCCACCCTGCGGTGTCCATCCAGCTCGCCGCCGCCACGACCATCCGGCACCTGGCCCACGAGTTCGGGTTCACCCCGTCGGGCCGCTCGGGCATCCGCGTCGGCGAGGCGAACAAGCCTGTCGAGCAGGGTGCGTCGCGGCTGTTGACGGGCTGACCGTGCTCAGCGAGTACCGCTGGATCGAGGCGCTGAAGGTCGTCCGGGGCGAGCGCGGCCGGCAGATACACGTCAAGCCTCGCGGCGCGGTCGACTTCGAGCTGTTCCCGTACTACACCAAGGACGGCGTGGTGTCGGTCGAGCCGGCGCGCGACGGCGACCCGGACGCCGGCTGCTTCGTGACCGTGCGGCTGTTCGTGTTCGGCCCGGTCGAGCTGCTGTCCGAGTGACGCCCCGGAGGTCGACATGACGCCCCCGGTCTGCGGCTACACGCTCGACGACGACACCTGCGCCGAGTCCGGCGAGCACTTCTGCCGGCCACGGGCCGCGCACGCCGTGGCGTTCTTCCAGGAGATCCTGGTTCACACCAAGGGCAAGTACGCCCGCAAGCGGTTCACGCTGGCCGACTGGCAGCGCGACGAGATCATCGCGCCGGTGTTCGGCACCGTGTACTGGTCGACCGAGCACGGCGAGTACGTGCGCCGGTACCTGATCGTCTGGATCGAACTGGCCCGCAAGAACGGCAAGAGCGAGATCCTGGCCGGGATCATGCTGTATCTGCTGGTCGCCGACCGAGAAGAGTCGGCCGAGATCTACGGCTGCGCTCGCGACCGCGACCAGGCCAGCCTCGCGTTCGACGTGGCGATGCGCATGGTGCAGCTCTCGCCGATCCTGTCCAAGCGGCTCCAGATCCGCGCGCACATCAAGCGCATCATCGACCCGAAGACCAACAGCTTCTACCAGGTGATCGCCGCGGACGCGGCCGGCGCGCTCGGCTCCAACCCGTCCGGGGTCGCCGCCGACGAGATCCTGGCCTGGCGCGACCGGTCCATGTGGGACGCGCTGCGCACCGGCATGGGCTCTGGTGCGCGCCGGCAGCCGTTGATGGTCGCCGCGACCACCGCCGGCAATGACCCGGCTGGGTTCGCCGCCGCGATGCACACCGAGATGCAGCGGGTCAGCGAGGACCCCGAGCGGGCGCCGCACGTGTTTGCGTACATGCGCAACACGCCGCGCGACGCCGATCCGTTCGACGAGGCGAACTGGGCGCACGCCAACCCTGCGCTGGATGACTTCCTGTCCCGCGAGGCGATGCGCAAAGAGGCGCTGGAGGCCCGCAACGACCCGGCCGCCGAGAACGGCTTCCGGCAGTTCCGGCTCAACCAGTGGGTACAGCAGGCGTCGCGCTGGATGCCGATGCACCTGTACCTCGACTCGTGCGGCGACATGTGGCTGCGCCCCGAGTGGGGCCGCGAGCAGCTCGCCGGCCGCGTCGCCTGGGCCGGGTTCGACCTGGCGGCCAAGATGGACCTCACCGCCTGGTGTCTGATCTTCCCCGGCGACGACAACGCCCCGGTCGACGTGCTGTGGCGGTTCTGGCTACCCGAGGCCGCCGTGCCGCAACTCGACAAGCACAACGACGGCAAGATCTCGCGATGGGTACAGGCCGGGTTCATCACCCTGACCGACGGCGAAGTGCTCGACTACGACCGGGTCTACGACGACATCGAGGCCGACGCCCAGCAGTTCAAGATCGTCGGCGGCGACTGCGACAAATGGTCGATGTTCCCGGTCATCCAGGAGATCGCCAAGCGCACCCGGTTGCGCGAGGAGACGCAGCTCGTACCGCGCTCCAACACATTCGCCGACATGACGCCGGGCATGACCGCGCTGATGGGGCTGGTCAAAGAACAGCGCTTCCACCACCACGCCAACCCGGTCGCGCAGTGGTGCTTCGACAACGTCGAGGTGCGCCGATCCCGCGAGAACGCCGAACTGATCCGGCCCGAGAAGCCGGCGCGCGGCGAGACCGGCAAGCGCATCGACGCCGTACCCGCCGCCGCGCTCGCGGTCGGCGCGTGGACGGTGCGCGGCAAGTCCAGTCAGAGCAAGTACACGCGGGTCACCGGCAAGGTGTCCGGTTACTGAACCGGCCTGATCTCGACGTCGAACGAGTTGGCGTCGATGTCGAGATCCGTGGCGATGTAGTCGCGCGCCATCGCCTCGGCGTCTGTGAGGCTGTGCGACTGGGTGACGCCGATGCCGTCGATGTGTAGTTCCCAGCCGCCGGCCCACGGCTTGGCGAGTACGTCGAACACGGGGTGCTCCGTCGGTACCCGGTCGAGCCGGGTGCGGTGCGCGGCGATCGCCTGCTCGTCGAGACCGGCTTCGGCGCGCACCTCCTCCCAGCGGCGCGCCATCACGCCGCCTCGTGTTCGATCTGCGACACCCGCTGCGGTGACAGGTGCAACAACGAGCCCGTGTCGCGCACGCTGAACCCGGCTGCGCGCAACTGCTCGATCGCCCACCTGGTGGCGGCTGCGGCCCGCCGTTCCGCCTGCTCGGCTTCTTCGCGCGCCCGTAACGCTTCGACGGCCTCGTCGGGCAGTTCGGGCCGCACGTCGAGGGTGAACGAGTCGGCCGGCACGTCGAGCAGGAGCGAGATCGCGTCGCGGGCCATCGCCTCGACCTGATCGAGCCTGCGTGCCTGTGAGTGGAGTCCCTTGATCTTCGGTGCACTGATCGCCCACCAGCCGCCCGAACGCTGGCAGGTCACGGTGTAGCGGGTCACCGCCACCACCCCTTTCCGAGTTCGTCTTCTAGGTCGCGCAGGATGCCCCGCGCGGTGAATTCGTTGATCTCCCGGTGACGGGGGACCGAGATCGAAGTCGATCCGCACCGGAAGATCGAGTGGTCGCCGCCTTCGCGGACCTCCCCGAACGCAACGCCCGCCGTGTTGGCGGCTTTGCGGATCTTTCGGAGCAGTGCGCTTCGCTTCATATCTCCAGTCTAGGTCACTAGACAGTGAAAGTCAACCCAACTAGATAGAAACGGGAGTGAGCGTGCCGACCGACGAACCGCTCACCCCGATGTGGTGGGTCAAGCGGCTGTACAAGCAGCTCACCGCCCGCCTGGACGACGTGGAGCGCTACGACGCGTACTACCGCGGCGTGCCGCCCCGCTACCCGTGGCTGCCCGAGCAGGCCCGCGAGGAGTTCCGCCGGCTGCTGGATCTGACCCGCTCCAACTACATGGGTCTGGTGGTCGACGCCACGGCCGAGCGGATGCAGATCGAGGGCTTCCGCATCGGTGACGAGCGGGACGCCGACGAGGAGACCTGGCGGATCTGGCAGGCCAACAATCTCGACAGCGAGTCGGATCAGGCCATCCTGGAGGGGCTGATCGCCGGCCAGTCGTACCTGCTGGTCGCGCCCAACCCGGATGACCCGAAAACGCCACTGGTCTACGTCGAACACCCCGCCCAGGCCATTGTGGAGTACCAGCCCGGCATGGGCCGGCGCGAGCGGTCCGCCGGGCTCAAGGTGTGGCTGGACGACTGGACCGGCAAGGTCAACGCCACGCTGTACCTGCCGGACGGGCTCTACAAGTTCGTCACCGACAAGCCGCAGGTGCAGGGTCTGACCACCATGAACTGGGTGCCGCGCGAGGTGACCGCCGAACGGTGGCCCGCGCCCAACCCACTGGGCGTGGTGCCGCTGGTCGAGCTGGCCAATAACCCGCGGGTACTCACCGGCGGCGTGTCCGAGATCGCCGACGTGATCTCCATCCAGGACCGGATCGCCAAGACGCTGGCCGACCGGCTGATGACTCAGGACTTCGGCGCGTTCCCGCAGAAGTGGGCCATCGGCTTCCCGGACACGGACGCGGACGGGAATCCGAACCGGGTCAACATCGGCCGCAACCGGCTGGTCACCTCGGATGCGGCCGAGACTGAGTTCGGCCAGTTCGACGCCGCCCCGCTCGACCCGTACTCGGCGGCCAAGCGCGAGGATGTCAAAGACATCGCCTCGCGCACCCGCACCCCGGCCCAGTATTTGTTAGGCGAGCTAAATAATGTGAACGGAGCCACGCTCCAAGCCGCCGAGTCCGGTCTGGTCAGCAAGGTCCGGCAGCGGATGCGTACCTACGGCGAGGGCTTCGAGGAGGCCGTGCGGCTGATGCGCACCGCCGCGGGACTGTCCAACGCGGACGAGCGCACCGAGACGATCTGGCGCAACCCGGAGCACCGTACCGAGGGCGAGCTGGTCGACGCGCTGCTCAAGATGTCCACCCTCGGCGTGCCCGAGGAGGCGCTGTGGGAGCGCTGGGGCGCCAGCCAGGTCGAGATCGCCCGCTGGAAAGACATGAAGGCCGAGGCGGACGCCGCCAACCTGGCGGCCATCCTCAAGCAGCCTCAGCCCGGTACGCCACCGGGCCAGCCGGGTGGGCCGAGCTTGCAACCGGCACCGGGCGCGCCGCCGGGATCGGGCCCGGCGCTGCCACCGGTACCGGGCCACCCGGACCGGAACCCGACCAGTGCTGCCGGCTGAGCTGGCCGCACTCGCCGCCCAGCGCCGCTACGTCACCCAGGTCACCGCCACTAACACCTGGCGACTGGTCGACGGTCTGTGGCGACGGGTCAACCGCAACGACCCGGCCGGGAGCTGGGACCGGACCGTCGCGCCCACGATCGGCAAGCTCATGCGGGCCGCCCAATACGCCGCCGCATCCGGTGCCCAGCAGTACGTCACCGCGGCGCTGGACGTACAGGGTGTCGACCCGGACTCCGACGGCACGGTGTCGCCCACCGCGTTCGTCGGTACGGCTTCCGACGGCAACGACCTCGATGGTCTGCTGCGCGTACCCGCCGTCGGGGCGCAGAACGCGATCGACCAGGGCGCGGCGGCCGATGTGGCGCTCGCCGAGGCCGGCACCCGGCTCAAGCGCATCGTGGACACCCAGATCTCCGACGCGGCCCGCGTGCCGGTCGGGGTCGCCATCAACGCTGCCCGGCATGCCGAGGGCTACATCAGGATGCTCACCCCGCCCTCGTGCGCGCGGTGCGTCATCCTGGCCGGCAAGTGGTACAAGTCCAACGCCGGGTTCAAGCGCCACCCCAATTGCGACTGCATCCACGTGCCCGCGTCCGAGGACTACGGCCGGCACTACACCACCGACCCGCACGCGTACTTCGACTCGCTCATCGAGGACGAACAGAACCGCGTGTTCACCAAGGCTGGCGCGACAGCGATCCGCGAGCACGGCGCCGACATCTTCCAAGTGGTCAACGCCCGCCGGCAGATGCGCTGGGTACAGATGGCCGGGCGCCAGCTACGTGCCACCCAGATAGGCGTGACCAAGCGCAGCCTCGCCGGGCAGCGCCTCGGTGCCGGCAAGAAGCGCAAGGTGATCCGACTGACCCCTGAGAGCATTTACCAGATCGCGGGGGACAACCGGACCGAGTTGCTGCGCTTGCTACGTCTGCACGGGTACATCACCTAGAGGCGGCCGGCGTGTTGTATTGCCTCGCCAACGCCCGCCACCCCGAGCAGGTCGACGAGATGCGTCGCCTGGACGCGGCCGGCGCGTGCGTGCTGTGCGACATCCGGACCGGGCTGTTCACCACGCACTGGGTGGTGGCACCCAACCGCTACCCCTACCCGGACGCGGTCACGCACCTGTTGCTGGTGCCGCGGCGTCACCTGACCGACCTGCGGGACCTGTCCACGGCCGAACGGTCCGACTTCTGGTGCGGGCTCGATTTGGCGCGCGGCTTCTACGGCATCGACGACTTCCAACTACGTGTGCGGTGCGGCGACATGCAGCGCACCGGCGCCACCATCGCCCACCTGCACGTCCACCTCATTGTCCGGGGAGCCACCGGTGCCTGACTACAGCAAGGAGCAGCGCAAGGGTCTCGCCGACAAGGGCCAGGCCATGCCCGACAGCGAGCGCGGCGGTCGATACCCGATCACCGACAAGGCCAGCTTGCAGCGCGCCATCAAGGCCGTGGGCCGCGCCAAGGGCGGCGACGCCGGCCGCGCCGCGGTACGCCGCTACATCATCCGCCGCGCCAAGGCGCTCGGACTGACCAACCTCCTACCGGAGAACTGGGCCAGCGACGGCTCGCTCAAGTAACACCGCACCGCCGACACGGCGGTGTCCACACCCGACACGGGAGAGAAACAACCATGCCCGAAGACCAGCAAGACGACGACGCCAACGCTCAGCAGCTTCTCGACGACGCCATCGACTCCGACACGGACGGCGACGACGAGGGCGACAGCACCGACTGGAAGGCCGAGGCCGCCAAGTGGAAGGCCCAGGCCCGCAAGCATGAAACCCGCTCCAAGGAAAACGCCACCGCCAAGGCTGAGCTGGAGCGCCTGCGCAAGGCGTCCATGTCCGAACAGGAGAAGGCGGTCGCCGAGGCCGAGGAACGCGGCAAGAAGGCCGCCATGTCGGCCGCCGCGGTCCGCCTGGCCCGCGCCGAACTGCGCGCCGCCGCGGCCGGCACGGTCGACAAGGACGCCCTCGACGGCTTCCTCGAATACGCCGACCTGAGCAAGTTCATCGGCGAGGACGGCGAACCCGACGACAAGGCCATCACTGCCGCCATCAAGAAGCTCGGCGGCTCGCAGAAGGCGCCCAACTTCGACGGTGGCGCCCGTCGCACCGCTGGCGCGGCCAAGGACATGAACGCGTACATACGCGAACGCGCCGGCATCCGCTAACCACGCAGCACCCGTAACGCCACGCGGGGACCGCTGCCCGAATCACCTTGAACCGAAAGGGGTTCTCTCGTGGCTTTCACCAACTTGACCTCCCGCAGCGACGCTGCCGCCCTTATCCCCGAGGAAGTCTCCAAGGAGATGCTGGGCAAGGCGACCGAGCAGTCCGCCGTGCTCCAGATGTTCCGCCGGGTGCCGGTCGGCCGCGCGCAGGTGCGCTTCCCCGTGCTGTCCGCGCTGCCGGTCGCGTACTGGGTCACCGGGGACACCGGCCTCAAGCAGACCACCGAGGTCAACTGGACAAACAAGTACCTGAACATCGAAGAGATCGCGACCATCATGCCGGTGCCGGACAACGTGCTGGCCGACGTGGACGCGAACATCTGGGACGAGGCGATGCCGCTGCTCACCGAGGCGATGGCACGCACCCTCGACTCGGCGGTGTTCTTCGGCACCAACGCCCCGGCCTCGTTCCCGACGAACATCAACGCCGCGGTCACCGCGGCCGGCAACGACACCACCGAGGGCTCGGCGGCCACGGCCGGCGGCTACTTCGGCGACGTCGACCAGGTCTACGGCGCGGTCGAGGCGGACGGCTTCGACGTGAAGGGCTGGGTCGCCGCGACCAGCGCCAAGTCCAAGCTGCGCACCGCCCGTGACTCGCAGGGCCGCAAGCTGGACACTGGCCGGGTCAGCGGCGCGGTCGACACGCTCGACGGCATGCCTATCGCGTACCCGATGCGTGGCCTGTGGCCGACCGCCTCGGGCAGCCCGCGGCTGTTCGGCGGTGACTGGGACCAGTTCGTGGTCGGCGTCCGGCAGGACATCACCATGAAGGTGCTCGACCAGGCCGTCATCCAGGACAACACCGGCGCGATCGTCTACAACCTGCCGCAGCAGGACATGACCGCGATCCGCCTGACCTTCCGGGTCGGCTGGCAGGTGTCCAACACGATCAACAACGACCAGCCGGTGGAGGCGGACCGGTACCCCGTAGGTTCGCTGCTTTTGAGTTAGTGGGCTAGCGGTCGCCAGCCTCGGATGATGTGCCTCACGGTGGCACGGCTGACGCCGTGCCTCTCGCCGATCTCATTCATGGTTAACCCGTGACCGCGTTCGGCGAGTACGGCGTCCGCAATGGCTGGTGTGACTTTGTATCTGCGGCTCGTCTTCCATGCCGGTAGGTCGGTGTCGAGGTGGGCGAAGGTCTTGCGACGCAGTATCTGTGAGACCGATGACTGTTGAGTTTCGAAGCGGTTGGCGATCTCGGCCTGGGTGACTCCGTTCAGGCCGAGCAGTCGCATCTCTCGCACCTGTTCGGGTTGAAATCGAACCTTGCCGTTCCGGGCTCCGCGACCTTTGGCTTCGCGGTCGCGGGCATTGTCGCCCGTGGTGCCGAGAAACCAGTGGGCGGGATTTTGACATGGTCGGTTGTCGCAGGTGTGGCAGACGTACAGCCCGACCGGGATCGGGGCGATCAGTTCCGCGTAGCCGAATCGGTGGGCTTTGAGTTGCTTGTTTCCGACCCGGAACGCACCGTATCCGTTCGTAAAGCACGCAGCGGTCCACGGCCAGCACTCATCGGCACCGCCACGATCCACTTTGCTCAAGTATCTGTCGATCGGATTGGCGGCGCTTCGACCCATGGCCAAATGCTATCCAAATGGTACTTGCCGAACTAATCGGAAGTCAGCGATGCATAGATACGACAAGCGAGGTCGCGCGTGACATCCCCACTTGAGGACGCGACCACCAAGGGCTACATCGGCACCGCCACCGACCAGGCAGCCGCCAGCACGTACGAGGCCCCGCATGGCGGTGGCGGTCAGGTCTCCGCCCTTACCGCCACCGTCGACGCGCCGAATCCGCTGGGCGTCTACGGCGGCGACCCGGACCGCGCGCTGCTCCAGGTCCAGACCGGCCAGAACGCGCCCGGCGACCCGATCAACGGCGTCGATCTGCTGATGTTTGCCGAAACGACGAACGTCGATCTCGGCGCCTGGCCCGGCAACGCTGCCTGCTCGATCACCAGCGCGACCGGTTACGTCGCACTCAACGCGAACGACACCGTTGGACAGAGCGTCTCGATCGTCGTGCCCGGCACGCAGACCGACAACGTCATCGAGTTCATCGGTCAGGGCGACACCAGGCCGTTCGTCGTGAAGCCGAGCGGCGATGTCGTGCTGGGCCAGGGCGCCTCGGTCGTGCTGCTCTCGCCCAACGGCACCGCCTACCGGCTCGCCGTCGCCAACGACGGCACCCTCAGCGCCACTGCGGCCTGACCGGAAATCACACGGAAGGACCGAGCCAATGACTGACGAAGACAAGACCGCCGCTGATTCCGAACCTGCGACCAACGAACTGCCCGCCGACGCGGACGCCCCGGGCAACGCCGAGGTGCAGAAGGCGTTCGACACCGCAACCGAGCAGGGCTACTTCGGCACGAAGGTCGATGAGACCGACGACGCCGAATACACCGTCGAAGGCGTCACCAAGAACGCCAGCAAGTAACCACCACAACTCCACGCGGGAGGCGGGGTCACGATGGCCGATCAGCTCGCGACGCCGGAAGACCTCGCCTGCCTGCTGGAGCGCGATGACATTGAGCGCGCCAAAGCCGAACTGCTCATCGAATGCGCCACCGCTGTGGTGCAGGCGGTCACCGGCCAGCGGATCGTGCTGGTCAACAACGAGACCGTCACCTTCGACCTCGACGAGGTCGACCACGGCCCGTACCTGATGCTGCCCGAGCGGCCAATCATCAACGTCAGCGCCGTGCGCATCGGCGCCCTGCCGGTCACCGACTACACCCTCCAGGCGCGACGCGCCCGGCTGTGGCGACGGTACGGGTGGCGCTCGGCGACCACCGGCTGGGTCAACCAGCCCTACGGCGTGACCGTGACCTACAGCCACGGGTACGCCCCGACCGACCAGCGCCTCCAGCTCGCCCGGCAGGCCGTCCTCGCGCTGATCAAAGGCGCGTACGGCAACTCGATCGGCGCCAGCCAGTTGCAGCTCGACGACTTCATCGCCAACTACGGCGCGATGTCCGCGCAGATGGACGCCAGCCCGTTCCTGCAAACCGCGCTGCGCCGCCGGTACGGCCGTCCGACTGGCTCGGCAGCGCTCAGCACCGGATACGGGCCAGTCGACGCGCACTGGCGCGGATAGCCCCAGCAATAACCACCGGAGGGAACCGTCATGTCTGACGGCGTATTCAACGTGGCCAAGGGCGCGCTCCGGTTCTACGCCGGGTTGCCCGCGGCCAACGACGCGCTCGTGGCCGTGCTGCTCAAGGCGGGCGTCGAGTCCGACGCCATCCTGACCGATCACCTCAGCCTGGCCAGCGCGCTTGCCGCCAACGCCGAATGCGACTTCACCAATTACGCCCGCATGACGTTGACCGGCGTGGTGACCAATGAGGACGACGCGGCCGACGCCGTCGCCTTCGACGCCAATGACTTCACGTATGTGGCGGCCGGCGGTGCGAGCAACAACGACGTGGCCAAGCTGCTGCTCTGCTACGTGCCCGACACCACCGCGCCCAGCGATGCCGCCACCGTGCCACTGACCTACCACGACTGTGTGTTCACCACTGACGGCACCAACGTGACCGTGCAGCTCGCCGCCGCTGGCTTCGCCCGCGCCCAGTAAAAGCACCGGAAGGGTTGAGCCCCATGGCACTAACCGTTGCCGGCCGCAACGCCGCCGCGACCGGTGTCGGCGGCGCCATCACCTTCGCGTCCCTGCATACCGCCGATCCCGCGATGACGGGGGCGAACGAGATCACCGGCGGTACGCCGGCTTATGCCCGGCAGCCGATCACCTGGACGGAAACCAACGGTGTTGCCTCGCTGAACGGCCCGGTCACGTTCAATGTGCCGCCCGGTACGACGGTCGCCTACGTCGGCCTGTGGAACGCGCCCAATGCGGGCACCTACGAGGGCGCGGCGCAACTGTCCGCGCCGGAAACCTTCACCGGGCAGGGCACGTACACGTTGACCAGCCTGACCGTCACTGTGACTTCACCGTGACCCGGAGGGGATGCGGGCCGTGAAAACAACACGCAACCACACGACACACCGAGCCGCGAGGGGTAAGCCGTCATGGCATTGAACAACAGTGGTCGCAATGCGGCGGCAAACGGCGTCGCTTCCAACGTCGGCTACGTCAGCTTGCACACCGCCGATCCGGGTACCACCGGCACTAACGAGGTCACCGGCGGTACGCCTGCATACGCCCGCAAGGCGGTTGCCTGGTCGACGGCCTCGGGCGGCGTCGCCGCCATCTCCGGCGGCGTCACCTTTGACGTGCCCGCTTCCACCTCGATCAGCTACATCGGACTGTGGTCGACGGCCACCGGCGGCACGTTCTACGGCGGCGCGGCACTCTCCGCCACGGAAACCTACGGCGGGCAGGGTACCTACAACCTGACAGCGCTGACCATCACCATCACCTGATCGGGGACGCGCGGTGGCAATCACGACCCGGTCGCAGCTTGTGGCGGCGCTGGCCAACCGGAAGATCCTGCCGTTCTACAAGAACCTGACCGCCGTCCCGAGCCAGACCGCGCAGTACATGCGCAACCATTCGTCGTGGGCGAACTCGACGGCGGCCGGGATACCGCCCCAAGCAGGCGGTGCCGGTGTCGCACCCGGCGTCACGATGAGCAGCCAGTCGGTCAGCGCCGCGCCGGTGCCGACCGCAGCCGCCGGCGCGACCTGGTATCTGTCCGGGATCAACGTGCAGTCCTACGAGTTTTCGTCGGGCACGGCCCAGGCGATGGGCTCGCAGTTGCTGGTGTATGACCGGCTCGCGCAGATGGGCGGCCTCAGCTCCACCAGTGCCGGCAACGCGCAGACCGTTACCGCCGGCCTGCCGTCGCGGGTGTCCGACAAGCGGCAGGTGCAGATCTTCCTGGAGATCTACGTCGCCGGTGGGTCCACGAGCACGGCGGTTTCCGCGAGCTACACCAACGAGGCGGGTGTCGCCGGGCGCACCGCCACACTCGCCACCGGGGCGGCGCTGCCGGGCAGTGGTTCTTCGCCGGTCGGCACGATCTGGGGGCCGTTCAACCTGCAAGCCGGCGACTACGGAGTCACCAGCGTGGAAACCCTGACGTTCACCACGAGCACCGGCACCGCCGGCAACTTCGGTGTCACCCTGGCCCGACTGGTCGGCGTGTGCCCGCTGCCCGGGTCCAACCAGACCGGCCCCGTGCGCTTGGGCTGGGCGGAGACCGGGCTGCCCGATCTGGGCGCGGACCCGTGCCTGTTCTTCATGGTGCCCGGCCAGCTCGCCGGCCCGGTCGGCGGTTATCTGGAGGTGGTGCAGGGGTGAGCATCGCCAGCCGCGACGATCTGCTCAATGCCCTGTCCGGGCAGCGGGTCTACGCGTACGCCAAGTACGGGTCGTTCAGCGGCGCGTTGGTCAACGGGTTGCTGGCCTCGTGGTGGAAGATGCCCGGCCAGCCCGGCGCGGCCGGCGCGACGCCGACCACGCCGACGCTGTGCAGTGCCGCGACGCCGGGGGCGTTCGCGGTGCCCGCGCCAGGGACCGGGCAGAGCAACTACCTGGCCAACTTCACGAACTTCCGCACATCCGCCCAGACGCGCGGCCCGCTGTACCTGTTCGATCGGCTCTCCCATCGGGGCGGCCTGTCCGGCACGGTCAGCACCGCCCAGACGGTCGGGCTGAGCCTGCCGTCGCGCGTGAGCGACAAGACGCAGGTGCAGATATTCCTGGAGATCAACACTCCGGTCGGGTCGACCTCCCGTACGGTGTCCATCTCGTACACCAACGAGGCCGGCGTGTCCGGGCGCACGGCCAAGTTGTGGAACAACACCACCATCAACAACCAAATGGCCGGCAGCCTGTACGGGCCGTGCGACCTGCAAGCCGGTGATCTCGGCGTGACCAGCGTGGAGACCCTGACCCTGTCCGGGTCGACCGGCACCGCCGGGGACTTCTCGGTGGTACTGATGCGCCCGGTGGCCGCGCTTAGTGCGGTCATCAGCAGCGGCGTCAGTTCCGGCGACCAGATCACCCTGGCCACCGGTGGCCTCTACGACCTCGGCGCAGACCCCTGCCTGATGCTTGCCGGCATGCTTGACGGCGGTTTCGGTGAGGTCGGCCAGGTCGCGGTCTGTCAGGGGTGACGGCGCATGTCGATAGCCAACCGTGACGCACTGATCGCCGGCCTGGCTGGCGGCGTTACGTACGCCGTCGTGAAACGCTCGGGCTCCAACGCGGCGCTCGTCGAGCCGGCCCGCCAGGACGCCTGGGGCTACCACGGCAGCCCGCCACCCGGCACGGTGCCATCCACCGCGACCATTTGCACCAACGTCACCACGGGCGCGATCCCGCTGGCCACCGCCGCTGCCGGCAAGAACTGGTACATCGCCACGTGGACCGCCGCCAACGGCGACAGCGGCGGCGAGATCTCGCTGTGGGACCGGCTCTGCCACCGCACCGTCGCCGGCAACACCACGACGAGCAGCCTCGGGATGCTCCTGCCCGCGCGGGTCACTGACTACTCGACGGTGTGCGCGTTCGTCACCACCACGGGCGGCATGAGCTTCACGTCGGTGCAACTGGCGTCCTACACGAACCAGGCCGGCACCACCGGCCGGGTCGGTGCGACGAGCACCGGTGCCAGCTACATGACTGCCGGCGGCGTGCCCACCCTGCAATTGCCGCTGGCGTCCGGTGACACGGGCATTCAGGCCGTCGCCAGCTTCACCCACGCCGGCAGCACCGGCACGATCAACCTCATCTTGGCCCGCTGCCTGGTGCCGGGCCTTGCGCCGATCGCCGAGGCGGCCACCATGCAGGGCTGGTCGAGCATCGTCAACGCCGGCCCCGACCCGTGCCTGTATGTCGTCCATAACGCCAGCGGCGTCGGCGCAAACCGTCAGGTGCACGGCCTGATCCGCGCGTTCCAAGCCTGATCCGCGCGTTCCAGGCTGACCGGCCGGACCACCGCTACCGGGGAGGGGCGTCTACCGCATGGCCGCTCCGGCACCGAGCCTGCTCACCGTCGCCGAGGTCCGCGCCCTCAACGACCTGTCGGTCTACGCGCCGCAGGACGCGCTGGTCGACCCGGACCTGTTCGGCGCGCCGTCGGCCGCCGCCTACAGCGGCACCGCCGACCTGCCGGCCAGCACGACGCTCGCCGACACGGGCAGCAAGACCGCCGCCGGCCAGGCTGGCACCACCAACACGAGCAGCCTCGCGCTGGTCGCCGGTCGGTACGCCACCGGCACCGCCGCCGTCGCCACCACGTCCAACACGCTTGGCGACACGGGCGGCAAGGCCGGCGAGGGTGCATTCGACTTCCCGGCCACCAGCGCGGTCGACGACACCGGCGTGCACGGCCCGCGCGGCGGCGCGGTCAACGTCGCGGCCACCGCGACCATCGTCAACCCCGGCGTGCACCGTGGGGTGGGCAGCGGGCAGGTCAGCGGCGCCGACGTCATCGCCGGGCAGGCCGGCGCGGGTGGGCACAGCGGCGCTGGTGCCGCCACGGCCGCGGCGAGCATCGGTTCCACCTCGACGGTGGGTCGGACCGGTGGGGTCGACGAGCCGGCCAGCGCCAGCACGGCCTCGACGGGGACCAAGACCGTCGCCGGCACCGCCGCCACGGTCACCACCGCCAGCGCCGACGGTGCCGGCGCGCACACCGGAAACGGCACCGCCGACCTGCCGGCGACCGGCAGCGTCGACAATCAGACCGCGCCGACCGGCGGCGGCGTCGACCTGCTTGGCGCCGCCGACCTCGCCGCCGAGGGTGGTGGCGAGCACACCGGCCCCGCCGCCGCGGCGAGCACATCGAGTGCCCAGGCTGCCGGCGGCAAGACGGTTGATGGCAGCGCTGACGCGCCGGCAACCGCCACCCTGGATGCGCAGGGCACCCAGGGCCGCACCGGCAGCGCCGACGTGGCCGACCTCGCCCTGGCCGCCGCGCAGGGCGCCAAGTCCGACGCCGGCAGCGCCGACGCGGGCGGCGCCGGTACCGGCAGTGGGACCGGCGCCAAGGCCACCGGCGCGCCGTACGCGGTGTCGGCGTTCGCACTGATCGGCCTGCCTGGCTTCACCGGCCGCATCGGCACCGCTGCGGACCTGCCCGGTGCCGGTTCGATCGACGCGCCGGGCGCCACTGACCGGACGGGTACGGCCGACGTGCCGACTTCGGTGGCGATCGATTCGACTGGCGCCGCTGCCGGCGGCGCCTTGTTCGACACCATCCCGGTGACCGTTTACCTGGCCGCGTCCGGGCACGCCACGTTCCAGAAGGTGGCCGCCGGCACCGCCGCCACCACGGCCGCCAGCCGGATCGCCAGCCACGGCGGGGCATCCGAGCCCGGTCCCGCGGACGGCATCACGGTCACGCTGATGGTGGCGGCGGCCGGTCGTCGCCACTCCTTTGGAGCCGGCGCCAGCTCGTCGATCACTATCACCTCGACCGCGGCCGGTAGGCGGCGCGCCATCGGCACGGCCACCGCGGCGGCTTCGACGGCTCTGGCCTCGCACGGCGCGCTCAGCGCTTTGACCGTCGGTGCCGCGGTCGAGACCGGGCACGCCAACCCGGTACGGCCGGTCAAGACCGTCAGCCCACTGGCTGCGACCGAGACCGACGCCGCGCAGCCGGTCACCCGTACCCGTACGGTGCGCCTCGGCACCGCGGTCGAGACGGACACCGCCCACCCGGTACGGCTGAGCCTGATTGTCCCCGGCGTCGCGGTCGAGACCGACACCGCTTTCCCGGTTAGCCGCGTGCGCGCGGTCAACCTCGGTACGGCCATCGAATCCGACATCGCCCCGCCGCTGCGGGTGCTGACCCGCCACGTGGTTCGTCCCCGTACCGGCTACGTGATCCGCCCGCATGCAGCCCCGTCCAGCCGCTACGTCATCCGTCCCAACGCCGGCCTGGTGGTTCGGCCGCTCTAGCGAGAGGGGCCGACGTCGATGCCGATCCCGTTTCACACCCACCTGATCGACGTCCTCGACCTTGATGTCGCGCAGAGCGACGACGAACCCTACGGCGACGACACCGAGGCCACCCGCACCGTCAGCTCGTCGAACGTGCGCGCCGTGCTCAGCCGGGCAGTCAGCGGCGCGGAGATCATGCAGGGCGGTGAACAGTCCAGCGTGTACCGCCGGTTCAAATGCGACGAGGTGCCGCTGACCCACACCTCGTGGGTACGCGACACCGCGGACGGCACCGTCTACCGGGTGGTGTGGGTCGATCACCGCACCGTACTCGGCATGAAGTACGTGACCGGCCAATTGCGTCTGGTGGAGGGTCTGCCGTGATCGGCGAACCCGAAGAGCACTTCGGCGAGGCCGCGAAGCGGCACTGCCTGGTCGTCGCCGAGCACGTGGTCGACGAGACCAGGAAGATCGCCGCCAAGAAGTTCGCTGGCAGCTCGGGCCGGCTTGCCGCCGGCTACCAGGCGCAGGAGTTCGAGAACGGCGCGGCCATCGGCAACCCGTCGTCGCCGTTCTGGTCCTACGTCGAATTCGGCCACGCCATCGCCAACCAGTACGGCGAGGTCGAGGGCGAACGGGTCGGCCAGCGCGCCCACGTCCGGCCCGCCATCGAAGCCGTCAGAAAGCTGCGGTCATGACGCTGCCACGGGTCTATGTGGACGCCGAGGATGTGGTCAAGAGCTGGCTGCTCACCACGTCCGTCGCGCCCCTGGTCAGCAACAAGATCTACATGGCGATGCCGAAGGGCACGCCGCTGCCCAGCGTGATCCTCTCGCGGGTCGGCGGCTCGCCGCAGGCCGGCAGCGATGTGCCGGCCGACGAAGCCCGGATCAGCTTCGACATTTACGCCAGCCAGCGCCCGCAGGCGAAAGCCATCACCGCCGCGCTGGTCAGTGAAATCGAATCTCTTGCCTACCTCGACGCGGTGGTCACACCGGTCGGGCGTCTCGACGCGGCCGAAGTCATCAATGTGCTGTGGCTTCCTGATCCCGTCAGCGACACTCCGCGATACATCGTGGATGCACGAATGGTTGTACGCGCCGTCTAACCGCGGCTGAACCCCTCGCCCCCGGAAGCAGGTTCCGGGGGCTTTTCCATGCCCAAGGTCCGGAGGAAAAGACCATGGCGAACTTCCACTCGGCTGCGGTGCGCTTCGGTAAGCCCGGCCTGCTCTACATCGCGCCGCTCGGCACGCCCGAGCCGACCACGGAGACCGACGCTTGGCCCGCGCCGGTCGCCCCGGCCACGGTCGGCTGGGTGCCGCTCGGCTACACCGACGCAGGTAGCACCTTCACTTACTCGACCACCATCGACAAGGTCGAGGTCGCCGAGGAGCTGGAGCCGATCGCCTACACGCCCACCTCCCGCGAGGCCAAGGTGGACGTGTCGCTGGCGGAAATGACCTACCGCAATCTTCAGATCGCCTTCAACGGCGGCGTGATTCTCGGGGACGGCACCTCTTGGACATTCGAGCCGCCGGACCTGGGCACCGAGCAGCGGGTGATGCTCGGCTGGGACGCGAGCCCCGACCCGACCAACAACGACCTGCGCTTCATCTTCCGGCGCGTCCTCAATGGCGGGTCGCTCAACATCGACAACAAGAAGGGCACGCAGAAGCAGCTCATCGTGTGCTCGTTCTCGCTGGAGAAGCCGACCGACGGCTCCAAGATCCTCAAGATCATGGGCTCGGACACGCTCAACCCGGACGAGACCTGATCCGGTGAATCCACCGCGCGCCTGGCGGGGCCGCGCGTAACAAATAGCCCCGCCTGAACCGCCGCCGTGAGGCTTATCAGGCACATAGCAAAAGGGGCATGTTCGTTGAGCTATAAAGATTTTGATAGCTGGCTGGCCGAGCAGCGTGGCGAGGTCACGTTCACCGTCGGCGGCCAGACCTACACCGGCCGCAAGCGCGTGCCGTGGCAGAAGATGAACAAGTACCTGATGTCGCTCGGCGAAGACACCGACGGCATCGAGTCCACCAAGGACTTCTTCCGGATGGTACTGGTTCCGGCCGACCGGGAGCGGTTCGTCGCGGCCATCGACTACGACGGCGACGACGATGAGCAGATCCTGGCCTCGGAGCAGGTGGGAAAAATCCTGGACTGGCTGCTGGGCATCTACACCGGCAAGGGCGAGAAGGACAAGCCGGTCAGCACCGACAGTCAGCCGTCCAATGTGGTGTCGCTGAACCCGAAGGCCAGCTAGCCGGTATCGACACCCGGCAGATCAGCGAACTGGTGCGCTGGCTGCTGGAACGCTACACCGGCAAAACCGCCGAGCGGCGCCGGCTGATCCTGTCCCGCGCCGCCGCGTACTGGGGCGCGGTTGAACGCGCGCTCATGCAGTTCTCCAAACTCAGCGCCCGCCAGGCATTCCTCGTCATGGAGGAAGCCGTGGTCGACGAGATGCGCAAGCAGCGCCTCGACCTCGCTGCCCGCGTCGACTTCACGCCCGAAGGCGAGCAAATCACCGAGACGCGTCTGCTGCTCGATGAGGACTACGAACAGGACCTGAGCATCCGCAATCTCGGCGCCGCAATGGGCGATGGCCTCGTGGAGGTGAGCTGATGGCGACTGTCATCGAAGAAGCACTCATCGCCATCAAGCCGGACTTCTCCAGGTTCAAGGAGGAGCTGACCGCCGGACTCAAGGAAGCCACCGCCGGCACCAAGGTCAAGGTCACCGTCGAGGCGGACACCGCAGCCGTGGTCGCCAAGGTCAGGGCCGCGGCGGACGAGGCCGGCAAGACCACCGCCAAGGTCAAGGCCGATGTGGACACCGCGCCGGCCAAGGCCAAGCTCAAGGCGCTGTCCTCCGAGAAGGTCACCGTCAAGGCTAAGGTCGAGGCCGAAGGCGATTTCATATCGCCGGTGCAGCAACGCATGTTGCGGCAACAGGTCACCGATCTGCTCGCAGCGCAGCGGGCCGCCCAGAAGCAGATGGGGTCGGCCGAGGCTGAGGCATACCGGGAAAAGGCGCGCCGGGAGGCCGCCGCGACGGCGGCGTCGGTCGCGGCGACCAAGAAGCGTGCCGACGCCGAGGTGGCCGCGTACGCCGAGGACTACCGCCGCGCGCAGGCGCAGCGCGCCAAGATGGGCCGCCTAGAAGAGCAGGCGTACAACGAAGATCGGCAGCGCACGGCTAAGAAGGTCGCCGACGCCCAGAAGCTGCAACAGGACATCGAAAAGGCCGAGCGCGCCGCGCACGCCGAGAACGACCGTCGCAACAAGAAGGCCGCCGACGACGCGGATGCCGCCGCAGAGAAGGCCCGCAAGCAGCGCGAGGTCCTCGGCAAGGCCGAGGCGCAGGCGTACCGGGAAAACGCTAAGCGCGAGCAGAACGAGCGCACCCAGGGCTTCCGGAAGTTCGCCGAGTACCTGAACGTGCTGCCCGGCATCGGCGGCGTCGGCCCGCACGCGGCCCGCACCATCGCCATCGGCATCACCGCCGGGGCGCCGCTCATTGGCGCCGCGATCAGTTCTGCGGTCGCGCTCGGCTTCGGCGTCGGTGGCATCGCCACCGGCATCGTCATCGCGGCCAAGGACTACCGGGTCAAGGCTGCCGCGACCAGCCTCGCCGCCGACATGGGCCAGACCCTGCAAGGCGCGGCCCGGCCGTTTGCCGACGAGCTGGCGCTGGTCATCCCGCAGATCGGCATCGACTTCGCGGCGCTCAAGCCGAAGATCGCCGACGTACTCACGCCGCTCGGCAAGACACTTCCCAAGATCGAGCAGGGGCTGGCCGGGTTCGCCCAGGCGGCCCTGCCCGGCATGGCCACCGCGGCGCGCAACGCGGCACAGTACATCGACGCCATCGCCAAGAAGGGGCCGGCGATCGGCAAGGCGTTCGGCACGCTGGTCGCCGACCTGACCGACCCGAAGGGTGTCGGGTTCCTCAAGGGACTCCTCGACTTCATCGACGCCGCGGTGGTCGACATCGGCAAGTTGGTCAAGGCGTTCACCGACCTGTACGCGGTGCTTCACCCGGTGCTGTCGGTCGTCGGCGATGTTGTGGACGGCGTCACCTCCCTGGTGGGTGGGCTGTCACAGATGGGCAATCCCGGCTTCGCGGCCGGCATCCTCACCATCGCCGCCGCGTACACCGTGTTCGGGGCGCGGGTTCGGGCGGCGGCTATTGGCGTCAAGACCATGTGGGCCGAGGCCACCGCCGCCGCGAAAGGCTACAACGCCACTACCTCCGCCAGCAGTGTCGGCTTCGGCATGTACACCGGGCCGGCTGGCCCGCAAGCTCAGCCTGGTTTCTTCGGCCGCATGGGCGCGCTGGCGAATAGTCGACTGGGTACCGGCGTCATTCTCGGCGCTTCGCTGGCGGCCACCGCTGGTGGTAGCGCGCTGGCCAATGCGGGTCACCCGATCCTCGGCGGCGCGCTGTCCGGCGCCGGTGTCGGTGCCGGTGTCGGCATGTTTGGCAGCCCGGTTGCAGCGGCTGGTGGCGCCGCGGTTGGCGCGGCCGTCGGCAGCGTCACCGGTGCCATGTCCGCACAGAAGCAGACCTCGGACACCCTCGCGTCGTCGCTCAAGCAACTTGCCGACAGCTACAAGTCCACCGGCCAGATCTCGCAGGAGTTTGTGAGCCAGTTGGCGGCCGGCGACTCGGCGCTGCGTGACCTGGCCCTGCACTCCCATAAGTACGGGGTGGAACTGCCCAGCGTCGTGCAGGCCATCGCCAGCGGCAGCCCCGAGGCGATCCAGGCGCAGATCGACGCGATCCGCACGAAGCAGGGTGCAGCCGACAAGACTCCCACCGGACTGGCGGCCCTGTCGCCGATTCTCGCCGTCAAGAAGTACTTCAACGAAAAGGACTTCGACGCCGCCGCCGACGCGCTGACCGACGACAAGGCCGCCGCCGAGGCTGTCAAGGCCGCGATGGACGCGTTGACCCCGGCGCTTGACCAGAACGCGGTGTCGTGGAAGAAGGTCACCGACGCGATCACCGCCAACAACACGGTCTTCTCCAACTTCCAGAGCCAGCTCGGCGACGAGTTCAGCCCCGAGGTCAAGACCGTCAACACGGTCGCCGACGCGTACGCCAGTTACCTCAGCGCGCAGCGCAGCGCGGACGACGCCCGGTACAGCGCGGCGCAGACCGCGCAGTCCACCGCACAGGCCAACGAGAACGCGCTGCACGGTGTCACCGAGGCCGAGCACGGTCTGGCCGAGGCGCACTACGCCACCGAGCAGGCGCAGAAGTCGCTGACCCAGGCCCGCAAAGACGCGATCCAGAACCTCAAGGATTTGCAGCGGCAGGTTCGCGACATCGGCGACAACGAGGAAGAGCTGAAGATCCGGCTCGTCGAGGCGCAACTGGCCGAGGTACAGACCCGCGGCCTGCCCGCCGAGGCGCTGGCCCGTCGCCAGGCGGTGGTCAGCCTCGACGAGGCCCGCAACGCGCTCGCCGACTTTCAGGCCGACGCGCCGGCCCTGCGCGACAAGCTCGCACTCGCGCAGAAGCAGGGCGTCGAGGGCACGCCCGACGTGGTCGACGCTAAGCACAGCCTTGCCGAGTCGCGCCGCAACGAACTGGAACAGCAGCGCAACCTCAAGCTGGCCCACGAAAACTACGCCAACACGCTGGAAAGCAGCCGGCACCAGAACGAGCTGGCCCGGCGGGCGGTTGACGACGCGAACACCGCGTTTGACAAGCAGGGGAAGGCCCTCGGTGATCTTCTGGGTCACCTGAACCTGACCAAGGATGCGGCCAAGGCTCTCTACGAAAACTCGAAGCTGCTCGACCACCAATTTAACTTGCAGATCACCGACAACGGCTCTGCGAAGATCAGCCTCGATCACATCTACCAGCAGTACCAAGGGCTGGCGCAGCTCGCGAAGCTGTACGGCATCGACGTTGTGCAGTGGACGCCACCGTCGACTGGTGAGACAGTGCCGTTCGGCCCAGTGCCGCAGCACAAGGGTCCCGTCCAGTTCAAGGCGGCCGGCGGCCTGGTCGGCGGCTGGTCGCCGCACGACGCGGCCGACAACATCCCGGCGATGCTCAACGCCGAAGAGTTCGTGGTCAACGCGAAGTCCACCCGCAAGCACCGCATGGCACTGGAGGCCATCAACGCCGACCGGTTCTACTCGGGCGGCGGGTTCGTGCTGCCGCTGAACAAGCCGATCGACACCTGGTGGGAGCCGATCCAGCAGAACATCAACGCCCTGATGGGCTCGGCCGGCGTGTTGTCCTCGGCGGCCGGCGGCTCGTCCGTCGCGGCGGTGCAGAACTGGCTCAAGGGCACCGTCGACCCGCTGCCCTACGTGATGGGCGCCAACGGGCCGACCGCCTACGACTGCTCGTCGCTGGTCGGCGAGGTGTGGGCGCGGCTGACCGGCAACGCCGACTACAAGCGGTACTTCGTCACCGGCAACGAGCGGGCGTTCCTGACCGCGCACGGGTTCAAGCCGGGCACCGGCACGTTCACCGTCGGGTTCAACGCCGGGCACACGATGGGTAACCTCGGCGGGCTGAACTTCGAGGCGGCCAACTCCCGCGACGGCATCCTCATCGGCCCGCACACGTCGAACGTGCTCAGCTTCCCCAACGTCATGTACCTGCCGCAGCTCGGCGACAAGTTCGTCAGCGTCCCCGGCGGCGGCACGGCGGCACCCAAGGCGGCCAACGTCACCGTCGGCGGGCTGTGGGGCGGGATCATCAAGCAGATCCTGACCAGCGCGGCCCGGGTCAACTCGGGCATCGCCGGGGGTGGCGACCCCGGCAAGGCGGCCGGCACCGGCGTGAACCGGTGGCGGGCCACCGTCGAGCAGGCGCTGCGGGACAACGGATTCCCGGCCAGCAACGACTACGTCAACGCGGTGCTGCGCCAGATCGTCACCGAGTCCAGCGGCAACGAGCTGGCGATCCAGAAGGTGCACGACGTCAACTGGCCCAACAACCTGGCCCGTGGCCTGATGCAGACCACGCCGCCGACGTTCTTGCAGTACGCCTTCCCCGGCCACGGCAACATCTACAACGGCTACGACAACCTGCTCGCCGCGCTCAACTACGTCAAGCACCGCTACCACGGTGACGTGCTCGGGGTACTCGGCCACGGGCACGGCTACGACGCGGGCGGCTGGCTCAAAGACTTCGGGTACAACGCGACCGGCTCGCCCGAGGCGGTGCTGACCCCGACCGAGTCCCGCGCCTACGTCAAGCACGCCGAGGCGGTCAGCAGCAACGGCGGCGAGATGCGCCTCGACGACTGGACGATCAACCGGCTCGCGCAGGCGCTGTCCACCCGCCCGGCCCACCTCAACCTGGATGGCCGCAGGGTCGCCGACGCGGTCATCCCGCACCTGACCCGGAGGTTCTGAGTGGGTACCACGCTCTCCCTCGTGGACGGGGCCGCCGAGGTCCGGTTCGCCGCCGCCGGGATGAACTACGACAGCCCGTACAAGTGCAAGAGCTACGACTTCGGCTCGCCGACGATCCGCGAGGTGGTCACCGACGCGACCGGGGTGTCCGGCACCGTCGACCTGTCCAGCCTGACCGGCTCGCGGCAGGTACAGCTCGCGCTGACCGTGTGGAACGACGACGCCGGCACCCGCCACCAGCACCTGGACACGCTGCGCGCGATCTGCCAGCCGGCGCGGCGGCCCTGGCTGTACGCGCAGTGCGACGGCTGGGAGCAGCAGCGCCGCATCCAACTGCGGGCCACGCCGATGACCTGCACGGTGGGCAGCAAGAACACGTCCTATCTGGAGGTGTCGCTGGCGTTCGCCGCGCCGACCGGGCTGTTCGAGGCGCTGGAGCCGGTCGTCACCGGGCCGGCGTACCCGCAGACCGGGGCCGGGTTCTCGCTCGACCCCGGCGACGCCGGCAGCGCGGCGCTGTACCTGGCCCCCGGCGACGCGGGCAGCCCGGCGCTCAGCCTCGCCGCGGGCGACGGCGGCAACCTGCTCACCATCACCAACGTGGGCAGCGCGCCGGCCGCGCCGGTGTTCACCATCACCGGGCCGTGCGCGTCGCCGCAGATCATCAACTACACCACCGGCGTGCGGATCGCCTTCGGCAACTACACCGTGCCGGACGGGCACTCCGTGGTCATCGACGTGGCCCGCCGCACCGTCCTGCTCGACGGCGACCCGGCGCAGAGCCTCTACAACCGCGTCGACTGGTCGGTGTCGCGGTGGTTCCTGCTCGAGCCCGGCACGACCACCCTCGCGTTCGCCAGCGGCGACGACGGGGCCAGCGGGCAGTTGGTCGTCCAGCACAGCCCGCGCTTCTTCTAGCCCCGCTGCCCACCACCGCCTCCACCGTCCGAAAGGGTCGCCGTGGCCGACACCTTTGTGTACTCGAACGACCAGGCCAACATGCGCGACTACGCCGTGTGGATGCAGGCGCCGGCCGGCACCACGGCCTACAACTGGTCGGTCGGTGACCTGCGCACGCTGATCGCGCCGGCCTGCCCGTCGGCGGGTGTGGCCAACCCGGACGACTTCAACGTCACCACCACGTCGGCCAACACGGTCACCGTCTCGGCCGGCGTCGGCGTCACTGCCCCCACCGGCATTGCCGGGGCGTCCGCCCAGGAGCGGTACGTGTTCGCCGCGTCCGGGCCGGTCGACGTGCCGATCCCGGCCAACGGCGGCGGCACGTCGCTGTTTCACCGGCTGATCGCCCAGGTCGACGACCAGCAGCTCGCGATGGGCGTGTCCGACAGCGCCTGGTGCTACCGGCTCATGCTCGACACCGGGTCCGGCATGCCCAGTGCGGCCAACATGAACGCCATCTCGCTCGCCCAGGTCAAGGTCAACCCCGGTCAGTCGTCCGGCTACACCATCACCGACCTGCGCGACCCGTGCGGACACCAGTGCGGGGTCACCCTGTCCCGCTCGACCAGCCTGGCCGTGCCCAACGGATCGGGCGAGGCCGACCGCGACGGCATCCACTTCATCGCCGAAGACGACGACCCGTGGCACCTGACCACGCTCAACTCGGGCGGCACGCAGATCTTCCTACGCCACCCCGGCATCTGGGACCTGCAAGTCAGCGCCGTGTTCAGCGGCGTCACCACCTGGGGCGAGATCGGCATCGGCGTCAACGGCATCACCGGCACGCTGCTCGCACAGAACAAGGGCGACGCGATCCCCAACGGCAACATCCTGACCGCCACCGCGCTCGGCGTGAAGATCATCCCCGGCGCCGGGTACTACGTGGAGCCGTACTCGCTGGCCGGCAACACCGGCGTCACCATGACCGGGTTGCGGTTCTCCGCGTACCGGCGGATGTACCGGGCGAGCTAGTGACCGTCGCGTCCCACCCGCCGATCTATACGGCGACCGCGAGCAACGCCACGTCGGCCGTCGTGCACGGCATCTACGCGCCACCCGGTGCGACGCTCTGGGTCATCACGACCTCGACCGCGCTCGGCGGCGCGTACAACAACGGCGTCACCAACATCCAACTGGTTGACGGCGGACCGTGGTACACCACGTACCCGCTCGCCCCGAACTACCTCCTCAACACGAACGCGCCCAGCCCCGCCGGCATGATGGTGTGGACGACCTGGATCGGGCAGCTCGGGCTGAGCAACGCGACGCTGACCGTCTCCTTCGGATACAGCGCCAACGCGCGGGTCGACGTCACGGTCTGGACCGGCGCCCGCGACCCGCTGCACGCGTGGCTCGCCAACTCCGGGCAGAGCGACACGACGGCCACCCCGCCGTCGGCTGGCTCGATCGAACCGACCGAAGACGGGTCGGCCGCTATCGTCGCGATGTGGTGGAACTCGTCGGCCACGCCGGTCACCAGCCCGGACCCGGCCCAGTGGACGACCCTCTACACCGGCGCGGCCAACGGCGGCACGACCGCCGTCGTCTGGCGCAACGTGAACGCCGGAACGGTCACCGCGCCACAGTGGACTTTCGCCGCGCCGGTCACGTCGATCGCCCAGGTGCTCGGGCTGCGCGCCCCGGCCAAGTTCGCGACCCTGGTCGACGACTTCAGCGGCACGTCCATCGACTCGACGCTCTGGACCGACGGCGGCACCCAGGGCACCGGCACGCTCGACATTCCGGTCTTCGGCGCGGTCTACTCGCAGACCACCTACGACCTGACCGACTCGGCGCTCACGCTGCACGTGGGCGCCGTCGACTACGAGTCGGCCGGCGGCGATCACGAGATTTACATCCGCCCCAACGAAAACACCGGGCCGTACGTCGGCTGGCTGTTCGGCACCGGCAGCGGTGACCGATCCGCCTTCCAGCAGGTCTGGTGGCGATCCCAAGTGGACGGCGTCCTCGTGTACAACGAGGTCCCGTACCAGCCGTGGGTGCGCTTCCGGCAGGACGCGGCCGGCATCTTCTACTTCGACAACTCACCAGACGGTCGCGTGTGGACGACCGCCGTCACGTCGACCCTGCCGATCGATCTATCCAACGCCGGGTTCGGCATGTACGGCGCGATGTCGATCGACAGCGTCAACGTGCCCGCGCCGCCACCACCACCTCCGCCGCCGATCTGGTCCGGCCCGGCGGTGGCCGACCTGCCGGCCGCACCCACCCAGGCACTCGTCGTCGGGCCGTGGCGCACCGGCGTGAACTACGAGCTGGCCCAGGCGTCCGGCCGGAAAATCACCCTCAACCTCACCGAGCCGTCCACCATCGAGTTCCAACTGACCGGCTACCCCGACCCGCTCACCGGCCGGTTCGACGCCACCCAGATCGGTGAGGGCGTCACCGACGTGCTCTGGCGCCGCAACGGCGTCGACATGGTGCTCTGCCGGCTCGCCGCCGCCGACGACCGCATCGACGCCAACACGCACACCGTCTCCTGCCGGTGCGTCGACTACCGCGGACTGCTCGACCGGCGCCTGGTCTACCAGGACACGTCCGGACCACTGGCCAGCTCGGGCTACAAGTCGTTCCCCGACGGCACGATGCTCTCCGACATCGTCTGGACGCTGATCAGCGACACCCAGGGCCTGCCCGGCGGGGCGCTCGGCCTGACCAAGGGGATCTGGCCGGTCAGCACGCCGATCTACTCACCCGGCTACCAGGTGCCCGACGGCGACACCGTCTGGGCAGCGATCAAGCGGATCGGCGCGCCCGGCCCGGTGTCGATCGTGGCCAGCCAGCACGACAACGACACCCAACTCGACGTGCTCATGGTCAACCTGCCCGGCTTCGACATCGACATCGACCCGGCCAAGCGGGTCAACCTGTACTACTCGATGCGCGGCGCGGACAACGGGGTGCGCCTGGACTTCGCCGCCGGTTACGGCGGGGCGATCCAACAGGTCAACCGCACCCTCGACCTGGTACAGGACTACGCCAACCTGGTGCGGGTATCCGGCGGCAACGAGTTGACCAAGAACCCGATCATCATCCCGGCCGCCGGCAGCCCCGAGGAAGCCGACCTGCTCCGCCGCCCGGAAGGCCGCTGGGAAAAGAGCGAGGGCAACCCCAACGTGCTCACCCCGGACACCCTGCTCCAGTTCGGCGCGACCGTCTACGACCAGTACGCCCGGCTCCAGCCCGTCTACGACATCACCCTCGCGCCCGGCGTGTGGGACCCGGCGCTGATCGGGCTCGGCGACATCGTGCACGTGTCCATCACGTCCGGCCGGCTGCAAGTCAACGACAAGCTGCGGGTCACCTCGATCGCCATCGAACTCGACTCGTCCGACCGGGAAACCGTCACGCTGACCGTCGGCCGGCTGCGCCCCAACATGCTCAAGTTCCTGTCCAACTCCGTCCGCGACCTGAACCGACGCTGAACGGAGGCCAGCCCGCGTGACCATCTACAAGGTTGATTGCTCAAACCACGATTGGCAGCGCGGCGGCATGGACCTCGCGGCGATGCGCCGCGACGGCGTGGACGTGTTCATCCACAAGGCCACGGACGGGCCGAAGCATTACCGCGACCCGTACTTCGCCCAGGCGATGCGGCGCGGCCGGACCGCCGGCATCCCGATCCTCGGCGCGTACCACGTGCTGTGGAACACCAACGTGGTCGAGCAGGTCGACTGGTTCATCGACACCGTGCTCGCCGCCGCACCATGGGCGGCGACCGAGCCGTTCGAGTGGATGTGGGACTGCGAGCCGTTCGCCTACAACGGCGGCGCGCCCAGCCTCGCCACCATCAACGCCGCCACCGCGCACTTCGTCACGCGGCTGCCCCACCACCAGCCGCTGGCCTACTGCCCGAAGTGGGTCTACGCCAGCCTGCGCGGCATCACCTGCCCGGTGGTCGCCTCCAACTACGGCACCAACCCGAGCGCGCACTACCGCAGCGCCTATCCCGGCGACACCAGTGGGCGCTGGGCCGGTTACGGCGGCATCACGCCGCACGTCCTGCAATTCGGCTCCAAGACCACGGTCGGACGCCAGCCCACGGTCGACGCCAACGCCTTCCGCGGCTCGCTCGACGAGTTCAAGGCGCTGATCCACCCCGGCGCCGTAACCGCCATAAACGCAACGACGCCGGCATCCACCAGCGCGCCCGGAGAGGACGACGACGTGCACGTAGAACTTCCACCCGGCGAGCGCGCCCTGTTCACCTCGCACGCCGTGGTCGGCGGCAAGGGCTGGCTGTGCCTGTCCGCCGCGTTCGGCGACTGCGACGTGCGGGTGGCCCGGTTCGTGGGCGGCAAGTCCTGGACCGACGCGCAGGTGCAGGTCAGCGACACCGGCGCCCACTGGTCGTTTCCGCTGGACGGCGCGGCCGGCGACAAGGTCACCGTGGAAAACCACGGCCCCGGCCTGCTCGCCATCGACACCTTCGCGGACCGCCCGTGGTCGTAGCCGCGCTGTGGCCTGCGTACGCGGTAGCCAGCGAAGGGGTCGACCTCGGCGCGCTCGCCCAGTACGGCGCGGTCGGGCTCATCGCCGCCGGCGGCATCTGGTTCGCCAAAGGCACCGTGCAGCGCGAGCGCGAGCGCGCCGACCGGCTCGAAGACGACAACAAGCGGCTCAACGCGCTCATCGTCGACCGGGTCATCCCGGCGCTGAACAGTGCCACCAACGCCGCCGAGGAATCCGGCCGGCTGCTCAACGCCATGCAGCGCGAGCGCGAGGTGCGTGCCGAGGTCGCCCGTCGCCGTGCCGCGCCCATCGACCCGGAGGTGCTGTAAGTGCCCGCTTCGGGAGCCGACATCGAAACCCGCGTGATGGTCATCGTCGAGATGCTGGAACGCGCGGTGGCCGAGGTCCGGCGGCTGTCGGCCGACATCAAGACCGACGACGACAAGCACGAGCAAACCTTTCCGCCGCCACGGGAGCCCAACCCATGACCGACCCCAACGTGCCGGTGCCGCCGACCCTCGGCGAGTTCCTGGCAGAGATCCACCGCGACGCGCAGCGGCTACGCGGCGACGTGTCGGCCGCCGAGCTGGCCCGCCGCAAGGCCACCATGGTCATGTTCGGCCTGCTCTGCGTGCTGACCGTCTGCATGATCGCCGTGCTGATCGTCGCCGGGCAGAACAACACCATCGCCAGCCAGACCCGCGAAACCAACGCCCGCATCGCCGACTGCACCACCGCGACCGGCACCTGCTACCGGCAGGGCGCGGCCCGCACCGGCAGCGCGATCGCCGCGATCCTGCGTGCCCAGATCGCGCTGGGGGAGTGCTCGCGCCTGTACCCCGGTGAATCCGGCCCCGACTTCGACAACAAGCTGCGCGATTGCGTCTACCAGCGCATCGCCACCGATCCCGGCCCGCCGACCGTGACCCCGTCGGTCAGCCCGTCGCCGAGCCGGTGAGTTGATCGTTGTGCCCACCGTGCGCCACGTCGTCATGTACTCCGGCGGCATCACGAGCTGGGCCGCCGCGCGCCGGGTCGCCGACGAACACGGCACCGATGATCTCGTGCTGCTGTTCGCGGACACCAAGGTCGAAGACCCGGACCTGTACCGATTCAACGAGGACGTGGCCCGCGACATCGGCGTGCCGATCACCGTGGTGGCCGACGGGCGCACACCGTGGCAGCTCTTCCGCGACGTGCGGCACATCGGCAACACCCGGATCGCGCCGTGCTCGCACAAGCTCAAGCAGGTGCCGTGCCGGGAATGGCTGGAGGCCAACACCGACCCGGCCGCCACTACCGTGTATGTCGGCATCGACTGGACCGAGACCCACCGCCTGCCGGCCATCCGGCGCGGGTACGGGCAGTGGTCGGTCGCCGCACCGCTGTGCTCGCCGCCCTACGTCGAGAAGCGCCACCTGATCGAGCAGGCCAGGGCGCGCGGCATCGAGCCACCCCGGATGTACGCCCAAGGGTTCGCCCACAACAACTGCGGCGGCGCCTGCGTGCGGGGCGGGCAGGCGCAATGGGCGCGACTGCTGGAGGTCAACCCGGAGCGCTACGCCGCCGAGGAGCGGGCCGAGGCTGAGATGCGCGACTACCTCGGCAAGGACGTATCAATCCTGCGGAACCGGCGCGGCGGCACGCTTAAGCCGCTCACGCTGACCGCGCTGCGCGAGCGCGTCGAGGTTACGCAGGACGTCGACCGCGATGACTGGGGCGGCTGCGGCTGCTTCACCGAACAGGAGAGCGCGTGACCGTCTACAACAGCCTGCCGCCCGAGCCCGCCCCGGACAACACCGACGCGGAACCCGCAGTCACCATCGGCATGATCTCGACCGCCGTCGCCGCGCTGCTGACGCTGATCGTCGCGCTCGGCCTGCCGATCAACGACCACGTCCAGGCCGCCCTGCTCGCCGTCATCGCCACCGCCGCGCCGATCGTCACCGCACTGTGGACCCGCGGCCGGGTCTACTCGCCACAGACCGTGGCGCGGCTACTCGCCGCCGCCCGCAGCAAGTAGGATCTGCTCCGAGACGCTCGATGCACCAGGGGGTACGCCCCGCTCCCGACTCCGGTCGGGAGCGGGGCGGCTTTTTGCATTCCGCACCTTGCAGGATGCATGGGTGTATTCATTCACCCGCCGGAGTCTTCCGATCAAACCGGCGCGTACCGCATCCTGATGGGCAATCCCCGCGAGGCCCCAAACCCGCGAGGCGCACCGCAGGGAGACACAACTGAAAAGGTCGACGCGACGTGGCCTGGGCAGGAGCGGGCGCGTCGACCCACTGCCTCCTCGCCCACCAGGCCCGGTCGGTCGCACCCGGCCGGGCCGCAACTATGCGTCGCTCACCGGTCCTGCCCGCCGGGGTAGGTGTTGCGGGGTAGCTTCATCTGCCGCGCCCGCGCGGTGTAGATCGTGTCGACCGGCCGCTCCAGCGAGCGGGCGATCTCCCCGTCGTTGAGCCCGAGCCGCCACAGCCGGTACACCTCGGCGTACCAGCGCGGGCGCGGGATGCGCCGGATGTAGGTCGAGCCGTCCCGGCGGGTGCAGGTGATGACCAGATCCGCGAGCGGATGCGTCCCGTCCCCGTCATCCACGCCGGGTTCAACGATCAACGGACGGGCAGGTCGCGGGCCGCGCAGCAGCCGTCGCAGCCGTGCACGCCCATCCAGCCCCGACCGACACGGTAGTGGTAGGCGAGGTCGTCGGGGTCCGGGTGGCCGGTGCCGTGCGGGCACAGCCGCTCCATCAGGCCCCGGTCGCCGCGCCAGTTCAGCCGCCAGCCGCGCATGTGGTGCGCCGACGGGCGGTGGACCACACAGTGCTGTCCCGCGCACAGGTCGGGGGTATGGACGTTGAACAGGGTGGCGTCGCCGACCTGCACGCCCAGTTCGGCTTCGGCAGCGGAGCCGATGAACCACACCGTGTCGTCGGTCGGGTCCGGGATCATCTGGGTCACGACGCTCCTCGATCGTGATTACGTCAAGCCGTGCGTACGTCAATATTGGCCTCGGGGCGGTTGGCAAGGAAGCTGCGCATCGACATGAGCACCCCGGCCCGCGTCGCCGGGTCCATCCCAGGTAGATCGTTGGTGACGTAGTCGATGACCTCGTTGATCGCTTGCCGTCGGTACATGCACGGGTCGCACAGGAATGTGCCGTCCGGCAGCCACCACGCGGCGGCCCTGCCTCGGTGCCAGCGGCAGTCCCCGTGAACCGGCATGCGCGCCGGACCGCCCTGACCGGCCATGACGTCTCCTCTTTGGTCGGTAACGGTGATTCTGTTAACCCGGCTGCCGTCAGTTCTGCCGCAGCTTGTTGGCGTGCTCGGCCGCCACCCGCCACAGGCGGTCCAGGCCGCCGCGATGGAACTCCACCCCCGCACCCTCGAGCGTGTCGTAGATCGCGGCGGCGACGCGTTCCCGCTCGGACAGCGGCATCCACTGCTCTTTGGTCAGTGCCGTCGTCAGTCCATTGAAGATCAGGCCGTAGACGCCCTGGTCACGTGCCATATCGCCCTCCCTGTTGGTCGATAACCGCGACTTACGTCAAGGTGCGTGCGGCCCCGCGGCGGGCTCCACGAACAGCTCCACCATCCCGACCTGCCCGTCCGGCGGCGTCCGGCCCATCTCAACGGCTCGCACCGCCATCGACCCCTCATACGCCGGGTGCAAGTAGACCAGAGCGACCCGCCACACCCCGCCCTCGTGCTCCGGCGACGTGTGCGAGATCAACGACCCAACCGGCGGCAGCACATCGTGGTAGCAGTCGCCCAGGTCAATGTCGCCGCTGTCGCGTTTCCAGTACAGGTGCAGTCGCAGCATTAGCCCTCCGTTGGTCGATAATCAGGAGGTATGTCAACCTGATGCGTTCTCGATCGCGTTGTCGATGGCCGCGCGCAGCCAGGCGAGGTCGACGTGCTTGTCGCGGTACAGCGAGGTCAGCCGGCGGGTCACATCGTCGAGCATCTCCGGGCCGAATCGGTCGGCCAGCGCCAGTAGCTCGGTGATGATGGCGGCGGCCCCGTCGGTGTCGAAGATGTAGCCGACCCGCACCCGGTCGGTGGTCTTGTTGATCCGCCCGTCGAGCGTCATGAAGATCGCCTGCCCGCCCAGCACGCCGCCGCGCACGGTGTCGATCGTGCAGACCTCGGTGTAGTCGAGCAGGATGGCGTCGGTCGCGTCGATGACCGTCGCGCCCCGGTCGTGCGGTCCGCCCGGCCCGGACATCGAGCCGCCGAGCTTGCGCGGATCGCTGGCTCCACTGGGCTGCGCCGCCGCGTACAGATCGCCCATCGGCCTGCGCTTACGCGGGTCGCCGTACCGGCCCTTCTTGGTGCTCATCGAGCCTCCGTTGGTCGATAACATCGAAGTATGTCAACTACTCGGGGTCGATCAGCGCGAAGGCGTCCTCGAAGCCGTTGACGTACTCGATGCCGTACTGGCCGGTGCGGAACTCGGCGCGCAACTGCTTGGCCTTGGCCCAGATCGTCTCGGCGGCCTCGATCCGGCCCTGCCGGCGGTAGTAGCACGGGTCGCACCGCATCGAGCCGTCTTCCATCAGCCACGCACCGGGCCGGTTCGGATGGTTGGCGCACGGCCCTCTGACCTGCATGAACACTCCTCAATGGTCGATAACCTGAATTCGTCAACTCAGCACGAGCCGGTTGTCCTCGGTATCGGTGATGACCCACGCCAGCCCCTCGACGTAGCGACCGTGTGCGTTGAGTGCGAACATCCGCTCACCCCACACGACCACCTCGGGTGGCTGGCCGTTGGCCTCCATCGCTTGCAGGGCATGGGATTCCACGCGGCCCAGCTTTCGGCCGTTCGCTAAGTACAGGTCCATCAGATTGGCCCCTTGCCCCGCGTCTCTGCGATGCGCCGAAAGTCTTGGATGTCCTCCGGGGTCGGCGGGTCGCCCATCCGCTTGACGAGCATCCCGTGCACGATCACCCACTCGCTCTCGGGCAGGGCCGCGTACAACTCGGCGACCGTCTCGCCCGAACGCACCTCGGCAACCGGCTCGTCCGGCTGCCACGACGCAACCTGCATGAACACCTCCCTTGGTCGATAACGGATTTCGTCAACTAGAGCCGCGTCGGCGTGCCGGTCCGCTCGTGACACTTGACGCAGTAGCCCTTGCGGATGTCGTTGGCGTTGTACGAGGTTCCACCGCACTTCGGGCAGGTGATCGACGGCTGCTCGGCGGCGACGCTGCCCAACTCCTGGCCGCGCTTGCGGGCGGCTCGCATCTCGGCGTCGAGATAGCACTTGGCCGCCATGCGCTCGGCCGCCCCGAGCAGCACCGGCTCCACGGCATCGGCCAGCTCACCGTACGGCACGCGGGCGCGCACCTCGGCCGGCAGCTCGACGCTCCGCAGGGCGTTGATGAGGTCGTCTCGGATCACGGGGCATGCCCCTCCCACTAGTGCGGTCCCTACGTCAACTCGTCCGGCGTCACGCCCAGCCACCGCTCGTACCGGTCACAGATCGGTGCCAACCACCGGCCGGGCATCAGGTGGATGCGGTGGTGCCACCGTTCGCGGGCGCACCGCCGGAAGAACATGGTCGGGCAGTACAGGAAGTGCGCCAGGGTATCGATCACCTTCCACATCCGTCTACTCGTCACCGCCACAGCCGCCGGTACCAGGTCGGCGACGGACCGGTGGTTGGCCACAGCGCGGGCAGTTTTCGGCAGTCCTCTCAGTACGCCGCGTCGGTGGCGCGCGGCTCGTGCCACCACGCCAGCCGCCAGCCATGCGGCGCGCGGGCGTCGCGGAAGGCGAGCAGGCAGCGGTCGGTGTGGTCGTCCAGGCGTTCCAAGAAGGCGGCGAAGCTGTCGCCAGGCAAGATCGGGACAAGGACCTCGCCCTCGTGGCCGATCGCGCGCAGGCGCGCACGAAACGACGCGTCACCCAGCAGGCGGGCGAGGTCGAACCCCAGGCTGCGCCGCGCGGGATTGGCCCCAGCGTCGATCATCGGCTCACCGTTCACGTCACCCCTCCTCACGCAGCATCTCGACCAGTGCCGCGATGCCGTACATGGTCGCCTCGGCCGACCAGAACTGCTGGTCGGAGATGGCCTTCTGCCGGTAGAAGTCTTTCTTGGCCAGGATGCGCACCTCGGTCTCGGTGTAGAGCTGGGCCCGCTCGCCGCGCAGCTTGGCCATCGCACCCGGCTCGCCGTGCTTGGGCGTGCCGATCAGCGCCAGGTACTCGCCGGTCACCCGGTTGAACCGGGCGCTCGCCTCCTCGTAGGCGGCGAGCGCGGCGGACCACTTGTGCAGGAAACGGGCGAGCGGGCTCATGACTCTGATCCAACCCCATCGCGCCCGGCCTCTTACTCGACCTCGTCGGTGTGGTCGCCGTATACGCGCTTCGCGTCGCGGAACGCGATGGACAGCAGCACGAACGACACCCCGCACAGGGTCAGCGCGGTCCAGGTTGCCCAGTTGCCGCCCGGCCGGATGAAGCGGGCCAGGGCGGCGACGGTGAACATGCACGTCACGAACGCGGCGCTGAGGTAGCGCAGGCGGCGCGTCGCCGGGACGCGGCTGGTCACCGGTCCACCGCCGCCAGTGCGATCCGGTGCGCGGACTTGACGTGCTCGGGTAGCTCCACGCCTTGCAGGGCGTCGAGCAGGTCGAGCATTGCCCGGCGTGTGTCGTGGCACGGGCAGATGCACGCCGCGCCGCACCTCTTGCACTGGGCCGGCTTGCGCGGCACGCCGGGCGCCAGCTCGGTTGCACTACAGGCGTCGTGGTCGTCGTGGCGGCAGTGCGTGGACCAGTAGTGGTGCGCGCCGCCCGCGAACAGCACGTCGAGCTTCGCGCCGTCCGGGACGTGGATCCTGTCGCTCATCGTCGGCCCTCCCGCCGGTCCCGGCGCGTGATCAGCACGGCGCCGCCGACGACGACCCCGAGGAGCGCGCCGGTGCCCCCGGCGAGTCCGGCCAGCACGGACACCGCGACTGGGCTCACGCCGACCCGTCCTGGTCCTCGGGTTCCGCCTCGGTGTTGGTGGCGAAGAAGGCGATCGTGGTCATGGCCAGCCCGAACGCGTCACTCGGGTTGCCGGCGCACTGGGCCAACTGCTGCGCGACGCCCCCCGCGACGCGGGTGAACGCCTCCATGTCGCCGACACCCTCCCCGATCAGGTGCCGCGCGTAGCCGTACGCCCAGGACGCCATGTCCCGGGACATGGCGTGCGCGTGGTCGAGCGCGGCGACGTGTCGCGGGTCCATCTCGGGGATCGGTTTGCTGAACTCCTGCCAGTCCTCTGCGGGCTTGCTCACGGGTACTGCAACGACGACGTTGTCGCCCAGCAACGGCGACAGGTCGACTTTCACCGCCTTGGCCTTGAACGTCTCGGGCCGGTCGGTGCGGTCCCAGGTGACCACCTGGCAGTCCGAGGTGCCGCAGAAGCCCTGCGCGTCGAACGCGAACACGGGCGGGGTGTCGCAGCCGGGGCAGCGCGGCGAGCGCAGGACCAGTCCGCTCACCGTCCACTCCCACGGGTGAACCACGGCCGGACCAGGTCGGCGTCCACGGTCATCCTCGCGCGTTCCTCGCCGCGGAAGACGGTGACCGTGATTGTGAGGCCGTCCTGACGGACGACCCGCCCGTACAGCGACTGGCGCAGGCCGGGCAGGTTCACCGCCACTTCCTCGTTCTCGGTGAACCGGGGCAGGTCATGAGTCGGAGATCGAGACATCTTTCGCCCTCCTGTGCATCCGCCACATCCGCAGCTTCGCCGCGTTCCTGGTCGGGCCGTCCGCGGATTCACCGCAGCCCGTGCAGGTGACGAGCACCTGCCCGCTCGGCAGGGTGGAGAAGTCAAGCCTGACGACGTGGTCGCCGTTGTGGCGACCACGTCGTCTGCCGTCCGTCGTTGTCACCGTGGTCGTTGTCACCGTGGTCGTTGTCGACTTGCGGGTCGCCTTCTGTGCCGGTCGCGGCGGCCTGGTGCGGATCTCCTCGTGGCTGCGCAGCAGCCGCAGGTAGGCGGCGCCGCGGGTGCCCGCGACGGCCGAGGCCGACCCGCACGAGCAGGCCGCCTCGACCGTCCCGTCGGGTAGGTCCACGTAGGTCAGCTTGTGCTTGCCGGTCGGCTTGCAGTACGTGCAGTCCACCGTGTTCGGGTACGGCGTGGCCGGGGCCGGCATGACATTGCCGTCCCCGGCCCGCGCCACGTAGCCACAGGTCGCCTCGTGCAGCGTGAACCCCACCTGCGGGCGTGCCCGCTTGTGCTTCTTGCGCCTCTCCCGGCGCACCGTCACGCACAGCCCGTCCAGGTGCCCGCCACCGGCCGGCCCGACCGCCGCCAGACTCACGCCTGCTCCACCGCCCTCCGCATGCAGCGCCGGCACTTGGGCATCGTCGCCGCCCGCTCGTACTCGCGCTGACTGCCGCCGCCCAGCCATTCACTCCAATAGCCGCGCGGGAACATGCCGCAGGCGGCCACCCGGTTCAATCCACCATGGGCACCGGCGGCCAACGCGTGCGCAATCATGCCGGTTTCCAGGTAGCGCCAGTGCCAGCCGGTGCGCTCGGCGTCCTCGCGCACCCGCTCCAGCAGCCGGCGCATCTCCGCGCCGGATTCGGTCACGCCCCCGTACACGTCGTACATGCCTAGGCCGCCTCGCTCAATTCGACGGAGGCCGCGACGACCGCAGCGGCAGTCTCGTCATCCTTGGGCGGCAGGTAGACGTAGGGGAATGGCTCGTCGGCGGGCCGGAACTGCAACCTCTTGTCGGAACCGCTGTGCTTGTGCCGCCACGCCTTGAGGATGAGCGCGGCGGCGATCCACTGCGGATACGCCCGGTTACCGCCGTTGACGGTCCGGCCGTTGATGAATTTCTGGCGCAATTCCCAGGCGTAGTCCGTCTCGGGGGCGTTGCCGGTGCGCAGCGCCTCAAAGAATTCATCCACCCGCGTGTCGCCGGGAAGCGCCTGGCGGATCAGATAGATGGTTGCCACCAGCGCGTTCGCGTTCGCCCGGCGCAGCGACTTGCGAATGTGCTTGGCCTCGACCACGGCGGCGCGCAGCGGATCGCCGGCCTCGCGGATGAAGCGGCGCACCGCAGAGTTGCTGATCCGCCGCGTCGAGGCATGCGCGCGGGTGTTGTCGCGCTCGATGCGCAACAGCATCGCGGCGGCCCCGGTGAGAATGCTCGGATCGGCCTCGCCCTCCACTTTCGCGTTCTGCGCGGCGGTACGTGGCTGGCCGGTATCGATGCAATCGAAGTTCTTCGGGGCCATGCCCACCGTGCAGGCCATGAACTGCTTCTTGCCGGTGCGCCTGATGGCCGCGAACCGCGATTGTCCATCCTGGAAGACGCCATTCCAGTCCACCGCGACGCCCTGGTGCGTGGAGGCGAGTTCGCCTTCGTTTTCGATTTCGTCGACGAAGTACTGAATCCGACCCTCGGACTCGTCGCGGTTATGCGTGTTGATGGATTCCAGCACCTTTTCGGCCGCTTCGGGAGTGACCCAGCGCCACCGGGTTTCCGGAAACTGGGTGGGCGTCAGGAACCAGTCCAGTTCCAGTTCCTTCTCCGCGTACGGTCCGGCCGCGCGCTCGGTCAGCGCCGCCTGCTTGGCCTTCTTGGTGGCCTCATCGGACAGGCGCTTCGCCTCGGCCTCGGCCTTCTCGCGTTCCTCGGTGAGCCGCTTGTTCTTGGTGGCCCGGTACCGGCGCTCCCACTCGGCCTCGGCCGCGGCGAACCCAAGGTCGTTGAGATCCTTCCACCGCTTGCGGATCTCGGTGACGCCGTTGCGCGGGCTGCCGTGGATCTCGATCTTCTTGGCCGTCCCCGGTGGACAGACCCGGTACCACCACCGCACGCCACGATCACGCGGCGCGCTCTCTACGACCCACCCGATGCGGCGACACCGCGCGATCATGTCGAGCACGTCGCCGTTGTAATTCGACAACTTTCCCTACCTCTCAGCCCGAGCCGGGCCACCAGGGGTGACTACTAAGGTAGGGCAACGAGGGCACGCAACGTAAGTAACGCCATCGGATGAACATCACCCGGCAGGCGTAACCGAGCGCAAGGTCACCCGTTGGCGGGGACAACGAGGGAAGGGGCGCGGGCGTGACCGAAGTCGAGGCCGACGAGCGACGTGACCAGGACAACGACCTGGTTACGCTGTTCCTGTCGATGCCGCCGGAGCGGGCCGAGGCGCTGCTGACCTCGATCCACGACCACAAGGCCGACGGCAACATCGGCGCCGTCTGGATCAACGCGCGGCACATCATCGCCGGCACCACCAGCGGTCGGCTGCCCAGGCCCGCCAAGGTGTCCGGCGTGGTCACCGGCGCGATCGACCAACGCACCTGGTGGGGCTGGAACGCGCTGTTCCTGGCCTTCGTCGCGGTGGCGGCACTGTGCTTCTCGGTCGCCGACCAGCCGACCCGCACCATCGCGGTCTTCTTCGGGATGGCCTACCCGTACGTGCGACACATGAGCTGGCGCTGGTCCAGGCGGCGGTTCACCAGCCACGACCGGCACGAATAGAGACGTGCGCCCCGGTTGCAGTTGGCTGTGGGAGGTCAGCCGGGGCGTACCGCACCAGCGCGCCGCCAACCACTGGGAGCCGCACGCCCCGGCGGCGCGTCCGGCGCGGGGCGGGCATGCAGACCGCGGGGAACGCGGCCTGACTCCCGCCCCGCGCCACCCCCTAGTAGAACCGACGGAGAGTGGCCCGCAGTGAGCGCTACAGTAACCGCCATGACGACCGACGATGCCGGGATCGGCCGGCAGGTACGCAGATTCCGGCTGGCCGGCGGCATGAGCCAGCAGCAGCTCGCCGACGCGGCCGGGTTAAGCCAGCCGTTCATCAGCAAAATTGAAAGCCTCAAGAAACCGGTGACCAGCCGGCACACGCTGCTCGCGCTGGCCGAGGCGCTGCACGTGCCCAGCCAGGAACTGCTCGGCATCCCGCTGCCCGCGTCCACGCGCGAGGATCTGGTCAGCCTGTCCGCGGTCGCCGGCATCCGCGCCGCGCTGGACTACCCCGACGAGCCGGTGATCTGGCGGCCCCGCCGCGAGCTGGTCGTGCTGGCCCGCACCATCATGGCCGCGCGGATGGCGTGCGACTACGGCCTGATCAGCGCCGGTCTGCCCGCGCTGCTCGCCGAGACCCGCGCCGCGCACGACGCCGGACACCGCTGGGCCGGTCCGCTGCTGGTGCGCGGCCTGGTCGCCGGCTCGCTGACCCTGCGCCCGATCGGCTGGCAGGATCTCGCCATGCGGCTGGCCGAGGCCGCTCGGCGGGTGGCCACCGACACCGGCCACGCCGACGACTACGCCGCCGCCGAGTTCGCCTACGCGCAGGCCCTGCTCGCCTCGGGCAGCCGCCGCCGCGCTAGGTCGGTCGCCGTACAGGCCGCCGACGCGCTGCCGCCGACCGAGCGGGTCTGGGCCGGCATGCTGCACCTGCACGCCGGCCTGTGCGCGTCCAGCGCGGGCGAGCAGGGCGGCGCGGCCTCACACTTCGAGCAGGCCGAGACGCTGGCCGCCACCCCCGGCGACGAGGTCGACCCGTGGCTGATGGAGTTCACCCGCGACAACGTGCGCACCTGGCGGATCGCGGGCGCGCTGGAGGCGAACGGCACCGACCCCGACCGGGCGGTCAACCTGTCCCTGCAGGTCAACCGGACGCACCTGGTCACCCGCCAGCGGGCCAGCCGCTTCGACATGGACGCCGGCCGGGCCTGGTATCTCGCCGGCAAACCGGAGCGGGCCGTCGCGTTCTTCCTGCGCGCCCACGAGGTCGCCCCGCAGGAGACCCGCACCCGCTCCTCGGTGCGCGAGATCGTCGGCCAGATGCAGCGCGACGCCAGGGGCGGCGGGTCGGCCGAACTGCGCCGGCTGGTGCAGGCGATGGGGGTGGCGGCGTGAGCGAGCACCACCACGTCGTCGCGATGGCCTTCTTCGGACTGCTCGGGCTGGCGGTCGGCACGTTCAGCCAGCAGGCGTTGCACAGCGATACGCCAACCGCCATCGGGCTGTGGTTGGCGTGCGGACTGATGCTCGTGGTCGGCCTCGGCGCCAGCTTGGTGTTCTGGCGACTGATGGAACCGTCGCGTCCGCGCGACGACAACCAGGAGGACTGAGATGCGTACCTACACCTTCCCCGAGCGCCGCCCGCCGGCCGGTGGCCCGTGGGACGACGAGCCGGACAAGGCACAGTGGATCGATGAGGCGACCGGGTTGGACTGCCTGATCGTGCGCAACCACTTCGGCGCGCTGTGCGGGTACGTCGGCGTGCCGCCATCGCATCCCTGGCACGGCAAGGACTACGACGACGTGGACGCCTTCGCGCACGGCGGGCTGACCTTCGCCGGCGCCTGCCAGGAAGGCGCCGAAGACGGCCCCGGCATCTGCCACGTGCCCGAGCCGGGCCGGCCCGCCGACGTGTGGTGGCTCGGGTTCGACTGCGGCCACTACATGGACCTCAGCCCCGGCATGCTGGACAGCCTGCCATCCGACCTGCGCGAACAGATCGAGGCGCACCAGACCTACCGCACCTTCGACTACGTACGGGGCGAGGTCGCCGGGCTGGCCGTGCAGGCGGCAGCGGCGGCCTCGCACCCGTCCGAGGAACATGACCACGAGTCATGATCCGGCCACGGGCAACGCATTAGCGTGCGCCTATGGCTATCTTCCGACGCCGTAAGGCTGCCCGCCGCCGGCATCCCGGCACACCGTTGCGTACCCGAGCCGCCGTCCCGCCGTCCTGGACGCACCCGACCATGGAGCTTCCCGTGCTTGGCACCGACACCGCCGACCTGGTGCGCGGCTACGTGCTGGTGGGGCGGTGAGCATGCTCGACGACCCCGCGTTCCACAGTGGCCGCGACGTGATGGCCCGCGCGCAGGAGATCCTGTCCATCCACGAATACGGCCACGACGGGCGCTGCCTGGCCTGCAACACCCCGCAGTGCCCGCTGCGCGAGGACGCGGTGCGGGTGTTCTACAGCCGCTACGCCGACCTGCCCGCGCGCCGCACCACGGGCAGCCGGCCCGAGCTGGCGCTGATCCTCGGCGTGCCGATCACCGCGCCGATGTTCACGCCCCGGCTGCCGACGTGGGCCGGCGGCCAGCGGCAGGTCTGCGGCGGCTGCGGCGGACGTGGTAGCAAGACCGAAGAGGTGCAGCGCCGCGACACCTGCGGATCGTGCGGCGGGCGCGGCTCGCGGCGCAGCGGCAAGGTCGACGTGACCTGCGGCGGCTGCGGCGGGCGCGGCGCTGTGCACCGCACCAGCCGGGTACAGGTCGCCTGCCGATCCTGCGGCGGAAGGGGATACCGATGAGCAACGACCCCGGCGACGACAACGCCGATAGCGGCGAGCTGAGCCGCTACACCGACCCCGGACAGCCGCCTCCAGGCTTCCACGCTATCGCCTGCCCGGACTGTTCGCTGGGTTACCTCAAGCCGTCCGGCGCGGCCAAGGCCGCCGCCGCGGGCACCCAGACCGGTACGTACTGCACCGCCTGCGGCGGGCGGCGCTGGGTGTGGGCGCGGCTGTCCCACTAGCACACGAACCTCTCGGCCCGCTTCCCCGTCGGGTCGAGACGCACAGAGGCCCGGCCATCCCGCAGAGGGGTGGCCGGGCCGTTTCGTCGTTCGGGGCGCGGGCTACCCCGGCCCGATGCCCGCGCGCACGAAGGCGCGCATCGCGTACCCGTACATCTTCTCGACCGCCTCGCGGTAGGACAGGTTGCGGCCCTGTCCGTTGAGCACCAGCGGCGGGCGGGCCTGCTCCTGGTACGCCACGGCGACCAGGTCGAAGAACACGGTCGAGTTGCTGACCTCGGTCACCGCGATCCACTGGTGCGTGAGGTGGATCGGGCGGGTCGGCAGCTTGATGTGCGCGACGACCCGCTGCCCGTCGAGGCGCTCCGGTAGGGTGCGGGTCTCGCCCTGCCAGGGTCGGGCGGAGGTCATCGGCCCGCCTTCCTGCGGCCGGCGTTGGTCTTGCCGGGTGGCGGTTGGGTCTGGTCCTGGAACGGCTCGACCACCTGCGTGACGCCGTGCGAGTTCCTGTCGCGCTCCTTCCAGTACGACTGCCGGTCGGACAGGTGCCGGTTGCAGCAGACCACCGGCCGGCGGGCCTCCTTGCCGTCCATGTAGAAGAACTTGATCGTCCACGTCGCGACGCTCCGGCACGACGGCGCGCAGGTGATCTCGTCGCCGCGGGCCATCCGGTCACCCATCACGCCGTAGCGCACCCGCGTACCCATCAGCCGCCGCCGGTGATGTCGTCGTCGGTGACCTGCCGCCCGCCGAGCTGCTGGAACAGCACCCCGTACAGGAAGCCCTCGACCCACGCGTTGGCCATGTAGTTGGTCACCTGCTTGCGGCTCGCGCTGGCCGGGGGCAGGTTCATGCCCGCGCGCTGCACGCCCATGTACGTCACGCTGATCAGGTCGGCGATCGACGCGTACGCCGCCTCGGGGTCAACCCTGTCAGCCTTCCATGCCTCGACCTGCTTGACGACCTCTTGCAGGCGCTGGAAGTCGGGGTGGCTCGGCCGGAACGGGAACTGCTCGGCGAGGTGGCGCTCGAAGTCGTTGTCGTCGCTCATGCGGTCTCCTCGCTGTCTCCGGCGCGGCGCCCCTGGTCGCAGGTCGGCCAATACCGCGAGCCGCGCAGGATGCGGCCTACACGCAGCACCTGCTCGTTGGTCATCGGTGGTGCGCTGTCGACAAGTGCCCGTATCGCCTGCTTGGTGCTCTCGCGCATCGGCGGGGTGTTCGGATTCTGCGCATCAAGCGCGGCGCAGATCAGGTCAATGCGGTCGTCCATTAGGGGCCTTCCTTTGTGATCGCCTTGAGCGCCGCAGCGCGCAGCAGTGCCGACACGTTGATCCCGGCCGACTTGGCGGCCTCGCGCAGACTGGCCGCCTCGTCACTGGTGAAGCGCAACGAGATGACCGTGTCCAGTCGCTCGGGTTCACGACTGGACACTGGCTCGCCCCACATATCCGGGTCGTCGCGGTGCTCGTAGTAATACTCGGCCAGCTCGGCTTCGGTCATATCGCTCGGGTTCTTGCCGGTCCGCGGGGCTGGAGCCACCGGCCCATAGACGGCCACCGGCGTCCCGACCTCGGGCTCGCCAGAGATGTCGATATCGGCCTTCGCCATCGCGATCAGTTCCTCTAGGCGCTCCCGGCTGATGGCGGGACGCGCTCTCGCCCGTACCTCTTCCGCGATCTCCTCGGCGCGTTGCTCGGTCAGTCGCTCGCCGTCCACGTAGATCTCTTCCTTGTCGAGGTTGACGTCGGGGCCGACGGTGTACTTGTGCCCCTCGTTCGCCGCCCCGAAAATGGGACGGAGCGGCGAAACCTGGCTGACAGACCGACGCCGCAGGTTGTCGGCATGGGCGCGGGCAACTGCATCCCAGAATGCCGCGACGCACTCCTCCCTCATGCGGCGTCTCGCAGCGGCAGCAGCGCGGCGCGCAGCACGTCGAGGGCGTGGCGTACCTCGTCCTCGTCGGTGGCCACCGGGCGGCTGTGGCGGGCCAGCTCGCGGTACATCGCGGCCCGGATCAGATCTGAGCGCGAGACGCGGTCGCGGTCGGCGATCGAGTCGTAGACCGCTAGCAGCGCCACCGGCAGCCGCAGGCTGATCTGGGTGGTCTCGGCATGCGGCGACAGCGGCGTGACCTCGAATGGCGCGAGGTAGCCGGTACGCGGCGCGGGTAGGTCGAACACGGCGGAAAAGTCGCCGCTGTCCATCGCGGCGCGGATGTCCTGCTCGGTGAGGTCCATGGTCGCAGTGTACCCCGCTGGGATACGAGATCCAGTAGACGCCTGTCGTCCGATCGGGTGGACCGTTGCCACATTCCGGGGCATACCGGACTCAGGCTCGTTGAGCAGAGCATGTCGCTGACCGAGCTGGCCGTACTGGGCATCGTGTCGATCCCGGCCGGCGTGCTGGCCGGTAGCGGCCTGGCGATGGTGATCGTGCGGGTCGGTACGCCGAAGCGACGGCCGGCGCCGCGGGCGCGGCATAGGGCATCAACAAGAGGGAGACGGTCAAGAGTGGTTGACGATCATTTCGATGAGTTGGTGGCCGCGATCAAGGCCGAACTAAAGAAGGAATGGAGTTGCGCGATCCCGGTACAGCGGGCGGACACGGACTTGATCGCCTACATCCGGAAGGCGGGGCGGCGGGCCGTGCGAGAGATGGGCTACACCGTTGAGACATTCGTGAGCACGCACGAGCGCTCTGACGGGACCGTCTTGGTCTACACGGTGATCAATGAACCCTTGCCGCCAGACGTGGAGGGGCGGAACCGCGAGACACTGCTCGCAGCTCTGGCGGGCATCCGCGCGGCCAGATCATCGGAGCAGGCGACATCGTAGGCTGCGCATGGATCGACCCTCGCCACGTTCGGGATGGCGAGGGTCGATCGGTTCAGGAGGCGGACTACTGAGCCTTGCGCTGGAACGGCACCACGTTGCCGGTGGCCTGGGCAATCTTGCGGGTTGGGTCCCAGTTCCTCATCGCGATCTTGTTCTTGTTGCGCTGCTCATCCATGTCAAGGTAGATCTCCGTGGTCTTCTCACTCTTGTGGCCCAGCGCTTCCTGCACGGACCGGATGTCGCGCTTCTCCTCGTAGAACTCGTTGGCGAACGTCCGGCGCAGGGTATGCCACGCTTTGCCGTCCAGGTGTTGCACGCCAGCCGCGACCAACAACGGCTTGAGGCAGACGTACAAGTTGGTGGCTGGCCGGTTCGGGATCATCGGCCAGTCGGGGTTCATGCGATCAAACCGATCGCGGTACTTGCCTTGCAGTCGGCCGGGCACGACGTACCAGTCATCGCTGATAGTGCCGTGCCGTTCGCCATAGATGCCGTGCCATGTTTGCAGCTCCCGCTCCAGCGGCGGGTTGAACATGGCCACGTGTTCATCGTCCGCCTTGTCGCGCGGGAAGTGGATCTCCTTATCGGCCCACTTCACGTGACCCCACCGAAGGGCGGCGATTTCGGAGACGCGCATGCCAGTGAAAAGCGCAAGCGCGACGGCCATGCGGTCCCGTGGGTGAGTCTCACCAGCTAGTCGCATGACCTCCATGCCCACCTCGATCGTTAGCGGGCGCTTGCGCTCGCCGCTCTTGCGCTTCCGCTTCGCGTATTCGATATGAGCTGTCGGGCTGATCTTGCCGTGGAAGTACCCCCGCGTCTGCCAGTAATGAACGAACCGGCTGTATGCGGTCCGGTCCACGTTCAGCGACTCCTCGGAGCGGCCGTGCAATTCCTGCCGGCGCGACGCCGGCACCTTGAGCGCGATGCCCCCCTTGCTGAGTCGTAGGGCCTCATCGATGTGCGTGCGGTCGAGCCGGGTGATCGGCATCCGCTCGCCGGTGACGTTGACCAACACATCGAGCGGCCGGGCGTAGGCGCGCCGCGTGCCGGCCGACCGGTGCGTCAGTCCCTTCTGTAGGAACTCGTCGGCGGCGGTTCGCATGTTAACGCTCAATTCAGACAAACCTCCTGATCAGTATTGAATAACAACACACAATGCCCTACAGTGCCTCATAGGACTTCATTGCCGATAGGGTATCGAATCGCTCTAAAATACGGAAATTGAACTTCTCTTCTTTCAGCCTCTGACCTGCGGATATAGACGTCAAGAAATAGTTATTTTTCCGTAATAAAATCCAAAGTGGACAGAACTTTTGGTGGAGGCTCGGGTCGACTAAACGGCTACTTGCGCGCCAGTCGCGCAGCCTTATTGGTCCGGAGCCTCCGCCCGCGCGATCAACCGCACGACGTACGACAGACTCCCGGTGTAGGTGGTACCGAGCCCGGAGACCACGTCCTCGCGAGCGTTCGGGAACAACCAGTTCCCCGGAAGCACAACCCGGTCACCGACCTGGAGCGGGCTACCGCGCCAGGCGTACGCGTATCCCTTACTGCACCGAATGATTTGATCTCCGTCAGCCGTCTTTTCGCGAAGTGGTGGCTCGATTGGTTTCGGGCGTCGCTCCTGCTCCAATTCCAGCACCCGCCTGTGGAGCCTGGTGATCTCCGCTCGGTCGCTTTCGTCGGAATGCCGCCGTCCTGCACTCCAACCCTCTTCATAGGCGCGGTCCTCCGCGGTCGCATGAACACTGCAGGCGCGAATACCTGGGCCATTCAAAATGGAGCGGCAAGGCTGGCCCGATTTCGTCGGGCGGCCACACCTTCGTTCATCTGTCATGTTCCGATCGAACTGCCCACTGGGCGCCCGCTTACTTATGGCGCGCCGCCAGGTCACCCGATCGGGAGAGCGGGGCCCGGGGTTTTTCCATGTCCGCCCGGCGTGTCGATCTTCACCCTGCCCCCGCGCCGACGCCCGAACGGGTGAACCCGTAACGGTCCCGAGTGGACAGGAGTGGACAGGGGTGGACTCGACGTCACCCTGAGTCATAACCCCAGCTTGCGCCGCGTTTCCGCCCTGAGTAACGTGACGAACACCGCCAACCGGAGCACAACAGTCCGGAAGGGGCAACAAGGCAAACGTACGAAGTTTTTTGAACCAACGGGCGGATACATGAACATACCCATCAATACGGACAGTCCGGAGCCGGTCGACGCACCGAAGGTGAGGCTGTCGCTGGCCGGCGGCTTCGGGGTCTGGCTGCCTCCGCTGATCTCGCTCGCGGCGGCGGCGTACCTGCTCACCGTCTCACCGAAGACCGTCAAGAGGTTGATCAAGAAGGACAAGCTCGCCGCGCACAAGGTCGGGGCGGACGGGCGCAAGTTCGCCGTGGTGACCGAGAGCGTCGGCGCGTACCTGAACGACACCGTCGTGACCCCGGCCGACCTGGACGGCGACGACGAAGGCGACGACGTGTACGGGACCGACCGATGAAGACGACCAGCGCGGACGACCTACTCACCATCGACGACATCGCCGCCGTGCTGAAGGTGTCCCCGGCGACGGTCCGGGCCTGGCGGGTGCGGGGCAAGGGGCCGCGCGTCACCAAGGTCGGCAAGCACGTGCGATTCCGTCGCGCCGACTTTGACCTGTGGCTGGCCGCCTGTGCCGAGCCACGACCCGCACCGGTCAGGCACCGTCGGCCCGCCGCCTAGCACCCACCACTCACCAACGCCCATGAACCAGCCCCTATGAGGGCTGTCTTTGGCGACCCCGCAAACAAGAAAGGAGGACGCCTGAAATGAACCGCACCAACCGCCACCTGCTCGCCGCGATGCCCCGCTGGGCGCGCGCCAACGGGTGGGAGCGCGCCGCCGCGCCGCGCTGCTGGCGGCGAACCGACTGGACCGCGGAAGTGTCCTGGACGCCCGACGGACACATGTCGGTAACGCTGCTCGACCGGCACGCGTGGAACACGGCGCGCCGGTCGCAGGTCGACGTGACCTCGGTACAGCAGGCCGCCGACGTGCTCGCCGCGCTGGGCCTGCTACCGGCGACCTTCTCCTCTATCTACCGGTTCGGTCGCGCTGCCGGCTGGAGGGACGGCGTAGACGCCATCCTCCACGCCGCTGGCCACGAGCAGCGGGCCGGTGCGGCGTGCTGAGGATCTTCACCATCGGCGCGTTCGTCGCGGCCGGCGCGGAGTCCGCCGCGTACCTGGTCACCGACGACGGGCACTGGATGGCGGCCTCGCTGCTGACCTACGTCGTCGGCGGATTGGCGTACCTGAACCTGCGGCTGCGCCGGTCGCTCGACGCCGACGAGTACGACGCCGAACCCGACGAGTACGGCGACGGCGACGTGTACCACACCGACCTGCACCGCGCCCCGCTGGACGAGTACCTGGTCGACCAGCTTGACGCGGACGCGATGGCCGGGCGGATGCGGGCGCTCGACCGCAACCCGGCGGTGCATTGGATCGGGGCGCAGGCGCGCGAACGCGACCGGGTGCCCGACATGCCGGCGCGGCAGCGGCGGGCCTGGGCCGATCTGGTCGGCGAACTGCAAGACGACGACGAGGCGGTGTCGCCGTGGTGATGCCCCGCAACGACCCGACCCTGCCGCAGGTGTGGCTGGACGCCGCATCGGCGTTCCTGCGGCACCTGCCGTCGCGCGGGCTGGTCCGCGAGCAGGTCGCCTACGGGCTGAGCGTGCTCTACGACCTCGGCTACGTCATGCACCCCGACGAACACGACCGGATCTGCCAGGACTACGCCGACCGGCTACGGACCTGCGAACGGGCCGCCGACGAGCTGGTGCGCCAACTACACGGGGGAGAAGACCTATGACCACATACGACATCACGAGCCGGTTGCACGGCGGCAACGCCGAGAGCGCCGAGGCCAACGAGTCCATCGAGCCGGACAAGGCGCGGATGCGCCAGGCGGTGCTGCGCTACATCGAGAGCCGCGGCCTGGTCGGCGCGACCTGCGACGAGGTGGAGCACGCACTGCGGATGCGACACCAGACGGCGAGCGCCCGCCTGACCGAGCTGAAGCGCGCCAAGCAGGTCGTGGCCACCGAGCGGCGCCGGCCGACCTGGTCCGGGCGGATGGCAAGGGTCTACGCGGCAGCCGGCGACGACGGCGAGGTGGCGGCGTGAGCGACCACAACGATCCACCGTGCGGCTCATGGGTCGATTGGTACAACGTCATGGAATCCGCCATGCGCAAGGCCGACGGCTGCGATGCGCCCGACGAGAGGGTCACCGTCTGCGCGCGGTGTCTGGCCGGGTACGCGGTCAAAGAGCTGTCCGCCACCGGCCTGGTCGCCATCACGGAGTGGACATTCATCGGTACCACCGAGGGCGGCGGGCGGGTGTACGTCGCGCTCAAGCCCGCGGTCTACAGCGAGACCGACGAGGTGCCGGCGTGAGCGAGCACCAGATCTGCGACATCTGCGGACACCAGACGTACCCGGCGGTGCTGTGCGGTCGTGGTTCGCGGTGCATGTTCTCGGCCAGCTCGACCCGCCCGGCGGCGGCCGGCACGCACCTGCACTGCCTGTCGGACTGCTGGTGCACCGACGGCGGCTGCCTGACGGCACCGCTGCGTGAGGTGGCCGACAGGTGACCGGCCCGACGCTACTCGACAGCCTGCACGCCGCGCCCGAGCCGAAGCGAGATCGGTGGGGTCGCCCGTTGATCCCGCATCCGCAGACCGGCAGGGAGATGGCATTCACCCGCGTCACTACGTTCGCAAAGTCGATCAGCGACACGTTCGCGCTGACGAAATGGGAGTTGAGGATGGCCCTCAAGGGGCTGACCCTGCGGCCGGACCTGTTCAGCCTGGTCAGTGTTACACCGACCACCGACAAAAAGACCCTCGATCAGGTCGCGGTCGACGCCAAGGAGGCCGCCGGCTCGTCGGTCGCGGCCCGGCAGGGTACCGCGAAGCACACGATCACCGAGCGGGTCGACCGCGGCGAGGACGTGGTGGTGCCGCCCGAGTTCGCCGCTGATATCTCGGCGTACTCGCGGGCGCTGGCGGCCGGCAAGCTCGCGGTCGATCCGAACTGGATCGAGGGCCTGGTGGTCATCCCGGAGTTCAACCTCGCTGGCAGCTTCGACCGGCTGCTGCGACCGCTGTGGCGGCCGACCGGCCACCTGGTCGGTGACCTTAAGTCGGGTAGGGACGTGATCTCGTTCGGCATGTTGGAGATCAGCGTGCAGTTGGCCTGCTACGCCCACGGCGCCGCGCTGTGGGACACCCGTACCCAGACGTACCGGCCACTGCCGCCGATCGACCAGGACGTGGCCGTGGTGATGCACATGCCGGTCGGCTCGGGCACCTGCGACCTGTACGCGGTCGACATCAAGGCCGGCTGGGAGGCCGCGCAGTTGTGCGCCGACGTGCGCCGCTGGCGTACCCGCAAGAACCTCGCCATGCCCTGGGCGGACTGGCGGGCCGGCGACGAGGAATCGGTCATTGCCGAGATCCGCGCGGCCGAGTCGGTAACCGAACTGGAACTGATCTGGCAGCGCGCAGTCTCGCGGGGTGCGTGGACCGGCGAGCACACCAGCGCCGCCAAGGCGCGCAAGTACGACCTCTCGCACACCAATTAGGAACCACACGAAGGAGAGAACGCACATGGCAAACGACCTGCTCGACAGCCTCGGCAACGACGCGCCCGACGGTGTCGTCGACTTGCTCGACGGACTCGGCGAGGGCGCGGACGCGTCCGCGTGGATGCCGACTGAGGCTGGTCAGGGCGTACAGGGCACGGTGGTCGCGGTCAGCAAGACCACGTCCGAGTACGTGTCCGACCCAATCCCGGTGATCACGCTGGAGACCGCGACCGGTGAGAAGGTGCGGGTCACCGGTTACCAGTCGGTACTGCGCCGGGAGATCGAGGAGGTCGACCCGCAGCGGGGCGACCTGTTCGCCTGCAAGTACCTGGGTCGCAAGTCCACCAAGGACGGCAAGCGGGAGTTCCACGCGTACAAGGCAGCGGTGCGCCGCGGGGCCGGCACGCGGGCCGCCAGCACCGGCAACAAGCCGCCGTTCTGACCGGCGCCTGAGCGCCGCCCACCGGCGCGGGGTCTTCGTGGCCCGAGGAAGCGGGTCGGTGGGCGGTTCTGGGGTTCTGATCATCCGCATTCAATCCACCGGGGAGTGTCGCATGGAGCTTGATCTCGGCGCGCCTGTTCAACTGGCCGAATCCGGCCTGATACCGCTGCACCTTCTCAACGCCCACTACGTCATCGGTCGCGAGCCGGCCACCCGCTGGGCGACGCTGCTGGCCCGCAGCGAGCCGTGGCTGGCCGTCGACATCGAGACCGAAGGGGTCGGGGCCGCCGCGATGCGCGTCAAGGCGGTCACCGTCGGCACCGCCAACCATGCGGTCATACTCGACCCACGTGACCCGGTCCAGGCGGACACGGTTCGCTCGGTCTTGCAGACCGTACCGACAATCGTGTTGCACAACGCGCCGTTCGACATTCCGGTCCTGGTCCGCCTCGGGCTGATGCGGTCGGTGGACATTCGCAAGGTACGGGACACGCTGGTGTACTGCCGACTCGCCGAACCGGACGAGTTGACCAGTAAATCGCTGCTCGCCGCAGGTGGCCGCTACCTCGGCGGCGAGGTTAACGACGTACTGACCAAGGCGTTCAAGGATCTTGGCCTGACCAAGACGGTCGGGTTCAAGACGTTCGACCTGGACCGCGGCATCTACCAGCGCGGTGCGGCGCTGGATGTGATCGTGACCGCTCGGCTGTACCCGCTGGTGCGGGAGGCCGCGTACCGGCGGCTCACCGAGGGGCATCCGTTCAAGGGCAGCGGGGTGTCCGGTGCGGACGCCTGGGAGTTGGTCGACCGCGAGCAGGTGATCAACCGGATGTTCATCGCCCGCGCGGCCAAGGGGCTGCGCGTCGACCTGGACCGCCTCGACGCGTACCGGGCGTCGGTGCTCGCCCAGCAGGACAAGGACCGGGCCGCGCTGGAGACGGTCGGGGTCAAGCCGGGCAACGGCGGGTCGTTGACCCGGTGGCTGGAGGAGCGCGGCGCGCTGCCGGCCGACCATCCGCGCACCGCCAAGACCGGGGCGGCGTCAAGCCAGGCCGATCACCTGAAGGTGCTCGACCACCCGATCGCGCAGGCGTTCGTGCGGCTGAAGATGACCGAGAAGGTGGAGAAGGACTATCTACAGAAAGTCGTCGACCTGGCCGACGACGCGACCGGCTGCTACCGGGTACACCCGACGACCACGATCCTCGGTGCGGCGACCGGTCGGATGTCGATGTCCGGTCCGCCGTTGCAGCAGTTCCCGGCCGAGGCCCGCGGCATCGTGCTCGCCGACGAGGGCGACCAGTTGACCTCCATCGACTGGTCACAGATCGAGCCAGTGGTGGCGGCGAACCTGGCCAAGGACCACAAGGTGCTGGCCGGCTACGAGGACGGCAGCAGCGACCTGTACTCCACTGTCGCGGCGGTGGCCGGCATTACCCGTAAGCACGCCAAGGTCGTCGTTCTCGCACAAATGTACGGAGAAGGGATGAAGAAGCTCGCCGCCGACCTGGGCATCAGCCAGAACGCCGCATACCGGCTGCGGGACACGGTGTTCAACGCCATGCCCGGCGTGGCCAAGCTGATCACCAAGTTGCGCAACATCGGCGACCAGCACCGGTTGGTGATCACGCTGTCCGGCCGCATCCTGCCGATCCCGATCGGCCAGTTCGGTGTCGCCGTCCACAAGGCGGTCAACTACTTCGTGCAGGGCTCGGCCTACGACGTGCTCGCGGAGGCGCTGGTGCGCATCGACGCGGCCGGGTTGTCGGATGCGGTGTACCTGGCGATGCACGACGAACTGGTGGTGTCCACCGACGCGGCCGACGAGGTCGAACGGATCATGCGGACCCCGCCCGAGCGGTTGTGTCAGATGGCCGGGCGGCACCCGGTGCTGCGTACCGACCGGGCCGACCTCGGCGAGCGGTGGGCGGCGGCGTGAGGTACGCACTCGACCAACACGGCGACCGAGTTGAGTCAGCACCTGGTCTGCGGGCCATCTGCCCCTGCTGCGAGGCCCCGGTGATTGCTAAGTGCGGTGACATTTTGACATGGCACTGGGCGCACATGTCCATTGAGGACTGCGACCCGTGGGCAGAGCCCAATAACGAGTGGCACCGAGGGTGGCAGATGCTCGTGCCACCCGACCGGCGAGAAGTACGCATCGGTAAGCACCGCGCTGACATGCTGACCCGCAGCGGGCGGGTCATCGAGTTGCAGGACTCGTACCTGCCGCCGACGGAGATCCGGGTACGCGAACACCACTACGGCAACATGCTGTGGATCTTCAACGCCATCGAACCGTATGCCAATGACCGGCTACTCATCCGGCCGCGAGATGGGTACGTCAGCTTCCGCTGGAAGCAGCCTCGCAAGAGCTTGGCGTGGTGTCAGCGTCCGGTACTGCTCGACATCGGCTACGGCCAGTTGCTGCACGTGAAGAAGATCCACACTGAGGCGCCCTGTGGTGGGTGGGGCCGAATCATCACCTTGGACGGCGCCTTGTGATCGCCACCGACAAGTTCGCCGCCACGTTCGCGCTGATGCCGCCGGGCGACCGGTCGATCATGCCGACCATCGCGCGCACCGCGGCGCGCAACGGGTACGCCGTGGTGCCGATCGCGCCCAACGGCAAGACGCCACTGTGCACGCTGACCGCGCGACAGGCCAAGGCCGCCGACAAGGCCGCGCAGGAGGCGGCACGCGAGGCCGGGCGCGGCAACTGGGAGGACGCCCGGCACGCCTGCGGCATCGCGCACGCCATCACCGACCCGGCGGTGGCCGACCGGGTGTTCAAGCGGCTCACCAAGGAGCGCGGCGGCCCGATCAACATCGGTGTCGAGGTCGGCCGCTCGCGCATGGTCCTGGTCGACGCGGACACCGACGAGCAGGTCAAGGCGTACATCGCCACCTGGCAGGCCGAGCAGCCCGATATGAATCTCGCCGTCATGATGCCGACCGTGTCCACGCCGGGCGTGATGCAGACCGACGAGAACGGCGTGGAGCAGTGGCGACACAAGGACGGCGGGCACTTCTGGTACGAGCTGCCCGACGACTGCAACCTGGACGGTTTGCCCGGCCACGGAACCTTGCGCGACGACACCGGCTTTCAGGTGTACTGGCGCGACCACCAGGGCCTGGTGCCGCCGTCGCTGCGGCCCGAAGGTCCCTACATCCTGCGCGGGCAGGTCGGCAAAGCCCCGAAATGGCTGCTGGACCGGATCTGGATGGCCGCCGAGTCGTGGGCGCTACGGCGGGCGCAGCAAGCCGCCAAGGTCCGTTATGACGGCGACCCGATCGACATTTGGAGCGCAGCCACGCCGTGGGCGGACCTGCTGGAGGCGGATGGCTGGACGAACACCGGCAAGGTGGACCGCTGTAGTTGCCCGATCTGGACCCGACCAGGCGACGCGGCGCACTGGAAGAGCGCCACCACACACGAGCCGGGCTGCACCAACTTCGAGATCAGCGAAGACCGTGGCGGCTTCATGCGGCTGTGGACAGACAGCCCGCCACAGTTCCTTGCCGACTGGGTGGCGCGCTCCGGTAAGAAGTCGCTGAGCAAGTTGCAGTACCACGCAGCGCGCCACCACGACGGCGATGTGCGTGCCGCCATGTCCGATCTGGAAATCAGCGCGATCTACGGCGAGGACGGCGAGATTCGCGACGAGCTGCTGGCCATGCTCGACGCGCTGGCAGCCGGGGACGAACCGTCACCGGTGGTTCCGCAACCGGAAACAACGGTGCCGATCGCGGAAACACACTCGCAAGCAGAGCCTGCCGGCACGTACGCCGACGACCTGGGCGGGTCCGCGCCGGACTCGACCGCCACGGATTCGGCGGCTGCGGACTCGACCGCCACGAACTCGGCGGGGACGGACTCGACCGCCACCGATGACGGTCCGGCGGCGAGCACAGAGTTGCCGGGCATCGAGGCGTACCGCGACGAGTTGGCCCGCAACCGGCGGCTGCGCTTCGAGGTCAGTCAGCTCTACATCCGCGACCGGGCAAAGACCATCTTCGAGGAGATGCAGGGCCACGCCGATGCCCGCGGCTTGCGTGCCCGGCTCGACGCCGCCACCGACCGGGCCAGCGAACTCCCCGACGACGAGCAGGAGGTCCGGTGGCGTGTCGACGGGCTGTGGATGCAGGGCCAGCGCGTGATGCTCGCCGCGAAGATGAAGGTCGGCAAGACGACCGTGAACATCAACCTGGAACGCTCGCTGGTGGACGGCAAGCCGTTCTGCGGACAGTTCGAGACCACGGCCATCACCGGCAACCTGCTCGTGGTCAACGCGGAAATGACCGGCCGGCAGTACCGCGACTGGCTACGGAAGGCGCCGATCGACAACCGCGACAAGATCCTGGCACTGCACCTGCGCGAGGCGCGGCTGTCCGACTTCAACCTGCTCAACCCGGTCGCGCGGCGGGAGTTGGTGGCGTACCTGAAAGATCACGGGGTCACTGCGCTGCTGCTCGATCCGCTTGGACCGCTGTTCGCGGCGGCCGACGTGGACGAGAACTCGGCCAACGACGTGGGCCGCTGGTTCGGCGGACTCAACGACGTGGTCGCCGCAGCCGAGGTCAGCGACCAGTTCCTAACCCACCACTTCGGGCACAGCAATGAGCGCACCCGGGGTTCGTCCAAGTTGATGGACACTCCCGATGCGATCTGGTTCTACACCGCCGACGACGAGACGCCCGTCGAAGACGACGAGGACGACAGTGGCCTGCTCGCCAACATCGCGCTGGCCCAGCCGGCGCGGTACCTGCGCGCCTTCGGCCGTGACGTGCAGTTGCCCCGCAGCCGGGTCGAATACGACGACGACACCAAGCTGCTGAGCATCCCCCGCATCGGCGACGGGCCGCGGTCCGCGACGCAGAAGGCCGGGGCGGCATCCAACCGACGGCGGGCGCTGCTGGACCGCATCGAACGAGTGGTGGCCAGCCGACCGCCGAGCATCAAGTACAGCGACCTCTGGGCGGTCATCGGCGGCAACAAGGACGAGTTCCGCGACGGCCTGGAGGCGCTGCGGGAGTCCGGCAGGTTGGTCGAGACGCAGGGGCCACACCGCGCCCGAATCTTCGCAATTGCGGTACCCAACGACACACCCACGACATGAGTCGTCCCAACCTGTCCCAACCGTCCCCGGGACCACTGGGACAGGTCTGTGTGTCGTCCCGTCCCAATCCCCCTACGGGGGGGGATTGGGACGGGACGACACACACAGACACAAACCAATACTCGTCTATATCGCGCCGAGAGGTTAGGGACACGACATCATGACCGCCCCCGACACCCGGCTGACCCTGTCCGAGTGCCCCCGCTGCGGCGGCCCGACTCTGACCGGCTGGGCCGACGGCTTGTTCTGGCGGGTCGACCGGTACACCGTGCCGCCCCGCGCCGCCACGGTTCTGCGCCGCTACGGCGTACCCGTGCTCGTCGTCGACCACCGCCACACCGGCCTGTGGGCGCAGCCCTGGACCCCTGACCACGACCTGACCACCCCTCGCCGCCATCTCGTCGCGCCGCACGTCTGCGGTTCGGCGCACGCCCGAGGAGAGGAGTTCCGATGACCGACCAACCCGTACCCGAGATACCCCGCCGCGCCGAGGACGGTGTCGACCACGCGTTCTACACCGTCGAGGTGCTGCCCGACCCGCCCGCGCCACCGTTGCCACCGATCGACGTGCGGTTTGCCGCTGCGGTTCCACTGTGGCGGCAGGCCAACGCCCGCGACTGGGCGCTGACCCTCGACCTGGCGACCGGCGCCTGGTCGGTGGCCTGCCCGGACCAGGTCGCCAGCGCCGGGTACGAGCCGCCCAGCGCGGTCTGCACCGGCGTGGTCAGCGCGTACACGCCCGAGCAGACGCTGACCCGTACCGGCGTGACGGAGATCGCCGACGCGGTGGTCCACATCCGGGCCTTCCTCGGTTGGCCCGAGGTCGAACCCGACACCGAACCCGTGGCCGTGTCGGACGTGTCCGATGTAGCCCGTATGGATGAATTCGCTACGATCGCCCCAGGAGGCACTGCATGATCGCCGACCCGTTCACCTTCGACGCGTCGACCGCCCCGGTCGAGCCGACCGCCACCCCGACCGTCCCGACCGGACGGATGCCGCGCTGGCTGCGCGAGACCAGCGCGCATCTCGGCCCGGCCGAGTACGAGGACAAGGCCGACGGTCGGCGCCGCAAGCAGACCTGGCTGTGGAACAACGGCGACACGGGCGTCATCCGCGACCGCTACACCCACGTCGTGCAGTGGACCGCGTTCAGCCCGCGCGGCAGCGTCACCTTCCGCTCGGTGAGCGAGCCGACCGAGGCGCAGGTGCGCGCCGCGGTCAACCTCGCCGACCTGACCGCGGACCCGTGGCGGGCGCCGCTGACCGGCGTTGAGGTTCGGGGCGCGGCGTGAGCGAGCACCGCGACCCGGACGGTCGCCGCCGCGAGTACTGCTTCCGCTTCCGCGCCGAGGGCTGGCGGGCCGGGCTCTCGGTCGTGTTCCTGTTCGCCTGCGTGTTCGTCGGCGCGGTGACCATCGGCATCGGCCTCGCGGAGGGGCTGCTGTGGCTGCTGCACCTGTAGCCCTCGCCACGCCCGAGCCGGACCCCGGCGGGTCCGGCTCGGGCCGGTGGGGGCGCAACCGCACCAACTACGCCCGCGGCGCGTACTTCGAGCGCACCGTGGCCGCCGCACTGACCGGCGACGGGTACGTGGTGTACCGGGCGGCCGGTAGCCACGGCAAGGCGGACCTGGTCGCGCTCAAGGCCGGCGAGGTGCTGCTGGTGCAGTGCAAGCTGCCCGGCCCCGGCGGCGTGCCGCCGGGCGAGTGGAACGCGCTGTACGAGGTCGCGGTCCGGGTCGGTGCGCTGCCCATCGTGGCGTACCGGCCCGGCCGCAGCGGCGTGGCGTACCTGCGGATGACCGGGCCGAAGTTGCGCCGCACCCGACTGGCCCCGGCCGCTGCGTGGAGCCCCGATCAGGTCGGGACCCAACCCCTACCACCACAGCGCCCTGGAAACGTCTCAGATTTCTCTGCCTGACGGTCGGATGGGCTATTGCAATCCAGTGTCGACCCGACCGATTCCTGAAAGGACTCGTCCGTGACCCTCCCCCACGCCTGCGGCCGATGCGGCACCCGATGGGCCGGTGACAGCACCTGCCACTGCGGTAGCGGCTGTCACCACTCGTTCTCCTCGCCCACCGCCTTCGACGAGCACCGCATCCGTAGAGGCGCGGGCGAAGGCACTTGCGCTGACCCCGCCACCGTCGGCCTCGTACGCGTCGACCGCATCGGTTACCACGTGTGGGGCTACCCCCGCGACGACGACGCGGTCGCCCGGCTCCGTGATGCCGCCGCGGTGGAGCGCCGATGACCAGAGACCCGCTTCTCGTCCACCTGCGCAACTTGCGCCTTGACCGGGGCATGTCCATCGAGGACCTGGCCACCCTGCTCAAGATCTCCAAGGCGACCCTCGGGTCCTGGGAGCGCGACGAGCGACACGTCTCGTACGCCGAGCTGACCCGGTGGGCTCACCAGCTCGGCGTACGCCCGGTGCTGCTGCCGCTCGACGACACCGACTACGGCGCCGTGGTCGACGTGCTGCGCGGCCTGGCCACCCTGGTCGCGCTTAAGCCCAGCGTGGACGCGCTGGCCGGCGCGGTCCGCATCGCCAAGGTCGCCTCCACCGTGGACAGCCGCATCGAGCGACTGGCGGCAGCCGCATGAACGCGCCCGACGAGTTCCCCAACGCCGAAGACCTGATGACCCCCGGCGAGGTCGCCGACGTGTTCCGGGTCGACCCGAAGACCGTGGGCCGCTGGGCCAAGGAGGGTCGCCTGGACGCGATCCGCACCATCGGCGGGCACCGCCGCTTCCGCCGCTCCCAGATCCGCGCCATCCTCAACGCGCCGCCGCCGGTCGACACCCGCTGGCCACGGCGCCCGCCGGTCGGCCGGCAGGAGTCCGCATGACCCGACTGCCCGCCGCCGTACTCTGCGAGGCCACTTGCGCCGCGCGGGGCCGCCACCAGTCCGGCTGTGTGGACGAGCAGTGCCCCGGCTGCCTGCGCCGCAAGGCCGCCGACGGGCTGCGGCTGTGCCCCGTGCACGCCGCCTGGCTCGCCGACGACGCCCGCGGGGCACCCGACCTGTACGCCGACCTCGGCCTGGTGCTGGTGCGCCGCGGCCGCGACGGCGAGCGGATGTCCGGCTCGCCGACCGGCGCGCCGGTACCCGACGACGACGTGATGGACGCCCGGCTCGCCATCCGCGTCACCCTCATAAACCTCGCGAAGCTGATCTGCACCGAGCGCGGCGTGACGCCGCCCGTGCGGTTTGTCGACGACCGGCCCTACCTGGACAGTCGCCCCGACGCGCTGGGCGAGTTCGTCGCCGGCCACGCCGAGTGGCTCGCCGCCCATCCCGACGCCGGCACGTTCGCCGACGACCTCAAGGCGGTCACCCACGGCAGACCGTACGGACTTGCCTACCCGTCCGGCTCGGACCGTCTCTACATCGGCGACTGCCCGCTCATGCTGGTCGACCTCGACGGCAACGAGTCGGTCTGCGGCGCCCGGCTGTACCAGTTGCCCGACCGGCCGCTGCTGCAATGCCCCGGCTGCGGCACCGACGAGACCATCGAGTGGTGGCAGCGCCAGATCGTTGGCACCGTGCGCGGCATCTGCGACGCCTACGCCGTCGCCGCCCACCTGGCGCTGTGCTGGATGCGTCCGGTCGACCCTGCCACCATCCGCACCTGGGCGCACCGCGGCCACATCAACCCGGTCACCGTCGCCGCCCCCACGCCGGCCGACCCGGACCGGGTCACCGTGGTCCGTGACGACAAGGGCCGCACCCAGTACGTCATCGCCGAGGCCACCGCGCACGCCGAGAAGGTCTGGGGGCCACCGTACCGCCCGAACCGGACACGCGAACGGCGTCGACTTGACACAGTGGACGCACCTGAAACACCCTGAACGTGAGGCTGAGCCGACGTGTCGGACCAGCTCAGAAGAATGTCGCGCGGCCCCCAGACCGCCCCCGAGGCTCTGCCGGTCGCTGCCGGGACGTGGGCCGCTCGCTGGGGCATCTTCGAGCGGCCCACGATCACATCCCCCGCCGCTGCGTGGTAGAGGAGTTCGGTCGTCCTCGTCGGCCTCATAAGCCGAAGATCGCTGGTTCAAATCCGGCCCGCGCAACGCTGCAAGTCGACCTGCGGGTGGACGATGCCGCGCCTCGGGGTGGCCCCCTACAGCTAGGCGCGGCATCGTCCATTCGTGACACGCACAACACCTATCCACCGGAGGATTCATGCTCTCGCTCGACGCCGCCGTCCAGGTCGCCGTCCACCTCGCCGTCAGCCTCGGCAACCTGCTGGGCGGCCTGCTGTGAGCTGGTCGCTGTCGGCCTCCGGGCACTGCCCGGACCAGGACGCCGAGCGCACGTTCCTCGACGAGCTGCACGCCACGCTCGCCGACCCCGTCGCGGGCGCCGGTTCGGCCACCATCTACACCCAGTACCACGGCCAGGTGAACCTGCTCACCGAGGCCGACACCACCGCCGACGAGGCCAACCAGCCGGTCGCACCCGAACAGCGCAGCGGCACCGCGACGCTGTCCGCCGACACCGACACCCAGTAGCCGGCGGTGCCCGCCCGCCACACCCTCACCAGCGGGCGGGTCTGGGTCTGGGTACACGGCATCGGCGCACTGATCTGGACCGGGCTGTGCTGGCCCGGCCTGACCACCTGGCGCAACAGCGTGCCGTTCGTGGTCTTCATCAGCCTGTACGCCATCGTGCTCTCGCATGTGGTCGGTGCGGTCGCCGCACTCTCGGCGCGCAAGGCCGACCCCAACGACAACGCGTAGGAGACCGATGTGAGCGCACTCGGCAAGTTCATCAAAGCGGACGTGGCCCTGCATCTACTCCGGGTTGCCGCCGCCGGGCTCGGTCTGTACGCGGCGACGCGCGGACTCAAGGCCGCCCTGGGTCACGGCGACAAGGACAAGGACGCCGCCTGACGGGGGTGGGGGCCTTCGCATCTGCCCGCAGGGGTGGGGGCCTTTGCGCACGCGGGCAGGGGTGGGGGCCTTTGAAAATGCGCCCGCGCCAGGCGAACCCGAAAATCTAGCCGGTGCCAAGCTACGGCAAACCCTGCCGGGTACCCGGCTGCCCCGGCCTCGGCGGCGCGTGCGACCGCCACGCCAAGGCCGTCGAGGAACGTCGCGGCAGCCGGCAGGCCCGCGGCTACGACGCCGTCTGGGAGCGGGTCCGCCGTCGCTACCTCAGCCGGCACCCGATCTGCTGTCTCTGCGGCGCGATGGCCGTGGTCGCCGACCACTACCCGACCAGCCGCCGCGACCTGGTCGCGGCCGGTGTACCCGATCCCGATGCCGAGCACCGGCTACGTCCACTGTGCCTGCCCTGCCACCGGGTGGAGACCAACCGCCACCAGCCCGGAGGATGGAACGCCCGGTGAGCCACGCTGAGCGCACCCCGGCCGACGTGATCGCCGAGGCCATCGCCTCCACCGCCGCCACGGTCGACAACAAGGGCGCCTACTGCTCGGGCTGGGTCCTGGTCGCGTCCTGGATGGACAGCGACGGCGACTACTGGCTGACCCGACTGTCCGACGACCGGCAGCCCCGCTGGCAGACCATCGGCATGCTGCGCACCGCCCAGATCTACTTCGAACATGAGATGAACCAGGCCGCCGACGAGGACGACTAGGTACGCGTACACGTGCATCGCGTTCGGGTACCCGCGTCGCATCTGCGCGGCACGCGCGTTGCATCTGGTCGACCTTTTGCATTTACGCGCGACGCGCGCATTGCATCTAACCGCGCATTGCATCTGACCGACCTGTTCGGCTCGGCCGTTTTCGCCGGCCAAGCCCCCGGCGGCCCGCGGGCGAGCTGGCCCGGTGGGCGGCAGACATCGACGTGGGTCGTGTGTGACTGGCGTGGCAGTAGTGATCCCTGTGACAGATGTCCGATTCAACCTGGCGGTCGGGCCGTGCTGGGTACGGCCGGCTGGTGACGCCTCAGGCCGTGCTGGGTACGGCCGGCTGGTGACGCCTCAGGCCGTGCTGGGTACGGCCGGCTGGTGACGCCTCAGGCCGTGCTGGGTACGGCCGGC